>Ga0209039_10002332_pt1 | contig 16298 bp, 7 predicted proteins | sample BogFormECP12_OM1_FD_188238 | JGI IMG/M metagenome (GOLD analysis project Ga0209039, IMG submission 188238) | Bog forest soil microbial communities from Calvert Island, British Columbia, Canada - ECP12_OM1 (SPAdes) (version 2) | ecosystem: Environmental > Aquatic > Freshwater > Wetlands > Bog ... | reverse complement strand
GGATCCTGACCGAGGTCATTCGGGATATCGTCTTTGCGGCGGCGCCGCTTACGCCTTCCGAGGCCGCGGCCATGGTGCGGCGCCTTCACGCGAGCGAGCTCCTCTTGCGCCCCTTCCGCGGCGAGCCGCCCGTGGACCAGCACGCCCTCACCTGCATCTTGCTCGGTCTCTCGCGGCTTTCCGCTGAGCGGCCGGATGTGCGCAGCGTCGATCTCAACCCGCTGATCGTGCGCGGGGCCGAGCCCGTCGCGGTCGATGCTCTGGTGGTTCTCGAGCCCGGCCCTGTGTCTCTCGTGCAAACATCGCCGCGAGCGCAGGTCGACGTGCGCGAGCGTTTCCACCCGCTCTTCTATCCCCGAGGAATCGTTATCGCGGGTGTCTCGAACCATCCGGGAAAGTTTGGTTTTGTCGCATACCACAACCTCCTCCGCTTCGGCTTCCAAGGAGAGCTCTTTCCGGTTAACCGTGAAGGGAGCGAGATCCTCGGCCGGCCCAGCTACCGCGACGTGTCCGAAATTCCTTCAGGGCGCGCGGATCTCGTCTTTGTGTGCACGCCCAACTCGGTAAACGTTCCGGTGTTGCGCGCCTGCGCGAAGATCGGCGTCCGTGCCGCCTTCGTGGCAAGCGCCGGCTACGGGGAGGCAGGACCCGAAGGAAGAGTGCTGGAGCGCGAGCTCGCGCAGGTCGCGGACGAGCTCGGAATGGTGCTAGCGGGTCCCAACGGCCAAGGCGTTATCTCGACGACGCCCTCGATGTGCGCCCAGATTGTGGCTCCCTATCCGCCGCCCGGGCGGATCTCGGTCGCGAGCCAGAGCGGAAATCTCGTCTCCTCGCTCTTGAACTACGCCGTGCTCACGGGAATCGGCATCAGCAAGGCCATCTCGTGCGGGAACTCCGCCCAGACCTCCCTCGCCGACTACCTCGAGTACTTCGCGGCCGACCCCGACACCCACGTGGTTCTCTCGTACCTCGAGGGCGTAGGCGATGGCCGCCGCTTCCTGCGTGCCGCGTCGACCCTCACGCGGCAAAAGCCGCTCGTCGTCGTGAAGGGCGGCGTCGCGGCCGAGGGCCAGCGCGCTGCAGCGAGCCACACTGGCTCACTCGCCACCGACGACCGGGTATTCGACGGTGTCGCCCGTCAGCTCGGCATCGTCCGCGCACCGACCGTGGAGCACGCCTTCGAGTGGGCGGCGACCTTCGCGACCCAGCCGCTTCCGCCGGGTCGACGTACCGTCGTGTTTACCTCGGTGGGCGGCTGGGGAGTGCTGGCAGCCGACGCCTGCGCTGCGGCAGGTCTCGAACTCGTGACGCTCCCCGAGGATGTGCGCACGCGAATCGACGGGCTCGTGCCTGCACGCTGGAGCCGCAACAACCCCATCGATCTCGCGGGGGGGGAGACGCGCGACACGATTCCCGAGGTGATGGACCTTTTGTGTGCGCACCCCGAGGTCGATGCCGTGATCTACCTCGGCATCGGAATCCAGGCCGCCCAGGCCCAGGTCTTTCGCTCCGGCGAGTTCTACCCCGGCTACGGGCTTGACCGGATCGTCGAGTTCCACGAGCGGCAGGACCGCCGCTACGCCGAGGCCGCGAAGGCGGCTTCCGAAAGGCATCGCAAGCCCGTCCTCGTTGCAACGGAGCTCGCCTACACGGACCGCGCCTACGGCAACCCGGGGCCGCTCGCCGTGCGGGAGGGTGGACGCATTTGCTATCCCAGCGCGCACCGGGCCGTGCAGGCGCTGCGTGCCCTCGTGGAGTACGCGGAGCACCGAAGCACGCGCGACTGAGGGCCTCGATGCAAGCTCGCTACGGCCGTGTTTGGGGCGGCAGCACGATCCCCGAGGACGCTCCCCACGGCGCCGCGTTTGTGGACCTGCTCCTGGCGCTCGGCGCGGTGGGCCTGCTCGCCCTCAGCATCGACTTCGCTCGGGAGTGGAGAACAGCCTACCGCCCGAGCGTCGAGATCGACCTGTCCGTCCGAGCGCTGCCCGCCTATGCCCTTTACTCCCTGAGCCGGGGGCTCACGGCGTACGTCCTTTCCCTCGGCTTTACCCTCCTCTACGGCTATTGGGCGGCGCGCGATCGCGTGGCCGAGCGCGTGCTGGTGCCGATCCTCGACATCCTGCAGAGCATCCCCGTGCTGGGATTCATGCCCGGGCTCGTGCTCGGCCTCGTGGCGCTGTTCCCGCGCAGCAACGTCGGCCTCGAGCTCGCCGCCGTGCTGATGATCTTCACAGGACAAGTCTGGAACATGACCTTCAGCTTCTACAGCTCGCTGCGCTCCGTCCCGCCGGAGCTGAACGAGATGGCGCGGGTGTACGGATTCTCGGAATGGCGGCGGCTGCGCTTTGTCGATCTTCCGTTCTCAACCTCCGGTCTGGTCTGGAACAGCATGATGAGCATGGCGGGGGGCTGGTTTTTCCTCATGATCAGTGAGTCGTTCGTGCTGGGAGACCGCGACTACCGGCTGCCGGGTCTCGGCTCCTACATGAGCGTGGCGGTGGCCAAGGGCGACGTTCAGGCGATGCTGCTCGCCATCCTGGCCATGACCCTCGTGATCGTCGCCTTGGACCGGATCCTCTGGCGTCCGCTCGTGGTGTGGGGGGAGCGGTTCCGAATGGAGGAGGGTGGGCAGCGCGAGACGGGGCGCTCGCTCGTGTTGGACCTTTTGCGGCGCTCTCGCCTTGTCGCGGTGGCCGATCGGTGGCTGGCGCGCTCCTATGCCCCGTTCAGGCGAGCTCCCGCGGCGCCTCGGCGTGCGGCTTCGCCGGCAGAGGAGCGCCGGCACCTCGTGCTCGTGACGGGTTTGCGCGTGCTCCTCGGGGCGGCGCTCCTTTGCGGACTCGGGATTGGGGCGCTGCGTCTCTCGGGGCTCGTCGCCGGCGTGAGCGCAAGGGCCTGGCTTTCGATCTTCGCGCAGGCCTTCGCGACACTCGCGCGTGTGCTGACGGCGGTGGCGCTCGGGACGCTTTGGACCCTGCCCGCCGGCATCGCCATCGGGCTCTCCCCGCGGCTTTCGAGCCTGCTCCAACCCGTCGTGCAGGTCGTGGCGTCCTTTCCGGCCCCGATGCTGTTTCCCCTGGTGGTGGCCGGGCTTCACGCGGCCGGGGTCACCCTCGGCTGGGGTAGCGTCGTGCTGATGCTCCTCGGGACGCAGTGGTACGTGCTTTTCAACGTGATTGCGGGCGCGGCCGCCATTCCCGCCGACTTGCGCGAGGCCGCCCGCAGCTATCGGCTCTCCCGCACCCAGACCTTCCGCACGCTCTGGGCTCCTGCCGTCTTCCCGTATCTCGTGACCGGCTGGGTCACCGCCGCGGGCGGCGCCTGGAACGCGAGCATCGTGTCCGAGGCGGTGAGCTTTCGCGGCGAGACGCTCGCCACCGTCGGCCTCGGCGCGCAAATCAGCCGTGCGGCGGAGGCGGCCGATTTTCCGGTCCTGGCCGCCAGCGTGTGCGTGATGGCGCTCATGGTCGTGATCTTCAACCGGTCCGTCTGGCGGCGCTGTCAGAACCTCGCAGCCGAGCGCTTCTCCCTTTCAAAATGAATCCTGGAGGGAGCGCATGGCGATGACCAAGCAGTCTCCGGCGCAGGCCCAGGTGCTGTGCGAGGCGCGCGGCGTCGTGCAGGAGTTTCCGCGGCCGGAGGCGCCTCCGCTTCGGGTGCTCGACGAGATTGACCTCGCCATCCGGGAGGGGGAGGTGGTGGCTCTCCTCGGGCCCTCGGGTTGCGGCAAGTCCACGCTCCTGCGGATCATGGCGGGTCTTGTGCAGCCCACCAAAGGGGAGGTGCGCTATCGCGGTGCGCCCCTCGTCGGCATGAACCCCGGGGTTGCGATCGTGTTCCAGAGCTTCGCCTTGCTGCCATGGCTCTCGGTGACACGAAACGTCGAGGTGGTGCTCGAGGCATTGCAGCTTCCAAGCGACGAGATCCGCCGCCGCATCGACGATGTGATTCGCATGGTGGGGCTCGTGGGTTTCGAGGATGCCTATCCGCGCGAGCTCTCCGGCGGCATGAAGCAGCGCGTGGGCATGGCGCGCGCGCTCGCGGTGCACCCCGAGCTCCTCTTCATGGACGAGCCCTTCAGCTCCGTCGATTCGCTCACGGCGGAGAGCCTGCGTTCAGAAATCATCGACATCTGGGCTCTGCCCGGGCGCTATCCGTCGTCCATCTTGATCGTGAGCCACGACATCAAGGAGGTGGCGTGGATGGCCGATCGCATCGTGATTCTCGGCGCCCGGCCCGGTCGGATCCGCGGGGTGCTGGAAAACCACCTGCCGCGCCCCCGGGACTACCGCTCGCCCGAGCTCGCGGCGCTCGTCGACGAGCTGCACGACATCATCACCGGAAGCGAACTGCCCGACGCGCCGCCGCCTGTGGGTGGGGAGAGTGCGGTCGTCGAACCGCTGCCCGACGTCGCGCCGAGCGAGATCATCGGCCTGCTCGAGTACCTCGACTTGCGCGGAGGAGGAGAGGACCTATTCCGGATTGCCGCCGACACAAGCCGGCGCTTCGATCAGATGATTGCGGTGGTGAAGGCGGCAGAGCTCGTCGATCTTGTCGACACACCGAAGCGTCGCGTCGTCCTCGCCCCGCTCGGGCGCCGGTTCCTTGCCGCAGACACGGCGGAGCGAAAGCGCCTTTGGCGGGAGCGGCTGCTCGCGCTGCGTCTGATCCGGGACGTGAATGATCTTTTGATGCGTGCGCCGGGCAAGCGCGTCGAGGCGGACGTGGCACGAGAGCTCATCGCCATGCGGCTCCCACAGGAAGACTACGAACGGATATTCGAACAGCTCGTTCGCTGGGGGCGTTTCGGCGACCTGTTCGACTACGACGAGGCGTCCGAGGAGCTTTCGCTGGCGCCCTAGCGCCCGCGGCATCCGCTACTCGTCGCGCGTGAGGTAGGTGTACTCCTGCAGCCCCTGCTCGTACTGCTTGCGCAGGCGCGCGGACTCCTCAAGGCTGATCGTCCCCTCGCGCAGCGCCGCTTCGATCGTGCGGCGCACGCGCTCGACGAGCTGCTTCTGATCGTACTGGACGTACGACAGCACTTCGTGGACCTCGTCGCCCTCCACCACGTGCTCGACAATGGTGCGCCCCTGCTCGTCGAGGCGCACGTGGACCGCGTCGGTGTCGCCGAAGAGATTGTGGAGGTCGCCGAGAATCTCCTGGTAGGCGCCCACCAGGAAGACACCGATGTAGTAGGGGAGCCCGTTGTAGGGGTGAAGGGGCAGCACGTCCTTCACGTCGCGCTGGTCAATGAACTGGTCGATCTTCCCGTCGCTGTCGCAGGTCAGGTCCGCGAACACTCCGCGGCGCGTCGGCCGCTCATCCAGACGGTGAATCGGCATCACCGGGAACAGCTGCTTCACCGCCCAATGGTCTGGCACGGACTGAAAGACCGAGAAGTTTCCGTAATAGGTGTCGGCCAGACCCTTCTCGAGGTCCTCGAGGTCCTCTGGCACGTAGGGAAGCTCGCGAACGATGCGCAAGATCTTCTCGCAGCAGTCCCAGAACATGCGTTCGACCCGGGCACGCGCGCGCAGATCGAGGTAGCCCAGCGAGAACAGCGTCGACGCCTCCTCCTTGAGCTGCAGCGCGTCGTGATAGGCCTCCTGCACGTTCTTGCGCGAGATGCCCGACCACACCTCGGAAAGGTCGCGCAGCACCTTCGGCTCGTCCTCATGCACCGGCTCGGGCGGCCTGCCGGTCACCATCTCGTTCACCCCAAGCACGTCGAAGATCAGGACCGAGTGGTGCGCGACCATGGCGCGCCCGGCCTCGGTCACGATGTCGGGATGCTGCACTTTGCTGGCGTCGCAGGCTTCTTGGATGAAGGCCACCACGTCGTTCGCGTACTCCTGGACCGAATAGTTCATCGACGAGTGGAAGTTGGTCTGCGAACCGTCGTAATCGACCCCGAGGCCGCCGCCCACGTCGATCACGGTGGGCCGCGCACCGAGCTTGTGTAGCTCCACGTAGATGCGGCTCGCTTCGCGCAGCGCGTCCTTGTGCGCACGGATGGCGGTGATCTGCGAGCCGATGTGGAAGTGCAGGAGCTCGAGGCAATCCAGCATATCCTCGCTGCGAAGCCGCTCGACGGCCTCCACGATTTCGACGGCCGAGAGTCCGAACTTCGAGCGGTCCCCGGTGGACTCGACCCACTTGCCTGCGCCCCTCGTGGTGAGCCGCGCGCGCACGCCAATGCGAGGGCGAATGCCGAGCTCACGGCTTGTCTTGATGAGCAGGTCGATCTCGCGAAAGCGGTCGATCACGATGATCGGGTTGCGGCCGAGGCGCTGGGCCAGGAGCGCGGTCTCGATGTACGCGCGATCCTTGTACCCGTTGCAAATGATGAGCGCCCCGGGCGTCTCGAGCAGGGCGAGGGCGACGAGCAGCTCGGGCTTGCTTCCCGCCTCGAGCCCGACCCCGTACGGAGCGCCTTCCTCGATGATCTCTTCGACGACTTGGCGCTGCTGGTTCACTTTGATCGGATACACACCTCGGTAGCGACCGCGGTACCCGTACTCGTGGATCGCGCTCTCGAACGAGGCGCACAGACCCTTCACGCGGCTCGCCAGGATGTCGGAGAAGCGAACAAGAAGGGGGGGGCGCAAGCCGCGGCGCTCGAGGTCGCCCACCAGCTCGAGCAGATCGATCCCGCCACCGCCGTTTCCACCGGGGCGGACCTCGACGCGTCCTGCGTCGTTGATCGTGAAAAAGCCCGCGCCCCAGCTCTGCACGAGGTAGAGCTCTAGGCTGTCCCGGATCGTCCAGCCGCGCATTCTCTGTGTCGGCTTGCCTCCACGGGCGCTTGCTTCGGCACCCTCGCTCGGAAGCGCCCTTTATAGCTCGTCCTGTCCGCTGCGCATGGCGGCGCCGCCGCCGGTCGCCCTAGGCCGGCCCCTCTTCGAGGGGGAGGGTTTGCTCCTCGCCCGTGCGGAGGTTGCGCACCTTCACCTCGCCGCGGGCGGCTTCGTCTGGGCCGACCAGATACACCCGCTCCGCCCCCGCTCGATCGGCATCCTGCAGCACGCGCCTTAACTTCGCGTGGCCGAGCACGAGCTCGATCGAGTGGCCGCTGCGGCGCAAGCGCCCCGCCAAGCGGATGGCGGCCGGCCGCTCGGCGTCGCCGAATGCGAAGACGACGCCATCGAGGTCCCGTGGACGGTCGGGCAAGAGGCCACGCTCGGCGAGCAGCTCGAGGATCACGGCATCGCCGAAGCCGAAGCCCACGGCCGGGATGGCCGCGCCGCCCATCGATTCCAGGAGGCGGTCGTAGCGGCCGCCGCCGCAGATCGCGCGCAGGGTTCCTTGGGTATCGAAGGCTTCGAATACGATGCCCGTATAGTAGGCGAGCCCGCGCACCACCGAGGCGTCAAAGACCGCCCAATCCCGGCATCCATACTCTTCGAGCCGCTGAAACAGCTGGCGCAGCTCTTCCAGGGCTCGCGAGCTCCGGGGCGCCCGGGCGGCAGCCTGGTCGAGGCTGCGGCTACCGAGCAGATCGACCACGCTTTGGGCCTCGGGGGGGGTGAGCCCCACGGCACCAGCGGGATCGCACAGCAGCTGGCAGACGGCTTCGGGCCCGATCTTCGAAAGCTTGTCGATGGCGATGCACAGCGGCTCGAAAGCCAGGGGTCGGTTGCGCAAGACGCCATCGCGCAGCGTTTCCTCCAGGAGAGCCCGGCTATTCACCCGAATCTGGACGTCCGCGGGCCCAAGCCCGAGATGCTTGAGCGCCAGCGTGATCGCCGAGAGCAGCTCCGCCTCCGCTCCGACGCCAGGCTCGCCCCAGATGTCCATGTTCCACTGGTAGTGTTCCCGGCGGCGGCCCCGGGTGGTGCGCTCGTAGCGCCAGTTCTGGGTGATGGCGAACCAGCGCAGGGGAAGGCGCAGACCGCCGGCCCGAGCCATCACCATGCGTGCGATCGAGGGCGTCATCTCCGAGCGCAAGGCGAGGTGGCGGTCATGCAGCGTGAAGTGATAGAGCTGGTCGACAATCTCCTCGCCCGCTTTCCGAATGAATAGCTCCGCGTGCTCGACGATCGGAGCGTCCACCTCTTCGAAGGCGTAGAGGCGCGCGACCTGGCGAAACTGGTCGAAGAGCCAGCTGCGCACGCGCATTTCCTCGGGATAGAAGTCCCGCGTCCCGCGCGGTGGCTGGAGATCGATCTTTGCCATGACCGCTTGCTTACCACAGGCGCGCGCGGCTTCGCCTATCTTCGGGGAGAAGCGGAACCCGCGTATGGCCGGCGGCCTCTTTGGCAGGGGTCCGCGACGCACGGCTGGTCCGCCTGCGGCCCGGCGCACGCCCGTCGATTCGAGGCACGCCGTCGGAGCGCAGCGTCCCCGCCTCGGGGAGGGTCACCGCACGGATTGGACTGATTGGCTCGGGCCGGGGGCGCCTAGCAGGCGAGGGCAAGCATTGCGGTCTGGGCCACTTCGATGCAGGTCGTCATGTTGCGATCGAGGTCGATCGCGGCCGGTCCGGGCCAGGGCGTGCGGTCCGACACCACACAGATGCAGCCCGCCCGCAGGCCAAAAAGACCGGCCAGCGTGAGCAGCACGCCCGCCTCCATCTCGCAGTTCAGAATGCCCGCCGCCTGCATCTCCCGGATCCGTGCCTCGTGGCCGGGGGTCCAGTAGCCCCGGAAACTCATGGATTCGATCCGGCCGTCGTGAGCCGCGATCGCGTTTCGGGCGTAGAAGGCGTCCAGCGACCAGGTGACTCCCGCGTGGACGCGCGCGCCCCGCCCGCGAGCTGCCTCCACTAGGGCCCCGACCACGCGGTAGTCGCTCACGGCTGGGTATTCGGGAAGGACGTAGCTCCGTGAGGTGCCATCGTCCCGGACCGCTCCCGTCGTCACCACGAGGTCGCCGAGCTCGAGCTCAGGAGAGAGGCCTCCGCTATTCCCGACTCGGATATAAGTATGGGCGCCGAGCTTCGAGAGCTCCTCGATCAGAATGGCCGTGCTCGGGCCGCCGATTCCCGTCGAGGCGGCCGAGAGCGCAACGCCCTCCCGTTCCCCCGTAAGGATGCGGAACTCTCGGACGTTGCAGACCTCCCGAACACCCTGCCAGGAGGCCGCGATGCGCCCGACCCGTGCCGGGTCTCCACAGAGCAAGACGTGGGGGGCGATGTCTCCCCGCTTGCACCCTGTGATCGGCTGCGCGTCGCTCATTTTCGAGCAACGTAGCCCCCCCACTGGTGGCCCGCTCAAGTTTTCCCCAGGGCACCCGACCGTGCCCTAAGCCTCCCGGGGAGGCATGGGCGGGTGAGAGGAGCCCCTGGGTCTTGGCTTGTCAGCCCAGGGGCCTCGGGCTATGGATGCCGTTTCCGCCCGGCCGGACAAGGCGTCCGCCCCCCGCGGGCATGGGAGCTCCGTGGCGAAGACCCTCGTCATCACCGAAAAGCCCAGCGTCGCTCGGGATATCGCTGCGGCTCTCGGCGGCTTTACCGAGCACGAGGGTTACTCCGAGAACGAGCGCTACGTCATCAGTTTCGCTGTCGGACACCTCTTCGAGCTGCTCGAGCCCGAGGAGATCGACCCGAAGTACAAGCGCTGGCTCCTCGATGATCTCCCCATCCTTCCGGAGGAGTTCCGCTTCAAGCCCAAATCGGGCCAGGCCGAGCGAATCCGGACCCTGAAAAAGCTGATTCAACGCGACGACGTCGACTTGGTCGTGAACGCCTGTGACGCGGGCCGCGAGGGCGAGCTCATCTTCCGCGAGATTGCGAAGCATTTTGCCAGCCACAAGCCCGTGCGCCGGCTCTGGCTCCAGTCCATGACCGACGACTCGATCCGCGAGGGCTTCGCCCATCTACGGCCGGGTGCGGACTTCGAGGGGCTCGGGGCGGCGGCCGAATGCCGCGCCTACTCGGATTGGCTGATCGGAATGAACGCCACACGCGCCCTCACCAAACGGCTCAAGGCGCGCAAGGAGAAGACGGCGTGGTCTGCGGGCCGGGTCCAGACCCCGACGCTTGCGCTCTTGGTGGAGCGCGAGCTCGAAGTGCTCGCCCATGTCCCGCGGCCCTACTGGCGCGTCACCGGCACATTTGCACACGACGGCCAGACCTACACCGGCACTTGGTTTGATCCCGGCTTTCGGCCGGGCGAAGACGAAGAGGCGCGAGACGACCGGATTTTCGACGAGCGACGGGCCGAGGCGATCGTGGCCGCGGTGCGCGGGCAAAGGGGCACGGCGGAGGAAACGCGCAAGCCTTCCCGGGAGTCGGCACCGCCGCTCTTTGACCTCACGAGCCTTCAGCGCGAAGCCAACCGGCGCTTCTCCTGGTCGGCCAAGCGGACCTTGGGCGCCGCCCAGCGCTGCTACGAGCAGCACAAGATCCTGACCTACCCGCGCACCGACTCGCGCTGTCTGCCGCAGGACTACCGCGAAATTGTGCGTCGCGTGCTCACCACGCTGGCTGGTGCCGCCCGCCATGAGGCGCCCGTCGCGATGGGAGAATACGCCGCCGCGGCGGCGTATCTCGAGGGCGCGGGTCTGCAGAACGAGGCGCGCATCTTTGACAACTCCGGCGTGTCAGACCACTTCGCGATCATCCCGACAGGAACGCTGCCCACGGCCGGTCTTTCCGGCGACGATCGGCGCCTTTTCGACCTGGTCGTGCGCCGCTTCCTCGGCGCCTTCTACCCGGCGGCCCTGTGGGTGCGGGTCGAGCGCACGAGCGAAGTCTTGGGCGAGCGCTTCCGCACGCGTGCCCGCTCTCTCCAGGAGCCGGGCTGGCGCGCGGTCTTGTCTGCGGAGGCCGACGAGGACGAAGGCGTGCTCGCACCGCTGCGTCCCGGCGAGGACGAGGTGCATGGCGTCCCCGTTCAGGCGCCGACGGCGGAGGTCCTGGCGGAGGAGACAAAGCCCCCGGCGCGCATCACCGAGGCGCGTCTGCTCTCTCTCATGGAGAACGCAGGCCAGCAGATCGAAGACGAGAATCTGGCGGCGGTGCTGCATGAGAAAGGAATCGGAACTCCGGCGACGCGCGCCGACATCATCGAAAACTTGATTGCCAAGGGTTACGCCGTTCGCGTCGGGAAGGCGCTGCGGCCGACCGTGAAGGGCATTCGGCTGATCGACATCCTAAAGCGCGTGCATATCGACCGGCTGGCGTCCGCCCAGCTCACCGGCGAGATCGAGAGGCACTTGCTCGACGTCGAAAAAGGCCGGCGGACGGCCGCCGACTATATGGGCGAAATCACCGAGTACGCGCGGGAGATCGTGAACCGCGCCCGCAACTTCGAGTTCGACGAGGTCTACCCCGACCAGGAGCCCCTTGGCCCCTGTCCGCGCTGCGGGAAGCCGGTCTACGAGCGCTCCTGGTTCTACCGCTGCGCGGAGGAGCCGGGGACCCCCGAGGACCAGGTGTGTCCGCTCCGGATCTGGAAGGACACCTCGGGCCGCTACATCGATCGGGCGAGCGCTACCGCGCTGGTCCGTGACGGCAAGACCGGCGTCCTTGACGGCTTCACGGCGCGGGACGGCCGGACCTACCGCGGGCGCCTCGAGCTCGACCGCGAGGGCTGGAGCGTGAAAGTGCGCTCCGAGGGCTGGGCCGATGGGGAGCAGGCGTTCGCGGCCCCGGAGTACGAGGTCAACACCGAGCCGCTCGGCCGCTGTCCGCGCGAGGAGGACTGCAAGGTCATCGAATCGTCCACGCACTTCATCTGCGAGCGCAAGCTGAAAGAAGAGCAGAATGGCAAGGACGATTCGCTCCCAAAGAGCTGCGGCTTCCAGTTGCCGCGGACGGTCTGCAAGCGCGAGATCACCCGCGAGGAGGCCTTGGTCTATCTGCAGAGCGGCAGGACGGAGCTGCTCACGGATTTCATTTCGCGCTTTGGCCGCCCTTTCTCTGCGACGCTCGTGCTGAAGGATTCCGGCCGCCACGGCTTCGAGTTTCCGCCCCGTGCACCGCGGGGAGGGAAGGCCACGGCGGCCGCAGGCGATGGCGCGGAGCCCACCCCCGCCGGCCCGGTGAAGGTGCGCCGACCCGCACGCCAACGAGGCCGCACTTCGGCGGCGCAGCAGAGCGACACAGCCATTGCTGCGGCGGCGCCTGCACAGTCCGCGGCGAAGCGATCACGCCGCAACGCGTCAACCACCCAGGCCGCGAAGGCGACGGTGCGCACGCGGCGACCCAAAACCGCGAAGCCCTAGCGCTCGACCTTCGCGTACGCGGTCCTCTGGGCCCGCGTGGTTTCTCCCGCCTCCAAGAAATCCGTTGTGTTCTGCAGAGCTTCCTGGGTATAAATGCCGCTGCCTGATGGGGGCCGGGTCCCGCGCCCGCGCGCTCGAGTGTTCGAGACTCGGGTTGCGCAAAGAAAGGCCCGCCACTCGTCTGGTAAGGCTCGCGTGTCTTTGGGGGAAGGCGCGGTGGGCGGTCTCGCCTGCCACGCCCTAGACGAGCAGGGGGGTCATCATGGGGGGGGTGGTTTCTGCCGCTCGACGTCGTGGTACATGCGGGCTCATCGTGCTGGGTGCCTTTGCACTCGTCGTCGCGAGGACGCCTTCTGCGCAAGCCGTCGATTTCTTAGAAGGCAACGTGCAGGTCCACGGCTACTTCGAAGAGCAGGTGCGCGGCATCTCGCGAAACTTCAACGAGCAGTTGGACCTGACCCAGTGGGCCAACATCCTCCGCATCGACACCGACGTAAACCTCATCCAAAACCCGATTGGGCCTCTTGAGTCCCTGCGGAGTTACACGCGGATCGAGGTCCGCTACGACTGCGTCTATACGCGGGCCTGCGGTCTCTTCCCGAACGCCAATGTGTACGGCGATCGCGCCCGGCAGCTTCCCGACCGCCTTGCGAACGCCAAACTCCAGAGCTTTGACGGAGTGATCCCCCTCGGAGCGCCGACCCAGGCGCTGATCGGCAACCGCCCGGGTGGCCTCGACGAAGTCTACGGCTTCCAGACGCTCTTCGGTTTCCCAAATCCCGACGGGAGACCTGCCGACGCGCCGGCTCTTTACACGTTCAAAGACTACCTCGACTACCGCTTCGCCCAGCGCAAGACCCCGGGCGGATTGAACGGACTCCAGGTGGAGCCTCTCGGACCGTGGCTGCCCAGCAATTTGGTCATTCAGAACGCTGGGCTCATCCACATCGCGAACCCGTTCAGCTCACAGGACTTTAACCCCATTCTTCCGATTACGAATGCTGCGGGGCAGGTTGTCTCGGTCGGGGGTTTCGGTTCCGGAGCACTGCCCTTCCGACCCGCCCCGATGATCTCGAATGCCTCGCCGGCGGGCAATTTGTACAACGCCCAAGGCATCTACTATCCGAGCCAAGGGCTCGTGAACTACCTGAACACGGGCCGGCCCGGTACGACCAACGCGCAATACAGCCAAAGTGATCTCGCGTGGGACCATGGCGCGTCGCAGAGCGAAACCTATGAGTTTAGGGAGGGGTACCTCCACGCCGAGTTCCTTGACGGACGCGCCTGGCTGCGCGTGGGAAAGCAGCTCATCGTCTGGGGAAAGACGGAGCTCTTTGCGACGACCGACCAGTTCAACCCGCGCGACCTTGCGATCTCTTCTCTCCCGAGTCTCGAGGAGTCCCGCATCCCGGTGTGGGCCGCGCGCGCGGTGTACAACTTCTATACCGTGGGACCCTTCGAGGACGTCCGTCTCGAGGGCGCCCTCAACCTCGATAAATTTACCCCCGATGACATCGGCGTGTGCGGGGAGCCCTACGCGGCAAATCCGGTCTGCGATAAGGCGTTTGGCCTGTTCGCCCACGGTACGACCGGCGTGGGCCTTGCGGGCCAGACGTCGCCTCCGGACTGGTGGCAGTCGACCCAGGGTTTGCAGGGCGGCGCGCGACTTGAGTTCCGCTGGGATCGCTACAGCTTCGCGCTTGTCGACATCTACAACTACGTCCGCATTCCCTACGTTAACCAGATCAATACCTACTCGCGAAATGTGGACCCGTTCACGGGCATGCCGCGGTTTTCGCAGTCCACCGGATCCTGCCAGTACGGGGGGCGAGACGCCAGCGGGAACGCGATCGCGATTGGGTCCGCCTGCCTCACGCCGGCGACCGCACTCCGACTGCAATCCGCGAACCAGACACTCTTCGCGATGATCTGCTCGACCACGGTCGGGTTCTCTCCCCTGGATCGCTCGGCGTGCGCGCAGACCGTGCTGGGCAGCGGTAAGCCCGCCCCGCCCCTCGGGGCTCCCGTCTCCGGCGTGCTCTCCGGGTTGCTCGCGGGTGACCCGGGGCTCAACGCCGCAGCCTCTCCGACCCTTGGGGCGGGTCAGCTGATACCCTTCGTGAACCTTAAGTTCCCAGGCGCGGCCCCCCAATTTTTTGGACAGTCATCTCTCTCCGCTTTCTTGAGTCCACAGCAGCAAGCGCTTCTCGGCTGCGGGCCCTTCTACCACACGGTCTGCAACGGGTACACCGGGTCGATTCTTGGCCCCAAAATCGTGCCCGGGGGCATCGATCTCCTCAACATGGAGGCGAGCGTTGTCACCCAATCCTTCGTGGGCTTTGAGGGAACGAGCCCGGGATGGTTCACCAACAACCGGTCCGTTGCACAACCTGGGACGGTGGGGTTCGAGGGCGGTCCGGTGGGCACGCGCTTCGTGAACGGAATGCTCGTCACTCTTCCCGGCGCCCGCTCTCCGGGCACCCCCGGCTACAGCGTCGCGGTCGACGGCAATCCCGCCAACGTGGGCTTCAATACGAGTGTTTGCAGCCCGACCTGCCCGACTTACTTCACCTCGGGTCAGCCTTTCACGGGTCAGCCATTTAGTAGCGTGATGGCCGGCTTCTCGTGGAATCTCGAAATGCTCCTGGTCACGACCTCAACGAACTTCACCGCGGCGAACGAGCTGTCTAGCACCGCCTGTGGCTGGATTCGTCCGGAGCTTTGCACAGCCGTGGGCCAGTTCATGACCGTGACCGGTGTCCAGCGCAATGACGTTCAAGCCGGTGGCAACGGACGCTTCGGTCGCCGGGACTTCGTGTGGGACTCCGCGGGCGAGGTCAACCTTCAGTATCAGAGGCGCAACGTCTTGGGATTCTCCATGGACTTCGCCGAGGACGTCACCAAGTCGAACTGGGGAATCGAGTTCGGCTGGGAGCAGCACCTCCCGTTCTTGGACAACAACCAGGTCAACAACTTGAGCAAATCCGATGACCTCGAGCTCTCGATCTCCGTCGACCGCCCGACCTTCATCAACTTCCTGAACCAGAACCGCACGTTCTTCTTCAACGCGCAGTTCTTCATCTCGTATCTCACGAGCTACCACACGAGCTTCCAGATACCGGGGCCGTTCGGCGTGCTTGGGACCTTTACGATCTCGACCGGTTACTTCCAGGATCGCCTGCTGCCTTCGCTGACCTTCGTATACGACGTGTTCTCGAACTCGGGCGCCGCCCTGCCCGAACTCCAATACCGCTTCACGGAGAACTTCTCGTTGGCCATCGGGATCGAGCAGTTCCTCGGGCGCTTTAGGGGGCAGACGATGCCGCTAAATCCGATCGCCACAGTCTCACAGCAAACGGGAAGCGAGGCCTACAAGACCTTCTACGAGCCCGGTCTTTCCGTGATCCGAGATCGTGACGAGGCCTATTTCCGCTTGCGCTACTCATTCTGACGTATTGATCGGTCCAGCGGGCAGGTCGCTTGGCCCGCCGGACGCGCGGAGTCTCCCATGCTCCGTCGGCGCCATCTGTGCTTGCTGATCGGCCCCCTCCTGGGCCTGCTCCTCGGGCCCGGGGCGTCGGCGATTGACTTCTTGGACGGCCGGATCCAGATCCATGGCTATACCCAAGAAGCATTTCGGATGATCTCCGACAGTTTCAATCTCGATTCGTTCTACGTGAGTCAGTGGACCACGGCCCTCAACCTAGAGACCGACATTGATCTCGCGCCGAACGGCTTTGGACCCTTTAGCCAGGCGAAGATCTACCTCCGCGGACAGGTCCAGTACGACTGCGTGTATACGAAGCTGTGCGGGCTCTCGCGCTCCTACGATCTCTTCGGCGATCGGGCGGTGCGTGCCGCGCCGAACTTCACGAATGGAAGGACTAGCGGCTATACGGGAATCTTGCCCGATCCCCAGAATCCATCCGTGCCGGTTCAGCCGGACGGGCGGTTTGGGAATTTCACCACGATCCCGCCCTTCAACACGCTCCTCGCCCTCGGCGGTGGCGCGGCTGGACCCGCGGTCCAGCGCACGCTCGGCCTCGTCTTGGACCAGCGCTTCGCGATCAAGGACTACGGCGGGACACTCGGGCCGCTGGTCTTGCCCCTCGGGCCCTGGAACA
>Ga0209039_10002331_pt1 | contig 16303 bp, 11 predicted proteins | sample BogFormECP12_OM1_FD_188238 | JGI IMG/M metagenome (GOLD analysis project Ga0209039, IMG submission 188238) | Bog forest soil microbial communities from Calvert Island, British Columbia, Canada - ECP12_OM1 (SPAdes) (version 2) | ecosystem: Environmental > Aquatic > Freshwater > Wetlands > Bog ... | reverse complement strand
TGATCGCCGCCGTCAGGGTGGTCTTGCCGTGATCGATGTGCCCGATCGTCCCGATATTCACGTGCGGCTTGCTGCGATCGAATTTTTCCTTTGCCATGAGAAAAATATCTCCTTATTTCGTTGTCTTGCCCTGGACCTTGCCCACAATCTCTTCGGCCAATGAGCCCGGGACTTCTTCATACCTGCCGAAATGCATGGTGAAACTGCCGCGCCCCTGCGTGCGCGAGCGCACGTCGGTGGCGTATCCGAACATTTCCGAAAGCGGCACCGCCGCCTTGATGATCTGCGTGGTCCCGCGCAACTGGATGCCTTCGATATGACCGCGCCGCGAGTTCAAATCGCCCATCACCGTGCCGTTGTATTCTTCCGGCACCACCACTTCCACCGCCATGATCGGCTCGAGCAGCACCGGCTTGGCCTTGCGGACGGCTTCTTTGATGGCCAGCGAGCCGGCCACCTTAAAGGCCATTTCCGACGAGTCCACGTCGTGGTAGCTGCCGTCGTAGAGCGTCACCTTGATGTCCGACATCGGGAACCCGGCCAGGATTCCGCCTTCCAGCGCTTCCTTGATGCCGGCTTCGGTGGGCTTGATGTATTCCTTCGGCACCCGCCCGCCGGTGATTTCGTCGACGAACTCGAAACCGCCGCCCGGCAGCGGCTCGATGCGGATCTTCACATGGCCATATTGTCCGTGGCCGCCGGTCTGCTTGATGTGGCGTCCCTCGGCTTCCGAGTTCTTGCGGATGGTCTCGCGATACGCCACCTGCGGTTTGCCGACATTGGCGCCCACGCCGAATTCGCGCATCATGCGGTCCACGATGATTTCCAAATGCAACTCGCCCATCCCCGAAAGAATGGTCTGCCCGGTATCGGGATCGGTATTCACTTTGAAGGTGGGATCTTCCTGGGCCAGCTTCTGGATGGCCATCCCCATCTTTTCCTGGTCGGCCTTGGTCTTCGGTTCCACCGCCAGTTGAATGACGGGCGTGGGGAAGTCGATCGATTCGAGCACGATGGGCTTCTGGTCGTCGCAAATGGTATCGCCCGTCGAGACCGTCTTCAGGCCCACCGCGGCGCAGATGTCACCGGCCAGGATCTCCTGGATGTCTTCGCGCTTGTTGGCGTGCATGCGCAGCAGGCGGCCGATGCGCTCCTTGCGCCGCTTGGCCACGTTATATACCGAATCGCCCGATTTCAGCGTGCCGGAATAAACGCGGAAGAACGCGAGCTGCCCGACATACGGGTCGGTCATGATCTTGAAGACCAGCGCCGCAAACGGCTCGGAATCGGAGGCATGGCGAATGAGTATCTTTTCCGGGTTGTCGACGTCCGTGCCTTCCACCGGAGGAACGTCCAGGGGCGACGGCAGGTAATCCACCACCGCATCGAGCATGGTCTGCACGCCCTTGTTTTTGAAGGCCGAGCCGCAGATTACCGGAAAGACCTTGAGCGCGATGGTGGCCTTGCGGATGCCGGCGCGGATTTCCTCGTTGGAAATGGCTTCGCCGGTGATGAATTTTTCGAACAGGTGGCTGTCGTCGGATTCGGCGATGGCCTCGATCATCTTCTCGCGGTATTCCTTGGCCTTTTCGACCAGCTCTTCAGGTATGTCGACAGTGTCGTACTCCGAGCCCAGGGTTTCGTCGCGCCAGACGATGCCCTTCATCTCCACCAGGTCGACAACGCCCAGAAACTTTTCTTCCCCGCCGATGGGAATCTGAATCGCCACCGGCCGGCACTTCAGCCGATCGACAATGGTGTCGACGGAATGGTAGAAATCCGCGCCCACGCGGTCCATTTTGTTGATGAAGCAGATGCGCGGGACGTTGTACTTGTCGGCCTGGCGCCAGACCGTCTCGGACTGCGGCTGCACCCCCGCGACCGCGTCAAATACCGCGACCGCGCCATCCAGCACGCGCAGGCTGCGCTCCACCTCGGCGGTGAAATCCACGTGACCGGGGGTATCGATGATGTTGATCTGGATGTCGCGCCATTCGCAGGTGGTGGCGGCCGACGTGATGGTAATGCCGCGCTCCTGCTCCTGCTCCATCCAATCCATGGTGGCGGTGCCCTCATGGACTTCGCCCAGCTTATGGGTGCGTCCCGTGTAATATAGGATGCGCTCGGTCGTAGTGGTCTTACCGGCATCGATATGTGCGGCGATGCCGATATTCCTCATCCGATCGAGTGGGACTGTTCGAGCCATAAAAACCTTGGGGAGTCAGAAGTCAGGAGTCAGAAGTTGCAATGCCTCTGCCGCCGATCGACCCTTTTCTCCCTTCAAATCATCTCCAATCCTGAATTCAACCAAACCAGAGCGAGGAGCCGTAGATTCTGACTCCTGACTTCTGACTCCTGACTTCCCTCTTCCTCACCACCGATAGTGCGCGAAGGCCTTATTGGCTTCCGCCATGCGGTGCACGTCGTCTCTCTTCTTAATCGCTCCGCCGCGCAAATTAGCGGCGTCGTTCAGCTCATTGGCCAGCTTCTCCGCCATGCCCTTTTCGGGGCGCGTCCGCGCGTTGGTAATGATCCAGCGCATGGCCAGCGAGGTGCGCCGGTTCTGCGGCACTTCGATGGGTACCTGGTAGTTGGCGCCGCCCACGCGGCGGGTCTTCACTTCCAGCAGCGGCTTGGCGTTCTCCACGGCCTTCTTGAAAGCCTTCAGCGGATCGTCGCTGGTGCGCTCGCGGATTTTGTCCATGGCTTCATAGAAGATGCCCTGCGCGGTGTTCTTCTTCCCCTCCCACATCATCGAGTTGACGAACTTCTCGACCAGTGTGGAGTTGTAGACCGCATCCGGCAGCACCTCACGAGTTACGGCTCTTCTTCTGCGTGGCATACGTTACCTATTTGGGCCTCTTGGCCCCGTATTTCGATCGGCCTTGTTTGCGATTCGCCACCCCGGCGGTGTCCAGCGCGCCGCGAATCACGTGATAGCGCACGCCCGGCAGGTCCTTCACGCGCCCGCCGCGGATCAGCACAATCGAGTGCTCCTGCAGATTGTGTCCCACCCCCGGAATATAGGTCGTCACTTCGATCCCGTTGGTAAGCCGGACGCGCGCCACTTTGCGCAGCGCCGAATTCGGCTTCTTCGGGGTGGAGGTGTACACGCGCGTGCAAACCCCGCGCTTCTGCGGGCAGCTATTCAACGCCGGGCTCGAGGTCTTCCACCGTGGCGGTTTCCGCCCATTACGCACAAGTTGGTTAAACGTCGGCACGAATCTTCCTTTTTTGCCTAGAAAATCAAAAGTGGAGCAACCCACTCGCCAGCCAAAACCCGCACGCGGATTCCAGCAAAATTTATCCAAACCACAACTGCGAGGATTACCTGCTTAAGACAGGCCCATGTTCAATTCAGTGCAAGACCGGTTGAACCTCGGGGCCTCACCCCCGGCCGGACCCGCCGACAGACGGGTGGTAGCGCAGGAGTAGAGCTTGTTCTCGCGAAACTATTAAATGATAACCGATAGCCGGCAATTGTGCAACTGGGGTGGGCGGAGGGATTCGAACCCTCGGCCACCGGAACCACAATCCGGCGCTCTACCAAGCTGAGCTACGCCCACCGCGTGAGGAACGCTTCTATCGTATCAAGGCGATTCCCAGGCCGCAAATTTTGCTGCGACGGCGCCGCTTACAATCCTGCCTTCTTCCACAACTCGTCGACGCGTTTCTTCACTTCGGGAGTCATCTCGATCACGCCCGGCCACGGGCGCGTGAAGCCTTCGGTGGGCCATTTGCGCGTCGCGTCGATTCCCATCTTCGAGCCGAAATTCGGCAGGCGGCTGGAATGATCGAGCGAATCCACCGGGCCCAGCGCAAACTCGATGTCGCGCTCCGGGTCGATGTTGTTCAGGGCCTTCCAGGCCACTTCGCGGACGTTCTGCACATCCACTTCTTCGTCCACCACCACGATGCACTTCGAGAACATCGCCTGGCCGGTCCCCCAAATGGCGTGCATCACTTTGCGGGCGTGGCCGGGGTAAGACTTGCGCATGGAGACCAGGATCAGGTTATGGAAAATACCTTCGGCCGGCATCGCGATGTCGCGCACTTCGGGCAACTGCATGCGCATCAGGGGCAGGAAAATGCGCTCGATGGCTTTGCCCATGAAGTAGTCTTCCATGACCGGCGGACCCACGATAGTGGTGGCGTAGATGGGCTCTCTGCGCTGGGTCACGCAGGTGACGTGAAAGACCGGGTATTCGTCGGCCAGCGAATAAAAGCCGGTGTGGTCGCCAAAGGGTCCTTCGGTGCGGAGCTCACCCAGTTCCACGTAGCCTTCCAGCACGATCTCGGCGTTGGCCGGAACCTCCAGGTCGCGGGTTCCGCACTTCACCAGTTCGACCGGGCTCTGGCGCAAAAAGCCGGCGATCAGCATTTCGTCCATGTCGGGCGGCAGCGGCAGAATGGAGGAATACATGGTGGCGGGGTCGGCGCCGATGGCCACGGCCACGTCCATGCGGGTGAGCGAGTGGGACCGCAAGCGGCGATAGTGCTCGGCGCCCTGCTTGTGGGTCTGCCAGTGCATGCCGGCGGTGCGATCGTCGAAGATCTGCATGCGGTACATGCCGCAGTTGCGCTTTCCGGTGTCGGGGTTTTTCGAGAAGACCAGCGGCAGGGTGATGAAGCGGCCGCCATCCTCGGGCCAGCATTGGAGCACCGGATAATCGAACAGCGAAAAGTCGTTCTCGCGGACCACTTCCTGGCAGGCGCCTTTGGAAACCATGCGCGGGAAGTAGGCGCCCATTTCCGCCAGCTTGGGCAGCATCTTGAGCTTGTCGATCAGGCCTTCCGGCATGCGCATTTCCAGGAACTCCACGATGCGCGCGGCAATTTCCTCCACCGACGCCACTTCGAGCGCGATCTCCATCTTGCGCATGGAGGCAAAGGCGTTGATGAGCACCGGGATGCCGTATCCCTTGGGTTTCTCGAACAGCAGCGCCGGCCCGCCGCTCTTCACCGCGCGGTCGGCGAATTCGGTGATTTCCAGAATGGGGTCCACTTCCACCGCGATGCGCTTCAGCTCGCCTTTTTCTTCCAGGGCGCGGATGAATTCGCGGAGATCTCGATATGCCATAGGCTATGATTGAGTTTAATACCACTACATCCTCAGGAGAAAGAATGTTCAATCGAGTTGCCTTCGTCACGGGCGCGAGCCGCGGTATCGGCCGGGCGATTTCCCTGACCCTTTGCCGGACCGGCTTCGACATTGTGGTGGCGTCGCCCGAGATCGAAAACAACGAACTGGTGGCGGAAGAAATCCGCGCCTGCATCGGCGAGGCCATGACCCTGAACCTGGACGTGACGTCGCAGGAATCCGTCAAAGAGGGCTTTGCCAAGGTGCTGGCGGACAAGACCCGCATCGACGTGCTGGTGAACAATGCGGGCATCACGCGCGATGGCCTGGCGGTGCGGATGAAGCCGGCGGATTGGGAGCTGGTGCTCAAGGTCAACCTCCAGGGAGCGTTTCTGTGCACCCAGCAGGCGCTGCCCTCGATGATGAAGAACCGTTGGGGCCGCATCATCAACATTGCGTCGGTGGTGGGACAGGCGGGCGCGCCGGGGCAGGCTAATTACGCCGCTTCCAAAGCGGGTCTCATTGGGCTCACCAAAGCTCTGGCGCAGGAAATGGCCTCGCGCAGCATCACGGTGAATGCCATCGCGCCCGGATACATCGCTACCGACATGACCAAGGTGTTGCCGGATGAAGTGAAGCAGAAGATTCTGGCCAGCGTGCCGCTGGGCCGCATGGGGACGCCGGAAGATATCGCCGCCGCCGTGAAGTTCCTGTCGAGCGAAGAGGCTGGCTACATCACCGGCCACGTGCTGGCGGTCAACGGCGGCATGTACATGTAGACTTTTTTCCAGTGGGGCAGACCCCCTGGTCTGCGCGGGTCCCCCTGGACCCGCACTTTTGCTGGAAATTCAAATTCTCTGACAGCTGCGAGAGGCCGACCGGGCGTCCGCCGCAGTCCAGGGGGACTGCCCCACGATGAGTGGCTGTGATACAGTCTGATGAATCATGAAACTGCGCATGCTTGCGTTATCGCTGCTGGTCTGCGGTGTAACGGCCGTCGCGCTTGCTCAACCCAAACCACAGGCTCAGGACGAGGAGTACGCCCGCCTCGTCAAGGAATGGACCACCCAGCCGGAATTCATGAGCCCGCTGGTGGATCATCTGCCCAAAGCCGTGGGGGTGCCCACACCCAAGGACGTGCTGGGCTACTATGCCGGCGCGCCCAAGAAACTGACGCGCGTGGCGGATCTGAGCCGCTACTACCGCGCTTTGGCGGCGGCCTCGAAGCGCGTCAAAATTCTCCCGGCCGGAACCACCGACGAAGGCCGCGAGTGCCTGGTGGCCGCGATCTCCGACGAAGCGACCATCCGCGACCTGGATACCTATAAAGGATACCTGGCGAAGCTGGCCGATCCGCGCGGGCTTTCCGCCGAAGAGGCCAAGCGGGTTATTGCGCAGGCTAAACCCATCTACATGCTGACGGGAGGGCTGCACAGCGCCGAGACCGGCCCACCGGAGATGCTGATGGAACTGGCCTACCGGCTGGTGGCCGACGAATCACCGCTCTATGAACAGATCCGGCGCAACACCATCGTCATGGTGATCAACGCCGCCGAACCGGACGGGCGCGACCGCTACGTGGACTGGTATTACCGCTACAAAATCAGTGAGGAAACCGAGGACGACCGCCAGCCCGGCCCGCCTTACTGGGGTAAGTACATCTTCCACGACAACAACCGCGACATCAATTATTCCCAGGTCACCATGCGCAATTGGCTGAAGTTCTACCTCCAGTGGCACCCGCCCATCATGCACGACCTGCACGAATCCGAGCCCTTCCTGTACACCTTCAGCGGACAGGCTCCGCAGAACCCGACGCTCGATCCGATCCTCTACGCCGAGTTGCCCTGGTTCGCGAATTTCGAGATGACGCGCATGATTTCGTTCGGCATGCCGGGAGTGTGGACGCACGCGTTCGTGGATATGTGGTCGCCGGGTTACCTGGGCTTCATGTCGTCGAATCACAACGGCATGCTGCGCATGTACGAAACTTTCGGCAACGGCGGCGCCAACACCATGCGGCGCACCGTGGATGCGCCGGCCATTGGGGGAACCGAGGGGGCCACCGGCAGTATGACAACCCGCGAATGGTATCGCCCGTTGCCGCCCTATAAAGAAGTGGTCTGGTCGATGCGCAACAACACCAACTACATGGAGACCGGCGTGCTCTCCGCGCTGGAATTGACCGCCGGCTTCGCCAAGACGGTTCTCGAGAATTTCTATGACAAGAGCCGCAACTCGATCGACGCAGGCAGTAAGCAGGCGCCCTTCGGGTATGTTTTGCCGGCAGGGCAGCACGACATGACGCGCGTGGCGTTCATTGTCAACATCCTCCGGATTCAGGGGATCGAGGTGGGGCGCGCCACGCGGGAGATCAAGCTCAAGGAAGGAACCTTCCCGGCCGGATCGCTGGTGGTGAAGTGCAATCAGCCCTATGGACGGCTGGCCAAGATCCTGCTGGAAAAACAGCAGTTCCCCGATCCCACCCTGCGCACTTACGACGACACGGGCTGGACCATGGGGCTAATGAGCCAGGCCGAGGTGGTGGAAACGGCCGACGCGGCGGTGCTGGACGCGCGCGTGCAACCCGTCGACCAACTGGAGACGGTGGGAGCCGTGAAGGGCGCCGGCCCCTGGACCGTGGTGCTGCACAACGGCGCCAATTCGCTGGCTGAACTGCGCTATCGCTTGAAAGATCTCACCTACGATGCGCTGGCGCAGCCATCCAAGAGCGAAGGCCTCGACCTGCCCGCCGGCTCCCTGCTGATCCCTTCGAGCGCGCGCGTCACCGCCGAAATCGAGAAAATGGGGCTGCAGGCCGTAGCGCTGAGCGAGTTGCCGGGCGGGCAGAAGCGGCCCGCCGATCCGCCGCGCCTGGCGGTCTACTCCACGTGGGGCAGTACGCAAGACGTGGGATGGGTGCGCTATGCGCTGGATCATTTCGAATTCGTCTATGACCTGATCTACAAGGAGCGCGTGCGCAAGGGGAATCTGCGCGATGCCTATGACGTGATCGTGATTCCCAGCCAGGGCCGCAGCGCGAAGTCGCTGGTGTTCGATATCGAATCCAAGGGCGTGGCGCTGGCATACAACAAGACGCCCGAATTTCCCACCCTGGGGATGTATGGCGAATCGGCGGACATCACCGGCGGCATGGGCCTCGAGGGTGTGGCGGAGCTGGAGAAATTCGTCAGGACCGGCGGCGTGCTCATCACCCTGGGCGCTGCCAGCTTTTTCCCGGCCGAGTTCGGTATCACTCGCACGGTGGACGCGGCGCGGCCCTCGGCGCAGTTCTACGCGCCCGGACCGGTGGTGGAGGCGACCATCGAGCAGCCCGCACATCCCATTTTTTACGGATACACGGAGAAAACCGTGCCGGTGCGTTATGCCAACGGTCCGCTGCTGCGCGCGCCCGCCGGGGACCAGGCCAAATGGGTGCTGATGCAGTATACGGGCACCGACCGGTCGGTGCTGAGCGGATTCATGCGAGGCGTGGCGGAAACGCGCGGCAAGCCGGCGATTATGGATGTGCCGGTGGGACGAGGACGTGTGATTCTGTTCTCGACCAATCCCTGCTACCGCTGGCAGAACCTGGGCGAGTTTAACATGCTGGCCAACGCCATCCTGTATTTCAACCAGCTCCCCAAGAGTCGCGGCGCCACATCGCAATGAGCGGAACCAGTCCCCCAACCTCGGATCAGAGCCGCGAACGTAAGAGAGCGGTTGCCGCGCGACCGACCTCGGATCAAGAGCCGCGAACGTAAGAGAGCGGTTGCCGGGCGACCTCGGATCAGAGCCGCGAACGTAAGAGAGCGGTTGCCGGGCGACCGACCTTGGATCAGAGCCGCGAACATTAGAGAGCGGTTGCCGCGCGACCAACCTCGGATCAGAGCCGCGAACGTAAGAGAGCGGTTGCCGCGCGACCAACCTCGGATCAGAGCCGCGAACGTAAGAGAGCGGTTGCCGGGCGACCGACCTCGGATCAGAGCCGCGAACGTAAGAGAGCGGTTGCCGGGCGACCAACCTCGGATCAGAATCAGCCGGTCAAAGCACCAGGTTCGCGGGAGAGCCGGACCAGGGGTCCGGCGCGGGCGAGGGCGCCCGCCCTCCTCAATCAAGCGGGTGCGCGGGTTAGCCGGCCGCCGCGCTGGTGGATAAGCCCGCCGCCTTACGGCTGAGGAAACATTCGCGGCAATACACCGGACGCCCCTGTGTCGGTTTGAACGGCACCGTGGTTTCGCGCCCGCATTGCGAGCACGTGGTCATGGTTTCGGTCTTGGCGAAACCCCCGCCTCCGCCCTGACGCTTGGTCTTGCAAGTCTTGCAGCGCTTAGGTTCGTTCTTAAAGTTCTTGTCGTGGAAGAAGTGTTGTTCTCCCGCCGTGAAAACGAAATCCGCCCCGCAGTCTACGCACTTGAGTACTCGATCCTGAAACTCCGCCATAGCCTGTGCCCCGTTGTTGGAAAGAGGGCGGGGTTACCTTCCCGCCCTCTGTTGCCCAGTTTTACTCAATCTCCCGGCGATTCTTCTTCCGGTTCCGTTTGCGGGCCAGCGCCTGCTTGGCCCGGAGCTTCTCACCCGGTTTCAAGTAGAAAGAATGTCTCTTGACCTCTTTAATTATGTCTTCCTGCTGGACCTTTCTCTTGAAGCGCCGGAGAGCGTTTTCTAAAGTCTCGCCCTCCTGAAGCTTTACTTCAGCCAAACGAAATACACCTCCCAACCAGACCAAAAATTCCCATGCGGTGTTTTCACATTGCGAAACCCTGCGTCACCCTGAAGTGAGCCCGATCCCCAAAATTCCTACACTTCGCACAGTAGGTACTTGATATCATAAGTGGTTGATAGGCAAAGTCAAGCTCAAAGTTACAGGAACCTTTCGGGCCAAGTTGCCATTCCAGCCTGATTCGCTTTCCTTTCAAGGGTTTACGCTGAAATGGCCAATGTCCTGACGATTCTGCTGGCGGGTGGCGCCGGCGAGCGCCTGTTTCCGCTCACCCAGGACACGGCCAAACCGGCGGTCCCATTCGGCGGCGCCTATCGCATTATTGACTTCACCCTGTCCAATTGTATCAATTCCGGCCTGCGCCGCATTTTCGTTCTCACGCAGTACAAATCGCTCGACCTCACCCGCCACATCCGCGACGGCTGGAATATTCTTTCCGCCGAGCTCCACGAATATATCGAAATCATTCCGCCCATGAAGCGCTTGGGAGAGGATTGGTACCTGGGCACGGCCGACGCGGTTTTCCAGAACTTCCAGAGCATCGAAGCCGAGGCGCCCGATCAAACGTTGATCCTGGCGGGCGACCACATCTATAAAATGAACTACCAGGAGATGCTGGACTGGCACCGCCAGCACGACGCCGATATCACGGTAGCCACGGTGGGCGTCGCGCCGGACCAGGCGCACCACTTCGGCATCGCGGAGATCGATGCCGATTACCGCATCGTGGGTTTCGAGGAGAAACCCCAGCACGCGAACCCGGCCCGGTCGCGCTTCGATCCCTCCATGGTGAGCGCCTCCATGGGGATCTACGCTTTCAATACCGAGGTGCTGCTGCGCGCGCTCCACGAAGACGCCCAGAACCCCGATTCTACGCACGATTTCGCCGCCGACGTAATTCCCGCGGCCCTCCAAAAGGCCCGCGTGACGGCCTACGATTTCCGCGACCTGAACGCCAAGCAAGCGCGCTACTGGCGCGACGTCGGCACGCTCGATGCCTATTACGAAGCCAACATGGACCTGGTGAACGTGGTCCCGGAGTTCAACCTTTACGACCTTCGCTGGCCCATCCGCACGCGCATCACGCAGCAGCCGCCCGCCAAATTCGTCTTTGCCCAGGAAGGCCGGCGCATGGGAGTGGCGATCGATTCGATCGTGAGCGCGGGCTCGATCGTCTCCGGGGGACGGGTGCTGCACAGCGTGCTTTCCCCGGGAGTCCGCGTCAACAGTTATTGCGAAGTGGAGTATTCGATTCTGATGCCCGGCGTGGACATTGGCCGCTATAGCCGCATCCGCCGCGCCATCGTCAATACCGGCGTGAAGATTCCGGAGTCCAGCGTGATTGGTTTCAACCTGGATGAAGACCGCGCCAGGGGCCACTTTGTCACCGACGGCGGCATCGTCGTGGTGGCGAAATCTTTCTAGGAGCCATAATCCAATGACCAAACTCGTACTGATCCGCCACGGCGAAAGCACGTGGAACCAGGAAAACCGCTTCACCGGCTGGACCGACGTCGATCTCTCCGAGAAGGGCCGCCAGGAAGCCCTGGAAGGCGGCCAGGTGCTCAAGGCCGGTGGCTACACCTTCGATGTGGCGTACACCTCCGTGCTCAAGCGGGCCATCCGCACACTGTGGATCGTGCTGGACGAAATGGACCTGATGTGGCTGCCGGTCTACCGCTCGTGGCGGCTCAACGAGCGGCACTATGGCGCGCTGCAAGGCCTCAACAAAGCCGAGACCGCCGCGAAGTTCGGCGAAGCCCAGGTGAAAGTGTGGCGGCGGAGCTACGATATCCGGCCGCCCGCGCTAACCGTGGACGACCCGCGCTTCCCCGGCCACGACCCGCGTTACCGCCATCTCAGCCCGTCCGAACTGCCGCTCACGGAGTGCCTGAAGGACACCGTCGCGCGTTTCCTGCCGCTCTGGCACGAGACCATCGCTCCCGCTATCCGCGAAGGCCAGAAGGTGCTGATCGCCGCGCACGGCAACAGCCTCCGCGCGCTGGTCAAGTATCTCGACAACATTTCCGAGGAGGCGATTGTCGAGCTGAACATTCCCACCGGCATGCCGCTGGTATACGAGCTCGACGACAGCCTGAAGCCACTCACCCGCTACTACCTGGGCGATCCGGAAAAAGTGAAAGCCGCGATGGAGGCAGTCGCGGCGCAGGGCAAGAAGAAGTAGGGCGGTCCCCTGGACCGCGCCGGGTCCCCTGACCCGGCAAGTTTCTGGCCGTCACCCTTTCGTGGAGCAGGCTTTCCAGCCTGCAACGCCGACATTCTTGTCGGCGCTCCGTAGGACAGACGCTCGCTCTTTGTCGTCTGTCCAAGCGGCCGCTCCGTATTACACCTCCTGCAATTCTTCGCAGTGCGCGACGATTCTTCTGCGACCCCAGCTCCGGAGGGGCGTCACATAATAGCCCAGTGCGTGAGCACTGGGAAAGACGTGGGGGATGGGTGAGCCCCGGAACGGGGCGGAAGAGCCGGAGACGAGTGCTTCTTTCGCCCCGTTCCGGGGCTCGCGAATTTGCTACGCGGACCCAGGGCTCGCGCCCTGGGCTATTGTCTTTCGCCCTTCGGGCTTCGTGGGAGACCCTTTTTGGTTGCGGCTTTGCCGCTCCGTAGGACAGACGATCACTCTTTGTCGTCTGTCCAAGCAGCCGCTCCGTAGGACAGACGATCGCTCTTTGTCGTCTGTCCAGGCAGCCGCGCTTCCCCGACCACCCCAGCTCCCAAGCCCCCCATAGTCAGAACATCACCACCGCGGCGCTCACCGGCCGCTCTCCAACCGGTATCAATGTGAACAGCGGCGCCGACCGCTCTCTCGCGCTCAATTGTCTTTGCGCGCCCCTCCGCGTGGTAGCCAGTGCCCTGGTGCGGATCACCGCCAGGTCGCCCGACGTCTCATTGAGAACCAGCGCATATTGTCGTTCCGGCGCGGGCGTCAGCAGGATCTGGCCCGGCCCCTGCCCTACCGTCACGATCGCCACCAACTGGTAATCGTTGAAGTCCAATACTGTAATCCCGTTGGTCTCCCGATTGGCCACCATCAGCAGCGAAAGGCCGCTAGCGTCGTCGGTCACCGCCATCGCGCCGGGAGCCCGCCCCGCCAGGATCGTCTGGTAGACTTCCGTGAGGTAGGGAAAGACTACCACCACGGCGTCCATCCCCTCGCCGGTGACGAAGAGCTGGCCGCCGTCGGCGGTGGCGCAAAAATGGCGCGGCGCGAGCGGCAGCGGCAGGCGAACCACGGTCTTCCCCGTCGAGATGTCGAAGATGGTGATGCTGCGCTCCGGCGCGTTTCCGGCGATCAAAATGCCGCCGTCTTGCCCGAAGGTGATGAGCGAGGGCTCGGCTCCGGCCGCGATGGTCCGTTCCACGGCCGCGTTACCCGCACCTCCGAGTGACGCCAGCGCGATGGTGCGACCGGTGCGGCTGGCGACCGCGGCCAGCACGCGATTGTCCTTGGTGGTCGAGAGATCGAAGCTGTCGGGCGGCGAGGGAAGCCGGACGCGCCGCCCGGGTTTCAGCGAATCGAGCGGCAATTCCACCAGCATAGCCGGATCGCGATAGAGCACCCAGAGAGAGCTTCCGGTCGGAGACATCAACATCCCCGCCGCCAGGTTGCCGGCGCGCGCGCGGCGGCTCACCGCGAGAGTGGCCGCGTCGATTTCATAGACCGCGCCGGCGTCGGGCGCCAGCACGAAGACCTTGGGTTTCGACGGATGGGCCACCACCGCGGCCGGCGCGCTATCGAGGGAGATCTGTTGTTGCACGCGGAAGCTCTCCAGATTGACCGCTGCCACCGTGCGGCTCCCTTGATTGGCGACAAAGCAATAGCCGGGAATGCGCGTAGCTTTTTTCCTGCCGCACCCGACCGCCGCGGACGCCGCCGCCGCCAGCAGTGCGCGGCGGGAAAGGATCGTGGATTTCACCGAACTCCATTCTAAGCCGCGGCGGAGGCATGATATCCTGATAATGCTTCCTGAACGCAGCTTGGACGCAGCCTGTGAACCGCAGGCTGTGGCTTTTCGCCCGACCGGAGAGATGGCCGAGTGGTTGAAGGCGCACGCTTGGAAAGCGTGTTTAGGGGAAACTCTAACGTGGGTTCGAATCCCACTCTCTCCGCCAGAACTAATAAGGTCGCGAAGGTCGAAGCAAGGGGAAACGTCCTGTCTGTCACCGGTTTTCCTCGAACGAGCCGCATAGCTAAGCGCGCCGTGTGATGGAACACGCTCTTTCGCGCAACCGTGTCCTACAAATGCAATGTCAACAAAACGCGGGGCGTGCTCGGACACGCCTGCCTTCGAGCGGCAACCGTGCGATGGTCATGGTGATGGACACCAATTGACTTCGGGGAGGCCAGGGCTAGAATAGTGGGAGGGGAGGCTCGCCAATGCTCTACATTCGTAGCTATTGCAAATATTCTAACGGCAAACTCTATGAGACACGTAATGTGAGATGTCCAAGTATAGCAGTTGCTGAGAGTAACGCCTTACAGAGGATTAAGTCTTATGGAGCAGTCGCAGTAGTTATCTCTAAACCTGATGGCACTCTGCCCTGGGGTTCTCATAAGCGTCGTGATATATTACGGTTCGAGTTAGAGAACGGCAGTATTAAGAAAATTCCCCTAGTATAGAACTAACCCACCTTGACAGCTCTTTATATATCCTGTACACTTCATCCTACCTGCGCGATGGCGCAATGCAAGAGTCCCTTTTTTGGGGGTCTGCAAGCCACATCAGATGTCCCTGATTCACGCATGCAGCCGCAAGCCAAGAACGACCCACAGCTTTTCTTCACCAATTGGCGTATACTGATTTCGAGGATACTTCCTCCTGGAGGTGAAACGTGTCCAAGATAATCTCTTGGCTCGCGCCTAGCTTCCGGACCCGATTGTGCAGGTAGTGGCACGGAAGCATACAGCCCGCGCTAGGCTACGGGCCAAGACTGCTACCTGTGGTGGTGCTAGCGCCGCTTCACCGAACGCGCCGCAAGCGTGCTTCGGCCAAAAGGAAACCCGGCCGTTAGGGCAATAGCTGCTTTCCGGGGGCCAGCCCCCGCAGCCCGCCGTTATGGGGTGGGATGTGACACACTGAGGCAGTTTCTAAAAAGGCCTCAGATGGAGAACCAAATTATCACCCACCCTGAAATCAAAACCCACATGCCACTGACATATCAACAACGAAATTGAGCAGACAACAATTCAGGACACGAAAGGGCGCGCCCTGACTGCTTGCAACCAAACCGCTTCGGAGGCGAAACCGGTTTCCGAACGAAGCACACCGGGCGCCTGCAACTCCAACAATCTGATGGGTTGTAAAGGTCTCTTCGTGTCTATTGAGCTATCTGCCGCTGGTGGCTTTAAGGATCTCGATGATTGTGTCTTTGAGTTTTGGCAACTTCCAGACAATAAGCAGAATGATGAGCAGTGACTGAACGAGTGACGGCAGCGAGCGGAAGTACACGAACGGAGACGCTAAAATAATTCCTACTCGGTGCCAAAAGCGCTTTCGACGTTTTACCCTCTGTTCAAGCAGGTAAAGCTCATTCTGTACTGCAACCGCGGTTTCGCGGTTCAAGAAGAGGCGGCAGTCCGAGGGACAACCCATTTCCTGATGCCATGGATCTAAGCTGACAAAGGAGTCCTTCTTGCACGCAGGATAGTAGAACCTTATCACCTCAAACGAGCTTCCACTGAGGGTGTAACATAAATGGGCGCACGGCTTAAACTTCTCGCTCGCTACACCCTCATCTAGAGCTTTTATGGCTTCATGTGGAGTCTCGTAGCCCTGCATTTCAGCTAAGTATAGCACCCAGTCCCAAGCTGCGGAAATACCTCGCCTCGCTCCGCATACTTTAAGCCGTAGGCCGCAATTCACCCCGATGGAATCAGGCGGAAAGACGGGGCGAGCATCCCGCGCCCCTGGGCCCCTTCCCGCCAAAGGCTGAAACCCGCAGCCTGCTGGTGTTCGGGGAGACCGGGGACAGACTGGAGATTGACACGGACGAATATCTACGCCTTCATGAAGAGATTCTGGAGTTGATGAATATCCTGAGGAATCGGCTGGAGAATGCAGCAGTCACGGGTGAATACCTTTGATGCGCGACATACCCGAAGCCGGTCTCGTCCGCGGACAGGTGGGCACGGTTGTGGAGGTCCTCGGTCCCGAGGTCTTCGAAGTGGAGTTCAGCGATGACAGCGGCCGGACGTATGCCTCCCTCGCTCTCAAGTCCAATGACCTTCTGCGCCTGCATCACGAGCCACTCCACGAAGCGGCTTAAACGCGCGATACTTGGAAACTTCTGACGGGCTTTGACCAGGCGAAAAGCCTGGGAAACCGGGGACGGGACGTTTCCGAACTCTCAGCGCTCGCTAAATCCGAAGGCCTGACGTGCTTAAGTATGCGGCGACCGCTGTATAATATAACCACAGCGGAGGGTAGCATGCTGCGGTTGCTGTTTATTGTTCTGCTTTCCGTAGCCGGATTCACTCAGGC
>Ga0209039_10002330_pt1 | contig 16303 bp, 14 predicted proteins | sample BogFormECP12_OM1_FD_188238 | JGI IMG/M metagenome (GOLD analysis project Ga0209039, IMG submission 188238) | Bog forest soil microbial communities from Calvert Island, British Columbia, Canada - ECP12_OM1 (SPAdes) (version 2) | ecosystem: Environmental > Aquatic > Freshwater > Wetlands > Bog ... | reverse complement strand
CGGGTCAATCCCGACGTCTCGGCAAAAACTCACCCCTACATCTCGACCGGACTGCATCAGCATAAATTCGGCGTGCCGATTCCCGAGGCGCGCGCGCTCTACGCGCAGGCCGCGATGCAGCCTTATCTGAAAGTGGCCGGAGTGAGCGTCCACATCGGGTCGCAGATCACCGATGTCGGTTCTTTTCAGGAGGCGATCGAGCGCGTGGCCGATCTGGTCCGCGTGCTGCGCGACCAGGGGCACGACGTTCGCTATATCGACGCCGGCGGGGGTCTGGGAATTTCCTACGAAGGAGCGCAGGGGGATTTGGAGAAACAGATTGCAGCGTATGCGAGGGCAGTGCTTGGCCCGTTGCGCGGCTTGAATCTCCATTTGCTGCTCGAACCGGGTCGTTCCATCGTAGGACCGGCGGGCGTATTGCTGACGCGCGTCCTCTACCGGAAGACGAATAATCACAAGCGCTTTCTGATTGTCGATGCGGCGATGAACGATCTGGTGCGTCCTTCGCTGTACGGTGCGTATCACGAGATTGTTCCGGTGAGCCGCCAGTCGCGGGAAACCGAGATTACCGATGTGGTCGGTCCCATCTGTGAGACGGGCGACTTTTTTGCGCGCGCTAGAAAACTTCCACTGGTCAGCGAGGGGGATCTTCTCGCCATTCTCGACGTGGGCGCGTACGGCGCGGTGCTCGGATCGAACTACAACACCCGCGGCCGGGCGGCGGAAGTGCTGGTGGATGATGCGAAAGCTAGAGTGATACGACGGCGAGAGAGCTTCGAGGACCAGATGAGGGCGGAGATTTAACTTTGGTAACTGTCTTTTTCGGTGTTTCGGTTCAAAATAGGCGTGTGTGTTTCTGCGTGGAGGCGGCCTTGACCGAACTGCGCTTATCCAGGATAAGTCGCCCATTCTTGACCGCGAAAATCATCGTCGCGTGTCTGGCGTTGGTTTGCATCGCGACAGTATCGGCGTGGGCTCAGGACATACCCTCCCCAACCCGTGTGTTTCTCCCCAATCAAGTGGTCCTCGTCGCCAAGCTGCCGTCGCTGACGGCACCGTCGGCGGAACCATCGGCGGTCCTCGCGACCGCGTTGGAGACCATCCTCCACGACAGGGACGTGTGCTGCGGAAAGGACTCTGGCCTTGAAGATGCCGTGCTCTCGGCTCCGTCGTCCTTGAAGGAGTTGAGCGCCAAGTTGCAGGGAAGGCATGTCTTAGGCGACGGCCTGTCCGTCATGGTCCGCGCCGAGTACTTTCCGCAAAACTCACTTCACGTTAACCTCATGATCAAAACTCTGATGGACCAACAGCCCATGCTCCTCGAGTGGAAATCGCGCGTATACGTGTTGTACGGCGCGGTCTTCGATGAAACCCGCCAATACAACCCGGACGGGTGGCAGTTTGCAATCCACAAACTCTTATTGCTGGACGTAAGGTTTTCCGACCATCGAAGGGAAATCGAGTTCAACAACGAAACCGACGACTGGAAAAAGATCCAGGGACTTCTGACGCTGGCGGTTGTGCGGAAATAATCCTGCGGTGCTTGCAGTTACACACCGCAGCTACAGCGACTCCAAAAAGTTCGTCACTGCCCGCAACACCGGCTCCGGCTGCTGGATAAACAGCGCGTGTCCCAGGTTGCGGAACTTCACATGCGCGTGATGAGGCAACAATCTCGTGGCCAGCGCCACATCCGCGTCGGACATCAGGCCGCCTAATTCCTGGCTGGCTTGCAGAAGCAGCGTTGGACACGCAATTCCGCGCAACACCGTCTCGCCGTCCCAGCCTTCGAGCGACGATCCGTCGAGCGTCATGTCGTAGGTGTCAGGGTCGGCCTGCTGCACGCAGCGCGCCCAGGAGAGCAGGTAAGCCTCATCGTTGCCGGGAAGTTCGCGGATTGTACCGGACCTGCCGGTGCCCGGAATTGGCAGTACAATTCTGCCGATGCCGTCAGCAATCTGCTCGACGGAGCCGCCCGTGCGCGCCAGATCGCGCAATCCCGAGAACAGGGACGTGTACATCGAGTTGTAAAGCCGCCGGGCGACAATAATGTTGTCGCCGAGAATCAGCGCGCGCGCCAGTTCCGGATGATGAAAAACGACCCACATGCCCAGCATGCCGCCGAGCGAATGCCCGAAGAGAACGGCGGGAGCGGAAACGCGCTCGCGCAAAAGCCGGGCTATGTCTTCGGAATACTGCGGGCCACGGTATTCGCGGGCAACGTGGGAGGATTTGCCATGACCGCGAAGATCGGGCGCGAAGATATGCCAGCGCAGGCTCAGCGCCGGAATCACCGGCAGAAATACCTGCCAGCGCCGGCCGAGTCCATGCAGCAGCACCAGCGGCGGCCCATGGGCAGGGCCTTCGGCATAGTTCAATTGAACTTCGCCGGTATCGAACGTGCGCTCGACGAGAGCTGAATGGTTTTCGCTCACAACAGTCACCGGTTCGCGGCTGTAGAGACGCGGCTTGCCGCGTCTCCGCGGCTGCCACGTCAGCGTTCTCCCCACTTGAGTTTGGTGGCGAGCACTTCGAAAAATGTTTTCTGAAAACGTAACAGCCGGGCCGGATGCTCCGCCCTGACGCAGCGCACGATATCGCCGTCTCGCATGGGCATGCCGACTTGTCCATCGAGACTCAGGTAGGCTTCTTCGTCCCCAGTCTTGACGTGGATTTCGATCTCTACCGTATCGCGCACTACCACCGGACGGTGCGTCAACCCGTGAGGCGAGACGGGAGTAATGACGAAGGCATCCACATCCGGTTTGAGGATCGGCCCCCCTGCTCCGAGAGAATATGCGGTAGAACCGGTCGGCGTCGCGATGATCAGACCATCGGCTCTGTAACTGGAAACGAACTCCGAGTCCACAAAAAGCTCGAAGTAATTCAAGCGGGCGATGGCGCTCTTGCTCACGACCAGCTCGTTCAGAGCGGCGTGAGTGGCGACAATCTCGCCGCCCCTCACCACCGAGCAACTCAGCATGGAGCGGTTGTCGACGATGTAGTGCCCTTGCTCGATCGCGTCCAAGGCGGGATATAGATCAGCCAATGGGACTTCGGTCATGAATCCGAGCGTGCCGAGGTTGACCCCGAAAATCAGCGTTCCGGCTTTCGCAACCGCGCGCGCCGCCGAAAGCAAAGTACCGTCGCCGCCGAGCACCAGAGCCAGATCCGGTGACCGCTTGGCCAACGCGCTCCTCGGCACCACGGCGGACGCCGAAAAATAGGCTGCGCTTTCCTCGTCCATCACCACTGCGTAGTTGCGCTGCTGCAGCCATTTTTCGAGCGCCGGCAATACTTCGCGCAGCTCGGGACGGTCCGGCTTTGAAATGATGGCAACGGTTTTCTGGCGAGCCGCACTTTGGGGAGATTCGGGCATGTCTTCGAACTTCTCTTCGGGCATCTCTTCGGACATCGGACTTCCGATTGTACAGAATCACTCGATGGCAGGCCGCGAAAACTCGGCGTGGAGCAGGAATTCACGATTGCCTTCGCCGCCGAGGATGGGAGACTCGATCCACTCGGCGCGCACGCATCCCAAGTCTAAAAGCGCCGCCTCTACCTTGGCCACGGCCGCTCGCTGTGCCGATTCGTCGCGCACAATTCCGCCTTTACCTACCAGTTCCCTGCCCGCTTCGAACTGCGGTTTCACCAGCACCACAATTTGGCGAACGCTCTCGCGAGGCGCGCTGACCCCGGACGAAGCGGCGCGAATCACCGCCGGCAGCACCAGGGTGGCGGAGATGAAGGAGACATCCATGGCAATAAAGTCAATAGGCTCACCAATGTCACCGGGCTTGAGATAGCGGGCGTTGGTTTTCTCCAGAAGCCGCATGCGCGGATCGTTGCGCAAGCCGAAATCCATCTGACCATAACCGGTGTCCACGGCAATCACCTTGGCGGCGCCGTGCCGCAGCATGCAATCGCTGAAACCTCCTGTGGAAGCGCCGATGTCGAGACAAACTTTGCCATGGAGATCGATTCGCCAATGCTCGAGAGCCTTCTCCAACTTGAGCCCGCCCCGGCTGACGTAGCGGAGATCTTCGCCCAGCAGGCGCAAGACCGACGATGAGCCCGAGTCGATCAGTGCGCCCGCCTTTTCGATCTTCTGCTCGTTGACGAGAACTTTTCCGGCCAGGATGAGGGCCTGCGCGCGCTCGCGCGACGGCGTCAGCCCTCGATCCACAAGCAACTTGTCGAGACGTGTCTTCACGGAGTATCGAAAAACGAATATCAAAAAACGAGTATCGAAAAACGAGTATCGAAAAATCCAATCCCTACGATGCGTCTAGCACCCGATGCAGTGCAGAATGTTGAACGCGATTTATTACCAGGAGGTTACGAGATTAAGTTCCCGCTTTTCCACAAACTTTTCCTCAGCGGTGTTGAAAAGTTCGGCAGCGATGTCAGGCGGACATTGGCCGGTGGAGCGACGGGCGTCCCCGCCCGTCCCCTTTCAATGATCGGGTCATCGGGTGATAGAAATTCAAAGGCAGAGCAATGTGCAACTCAGATCACCCGATGACCCGATCACCCGATGACCCCATCGTCCGTCAGCCAGCAACTTCTTCCAGAGTCTTCTGGTCGATATCGAAGTTGGCATGCACGCTCTGCACGTCGTCGCAATCTTCGAGCGCTTCCATCAGGCGGATCATCTGCGCGGCCTGCTGCCCTTCCAGCTTGATGTAGGTCTGGGGAATCATGCCTATGCTTGAGGAGATGGGCGTAATGCCGGCCTTCTTCACGGCCTCTAACACGCCTTCGTAGGCGGAAGGCGAAGTCAGGATTTCCCAGGTCTCGCCATCGTCCTTCAAATCTTCACCACCCGCTTCCAGGATGATGTTCATCAGATCGTCTTCCTTGGCCGCCGACTTAGGAACGATAATGTCGCCCTTCTTATGGAACATATACGCGACGGCGCCCGCTGCGGCCATGTTGCCGTTGTTCTTCCCGAAGACATGCCGGATTTCGCTGACGGTACGATTGCGGTTGTCGGTCGAAATTTCCGCCAGCAAAGCCACGCCGCCCGGCCCGTAGCCCTCAAGCACAAATTCTTCATAGCTCGCGCCCGGCAATTCGCCGGTGCCGCGCTGGATGGCGCGCTTGATGTTGTCGGCAGGCATGTTCTCGTTCTTCGCCGCCAGGATCGCCGTGCGCAGCCGCGGGTTCATGTCGGGATCGCCGCCCGACTTCGCCGCCATCGCGATTTCCTTGATGAGACGGGTGAAGATCTTGCCGCGCTTGGCGTCGAGCGCGCCTTTCTTGTGCTTGATGGTTGCCCATTTCGAATGCCCGGACATAGCTCTACCTCGTCTCTAGCATACTTGAATTGCGCTGATTCTAGGAATTACGGATCCGCCCGCGAAGGAAATCACAGATCAGCCTCGACATAAAGCGTTCAGGCGAATGGAAATTATAGCATGGGCTAGTGTCCGCCCTCAGTTTCCTCCGGGCGGGTGACCCACCCCTTGAACGATGTTCGCCTGCGCCACCATAACTGAGGGTGCCCCATCCTTGCGTTCTTTGCAAGAGCCTGCCCTGAGCGGAGTCGAAGGGGTGGGCCGCGATGCCGCCGATACAACCTTTGTGTCGTCCGTAATGGTAACTAAGGTCAAGAAACTAGGAATTTGTTCCGAGCCGGGTCACCAGCAATATAACGCTTGGCAGCCAAGCCATGAGGTACCCTTGGGGGGAATCTGCCATGGCAGCGAACGCTCTCGACCACCAACTCTCGCAACTCGAAGCCAGCCGCTATCGCTTCGGCCGCCACGAAGCCGCAAGCGTAGTGAAGCTGCTGAATCGTCTCGACGCCGCGCGCTTTGCCGATCCGGCTTCGCTGATCCGCTTCCACGAAGCGCTGCTCTTTCTCCGCGCCTTTCCTCAAGGCCCAGCCGTGGTTCGCGCCACCGAGCGCATTCTGAATAGTTTCCACAAAAGAGTGGAAGCATTACGCAAAGCCGGCGCCGACATGGACGACTTCGAGCCCATCGAAGTCTCCGGCATCGCCGGCACCGAGATGGAAGATACGCTCAGCTTCGATCTTGCGCTCTGGCTCATCAAGCGCATGCCCGGCAAAGTCGAAATCGCCTGGGAAAACTACGAACCAGGACGAGAGTTAGGCACCACCGGCCCGCGCTTCATGCCCTTGCTTGAAGACGACGCGTATGTCGAGGCCGACACGCCGTGGCGCCGATGGCTAGAAACGGCCACCGGCAAGAAGGGTTCCGATCCGGCATGGCTGCTGCAACGCTTCGAGCATTTGCCGCTGCCGTCGCAGCAAAAGGCTGAGCTCTACGAATCGCTGCGCGTGCCCTTGCGTTGGAATCTCGAAAATTCCGTCATTACGCGAACGCGAAACTGGAAGCGGGTTCCGAGCGTTTTTTACCACAGCGAACCGCTGATCAGCCGGAGCCAGGTGTCGCTGGCCGGCGAGTTGGCGCGGCGTCCACCGCACCTGACGAGGCTTTCGCGCAAGCAGGGCGACGAGGTCATGGACCTGATCCGCGAGGTCATGCTGGTGCGCTACCGCGAACTTTACGGCACAACGCTGGGCGATCCGGCGTCGGTGGTGCGGGCCGAAGTTCGGTCCGAAGTTCGATCCGAAGTCCGGGCTGATGTTGGCACAGGCGAAGCTGGCCGCGGCGTTTCGATTTATCTCTGGAAGCTGCCACTGGATCGCCGTCTGCCGTTGCGCGCGTATGTCGCGGGATTGACGCTGAAGAATGGAGTGCCGGTTAACTACATCGAAGCCATCGGCCTCTGCGAGTGGATGGAGGTCGGCTTCAACACCTTCTACACATTCCGCGGCGGCGAAGCCGGATGGATCTACGCGCAAGTTCTGCGCGGCCTGTGTCATCTGATGGGGACGACGTGCGTCTCGGTTTACCCGTATCAACTGGGCCATGACAACGAGGAGGCGGTCGAATCGGGCGCGTTCTGGTTTTACCGCAAGCTGGGCTTCAGGCCGGGACGTGCGGATCTTCAAAGATTGGCGGAACGCGAAGAAGCCAGAATCGCCGCCGATCCGAAATACCGGACACCCGCCAGAACCTTGCGCCGCTTGGCAAGTGGGCACGTGTTCTACAAGTTGCCGGGCAGCGAGGTGGGAGCGTGGGACAGCTTTAGCACGCGTAACATTGGCCTGCGAGTGAATCGGAGGATGGCGCGAGAATTTCAAGGCGACAGCGGCCGCATGCGCAAGGAATCGGTGCGCTCCGTCGCGCGGATTCTCAACGTGGATACGTCTTCGTGGACGTCTTCCGAGCGCGTCAGCTTCGAGAATTTTGCATTGCTCCTGGCTATGGTTCCCGGCCTTCGGTCCTGGAAGCGCGAGGAGAAGGAGGCGCTGGTGCGGATCATCCGCAGCAAGTCCAAACCCGACGAGATGCTTTATCTTCACCTCACGCAGCGGCACGAAGGGTTTCGGGAAGCGCTGCTTAAGCTCGGGTCCTGACTTGGACCACTCGGGTCGGATCAGCGGCGAACTTGAACCGCCTCGTTTGACCGTGTATAAAGGCTTAGGAAGCGATGCCGGACGCAGTGTAGCGTCCCGCGTGTGCCGTGCAGACTTTGGTCTCCCTCAGACGGCCTGCAAGAGATTGATTTTAAAGCGGAAGTGGTGGAACTGGCAGACACACCATCTTGAGGGGGTGGCGCCGAAAGGCGTGGGGGTTCAAATCCCCCCTTCCGCACCATCGTATTGATTCCTGCGTATTGTTGACGCGTATTGATTAGATTAAAGATCGGAATTTGAATCGGGCCGCGGTCCGGACGGAGTTTTTTTGCAATGACCATTTTGATCACAGTGATTCACGTTATTGTTTGCCTGTTCCTGATTGCGGTCGTGTTGCTGCAGAGCGGAAAGAGCGGCGATCTGGCCGCGGCTTTCGGCGGACAGGGCAGCCAGACAGCGTTCGGCCCGCGGGGCGCGGCTTCCGTTCTTTCCCGGGCGACGACTTGGTCCGCGATCGTTTTTATGCTCACGTCGATCACGCTTTCGATTTTCGCAGCGCGGCGAACGGGGCCCACGTCCGTGCTCTCGGGCGTGAAGCCGACGCAGACGAAGTCGCAGCCAGCGACTCCGGTTGCGCCTTCCGCACCGCCGACCGTTCCGCAAAACCAGGCGCCGACGCAGAAATAACTTGCTAGTGGAGAGCCGGGCGTCCCCGCCCGGCTGGGCGGGCGAGACGCCCGTCGCTCCATCGTATGACTCGCCACGCGGTCACCCCACCAAGAACGGATTCTCTTCCCTTTCCTCTCCTATGGTTGTCCGGGGGCCGTGGCCTGGAACAACGAGGGTGTCATCGGGCAGGGTCAGGACGCGGTCGTGCAGGGAGCGCATGATTTTCTCGAACGATCCTCCGGGGAGATCGGTGCGTCCGATGCTGCGCGCGAACAGGGTGTCGCCGGCGATCAGTAATTTTTCCGCGGGAAAATAGAGGCAGACGCTGCCCTCAGTGTGGCCGGGAGTGTGCAGCACGTTCGCCGTCAGGTTACCCGCTCGCAATGATTCGCCATCTCCGATGCTCGCTTCGATTACAACTTCGCCGGGCGCAGCCATGCCGACCCAGGAAGCCTGTACGTCGATCATCTTGAGCAGCGCGTAGTCATTTTGATTGAGCAGGATTGGCGCGCCGGTCAGCGCTCGCAACTTCATGGCTCCGCCCACGTGATCGATGTGGGCATGGGTGATGACGATCTGCTTCACTTCCAGCTTGTGCTGGCGGACGATGGCGAGCACGTCTTCAATATCGTCGCCCGGATCGATGACCATCGCTTCATGCGTGGTCTCATCGCCGATGACGGAGCAGTTGCATTGCAGCGGGCCGACAGGAAGGATCTTATGGATCATGAACTCCAATTTTCGCTCAGCGGGAGAAAATCTGCTATGGACCGAAGGTCAGAGGTCAGATTGTAGAGGTAAAGCCCTTCGTTCAAAAGCTCGCGGGTTTTCACCTCTGCAATCTGACCTCCAACCTCTGACCTCTCCTACGACGCCGCCGCAATCTGCCCCGTTCTCTGATCCGAGCGGAAGCGCAGCAGCGCCGCGATATTGCCGGCGCGATCCAGATCTGCGTGCCCCTTGAGATAGAACAATTCGATATCGCGACGGATGGCGATGGGGATGATGGCGTCGCAGACGTCGGTGAGTTCGCGAGTGGGGCGTCCGCAAGCGACACACGACGGGACCAGGTGGGTGTCGAGGTGGCCGCAGTTCGGGCAATGAACGGCGCGAGCGGAATAGTTTTCGCTGAGGAAGATGGTCTGCACTTCCCCGGTTTCCAGTGCTTGCAGCACGCGGCGGAGGCCCGTGACACCGCGCCCGTGGGACTTGGCGAAGTCCACCGCTTCGCTGGCTTTCTTGGAGCCTCGTTCTGTGATCCATCGATTCAGTACCGCACCCGCGTGATCGCGAATCTCTTCATTCGAGACGCTGGCAACATCGGCTGAGAATCGGCCGATCAGGCGCTGTTTGACGTAAGGGTGGAGGTGGGACTCGAACTCGGACCAGTTGGCATCCTGGCAACCGACGATGAGCCGCTCCCAGATGCCTTTCTCGAAGTCGGTCCGCAGCCGCTCGGAAACTCCCTTGAAGTGCTGCAGCGCTTCCTCGGACACGCGGCGTTCGGCATGGCCGCCTTCGTAGCCGTTGTAGCCTTGGCTTGAAGCGTTGCGCGAGAGCATGTGGACAATGGCTCCGCGTTCGCGCAGGTCGTCCAAACGAAGATCAAAGAAACGGGCGCGCTGGCGGTCGACCATGGCAACGCAAAGGGCAGGTTGCGCTCCCAGCAAAGCTGCCAGCGGTTTCAACTGAAACTGCGGCTGGAGATAAATGTGGGTGGCTCCGAGATGCGGGGGTAGTTCGTACTCCTTCCAGAAATTCTGAGCCGAGCAGGCGAAGACTGCCCTCCCCCGGGCATTGCCCCGCAGGTTCGTGGCCAGATCGAGGACGCGATCAAGGTCGGCATGTAGGGATCCGTTCTTACCGTTAGCAGCAGCACTTTTCAGGGCCTGCTTGACGACATCTTTGGCGACGATCGCCTCGCGGCGATGGGAACGATCCTGGGGAGGATCGGGCTGAAAGTAAAAACTCAGGGCGCACGCCCCTTTGGTTTCGTCCGCCTGAAAAGCCGCCAACTCACGGATTTCGTCCCGGGTCATCATCTCCACTCTCCTTGTACTCTGATGTTTAGGTTCGAGTCTTGACTAAGAGTTCATGGTGGAATTCGCTGGCTATGGAAGGCGCGCTGCGCACGCAGTCGCGCGCCCGCTGCACGGACTCGCGCACGGCCTCCGGATGCCGCCCGGTGATGGCGGCAATTTCGCCGAGGGAGAAGCCCTCGATACCGTAGAGGAGAAAAGCTTCGCGGTCGGTGCGGTCGGCGCCGCGCAGTGCGGCTTGCACCAGGGCGATCACTTCGTCGGAGTACGCGGCTTGCTCGGGGGTGGACACGCGGCGATCAGGGATGGCGCTTTCGCGGGTCCAACCCTCGTCGGGTTGATGGAACTGCAGCCCGGCTTCGTCGGAGGCTTGCACATTTTGCCGGCGGCGGCTGGCTTCCAAATGAACGGGAGACTCCAGTTCATGAAGGCGCGCCGTCATCTCGTTCATCGCTTCGAGGGCAAGGCGGTAAAGCCACGGTTCGAGCGACAGTTTTTCCGGACGGTCGTGATCGCCGAGAGCGCGCGCGATGACTTCGTCCACGACCTCGGGGGTGGAGAGAGCGTCTTCGAGAATCTCCTCGTCGGCGCGGCGGAAGTGGAGTTCGCGGTCCACGAAACGTTCGAGGCGCGAAAGATTGGCATTTACATAGGAACCGATGTCATCGGCGGAAATGGTGAGCGGCTGAACCGCTGCCAGGGTCTGCTCGAATGGAACGCCGGGTTCGGGAGATTCCTGTGGCCCTCCTCGCCAGCGCCGCCATTTGTGGCTGGAGCGGAGCAGTTCCTTATGCCGGCCGATCTGCTGGATGAGATCGTCAAAGGCAGCCTTGATGGCCGCGGTTGGGCTGGGAGCTTTCTCCTGGACAGCCAGTTGACCGGAAGGCAAGCGCAGGTTCAAGGAGACGAGCGTTCCCTCGCGCGCCGAATTCTGCTCGATAATGGTTTTCAGATGGACCAGTTCGGGCCGGAAGACCTGAAGGCGCTTCTGGATTTTCTCGATCTGGTGGCTGATTTCTTTTTCGATGTCGGGAGTTTTCTGGACCTTGTAACTGACGTGAACGTTCATTTTCGCGCCTCGAACGCGGGAGAAGAGTCCCGTGAAGCTGCGGTCCCTACAACAAAATTGTACACCCGCAGGCAAGGGGTGGGAGCGAAGTTTGCGGCGGCTCTGCCTTTCCCATTTCGCGCACCTATTTCACGTAGACGGAATCCTCTGTTAACTCCTTTGGCATGTTGACCGGGAACGGCGGGAATTCATGCGAGATGCCTTTGAGCAACGAAACGGTAACCTCAGAGTGCCTGGTGCCGTCGTGCACGGCGATCTGGTGTCGTTTCTTCGAAGAACCCTCCCAGAGAGAGACTCCGGCGTAGGCGCCGTCCTTGCGCAGGATGTAGTAGGTCATGTCGATGAACTTGAGCTTGTTCATGTCGTTGTTGTAGTTGCGGGCGATACGCTTAAGGGCGTCAAGGCCGGCTTCGAGCGGCGACATGCCGCGCCGCATGTTCTCGACGATGGTGTGTGCTCCGGCAACCTTAATGTTCTCTTCTCCGCTGCCGGTGGCGCCCGCCGACCCCACATCCTGATCGGTGTAGCAGCCGGCCCCGATGATCGGCGAATCGCCGCACCGCCCGGGAAGCTTGAAGGCTAGGCCGCTGGTGGTGGTGCAGCCGGAGATTTCGCCTTTATCGTTGAGAGCGGAGCAGTGGATGGTGCCGGTCGGCGGTGAAAGAACGCGCCGGATGGCGGCCATGCGGAATTCCGGTTCGATGCCAAGCTGGGCGGCGCGCTCTTCCAGGCGTTGGATGCGTTGTTCCCAAAGTTCAGCCTGCGGTGCTGTCGTTGGTAATGACGAAGGCGGCTTCCACTGCGGGTCGGCCAGTCCTGGTCCCCACCAGTCGTCGGTCGAGTGATTTTCTTTCCAGAGCAGCCAGATTTTGCGCGAGCGTTCGGTGAGCAGATTTTCACGCGGAAAGCCCAAGGCGACGGCAAATCGTTCCGCGCCCTCACCCACGAGCATGACGTGGCCGGTGTGCTCCATGACGGCTTTAGAGACCAGTGAAACATTTTTGATGTTGCGGACTCCGCCGACGGATCCGGCGCGGCGGGTGGGCCCGTGCATGCAGCAGGCATCGAGTTCGACTACGCCTTCTTCGTTCGGAAGCCCGCCCAGCCCAACGCTATCGTCGTTCGGATCGTCTTCCGGGCCCTTCACAACGCGCAGGGCGGCGTCGAGCGTGTCGCCGCCGTTCTTCATAAAAATGAAGGCGTCGTCGAGGTACTTGATGCCATTGTTGGCGCAGACGATGATCGGCCGCTTGCCAGGGCGCGAGCTTTCATCCTTATCCTGTGCGCTTAAGCCGGTGGCCAGCGATGCGGCGACGGCGGACTCCAGAAATCCTCGACGAGTGATCGACATGAGTGCTCCACCAGGAAACGGCAAGAAGAATACCACGAAGGTGGGTTGGCGCTCGCTGGTGGAGAGCCGGGCGTCCCCGCCCGGTTGGACCCTTCGACTTCGCTCAGGGCAGGCTCGCGAGACGCCCGTCCCTCCACCATAGGACTCATCACGCGATCACAGCACTAGAGTATTTCAACCCCACCGGAACGCGAGCTTACTGCGGTTTCGGTTCGGTTGGCGGAGACGAAGGCGGGGCCCCCATATCGCCGTGGTGCCTCATGCCGGGATGCGTCATGCCCTCGGGACCCATGGCTTCCATGTGTTTCATCATCTGTTCCATGTGGCCAACCATCACAGTCCACATATCCACGTTGCTTTGCCAGCGCGCCTTCTCAGCCGGTTCGCTGATCTTGGCCACGTTGGATTTCAGTTGCTCAAGCGATGCCTTCATCTTGTCCACGTCGGCCTTCATGGCCTCCATGTGCTGTTTGTCCATCTCCATCATCTTGTGGTGGTGCTCCGTGCCCATCTGGCCGGGCCCGCCCTTGGGAGGAGGCGCCGGTGGCGGCGCGCTCTGCGTCTGCGCCCACGCCAGAGAAGCCAGAGTCAAGATCACGCTAAGTAAAAGCCTCTTGCGATTCATAAGATGTATCCTTTCCGACAGCCAGTCCAAGTATAAGCCTGGACCCAGCGGTCAACCCACGGTTGCCAGATCGCGATTTCAGCAGCAATTCTCAACTGGTCAAATCGCCTGTTTACAGCAACTATCGGTAAACAGTAAGCGGCCAGGAAGGGCGCTTACCTGCTTCACTGTAGCTTCGCGTACTCTGCCTTGGCTTGCTTCAGGATGGGGATGTCGGAGTCGGCGTCTTTCCAGAGGCTCCCGGTACACAGTTTTTCCAGCGACTGGAGCACGTGCCTCTCCGCGTACCTACATCGGCGCTATTGCAGCGCCACCACTTCGATCTCTATCAGCGCGTCTTTGGGCAGAGCAGCAACTTGGACTGTGGAGCGCGACGGCGGTTCGTTCTTGAAGAACTGCCCATAGACTTCGTTCATGGCGGGGAAATCCGACATGTTCTTCAGGAACACCGTGGTCTTCACCGCGCGATCCATGTTGCTGCCCGCTGCCGCAAGAACAGCAGAAAGGTTCTTCAGCACACGTTCGGTCTGCGCTTTTACGTCCCCCTCAATAAGCTTGCCGGTAGCGGGATCGATGGGGATTTGCCCAGCGGTAAAAACGAACCCACCCGCTTTGATCGCCTGCGAATATGGGCCGATAGCTTGAGGTGCTTCTTTGGTCGCAACGACTTTCTTCTCCTGTGTGAAGCTCACCGATGTCATCAGAGCTAGGGCAAACAGCAGCGAAAGGCATCTCTTCATGTTGCCTCCTTGCGGCGATAGAGTGGTGCGCGACTCAACCATTCGATGTTGGTTTCGTTTTGCCGTTCATACTGCCTGCGTTGGCGATCCCTGTCGCTGGAATAGTCCGTTGACGCCCGAGCGTTGGTATCCGCGCAGACCAAGGAACAGATTCGTGGCGAATCTTACAGGGGTCAAACTGGCAAGTCAATGAAAGCCGTTGTTGGCGAAATATCGCCTAATCACTCACTGACGGGTCAATGAGCGCTATCGCCTATTGACTCTCTATCTCTGCTACTGGCTATGCGGGTGATGGCAGTCAGGCGAAGCCGATTGCTGACCTGTGGTGGATTCAAGATCGCGGCACCAAATGTAACAGCCAGGTTAAAGGCCCTCTGATTCAGCTATTTCAGCTTCGCGTACGCCGCTTCGCTTGCTTCACTATGGGGATGTCGGGGCCGGCGTCTTTCCAGAGCGCGAGGAAGTTCTCGTACGCGGTGCGTGCTTTAGCGTATCGTCCACGAAAAGAGTTTCCGGCTTGTGCCCGGCGAGGCGTGCCTCTGTGATCAGTTAGCGCCCCAGCACCTCCAGCAGTGCCGCCATTTCCGCCATAATCGCCGTTTTCAGCGTGGGCTCGCGATCAGGTGCCCATAACGAAGAGTGTAGCCCAGGCAAAATGCTGCCTGACCGTTTCGCGGCAGCGAACTTGGCCGGCTCTACCCCGCCCACCCAGAAGATCACAGATGGCACGCCCGCGAGCGAGAACTCCGAGAAATCTTCGACCACCATCTTGGGCGGAATCTCAGCCACACTCGCCTCACCGAGCGCATTACGGAGCGCAGCGGCAACGCGCTTGGTCAACTCAGGATCGTTGTAGGTCGCGTTTACCGCGGGTGTCACTTGCACGAGCGGCTCTCGCGGCGCGCCGCCCGCCAAGGCTTCGCCCTTCGCTATGCGTTCGATCGAGGCCAGCAGGTGCTTGCGCACTTCCGGCGTGTATGAGCGCACTGTGAGCTGAAGCTTCACATCATCGGGAATAATGTTGGCCTTAGTGCCGCCGTGGAAGACGCCCACGGTGATGACGGCGGGATCGCGAGGATTGATCTCCCGCGAAACGATGGTCTGCAAAGCCAGCACCGTGCGCGCGCCGATTACGATGGGATCCACCGTGTCCTGCGGCTGCGCCCCGTGACCACCACGCCCAAAGATGGTGATGTCCACCCAATCATTCGCGGGCATTGAATAGCCTGGAGTGTACCCGACCTGACCGGCGGGTAGAGTGGCGTCGTCGTGAATCGCCAGCGCGAAGTTGGGTTTCGGAAACCTGGTGAACAACCCGTCTTTGAGCATGGCGCTAGCACCTGAGAGGGTCTCTTCGGCGGGCTGGCCGATCATGATGAGCGTACCGTGCCAGTTTTGTCGATTCGCGGCCATCAGTTTGGCGGTGCCATACCACGACGACATGTGTATGTCGTGGCCGCAAGCGTGCATCACGGGCACTGTGTCGCCAGAGTCAGTCTTCATCGTGACGCTGCTGGCGTATGGCAGACCAGTCTTCTCCTGGATCGGCAAGGCATCCATATCGGTGCGCAAAAGTACTGTGGGTCCTGATCCATTACGCAGAACGGCTACTACTCCGGTTCCGCCGATACCCGTTGTCACTTCGTATCCCAAAGCTTTCATACGTTCGGCCAGCTTGGCCGCTGTGTGCTGTTCATGCAGCGAGAGCTCGGGATTGCGATGCAGATCAACGTAAAGCGCCTCGACATCAGGATAGACAGCATTCACCTGCGTAGTAGATAGCCCCATCCGGGCCACGGGCACAGCTTGCGCGGCCGCCACGACGGCTATCAGTAACGAACAACCCAAAACGGCGACAAATCGCGATTTCATGACTCCTCCTTAATGGTTCTCAGCATGCCCACCACGGAAGTAGACCGGAATCCCCTTTTTGACTTCAAACACGGCGATGAGTGTATACCCATCTCGCCTGTTCGCAACATTGCGAAATGATTTTCATCTGGAGTCAGGGGCGTATCTTCGACAAACCGGAAACTATGCGATTGGCGATTGCTGTCGAAACATCGCCAATTTCACCAACAACGAGTGGCCTGTTTATGAAGAGATAATGATGAGCTCTAGCTTCCAACGCACTGGAGCAGCCGCGCCACGCCTTCTCGAAACGCCTCGGGTTCGGTGATCAGGCTCAGCACGAGATGGCCTTCGTTTGGAAAATCATAGAAGTGGCCGGGATGGACGATAACACCCATCTTCCGCAGGACATCAATGGCCAGATCTTCGTCCGTGCCAAGTACGGGAACCCGCAGCACAACGTACCATCCGCCTTCGACCTGCAATCTTGCGCAGGAGGGACGGCC
>Ga0209039_10002329_pt1 | contig 16311 bp, 16 predicted proteins | sample BogFormECP12_OM1_FD_188238 | JGI IMG/M metagenome (GOLD analysis project Ga0209039, IMG submission 188238) | Bog forest soil microbial communities from Calvert Island, British Columbia, Canada - ECP12_OM1 (SPAdes) (version 2) | ecosystem: Environmental > Aquatic > Freshwater > Wetlands > Bog ... | reverse complement strand
ACTTCTCCGGCGTTCCGCTTGCGCGCCATCGCGGAGCCGACCTCGATCAGCCCAAGCGGAGAACAGGCTAGTAACGGGAGTTCTTCGAACAAAGCGTCCACCGCTTCGCTGCCGGTCTCCTGGAAGTACCGCTTCGCCCAAGCGCTGGAATCCAGATAATAGAGCATCATCGGCGGTCGGCGATCAGCACCTCCGAGGCGGGAATGCCACGGGTCCGAATGCGCTCCAGTTTCTCGAATGGCGGCGCTCCCGGATCCGGAACGTGGATTCCCGGACGGCCCGCCAACCGTTCGATCAAATCCTCCCGTGTCGGTTTCGGCTTCTGCAACCCGATTCCCGTAGCCTGCTTTCGCTTGAGCAGATCGAGGACTTCACGGGCATCTTCTTCGGAAAGCCGCTCGACTTCCCGCACCAGGAGTTCCCTTACCGAGGTCATAGTTCCCGCCTTCTTTGGCGCGTCGAACCCTGGGCCCGACCGTGCCTGTCTTCAGTTTGCCACACCTGCGCCGAAGGGTCGCGGGCCTCACCATCGGCCTATACAGGGACGGCGCTGCAAACATAGATCGTCGGCGGCAGCCCGAGCGAAGCTTCCATCTTGTTGATTTGGCGCTCCATCGCTTCGAGCGCCCCGCCGTGATGTAAAATACTGCTCGATACACTGCGATGGATCGAATCGGCAGATACGCGATCCTGGGCGAGATCGGCCGCGGCGGCTTCGGCGTCGTCTATCGCGCCCACGACCCGGTGATGCGCCGCAATGTCGCCGTCAAGGTGCTCACCGCGGTCAGCGATCCCACCCTGTTGGCCCGCTTCCGCAGCGAGGCGGGCACCACCGGCAATCTCCGCCACAAGAACATCATCACGGTCTACGATTACGGCGAACATGACGGCCAGCCGTTCCTGGTCATGGAGCTTCTGGAAGGCAGGAGCCTCCACGAGGCGATTCGAGACGGACCTCCTCTATCGCTGTTTGAGAAGGTGAGCGTTCTGTTTCAGGTGGCCGAGGGATTGCGCTTCGCCCACGAGCAGGGAGTGGTGCACCGCGACGTGAAGCCTTCCAACGTGATGCTGCTCAAAGACGGCGGCGCCCGGATTCTGGATTTCGGCATCGCGCGCTTCCTGGACGCCAGCCGGACCCGCCACACCATGCCCGGCTTCATCCTCGGCACCATCGAATACATGTCGCCCGACCAACTGCACGGGGTGGATGCCGACCCATTGACCGATATCTTCTCCTTTGGCGTTACCTGTTACGAGTTGTTGTCGGGTCGCCAACCGTTTCGCGCGGAAACCGTCGGCCGCACAATGCAGTTGCTGGCCGCCGCGGACCCCGCTCCCTTGGGCCAGGTGTTTCCCGGATGCCCCGAGGCCTTGCAGCATGTGGTCCGCACCGCCCTCGAAAGGGACCGTTCTCTGCGATACCAGAGCGTGCAGGAACTGCTGTTCGACCTGGCGCCGATCGAGGCCGCTCTTCGCAAGGAACGGGCGTTGGACTTGGCCGCCGAGGCCGGCCGGCTGATCGAACTGGGGGACTTCGACCATGCGCAATCTTCCCTGAACCGGGTGCTGGAACTCGATCCCGCCTGCGAAAAGGGACAAGCGCTGCGCCGCGAGATCCAAAGACGCCCTGAACGCCGGGAACCGCAGCGCCAGGCGGAGGCCCTGGCCGCAGCCGGCGAGCGACAACTCAGGCAGTCGCGAGAAACGGCGCAGCGTTGCGCGGCTTTGCTGGCAGAGGCTCGGGAATCGGCGCGGCAAGGGGACCTCCCGGCGGCGCACCGCCTGGCGGCCGAGGCCGCCGCACTGGACCCCTCCAGCACGGAGGCGGCCGGCCTGGCGCAACAACTGGCGGCCGAAGAGCAGAACATCTCCAGTGTCACCCAGGCCGTCCGCGCGCATGTGGATGCCCAGCGATACACCGAAGCATTGCGGCTGGTGGAAGGCGCGCTCTGCCAATATCCGGCGAACGAAGTCCTGCGGAAGGTCCGCGACGTGGTGCGCGAAGCCCGTCGCCGGCACGCGGCGGAACTGGAAGCGGAACGCCAGCAGGCCATCGAGCGCCAGCGGCAGGCGGAGGAACAGTTGCGGCTGCTGGAAACCGAGCGCAGCGAAGAGCCACCCCCGCCGCCACCCGCGCGCCCGGCCGTTATCCCCAGTCCGGCGTCTCTTTACAGTCGCCTTGGCAGGTGGACGATGGTTCTCGCCGCTGCCGCCCTGGTTGCCCTTGTCCTTGGCTTTTGGCTCCTGCCGCAGCGGAAGCGAATCGATGCGGGCAAGCAGTCTGAGTTGGCGGGCTTGCAGGACGCAATTCCCAAGGCCATCGCAGAGCGCCAGTGGTCTCAAGCGGGAGCGGACATCGACAGGTTTGAGCAACTCGCGCCGCGAGATCCCCGCACCGCGGAATGGCGGGCGAAGGTGGTCGAGGGTCGCAAGGCGAATCTTCCTGCAAACAACGACTCGAAACGGGAGCAGGATCGGCAGAGGGCGTTGGCCCAGGCAGAGCAACTGTTACAGCAGGGCGACTACCCGGCGGCCATCGCATGGTTCCAGCGTGTGCTGGCAAGCGATCCGGGCAGCACCCGTGCGCGCAACGGATTGAAGCAGGCGACCGACGCCAAAGCGGCTGAAGATCGCGTATTTGGGGGAGGCCGCTAGTGGGGCCTGGATCTGTTGCAATGATGATGCTCCTGCTGCTGCCGGCATCGACCGAAGCACAGCCGGCCGCGCGGTGCTCCCGCCCCCTGTCGGAGGCCCAACTGACGGAACTACAGAAAGGATCGGTTCCGGCGCCGGTGATCGAACAAAATGTGGCCCAGTGCGGCATCGCTTTCGAACCCACCGGAGAGGCCATTGGCCGTCTGCGTTCCGCGGGAATGCCGCAGACCCTTCTCGACGCGGTACGCGCTGCCATCGGACCCGCTGAAAGGGCGCGCCGCGCGGAACAAGCTTCTTGGCAGTCCATCAAGGATAGCCGGGACCCGGCCCTATTCGAGCAATTCCTGAAAGAGTATCCGGCCAGCCAGTATGCTGGAGCGGTACGGGAAAAGCTGGCGGCACTGAAGCCGGCCGCGCCGCCTCCCCCTCCGTCCGGTATCGCACCGGGCGCCAACAAGGTGAACCCGAAGGACGGCCTGACCTACGTCTGGATTCCGCCGGGAACGTTCCGGATGGGGTGCTCGCCGGGGGATAATGAGTGCTTCGACAACGAGAGGCCCGCCCACCAGGTGACTATTACCAAAGGCTTTTGGCTGGGTCAGACTCCCGTGACCCAGCAGGCCTGGCAGCGCGTAACCGGACAGAACCCGAGCCATTTCAACGGCGCCAGTCTTCCCATTGAGACGGTGAATTGGGACGAAGCGAAGGCTTACTGCGTCGCGATCGGAGGGAGGCTGCCGACGGAAGCGGAGTGGGAGTACGCGGCGCGAGCCGGTTCCACGGGCGCCCGCTATGGCAATCTGGATGAGATCGCCTGGTACTCGGGGAACAGCGGAAGTCAGTCTCACGAAGTGCGGCGTAAGTCACCGAACGCCTTCGGGCTGTTCGACATGCTCGGGAACGTGTGGCAGTGGACGGCGGACTGGTACGGAGATTACCAGCCCGGCGCGCACAGCGATCCGTCCGGGGACGCGAGCGGCCAGTACAGGGCGCTGCGCGGCGGTTCATGGTATAACGACCCGCGGCTCGCGCGCGTATCGTACCGTGGCAGGTACGCTCCGGGCGACCGTCTCAACGTGATCGGGCTTCGCTGTGTCGGGGAATGATTTTCCCTTTCCATTTTGCGAGGAGCCGGGAAGAACCGGGCGGCGAGATTCGTCAGGTGCTGGCGGCCGGTGAACTGCCACCCCGGGTGCATCTCCCAGGGGAGCACACGTTCCGAAGCCCAGGCGAACATTCGCGAAGCCATCGAACTCTATCTGAAGAGCCTGCGAAAGCATGGCGAGCCTGTCCCTCCAGGCATTGAGGAGGAAGTAATCGAGGTTCCCGGCGGGTGAAATTGCCGGTCGTTTCCGACGCACAGGCGGTCAAGGCCCTCCGCCGGATCGGCTATGAAGTGGATGTGCAAGAGGGAAGCCACATTGTCCTTCGTCACTCCGAGCCGCCCCACCGGCGCCTTTCCGTCCCCAACCACAGAGAACTTGCCAAGGGCACTTTTCGGGCGCTGATCCGCGCCGCGGGCCTGACCGTCGACGAGTTCGTAGATCTCCTCTGATCCCGATGGAAAAAAGGGCGCAGGGCGGCTCGCCGCGTATTGAGCTATCATTCCTTCTTTATGAGAACCCTCACCATTCCCATCGGCCTGGCGCTGTTGGTCCTCCAAGCCCGGCCAGCCAACAACTTTGCGCTCACCATCGACAACATCATGCGCGGCTCCGCGCTGGTGGGGTTCGAGCCGTCGCAGGCGCGCTGGTCGGCCGATAGCGAGCGCATCTACTTTCAATGGAAACAGGCCACCGACAAGGAAGACGCCCCACTCGACACCTATGTCGTCAACCGCGATGGCTCCGGCCTGCGCAAGCTCTCCGACGAGGAAACCCGTTTGGCGCCTCCGGGCGGCGGCGGATTCATGGGCGGGGGCGGTGGCGGCGGCCGGGGCGGCGGCGGGGAAGGCGACACCAGCAAAGACAAGCGCCTCACGGTCTTCGCGCGCGATGGCGACATCTTCATCTTCGACAACACCACCGGCAAGCCGCGCCAAATCACCAAGACCACCGACGTGGAAGCCAACCCTCACTTCCTGCCGGATGGCAAGCGGATTTACTTCACGCGATCCAACAACCTGTACGTCATGTCGCTGGATACCGGCCTGCTCGTTCAACTGACCGACATCCGAGCAGCGGCCGCCGCGGGCGCCGCTGGTGCAGCCGGAGCGGCCGGTGGCGGACGCGGCGGACGTGGTGGAGCGGCGGCAGCGGCCGCGGCAACCACCGGCGAGCAGCGCGGCACCGATAGCCAGGAGTACCTCAAGAAAGAGCAGAAAGAGCTGCTGGAGGCGGTCCGCGAGCGCGCCGCCCTGCGCGAAGAGCAGGACAAGAAGCGGCAGGCCGACAATCCGCGCAAGCCGTTCACCTTGCAGGCGCGGCAGTCGGTGACGGCCCTCCAGTTGACTCCCGATGAGAAGTACGTCATGGCCTCCGTGGTCGAAACCGGCAACGCCCGGAACACGGTGATTCCGAACTACGTCACCGAATCGGCGTATACCGAGGACATTTCCGGGCGGTCCAATGTCGGCGACACCCAGTCCACTTCGCGGCTGGCCGCGCTCGCCATCGATACCGGCGAAGTGAAGTGGGTGGACCACGGGCAGCAGAAGCGCGATGTTCAGCTTGGGCTGCCGGTCTGGTCCGAAGACGGGACCAAGGCCGTGACGGTGGGCCGGGCCGCCGATAACAAGGACCGCTGGATCTTCGCCTTGGACCCCGCCACCGGGAAGACGCGCGTGCTCGCCAATCAGCACGACGACGCCTGGGTGGATGGTCCCGGCGCCAACACCATCGGCTGGATGAAGAACGATCGCGAGGTCTATTTTCAATCCGAGAAGACCGGCTACTCGCAGTTATACGCGGTGGCCTGGGATGGCGGCGAGCCGCGCGCGCTCACCTCCGGCGATTGGGAGGTGTCGAGCGTTCGCCAGTCGAAAGACAAATCGCATTTTTACCTCACCGCCAGCAAGGACTCGCCATACGAGCAGCACCTTTACCAAATGGACGCCGATGGCGGCCCGCTCACCCGCCTGACGAAGGAGCCGGGCCGGCACGCCACCATCGTCTCTCCCGACGAGCGTTGGATCGCCGACATCTACTCCTACACCAACAAGCCTCCGGAGTTATACGTTGAAGAAAACCGGCCGCTGGCGGAGGAGAAGAGGCTGACTCACTCGCCCGCCCCCGAGTTCTCTCAGTATCCTTGGCTGGATGTCCCCATTGTGACTTTCACCGCCCGGGACGGAGTCAAGGTGCCGGCGCGCCTGTTCAAACCCGCCGCCTTCAAGAAGGGCGGACCGGCGGTGGTCTTCGTTCACGGTTCGGGTTACTTGCAGAACGTGGACCGCAAGTGGTCCACTTACTCCCACGAGTACATGTTCCATCACATTCTGATGGAGCGCGGCTTCCTGGTGATCGACGTGGATTACCGCGGTTCGGCGGGATACGGTCGAAATTGGCGCACCGCCGTCTACGAGCACATGGGCGGCAAGGACCTGGACGACATCGTGGATGCCGCCCGCTACGTGGTATCGCAGCACGGCGTGGACCCCAAAAAGATCGGCCTGTATGGCGGCAGCTACGGCGGGTTCATCACCCTGATGGCCATGTTCACCCAGCCGGACGTGTTCGCGGCCGGCGCCGCCCTGCGCCCCGTCTCGGATTGGGCGCTCTACAATCACGGCTACACCGCCGACATCCTGAACGTCCCGCAGACCGACTCGGAAGCCTACCGCAAGTCTTCGCCCATCTTTTTCGCGCAAGGTCTAAAAGGCGCGTTGCTGATCTGCCACGGCATGGTCGACACCAACGTGGAGTTCCAGGACACCGTGCGGCTGGTCCAGAAGCTCATCGAGCTGCGCAAGGAGAACTGGCAACTGGCAGTCTACCCGGTGGAGAACCACGGTTTCGTGGAACCCGCCAGTTGGGCCGACGAGTACAAACGCATCCTGGCGCTGTTCGAGAGGAACCTGAAGTAGATCGTTTCGCAAACCGCTCCCCGTGTCCACCCTGAAAGGGTGGGGGCAAACTTTAGTGTTTCTTTTCCGCGCCATCCGCATCAAAAAAGAAGGATTGGGTGTTTTAGACCCAATTTGCGGCTCGGTCCGGCATTCATTGGCTTGCAAAACATTACAAAACAATTGGCTTGCGTACCGGATTAGAACATTTTAAGATAACGATGTAGCTTTACTCCGATTTCAGGGTAGGAGTCAGCATGATTTACTCTCGTTCGGCCGAATACGCCATTCGCGCGTTTGTCCACCTGGCCCAGGTGCCTGAGGGCAAGTACGCGATGGTCAAGAATATTGCTGAGCAGGAACAGATTCCGGCTCACTTTCTGGCGAAGATCTTGCAGCAGCTCGCTCGCAAAGGTCTGCTCCGCTCCAGCAAGGGTCCCACCGGCGGCTTCGCCATGCGCGTCGACCCCGGCGAGGTCCGCCTGCTGGACATTGTCGAGGCCTTGGATGGCCTGGCGCCCTTCCAACAGTGCGCCAGCGGCCTGGCCGAGTGCAACGACGATATGCCGTGCTCGATGCACGATAGCTGGGTCGCCCTCCGTTCGCGTATCATGGATTACTTAGGGCGGAATACCATCGCCGACCTGGTCAAAGCGCTGGAGCTGAAGAAGAAGTCTCTAGCCGTTGCCACCAAGCGCAAGGCCAAGCGGGTGGCTGCCAAACGGGCCTGAAGCCCGGCAACTCTAGGTAATCCGGAGGAAACATGGGACAATCTGTCCTCGTCCCCATGGTGGTCGAACAGACCTCCAGGGGAGAACGCGCGTACGATATTTATTCACGGCTGTTGAAAGAAAACATCATCTTCCTGGGCACCCCGATTGACGACCAGGTGGCCAACCTGATCATCGCCCAATTGCTCTTTTTGGAAGCCGAAGATCCGGAGAAGGACATCTCCATCTACATCAATTCTCCGGGGGGCTCCATCACGGCGGGCCTCGCCATCCTCGATACCATGGCGTTCATCCGGCCGGACATCGTGACCATCTGCGTGGGCCAGGCTGCTTCCATGGCCGCCGTGCTGCTGGCCAAGGGCGCCAAGGGAAAGCGCTTCAGCCTGCCCAATTCCCGCATCATGATTCACCAGCCCTCCATGCAGGGCTTGGCCGGGCAGGCGGCGGACATCGATATTTACGCCCGCGAGATCCTGCGCATGCGCGAAATTCTGAACATCATGCTGGCCGATGCCACCGGCCAGCCCGTGGAGCGCGTCGCCAAGGACGTGGATCGCGACTACATCCTCGAACCCGAACAGGCCGTGGAGTACGGCATGATCGACCGCGTCATCACCAGCCGCGACATGGCGCCGGTGCCCATCAAAGGAGTTTGACGGCACCACCGGCCAAACTCGCCGCCCTGGCGCTGGCGCTGGTTGGCGTGGCGCCGGCCTTGGCCCAGGGTTCGTCCACCCTTTGGTACCGCCAGCCCGCCGGCTTGTGGGTGGAAGCTTTGCCCGTTGGCAACGGCCACCTGGGTGCGATGGTCTTCGGCGGCACGGCCCACGAGCGCGTCCAGTTCAACGAACAGACGGTCTGGACCGGCGAGCCGCACGATTACGCCCACCACGGCGCTTACCAGCACCTCGCCCAAATCCGCCAACTACTGTTCGACGGCAAGCAAAAGGAAGCCGAGGACCTGGCCATGCGGGAATTCATGAGCGTCCCCTTGCGCCAGAAGGCCTACCAGGCGTTCGGGGACCTGCTGCTGGATTTCCCGGCCGTTCGGGGTGCTGAAGTTACCGGCTACCGGCGGTCTCTCGATCTCGATACGGCGGTGGCCTCCGTCGAGTACTCCGTGCGCGGGGTCGCATACCGGCGCGACATCCTGGCCAGCTACCCGGCCAACATCATAGCCATTCATCTCTCGGCCAGCCGGCCGGGGAGCATCTCTTTCCAGGCCGGCCTCAAAAGCGCGCACGAAGCCTCCACCGTGACGCTCCTGCCCACCGGCGAACTGTCCATGGCCGGGCGGGTGAAGGATTCCTCGATCCGCTTCGAAGCGCGGCTGGCGGTTCAGTCCGTTGGCGGCGGGCGCAGCACCCGCGGCGGCGGAATCGCCATCGACGGCGCCGATTCCGCGACCTTGATTCTTACGGGCGCCACCAATTTCAAGAACTACCAGGACGTCACCGCCGACCCCGCGGCCCGCAACGATGCCGTGCTCGCCGCCGTGCGCGGCCGCGACTTCGACGCGTTGCGCGCCCAGCACGTCGCCGACTACGGCCGCCTGTTCCACCGCGTGTCTCTGGACCTGGGCTCCACGCCCGCCGCCGCGCTTCCCACCGATGAGCGCATCCGCGCCTTCGCCACCGGCGGCGATCCGCAACTGGTGGCCCTGCTGTTCCAGTTCGGCCGCTACCTGACGATCGCCTCCAGCCGCCCCGGCGGCCAGCCCGCCAACCTGCAAGGCCTGTGGAACGAGTCGAACGATCCGCCCTGGGATAGCAAGTACACCGACAACATCAACACCGAGATGAATTATTGGCCGGTGGAGGAAACCAACCTCCCCGAGTGCCACTTGCCGCTCTTCGACGCGCTCCAGGACCTGGCGGCATCCGGCGCCATCACCGCCCGGGAGCAATACCACGCGCGCGGCTGGGTGCTGCATCACAATTTCGACCTGTGGCGCGGCACGGCGCCCATCAACGCCTCCAACCACGGCATCTGGCAGACCGGCGGCGCGTGGCTCTCCACGCACCTGTGGGAACATTACCTCTTCACCGGCGACCGGCAATTCCTGCGCGACACCGCCTACCCGCTCATGAAAGGCGCGGCGCTGTTCTTCGGCGACGCGCTGGTCAAAGACCCCAAAACCGGATATCTGATCACCGGTCCCAGCAATTCGCCCGAGCAGGGCGGACTGGTGATGGGCCCTACCATGGACCGCCAGATCGTGCGCAGCCTGTTCGGCGAGGCGATCGCCGCCGCCCGCATCCTCAATGTTGACGCCGATCTCCGCCAGCGGTTGGCCGCCATGCGAAAGCAGATCGCGCCCAACCAGATCGGCCAATACGGCCAGTTGCAGGAGTGGATGGAAGACAAGGACGACCCCAAGAACGAGCACCGCCACGTCTCGCACCTATGGGGCGTCTACCCCGGTTGGGAGATCACGCCGTACGGCACGCCGGACTTGTTCCAAGCCGCGCGGCAGTCGCTGATTTTCCGCGGTGACGCCGGGGCGCCCTCTGGGCCCGGGTGGTCGATGGGTTGGAAGATCAACCTGTGGGCTCGCTTTTTGGATGGCGACCACGCCTACAAGATTCTGCAGAACCTGATCACGCCCGCTTCCGAGAAACCGGCCCATGCGGGGCTGTTCCCGAACCTGTTCGACGCCCATCCGCCGTTCCAGATCGATGGCAATTTCGGCGCTACCGCCGGCATCGTCGAGATGCTGCTCCAAAGCCACGATCCCTACGCCACGCCCACCAGCCTGACGCCCGTCGAATCCGGAGACGCGGCCTTCGTGCACCTGCTCCCCGCGCTCCCCTCGGCGTTCCCCAACGGCAGCGTGAGCGGCCTGCGCGCCCGCGGCGGGATGGTGGTGGCCCTCTCATGGCGCAATGGCAAGCTGGTCAAGGCCACGCTGGCGGCCAGGCAGTCCAAACCGCTCACGGTGCGTTACGCCGGTAGAGAGGTCAAAATCCAGGCCCGGGCGGGCCGGACGTACGTCTTGGGACCAGGTCTTAAGTAGCGCCGGCGGCGGAGCGCCCGAGGCGGGTCTATGCCGCCGGTGGTTTTTCAGCGCATCCGCCGCCAGTTATTACACAGTATGTACCGCTCTCCTTCACTCTTGCATGGCTCGCACTATTAGCCCTCCAATTCTGGCGCTAGCAGCCACTTGCAACATATCTGGGCTGACCTCCGATAGCTTGGATGCCTGGATGAGGGGAACATTGTGCCCGAGAAGACTTCGCTGACCGATCATAATCCGACCACAGCTATAACCACCCGGCTGATGGGGATCATAATCGGGTCCGTCCTTTTCCTCTCTGTAGTTTATCTCGCACTGGTCATAATAGGAGGATATCAGGTGTTCTTTTGGGTCCGACGCAATAACTACCTTTTCCCCACTCGGTGCCTCCATTGCCGGCTCGATGATTACATACCGTTTTGGTTCTCTCGGGTATGGCCTTATAGCATCGTGTATATGATGATGTTGGGCGCCGTGCTTGTCAGTGCGCTGCGATCAGATGGTTCTGCTGGCAGGAGGCCATGAGCGGGCTTCGGTCCGTTTCCGGAGTTCGGCGATCCGATGCATTCCTTCGCAAGGTAGACTGAGCGCGTGCTGCAAGACGGCACGAAGCGGAGGCCCATTCCAACCAAACCGTGCGGGTTACGCAGCGCAAGGCCCGCGCAGCGGTGCCGGCAATGTGATCCGCTTGACATCGGTGTATCAGCGTATCAAAGTGAGGATATGAGGACCACGGTGACCCTGGACGACGATGTCTACCATGCCGCCGCTCACCTGTCGCGAGCATCCGGCGAGCGCCTGGGAAAGGTCCTCTCTTCCCTTGCCCGGCGCGGCTTGGCGCCCGCTATCGCGCCTTCCAAGCGTCCGTCTCGCCGCTTTCCGGCTTTCCACGTGCCCCCGGGCGCTCCCGTAATTCCCGCATCCCGCGTCGAGCGGGTCATCGATGAAGAAGGAATCTTCTAGCCTGCGGTTACTCGACGTCAACGTCCTGCTGGCGCTTGCCTGGCCCAATCACCAGTTCCATGCGGCGGCTCTCCGCGAGTTGCAGGTCCGCCGCGACCGCTGGGCCACCTGCGCGTTGACCCAACTGGGGTTCATCCGCCTATCATCAAACCCCGCCGCCATCCCGACCGCCAAAAGCCCTGCCGAGGCGGCTGCCCTCCTGGAAGCCATGGTCGCCGACCCCTTGCACGTCTACCTGGAATCGCTCCCCTCTCCGGTGGCCAAAGGCTGCCGTGAAGCGTTTGCACAAGTCCTGGGCAGTCGGCAGGTGACCGACGCTTATCTGCTCATGCTGGCCCGCCGTAACCGCGCGATCTTCGTCACGTTTGACACCAGGTTGGAAGGCCTGGCCGATCCCGAAACGCGAATTCGGGTCCTTACCTGATCGCCTCAGTCCAATCCCACCAGCTTCCGGTACCGCTGGTAGGCCCGGTCCCACTCGCCGCTCGGCTGCGCTTCGACCGTGGTCAGCGGGAACGAGCTCCGCACCACCGCGCGCACTTCATCCAGGTTGGCCAGCTCGCCCGCGCCCATGGCCTGCACCAGGATGTTGCCGATGGCCGTGGCTTCGCTTGGCCCGGCCACCACGCGACGCCCCGTGCAATCGGCCACGAACTGGTTGAGCAGCGCGTTGCGCGATCCGCCGCCCACGATGTGGATCACCCCGATCCTCCGCTTGCCCAGCGTTTCCAAGCTCTCCATCACGTAGCGGTAGCGCAGCGCCAGGCTCTCCAGGATGGTGCGCGCGAACTCGCCGTGGGTCTGCGGCGGCTCCTGGCCGGTCTTGCGGCAATAGTCCGCGATCTTGCGCGGCATCTCGCCCGGTTCCGAAAACGCATCGGGGTCGATGGTGGCCGTGAACGGCTTGGCCGCCGCCGCCATCCCGGCAAGCTGCTCATAGCTGTACTCCGCGCCTTCCTCCATCCACGCCCGCCGGCACTCCTGCAACAGCCACAGGCCCGCGATGTTCTTCAGCAGCCGGATCTTGCCCGCTGCCCCGACTTCATTGGTGAAATTCAGCGCCAGCGATTCCGCCTCGATCACCGGCGCGTCCAGTTCCAGCCCCATCAACGACCACGTCCCGGAGCTCACGTAGCACCAGTTATCGCCGCCTTCCGCCGGCACCGCCGCCACCGCCGCCGCCGTATCGTGCCCCGCGGTGGCATAGACCGGCGTGTAGGGCGGTTCCAGCATCTTGCCCAGCAATGTCCCCGGCGCCACAATCTCGCCCAGGATCTCGCCCGGCAGCCCCAGCCGTTTCACCAGGTCCATGGACCAGTTCATCGCGCGCGGGTCGAAAAACTGCGTGGTGCTGGCGATAGTGACTTCCGATTTGGCCACGCCCGTGAGCCAGTAATTGAACAGGTCCGGCATGTTGAGCAGCCGCCGCGCCACCCCCAACACCGGCGATCCCGCCAGCTTCTGCGCATACAACTGGTAGAGCGTATTCAACTGCATGAACTGGATGCCGGTGTACCCGAATACCTGGTCGCGCGGCACGGTTTCAAACAGCTTCTCCATCATCCCGTTGGTGCGCGCATCGCGATAGTGGCGCGGGTTGTCGAGGAGCGCGCCGTCACTGCCCAGCAGTCCGTAATCCACGCCCCAGGTGTCGATCCCGATGCCATCGAGCGAGAGCTTGCGCTCGCGCACGGCGACCCCGATGCCGTGCTGGATCTCATGCCACAGCCGCAGCGTGTCCCAATAGAGCGCGCCCAGCACGCGCACCGGCGTATTGGGAAAGCGATGCAGTTCCTCGACCACCAGCTTGCCGCCGGCAAGGCTGCCCAGGAGAGCACGTCCGCTCTCCGCGCCAAAATCGAAGGCCAGGTAATGACTCATGAAACTGTAAGTATAATTCAGGCCAGAGGCACCAATCGCGACCGGCGCATCCGCCGGTCGCGCGTCACCAGCGGCGCGCCATGCACCAGGCTGGTGGCGGCGATGATCTCGTCGGCGGGATCGCTTCGAAAATCCAGGGCGCGGATTTGCCTGCATACCGCCAGATCCAGCGGCCAGATATGGATGCTGGAAAGCGCCCGCGCGAAATCCGCCGAATCGATGTCCAGGTCGATCCGTCCCAACTGCGCCAGTTTGGCCAACTCCCAAATCACGATGGCCGAGATGCCCCACTGATCGTTTGCCAATACCTCGCGTTCCTTGACGGTGAGTTGCCCGTTCAGGGCATGGATCAGAATGTGGGTGTCGAGATTTAGCATTGCGTGGGACAGACGATCGCCTTTTGTCGTCTGTCAAGCTCGATGTCTAGCACTGGCTCGCGAGGCTTCCGCATTCCACCGCACGCCGGTGGACAGCAGATCGCCCTTGATCTTCAGCTTCCCCTTCATGCTTCCAATCAAGGCAGCACAGCCGGAAGCGATCGGGATCACCTTGGCCACTGGCTTGCCGCGTTTCGTGATCACGATGCCTTCCGCGCTGAGGTCATCCAGCAAGCTCAGGCACTGTTCCTTGAATTTCGAAGCATTGATTTGCTGCATCGACTTCAGCATAGCTCATGGTCATCTGAAATGTCCACTTCACGCTCCCGTCTGCCCCAACCCCGGCGACCGTTCCCCATTTTGCAGCTTGCCACAAGCGAGGTATTGCCGTACCCTGGAAACCGGGGACAGCAGATCTGTCTACCCGGAAAGTCGGGCTCGATGAACTACCAAACACCAGAACCGGCCAGTTTGCTGAGCCTCTACCGCCGGGCCTTCGCAGAATATGGAACGCGGGCCCTTTGGAACAAGCGCCTGCTTGACGCGCCGACGCCAGAGGACGCCCTGGTGGTGGCGCGCGCCTTGCGCATAGAGGGCGACCGCGAAGCCCGGCGTCTGGCGGAGCAGATCGAGCAGGCGTGCGATGCCGCTCTCTAAAATCCAAACTGAGGTTCTTCGGCTGCTCGCCTCGCATCGCGACCCGGAGAGCTATGTTGCCGGCGCCACGCCCCTGAACCGGGACGCGCCGCGCTATTCCAGCGACATTGACGTTTTCCACGACCGCGAGGAACGTGTCGCGTCCGCCGCTCTGGACGATGCGCAAGCACTCGAAGCCTCGGGTTATGCTGTCAAGTGGTTGCGGCAGTTGCCCCTGATCTATGCCGCCGAAGTTACGCGGCAGAATGCCAGCACGCGTCTGGAATGGGTCGCCGACAGCGACTTCCGCTTCTTCCCGACCATGCGGGATGAGACTTTCGGCTATGTGTTGCACCCCGCCGACCTCGCCATGAACAAGGTGATGGCGGCCGCCGGGCGGCGCGAGGTGCGCGACCTGGTCGACCTCGTGACGATTCACGGCACGATTCTTCCGCTTGGCGCCGTGATCTGGGCCGCGGTTGAAAAGTCGCCCGGCTTCACGCCAGAAGGACTGATTGCCGAGATTCGCCGTAACGCCCACTATCCCGCCGCCGAATGGCGCGCGCTGGTGACCTCGGAACCGCTCGACCCCGGCGTAATCACAGCCGCGCTACGCGCTGCCCTCGACGATGCGGAGGCTTTTGTGATGCGGATGCCCACGGATAAATTCGGCTTGCTGTTCTTGCAGGCCGGCTGGCCCGTGCAGCCCGACCCCGGCCGCCTGGAGGCCTATCAAACCCACGCCGGGCAAAGGCGCGGCCAATGGCCCGCCAGCGCCGAAATCACCGCCGCCATGTTTGAGCGTTACACCAAGCCCCCCAAGGCCTTAGGGACTTAAGCGAGGGCTGGTTTCAACCGACTTGACAAAACTACGGGCAGACCGTACATTATGGATGAAGACGAATTCGAGTGGAACGCCGACAAAGCCGAAAGCAACCGGGCCAAACACGGCGTCAGCGTCGAGGCGGCGCGTCGTGTGTTCGACGATGCGTTTGCCTTTGAGCGGTGTGATTTCGACAGTGCGCCAGGCGAGGTCCGATACGTCATCACGGGAATGGTCGACCACGTTATTCTGACGGTGGTTTATATGGAGCGGGGCGATCGCACACGCATTATCTCAGCAAGAAGAGCAACCAAGCATGAGCAAGAAGAATACTATCGTAGCCAAACGGCAGAGTGACGGAAAGCTGGTTCAGGTGTTGTCCGACGGCTCCACCAGGCCGCTTGAAGACAAGACGGATTGGGCGCGCCTGCGGGCTATGACCGACGAAGAGGTCACGGCCGCGGCGATGAGCGATCCGGACGCACGGCCCATGACGCCCGAGCAGCTCCGGGCTGCCCGCCGCGTACCCCGGACCAAAACCCTGCGCCGGGTCCTGGCCCTGACACAGGAGGAGTTTGCGGTGCGGTATCGCATCCCGCTCGGCACCCTGCGCGACTGGGAGCAGGGACGCTGTGAGCCCGACCAGCCGGCCCGCGCGTATCTGGCCGTAATTGCCCACGACCCCGAAGGCGTGAAGCGCGCTCTCGCCGGGAAGCACTTGTAATTCAAAGGGCATCAGGCCGGCCGCATCCGCCGGGTCGCGCGTGTCATACAGCTATGCGACGGTGGCAAGCCCATTCGTCACGACTGGCGATGGCAGCTTGAGCGCGGCCCTGGGATGCCGCTTCTCGCCGCGCTCCCACTTGCCGACAAGGCTGTTGGCTCTTCAGGCTTCAATGGCCGGATCGGCATAAGCAGGCATCATCGAAACGCCGCATCGTGCGATTGTCGATGGCCCCAACCTCGCGCAATGCCTCCATGGTTTCATGGACGGCCGCCATCGCATCGCTTCGACACTTCTTGCTCGTTCGCTTCCCACCCACATCCGCCACCGGTCGGAGCCTCCGGGCCGTCACGCATAGTCCTCGCATTCAATTGCCGTCCCTACGGCGCTTCGGAGGCAGCGGCATTTCGACGAATTCATAGCTTCCCGGTGTCGCCGCATCGACTTTGGCCGCTATCGCCGCTCCGTGGTCACGCGCCACCGGCCAGATATTGGACCCGAG
>Ga0209039_10002328_pt1 | contig 16324 bp, 15 predicted proteins | sample BogFormECP12_OM1_FD_188238 | JGI IMG/M metagenome (GOLD analysis project Ga0209039, IMG submission 188238) | Bog forest soil microbial communities from Calvert Island, British Columbia, Canada - ECP12_OM1 (SPAdes) (version 2) | ecosystem: Environmental > Aquatic > Freshwater > Wetlands > Bog ... | reverse complement strand
CTCACGTGTTTGGAGAGGTGAAGGCGGAGACCTCCGGCGAGGTCTTGCGCAATTGGCAGGCACTCAAGGCCGAGGAAAAGAAGAAGCGCCAGCAGAACTCCGGAGACGATGCCGATGCGGTCAAGTCCGGTCATCCTGATTCGGTTCTGCATGGCATTTCGTCGGCCGTGCCTTCGTTGATGGAGGCCTACAAGATTAGTTCGCGTGCGGCCCAGGTGGGCTTTGACTGGCCCAACATCGAGGGCCTCTTCGACAAACTGAGGGAAGAAACCGATGAGCTACGGATGAACCTGGAGGAATATCCGGAGCCCGGCCCGCAGCCTGTTGGCGCCTCCGACACCGCCAGCGCGCGCGGAGTGAAAGTGCCGGAGGAACTGCGGGCGCGCCTGGAAGATGAGGTGGGCGACCTGCTGTTTGTGCTGGTGAACATCGCGCGCTATCTGGCGCTCGATCCTGAGTCAGCCCTGCGCAAAACGAATCGAAAGTTTCGCCGGCGATTTGAGTATCTGGAAGACAAGTTGCGCGAACAGGGCCGCAAACCGTCCGACGCGCCGCTCGATGAAATGGAATCGCTGTGGCAGGAGTCGAAGCAGCAGGAGAAGCCGTGACTGTGGAGACTCTTGTGCTGCGGAATTGCACTACGCTGGAGGAGTTTCGCGCCTGCGTCGCGCTACAGCAGGAAGTATGGGGCTTCAGCGACGCGGAGATTGTTCCCTTGCGGATTTTCTCGCTCGCACCAAAGATTGGCGGACAGGTCGTAGGCGCCTGGGAGGGCGAGATTCTTGTTGGTTTCGCAATGGCCATTCCGGGGAGTCGCAACGGGCATCCCTACCTGCACTCGCACATGGTGGCGGTGAAAAAGGGCCATCGCAATTCCGGACTCGGCCGCACAATCAAACTCTTCCAGCGCGAAGACGCCATCGCGCACGGCTATGAGCTGATGGAGTGGACGTTCGATCCGCTGGAAATCAAGAACGCGTATTTCAATCTCGAACGGCTGGGCGCGATCGCGCGACGCTACAACGTCAACCAGTATGGAATCACGAATTCTCCGTTGCAGGGATTTCTGCCCACCGACCGCCTGGTTGCTGAATGGTGGATGACGTCGCGACGTGTGCAGACAGTGCTGTCAACCGGTCATCCTCCAGCGATCCACGCGGAAGAGCGGGTGGAAGTACCGGCGAAAATTTACGAATGGAAGGCCGAGCCTGCGATGCGTTCGAAAGCAGCTCAGATTCAGTCGCGGAACCGGGAACTCTTCCAATCCGCATTTTCCCGCGGGTTCTCGTGTCTCGGTTATGAACGCGGTGTGGATAGAAACGGTTACTTTCAACTTGGCCGCTGGGACGAGGACTGGTCATATGCTCCAAATTCGTAATCGAAGACGGGACGCATGAAGATCGAAGCCATCACTCTCCGCGAGTTGAAGATTCCCCTGGTCCACTTTTTCGAGACAAGTTTTGGGCGAACCTACACCCGGCGCGTGCTGTTGCTGACGTTGCACTGCGACGGCCTCGAGGGCTGGGGCGAGTGCGTGGCAGGCGAAGATCCTTTCTACTCCGAGGAATACATCGACGGAGCGTGGGATGTGATTGTGCGGTACCTCGGACCGTCGCTGCTCGGAAGGACGCTGAACGCTGGAAGGGACGTGCCGTTGCTGCTGGCCAAAGTCCGCGAACACCGAATGGCCAAGGCCGCGCTGGAGAACGCAGCGTGGGATGCAGAAGCTCAGGAAAAGGGAATCCCGCTGTGGAAGTTGCTGAACGGCACCCAGCGCGAGATCGCTTGCGGAGTCAGCATCGGAATTCAGGATTCACACGAGCACTTGCTGCAGAAGATCGAGACAGAACTCGCGGCTGGCTACCAGCGAATTAAACTTAAGGTCAAGCCTGGCTGGGATGTGGACGTTCTGGAGAAGGTGCGCGCACGGTGGCCTGACATCCTGTTGACCTGCGATGCTAATTCGGCCTACAAGCTCAACGATCTCCAGCACCTGAAGTCATTCGACCGTTTCAAGCTGCTGATGATCGAGCAGCCGCTGTGGAGCGACGACCTCTACTTCCATTCGCTGCTCCAGAGGCAGCTCCAGACCGCCATTTGTCTGGATGAAGCGATTCGCAGTTCGCGCGACGCTGAGGCCGCACTGGAACTTGGGGCCTGCCGAATCGTCAATGTCAAAGTTGGGCGGATCGGCGGATTCACCGACGCAATCGCAGTGCACGACGTGGCGCAACGCTTTGGTGTGCCAGTGTGGTGCGGCGGAATGTTGGAGTCCGGGATAGGCCGCTCCCACAATGTGGCCCTCTCGACGTTGCCGAACTTCAAGCTGCCGGGGGACGTGTCAGCCTCGAAACGCTACTGGAAGGAAGACATCATCGAGCCCGAAGTTGAAGTGTTTCCTCGTGGAACGATCGCGATTACCGACAAGCCGGGCAGGGGTTACGACCTGCGTAAGGACTTGATCGAAAGCCTGACCGTCCGCAAAGAAACGCTGCGGGCCGCATCCAGTTAGATGAAGCGCAAAGTCATTGCCGAACTATTGGATGACGATCTGGGGACTCCCGAAGAGATAGCCAGCTCACTGCTTGATTTACGACATATCAACAACTGGTTTGGCGGGACCGGTACCACCACGTCGTTGCTGCGACGTGTTGCTCACGAGACTGGCCAAAAAACACTCTCGCTGTTGGAAATTGGCGCGGGTCGAGGGGACGTCCCATTGGGGGCGCAACGCGCACTCGAGAAAGAGGGCGTCACTTTGAAAGTAACGCTCCTCGACCGAGTGTGGTCCCACCTGCCGCAGAATGCAGTAGCCTCAGTCTCGGGCGACGCCATGCATCTGCCGTTCTGGGATAGCACATTCGACGTCGTTGGTTGTTCGCTATTCGCGCACCATTTCGAGCCGGAAACGCTACCAATGCTGCTGAAGGAAGCCTTGCGCGTCGCACGGCGAGCAGTGCTGATCAACGATCTGATCCGCAGCCGGCTGCATCTTGGTCTGGTTTATATGGGTCTGCCGCTGTTCGCGAGCCGGATCACCTGGCACGACGCGCCTGCGTCCGTACGCCGCGCTTACACCCTCGGCGAGATGCGAGCCATGCTGGCAAATGTGCCCGCGAAGCGGCTGGAGATCACACGGCATTACCTCTACCGGATGGGGGTGCTGCTGTGGAAGTGAGTCGAGTCGAATTCGATGTTGCCGTGATCGGAGGTGGCCCGGCCGGTACGTCAGCGGCCATTACCGCGGCGCGCCTCGGTGCTAGGGTCATAATTCTCGAGGCCGGGGAATTTCCGCGACACAAGGTTTGTGGCGAATTCGTATCTGCCGAGTCGCTCGATGTCTTGCGCGATCTCCTGCGATTGACGCCTGGGGCCGAGCAGCAATTACGAGCCGCTCCGGCGATCGATCAAACGCGACTGTTTCTGGCGGGCCGTGTCATTCAGGCGCAGGTGGCACCGCCGGCCCTCAGCATTCCGCGATACGCACTAGATTTCTTGTTGTGGCAGGCGGCACAGCAGGCAGGCGTAGAAGCCCGTTCGAGTTGCGAGGTCGGTTCGGTTCATGGAAACCGGCCATTTCTTCTCGAGACCTCTAGGGGAGAAGTCTGCGCGAGGACAGTGATCGTCGCCGCCGGGCGCTGGTCGAAATTCAAATCACGCTCGCCCATTCCAGATGGGCCCAAGTGGATAGGCGCGAAGGCCCATTATCGTGAGCATCAGACGGCTCGATCGACCGACCTGTACTTCTTTGAACATGGATACTGCGGCGTGCAGCCAGTGGCAGACGATGTCGTCAACGCATGCGCGATGGTGCGCTCCGACCGCGCCAAGTCGCTGGACGAAGTGCTTGCGCTGCATCCAGTGCTGGCCGAGCGCAGTCGCAACTGGCAGTTGGTCATGCAGCCCGTGACCACCGCACCGCTGCTCCATCTCGCGCCTCAGCCCGTTAGAGACAGCATGATGTTCGTGGGCGACGCTGCCGCATTCATCGACCCATTCGTTGGTGACGGAATATCGATCGCACTGCGCAGCGGGCGCTTGGCAGCGACGGTGCTGCGAGCCTTCCTCGACGGCAGGAGTTCGTTGGATTCCGCACTGGCAGCCTATGAGAACGGCTATGCCCAGCAGTTTGAACCTCTTATCGCAGCAGCCGCTCGGATTCGCGGAGTGCTCTCGTGGCCAGCGCCAGCCCGGATGGTTGCGTTCGAATTGCTGCGTCTGCCCGGCTTAATGCCCTATGTCATCCGCAGGACGCGGCACGCAGCCTGAGAGCGGTTTTACCGAATCACCAGGACTTCGCGAATGTTGTCCCGGCCCAGAAAAAACTTGATGGAGTTGAAATCGCGGAACAGATTCTCGACGTGGCGGTTGTTGAAGATTCGTTGCAGTCGATAGGGGCTGGCTGGCTGCATTTCAAGGGTATCTTTCGAAGCGATGTTGTAGCGGTAGAACGGCGCTTCGGGGCCGGCGTCTTTCGTGTGGAAGAAGGAGAACAGGATTGCGCTGGGCTTCATCGCAACATGGATGCGTTCGATCACCGGTTTCACCAGTGGCTCCGGCAGATAGTCGGCAAGATCCCAGAACATGACGGCGTCGAACTCCTGCCGTCCAAAGCTAAGGTTTTCACGCAGAAAACGGTCGACATCAATGGTTTTTTGGCCTTCGCCGTTCGAGACAACGAGCGACTTATCGGAAGCGAGGCGCAGGACATCCTCCTGGTGAAAGCGGTGCCCAAGCCCGATGAAGAACGTTATGTTGGCGGGTGACGTGGCCCCCAGATCAAGGACGCGCAGCCCCTCTTCCCGCGCCAGCCACTTCATAAACTCGGTGAAGCCGGTCGAGCGGCGCTGCACGCGCTCCCCGGACACAACTCCGTCCTCCGAGCCATGCTGGCCAGAGCCACCGAAGATTCTGCTGAACACGCTTGGCGCCACTAGGCACCATTGTAAGGGTATTGCGACGCGAGTGCTAATCGGCCGCGCTTTTTAGCCGGGAATACACCGTCAGCCTTCAGTGACTACCCCGGACGAGAAGCCCGCTGGATTCCAGAAACAAGCGGGACGCTAACCAAGCGTCCCGCCAAACTTCTGACAACGAATCAGAACTTTTTGGGCTCGAGCAATGAACCCTGTGTTGATGGTGTGGCAGGCTTACTGGGGGCGACAGTTGGGGCGGGAGCCACCGCCGGCGGCTTCGGTTCGAGACGAGGCGCGGGTTCGGCTTTTTGGATATCGATGGAACCCTTGAAGAAGGCGCCATCTTCGATGGCGACGCGCGCGGTCGAAATATCCCCCGCCAACGATGCGCTCTTGCGCAATTCGACCCGGTCGCTCGCTTGGATGTTGCCGTCCACCCGGCCGTGCACGATAACATTGCGGGCCTCGATATTCGCGCGAACGCGTCCGTTCGGCCCGATCGTCAGACTTTGGCCGCGCAGAGAAATCGAGCCTTCCACTTCGCCATCGACGTAAAGGTCCTCACTCCCCGACAACTCTCCCTTAACAATGACCGATTTCCCAATGGTGGCGATGTCCACGCTGCGAGGGGCGTCGCCACGCGGAGGTTCCGCTGACCGTGCGACCGGCGGGGGCGGTGTGTAGGCTGTCTTAGGCGTGGGTTGCTCAGGTGCGGGTGTCGAGAATTCATCTTCCTTGCGTGTTGATTTCCACATAAAGTCTTAGCTCCGTGACGCATTTCGAGCGACGGCGTCGCCACCACCGGGACGCTTCTGAAGCGCCTCAAACCACTCCCAAGAGAATACAGAAGGATTTGCGTTGCGGCCAACCCTTTTCCACAGTATGACCTGCCTTCGGCAGTGACTATTGAGCGACCACCCGCGGCCGGCTACCTGCTCGCGACGTTCGCCTGCCAACCCCGACCCGTCCGTCCGCACAGGGAGGTCACCTCACTTATAATAGGGGTCTCGCAAGACTCCAGCCGCAGCATCGCCAGTTGCGGAACAAGCGCCTGAGCAAGGAACGGGGCGCTGAGAGTCGTGTTGCAAGGAAAGCGATGGCCACCACCATTCCGCTTTCCGGCCAATCGACTCGTGTGCCGGAAGCTGGGAGCAAATCCAACGGCGCGAGACGAGGACTCATACCTATGACGCAAATCGAACTGATCATTGCACGTGAAATTCTGGATTCCCGTGGCAATCCCACCGTAGAGGCCGATGTCATTCTCGGAAGTGGCGCGCGGGGCCGTGCTGCCGTCCCTAGTGGGGCGTCCACGGGCGAGCACGAAGCTGTGGAGTTGCGCGATGGCGACAAGACGCGTTATGTCGGCAAAGGAGTGCTGAAGGCTGTCGACAACGTGAACGAACTAATCGCCCCCGAACTCGAAGGCATGGACGCCAGCGACCAGCGCGAGATTGACGGCATCATGCGCGAGCTTGATGGAACGGCCAACAAGAGCAAGCTGGGGGCCAACGCGATCCTTGCGGTCTCGATGGCAGCCTCGCGAGCGATGGCTGATCACTTGGGCATCGAGCTGTACCAGTACCTCGGCGGCTTCACGGCCAGCCTGCTACCGACGCCAATGATGAACATCCTCAACGGCGGCGCCCATGCCGACAGCAACGTCGATTTCCAGGAATTCATGGTAATGCCGGTAGGCGCACCGTCATTTAGCGAAGCGCTGCGCTGGGGCGTCGAAACCTTTCACACCCTGAAAGGCGTGCTCAAGAAGAAGGGCTACAACACAGCCGTTGGCGATGAAGGCGGATTTGCTCCCTCAGTGAAGTCGAACACCGAAGCCATCGAAGTCGTGTTGGAAGCCATCACGCAGGCGGGTTTTAAACCAGGCGAACAGATCGCTATCGCGCTCGATCCGGCGGCCAGCGAATTTTATGACGCGGACAAGAAGAAATACGTCTTCAAGAAGTCCGACAAGAGCGAGCATTCCAGCGAAGAGATGGTTAAGTTCTGGGCCGACTGGGCGCGGCAGTATCCGATTGTGTCGCTGGAAGACGGCTTGGCCGAGAACGACTGGGACGGCTGGGCGAAACTGACCGCGGAGTTGGGGAATAAGATTCAGCTTGTCGGCGACGATATTTTCGTTACCAACATTGAGATCTTCCAGCGCGGCATCGATTCCGGAGTGGCCAACTCGATCCTGATCAAGCTCAACCAGATTGGCTCGGTCAGCGAAACCATTGACGCCATCAACTTGGCGCGAGAGAACGGCTACACTGCGGTAATTTCCCACCGTTCGGGCGAAACCGAAGACACCTTCATCGCCGACCTCGCGGTAGCCACCGCAGCAGGCCAGATCAAGACGGGCTCGGCGTCGCGCACCGACCGCATTGCCAAGTACAACCAGTTGCTGCGTATCGAGGAGGAACTGGGAACGGCCGCTCGTTTCAACGGACTCAAGGCGCTGAACTATCACGGGGATCTGGCGAAGAAGGCGAAAGCGTAATGCGACCGAAGCCGCTGGTTCTGATCATCCTGGACGGTTGGGGCTATGCCCCGCCATCCGCTGCTAATGCCATTTCGCTGGCCCGCAAGCCGAATTACGACAAACTGCTGGCTGAGTTCCCCAATACGCTCATTCATACCAGCGGCCGATACGTCGGCCTTCCCACTGGACAGATGGGCAACAGCGAGGTCGGACACCTCAACATTGGCGCGGGCCGCGTCGTGTATATGGACATCACCAAGATCGACCTGATGATTGAGAACGGAGAGTTCGAGAAGAATCCCGTGCTGGTTGATGCCATGATCCAGGCGCGGACCGGGGACCGTCGGCTTCATTTGTTTGGACTTTTGTCGGACGGCGGCGTCCATTCGCACCAGAATCATATTTACGCGCTGCTTCGCATGGCCAAGCAGAATGGAGTGGATCGCGTCTTCGTCCACTGCTTCATGGATGGTCGCGACACCCTACCGACTAACGGCGCTATGTACATCGAGCAGCTCCAGCAGAAAATGCGGGAATACGGCGTCGGCAAAATCGCCAGCGTGAGCGGGCGCTACTACGCCATGGACCGCGATAAGAAGTGGGACCGCGAAAAGAAAGCGTTCGACGCGATGGTGCTTGGCGATGCCGAAGGCGGACGGTTTGTCGATCCGGTGCAGGGCGCGAAGGAATCATACAACCGCGGCGTCACGGACGAGTTTATCATCCCGTTTGTCGTCGTTGACGGTCGCGGCGAACCCGCAGGCACCATTCGCGATGGCGATGTCTGTATCAATTTCAACTTCCGGGCTGATCGGGCGCGGCAAATCACGCGATGTCTGGCACGCAACAGCCACTTCACTCCCAAAGATGGAGCGGAGCTTGAGGGCGCAGCGGAACTCGACGCCATCATTCCACGCACTCGCGTCCCTAAAGACCTGACATACATTTGCATGACGCGTTACGACAAGCACTTCACGCTGCCGGTGGTTTCGCCTCCGGAGTCGCTGAGCAACATTCTGGCCAACGTGATGGCCAACCTCAATATGCGTAACCTGCGGGTGGCCGAGACCGAGAAGTATGCCCACGTGACCTATTTCTTCAACGGAGGCATCGAGAAGCCGTTTCCGGGAGAAGACCGTGTCATGGTGCAGTCGCCCAAGGTGGCGACCTACGACCTGAAGCCGGAGATGTCGGCGCAGGGAATTGCCGACGCGGTAGTCAAGGCCATCGAAGGCAAGACCTTCGACGTGATGGTGGTGAATTTCGCGAATGCTGACATGGTAGGACACTCCGGCAAGATCCCGCCGACCATCGTCGCGGTCGAGACGGTTGACGCCTGCCTCGGTCAGATCCTTGCGGCTTTACGCCGCGCGGGAGGAGCGATGATTGTTACGGCTGACCATGGAAACGCCGAGCAGATGATCGATCCGGCTACCGGAGGTCCGCAAACGGCGCACACGACGAATCCAGTTCCTTTCATCGTCGCCGCCGAGCACGCGGTGCCTCCAGCAAACTTCAAAGGCGATGGGCGCCGCTTTACCTTGAAACCCGATGGCGCCTTGCAGGACATCGCCCCGACCATGCTGGGTATTCTTGGCATCCCACAACCTTTGGAGATGACGGGGCACGATCTGCGCGTGGTGGTGGCCGAAGAAGCAAAGTGAAACTTCTTATCGCGCTGTATCACCGCTTCCAACCCTGGATTGCGCCGCAGTGGTTCTCGCAGCGGCTGCGGGCTGATTTCCCGCAACTCGAGGTTGTGCAGCTTCCTAACTATGACCGCATCAGCGAAGAAATCGTCGACGCTGACATCGCGATTGCATGGTCACTGCGTGGTGACCAGATCGCCGCCGCGAGAAAGCTCCGGTGGATACATTCCACCGCGGCGGCCGTTCATGGGCTAATGACGCCGGAACTGCAGAACAGTGACATTGTTGTGACCAACGCTCGCGCGGTCCACGGGCCGGTTGTAGCCGAGCATGCAATGTCGCTGGTTTTCGCGATGGCGAAGCGATTGCCGGAGGCGGCCAAATTTCAATCGCAACGACATTGGGCGCAACAGGAAATTTGCGAGACCGTGCCGCGTCCCCGTGAGCTGAAAGACGCGACAATGGTGATCGTCGGATTCGGATCAATCGGTACTACGCTTGCAAAGCTCGCCCGGGCCCTGGACATGCGCGTCGTCGGTGTGCGGGAGCATCCGGAGAAGGGAAGCGGCTTGGCTCACGCGATGTTTGGATTCGAAGACCTGAATCGCGCGCTCAGTGAGGGAGATTTTGTGGTCTTGACGACTCCAGTGACGGAAAAGACCCGCCATCTGATGAACGCGGGGCGTCTCGAACATCTGAAGCCGGATGCGTACTTGATCAATGTGGGTCGCGGCGTTTTGATTGACGAAGAGGCCCTACAGCATGCCCTGCGCGCCAACCGTTTCGCAGGTGCGGCACTCGACGTCACTACGGAAGAACCGCTGCCGCCGGGTTCGCCACTGTGGACGATGGAAAACGTCTTCATCACTCCCCACACGGCTGGTTTTGCCGAAAAGATGTGGGAACGACATTACGATGCGTACACCGAGGATCTGCGGCGCTATCTGGCCGGCGAGCCACTACTGTGGACGGTCGACAAGAAAGCGGGATATTGAAGCTACGCGAATCTACGCAACCGGAAGCGTGAAGTGAAACACCGACCCGCTGCCCAATTGCGAGGTCAGTCCTATGGTTCCGCCATGCGCCTCGACAATGGCCTTCGAGATGGAGAGTCCCATGCCGGTGCCCTGCACCCGGTAGCGCTGATCTCGTCCGCGATAGAACTTTTCAAACACCAGAGATTGCTCGATGTCATCGATGCCCGGACCGCGATCGGCGACGCTGAGTTCCACCATTCTGCCGCGGGCTTCCGCACTCACGGTGATCGGCGTCTCTTCGGGCGAGTACTTGGCAGCATTTTCCAACAAGTGGATTAACACTTCCGCGATCCGGTCAAGATCCACTCGCACTTCGGGAAGTTCCTCAGGTATTTGGAGGCGCAATTCATGCTTGCCCAGTACCTGGGTGGATTTTTCAAGGGCGGCTTGAACGATCTCCATGACGGGATACGGTTCGCGGTGCAACTCGACTTTCTGTGCATCGAGCTGCGCCATCTCGGCAGCCTCCCCTACAAGGCGATTTAGACGGTCAGTCTCCTCGTCGATGACCGCTAGCAAGTCCCGGCGTCCCTCTTCTCCTATGGTGGCGGAGGACAACAGCGTTGACACCGATGCCTTGATCGACGTCAGTGGGGTACGAAATTCGTGGGTCACGCTGTCGAGGATCGCGGTGCGCAATTTCTCGCTCTCACGCGCCGCTTCCGTCCGCGAGAGGGTTTCGACGGCTCCAGCACGTTCGATTGAAATTGCAATCAGGCTGCCGACTGCTTCCATGGTTTCGCGCGAGAGCAGTGCGCCTTCCAATCCGATGCTTCCCACGGGTCGAGCCCCAATGCGCAACGCCACGATTGAGATTAGCTGCTCGGGTTTGATGACCAGCTCTCCCCGGCCGCTGACCGCTCTCAGGTCTTCGTCACTCAATTCGAGATGCTCGACCCCGGTCCGGTAGACCTCATTTCGTTTTGGCAGATACATGGCCGCCTCCGTCAATCCGAAGGCGTCGCGGACAAAGAACGGTATTGAGTTGTTCAGCTCCAGAAAGTTTTCCGTAGAGAGCAACTGCTGGCTTAGAGAATACAGCCGCTCGACCTCCTTGCGGCGGCGGTTAGCGTTTTCAGTCTCGCGGCGGGCACGCTCCGAGAGGCGACTGGCCAATATGGCGCTGATGAGAAACGCCAGCAGTGCAACCCAATTCTGAGGATCGGCAACGGTGAAGGTGTGGACCGGTGGCAGGAAATAGTAATTGAAGACCAGCGTCGCCACGACGGCCGTGGTGGTTGCAATTGTGAGTCCCCAACGGGAGGCGACAAACAACACAACCAGCAGGAACGACAACGCCACCGTGGTGGGGTTGGCTGGCAGGTGGGTAAATATCCATACCAGGACGGCAATCGCGCCCAGTGCGGCGGCGTAGCGATAGCTCAGCTTTTTTGCCGTCCTGAGCCAGTCGCCTTTCGCCTTGCCGGCAGCCACATCTTTCGTGGGATTCACGTCATGATTGTATCGAATCGACTTTTTCGGACGGCTGCCGCACAATGATTGGGCACATGCAAAAAACCCCAGAGCAATGGCTGGAGGAGACTTCACCCGAAAAAAAGGGTGGCGTTTTTAAGCTTTTCCTCGGATACGCACCCGGGGTTGGCAAGACCTACGCCATGTTGAGCGAGGCCATCCGCCGCCAGAGCCGCGGGGAAGATGTGGTGATCGGGGTAGTCGAAACTCACGGCCGCAAGGCCACCGCCGAACTCGCTGCCCGTCTCGAGACTGTGCCGCGCAAGAAACTCGATTATAAGGGTACGCTGTTTGAGGAGATGGACGTAGATGCCATTATCGCGCGCCACCCTCAAGTCGTTCTGGTCGATGAGTTGGCCCATACCAACATTGAGGGGAGCAAGCATCCCAAGCGCTACGAAGATGTGTTCGAGATTCTCGACGCGAGGATCGACGTTCTTTCGACCATGAACGTGCAGCATCTGGAGAGCGTGACACCCATGGTGCACAAGATCACGGGAGTGCTGGTGCGCGAGACCGTTCCCGACTGGGTGCTTAAGCGGGTGGACGAAATCGTCATGTCCGACCTTACGCCCGAGGCCCTGCAAAAGCGTATGCGGCGCGGCGACATCTACCCCATGGAGCGTGTGGATCGCGCGCTGGGCAACTTCTTTCGTCCCAGCAACCTGATTGCGTTGCGAGAGATTGCGTTGCGGAATGTGGCTCAGGTCGTTGATCGCAGCTTAGAGCCGTATCTCGACAAGGAAGCGACATTCGGGCGCAACCTCAACGTGTCGGAACGAATTGGCGTGGGCGTCAGTTCCAACCCCGCGGCCCAGTATTTGATCGCTCGCGGAGCGCGCATGGCGCAGGGAATCGGCGGCGAACTCTTTGTGGTTTACGTCGATACCGGTGCTGACGATGACAACCCCGAACGACAGCGGTCCCTGGAAGCAAACCTGCGCTTCGCCGAGAATCTCGGAGCGCAAATCGTAAAAATGAAGGGCCGCAGGGTCGCGGACATGCTGGCTGAATTCGTGCGCGAAAAGCACATCACGCAAGTTATCTTTGGACACTCGGCTACCAGCGGATTGCGACGCTACCTGTTCCTGTCGGCGGTACATCGCTTTCTGATGCATGCTCCTGATGTGGACGTCCACATCGTGAAGCAGCAGCCCGATTAATCGAATGCACACGCGACCTCACATCCTGGTAGTGGACGATGAACCGCAGATTACGCGCGTCCTGCGCACCAGCCTCGACGCTCAGGGGTACGACATTCGCGTGGCCAACGACGGCGAAACCGCGTTGGAGATCGTCAAGGATTTCATCCCCGACCTGGTGATCACCGATCTTGCCATGCCGCGCATGAATGGGATCGAACTGTGCCGGCAATTGCGCAAGATATCGCAGGTTCCGATCATCGTACTCTCGGTGCGGGGCGAGGAGCGCAGCAAGATCGAGGCGCTCGATTCCGGTGCCGATGACTATGTCACCAAACCTTTCAGTAGCGGAGAATTGCTGGCCCGCATTCGCGCTGCCCTGCGACGCTCTCCTCCGATCGGCAACGCCACGCAGACCCTGATCGAACATGGAGATTTTCGCATCGACTTGGACGCCCATTCCGTTGCGGTGGCAGACAGGGAAGTAAAGCTCACGCCGAAAGAATTCGATGTACTGGTTTACATGGCACAACATCCCAACAAAGTGCTGACGCACCGTGCCATCCTCAACGCCGTGTGGGGCAGCAATAATGTGGAACAGAACGAGTACCTTCGCGTCTTTGTCGGACAGCTACGCAAAAAGCTGGAACCAGATGCCAGTTCGCCCAAATACATCCTGACCGAACCTTGGGTAGGATACCGCTTCGAGCCCGGGGAGTAGGGTGGCGCGGAGCGTCGGTGTGGGGATTGAGCAGCCAGCCACCCACATCCACCTATCGAGAGCCGCACAGTATTGTGAGAGTCGAAAGGCTTGTCATAACGGAGCGATGGATCTGCTTTTTGCTTTCTCCAGCGAAAAGCAGATTCCTCGCGCCCGAAAACGGGCACTCCCAATGACAACTCTGGAAAGGTGGACGGCCCTTTCCATTGGCAGCGTGTTAATTTAGTCCGAAATTCTCAATAGCCACCCGCACGCCCCATCTGGTAACGTCGCTCAATTCATCCTTGCAATGGGTTGAGTATCACGATGGCTGACCTCACAACTGCGCAGGTACGTGACAACGGCAGCTCCGACCGCTGGCACGCGGTGACGGCTGGTTTTCTGGGTTGGACGCTCGACGCCTTCGACTTCTTCGTTGTGATCTTTCTCTTCGATGTCCTGGCGCAACATTTTCATGTGAGCAAAAGCAGCATCGTGCTCTCTGTTACCGGCACGTTGGCGATGCGTCCGTTGGGAGCACTGATCTTTGGAATGATGGCCGACCGCTACGGCCGCCGCCGCCCGCTGATGGCGAACGTCATCTTCTTCTCCACAGTTGAACTGTTGTGCGGCTTTGCTCCGAACTTCACCGTGTTCTTTATCTTGCGGCTTTTATTCGGAATCGGAATGGGCGGCGAGTGGGGCGTTGGTGCCTCGCTCGCGATGGAGCACGCTCCGGTGAAGTGGCGCGGCGTGCTGTCGGGAATCCTGCAGAGCGGGTATGCGGTTGGGTACTTGTTGGCGGCGATAGCAGCGCGCGTAGTGCTGCCCAATCTCGGCTGGCGTGCGATGTTTTGGGTTGGCGGACTTCCGGCATTGCTGGCACTTTACATCCGGACCAAAGTGCCGGAATCGGAAGCGTGGCAACAGCATAAAGTGGCAAGGGTGATCGACGGTCCGAAGATCGCCATGCAGCACAAGCGACTGGTGTTGTACATGGTGGCGTTGATGTTTCTGATGAACTGCCTCTCGCACGGCACGCAAGATCTATATCCGGACTTCCTAAAACACGGCCACGGAATCGCGCCCAACACAGTCGCCTACATCACGATCTTCTACAACATTGGTGCGTTGACCGGCGCAGTCCTGTTCGGACTCCTGTCGGAGCGGATTGGACGTCGCTACGGAATGCTGGCGGCGCTCACCTTGTCACTGCTGATCATGCCGGCATGGGCGTTTGGCGGCACTCTCGTAGTGTTGGCGCTCGCCGCCTTTGTCATGCAAATGGGAGTTCAAGGCGCGTGGGGAATCATTCCTGTACACCTGAACGAACTCTCACCGAACTCCGTACGCGGCCTGCTGCCGGGCTTCACCTATCAGATCGGCATTCTACTGGCTGCTTCCACGCCGACGATTGAGTTCGCTTTACGTGACAGGCTGGGGTATCCATGGGCGCTGACATCCTTCGAGTTGATCGTCATCGCAGGACTGGCCTTACTGCTTATTTTCGGACGCGAAAACCACGGCAAGAGCTTCCTGCTGCACACTGGCGACTGAGGACCGTTACGGACAGAGTTGCGTGGAGCGGGAGAGGGGAATCGAACCCCCGACCAACAGCTTGGGAAGCTGTGACTCTACCACTGAGTTACTCCCGCTCAGATCAGCAGACATGCCGAGTGTAACACTGCTGCAAAATCGCCTGCAATTCGGGAATCGCCGATAGCAGTCTGCACCGATCTGAAGTCCCCGCCAATCGACCGCCGCGACTCGTTCGCGCCAATCAAAAATCCGACCCTGATCGTAACCCTCGGGCTATAGGGTGATCGACTTGGTACTGGGGAAGCGCCTGATTCGGCAACAATTGATGTTGACACTGCACGCCTCTGCACTATGATGTTTCAAACATTTCCTGATGATTCTGTTTTGGGAATAGCCATCGTGCAGCCATCGTTCACAACCCGCACAGTGGTAGAACTTACCGGGATCAGTCCGCGCCAGCTGCAATGGTGGGACGAGCGCGGCATCGTCGTACCTGCACGCGAAGGTCACATGCGCGTCTATTCGCTCGATGATCTGGCTGAGGTGGCCGTCATCTGCGAACTGCGCGAGCGCGGATTTTCGCTGCAGAAGATTCGTCGAGTCATCCGCTTCCTGCAACGGGAACTCGGCAGGCGGCTGGTGGAAACCGTCCGCGCTGCGTCCGAGTATCACCTTCTTACCGATGGGCGGCACATTTTCCTGGAGGATTCGGCGAGGGGCGTGGTCGATCTGTTGAAAAACGCCCGCCAACCGATGTTGACGGTCTGCTTGAGCGATACGGTGGAGCGGATTCAAGCCCAGGTGAACGGCTCGAAGAAGCGCAATGTTTCAGCCCGTCATGCGATGCAGCAGCGGCGCAAGGCTTCATGAAGTTGTGCAGAACCGGGTTTACCCGGTTAAGGAGGGCACGTGATCGGAGAACTGAGCATCTTGAGCGAATGGATCCCCGAACAAATGGAGCCTGGAACCATTTTTGTCCTAGAGAACGCGGGAGATGTGGGTGACAAAGAAGACCCATACTGGGCAGTCCTTTCGTGCCCGAAGTGTGGGCAACTCGGACTGGTCACGCGAAAACAGGTGGCTGGCTTGGTGCCGGTAATCTGCGGTTCGGACAAGTGCCCGGCACAGTTTTTTATCCGCGATGAACAAATCGTGTTGAGGAAGGCCAGCTAGCCGACTTGCGCAGTTGCGCGTCCCGTTGCCGCTACACAGCTCCGGCGCGACGAACTTCTTCTCCGTCGGCAAGATTCATCACGCAAGGCACGACTTCGGTCGTGCCTTTTAGTTTGGCTAGGAGTCTGTCGGGAATAGATTTTGTTGCACGCAGAATCAACAAGTTACGGACAGAGGTGCAGCTGTAAGTTATTGATTCTTCGTTGAAGA
>Ga0209039_10002327_pt1 | contig 16334 bp, 15 predicted proteins | sample BogFormECP12_OM1_FD_188238 | JGI IMG/M metagenome (GOLD analysis project Ga0209039, IMG submission 188238) | Bog forest soil microbial communities from Calvert Island, British Columbia, Canada - ECP12_OM1 (SPAdes) (version 2) | ecosystem: Environmental > Aquatic > Freshwater > Wetlands > Bog ... | reverse complement strand
CTTGTGTCCGGTCCGGCTTGTGTCCGGTCCGGGTTGAGACACCTGTGGCTTGGGTTAGGCATCTTGACCGAACACTTCGGATCTATAGTCGATGCCAGTCCAAGACCGCGACCGGTGTTCTACGTTAAGGTGGAAGCGAATGCTCAGAGATGGTTCCGGCGTGTCTCGCCTAGTCAATCAGCGCACTCAGTTAAGTGCTTACTGTTGGACCACAGCAACCGCTTGACCAAAACCTCACTTCCCAAAATGGGGGGAAGTACTTACCTGCATCAGGATTCGAAGCAACCGAATCCTGCAATAAATTACAACGAGAATATGGGACGACGTACTCAACGTCAAGTCAATATTCGGTAACGTTTCATCAATCTTTTTTATCGCTCATATAAGCGGCTTTCGACTTGATATGAATGCAAGTGTCTGCCCGCACTGGCCTTCAAGTGAGGTTAGTGCCAGCTCATACCAGTAACGAGGGCGCGTCGATAGAACATCCCATTGCGTAACCCCGCATACCGCGGCCGCATGGATTCGATGTTTCTGCTGCGGCGCAATTTGTCAGCTCTGCTCACGTCCGAGGCGAGCAGGCAGAAGGTCCACGGCGATAAGGGTGTATGTGAACTGGGCAGCCTCTCCGATTTCAGCAGCAACGCCATACTGGATCGGGGCGCCATCGTTGGACTGTGGGAGTACGACCCAGCTAGCGGTTCCCTCGTCTGGCTCACTTTCTCCCCGCCGCCCGACAAGGCGATGCGCGAGTGCGCGTCACGAACGGAAGCCTACATCCGCGATCAACTCGGCGATGTCCGCTCATTCAGCCTGGACAGCCCGAAGAGCAGGACCCCGAGGATCGAGGCGATCCGCAAGGCAGGTAAGCACAGGTGAGACTGGCTCACCGCCAATTGGCGTTTCCGTCGACAAGTATCTTCACCACTAGATACTGAATTGTGGTATTGTGCCCGAAGAACGAAAGCTCCATGCGGTCAGCTAACCACGAATTGCGAGGAGAAGGCATGGGAATCGGAGAACAGGCAGCAAATCCATTCGCCAAGAAGGGTATCGGAGAGCAGGGGGCCAAGCCAAAGGGCAAACCGAAGCCGAAGGCTAAGCCCAAGCCGCAAGCCAAGAAGAAAACGGCCATTAAGACCGTCGCCAAAAAGAAAAAACGGTAGCGTCCGATTGGTCTGCCGCGAGAAATGCGCTTCGTCCCAGCGCACCTGGTCGAAGTTCACACTTCTCAAATCGACCTAGCCGCCAACGCGCGGCATGGATTGCGGCTTCGAACTCGTCTCATCTACAAGGCGACGGCTCACCGTCGCCTTTCCACTTTCCGCTGCACTTTGGAAGTGATCAGCCTCACAGATGGACCTCTCGAGTTTTCGATACACTACTGGCCTATGCTCAACGACAAGCAGTTTCAAGACCGGGCCGTGCGCGAACTCCGTGAAATCGGCAAACAGGTTCTAAGTCTGGCGACCGATCGCGACCTCTACCGAAGGCTGGAGGCGGAGGTAATCCCGTCCAACCCCCGCCTGTCTTCGAGCGGCAGCCCGTACCTTTCGATGGTGCGAGGCGCATACACCGATGCCGCCACCATGCGCTTGCGCCGATTGTTCGCGCCTGACGCCGCCTTGTCGCTGCGGCGGCTGCTCAGCCAGATTTCGGAATACCCTGCCTTGCTGCACGACAAGCTCACCGCCCGGGAGCTGTCCGGGGACCTCGCCGAGTTAGACCGGCTGGGCGTCTATCTCAAAGAACACGTCGATCCGCACTTCTCAAATCACGAGCGGACTCCCGCAGCGCTGGCGACGACGAACCGCGAGCTGGACCGCGCCATCGATCTGCTCATCGATTGCATCAGGAGATACTACTGGATCGTTGCGAACTCCTACATTGATCTAGACGTCAGCTTCGGTGAGGACCCGTTAGATGTGTTTCGTTTTCCCTGGGTCGAAGCATAAAGGGAAGCTCCCTCTCCCGAGAGGGCGAGGCGTTAATTGCGAATCGAGTTTTAGGGAGGACGCTAACGGGCGCCCTCTTCCCCACCAGACGCGGCACACCTTGTCGTCGGGTTTGAACATGGGCTGTCTGGCCTTACATCCGGCTGCTAAAAGGGCAAGCACGGAAAGTTACCTCAACAACAGCAAAGGTGTGTTCCAGGCGAACCGATGAGCTTAGCAGAGCCATTCGAAACGCTGCATCCAGCTTGGGACGAGGGCGCATCTAGCGCGACCCATGATGCTTGGAATTCAGCTTCAATTCAGTTTCGATTCACAGTTCTTTACGATTTTCCGCATTCGGTATCATCGATGGTTCCAAACGAAACACCTGCGTCAACGTAGGGTTTAGAGTAGTGGCAGCTGGTTGAGTTGCACGGTGGAAGTCCTTCCGGGAACGGTTTTGGAAGGCTGGGATGCGAAGGAGTACGAAGATGAAATCGAAGCGGCCGTTGGGATGGGTCCTCGTGGCGCTGATGTTGGTGGCGCTCGGTGCGGGAAATCTGCTCGCGCAAAACGGGGAGAATGCTGGCATTCCGACCAATGTCGGCTATCCAAGCAATCCGAGTGATCCAGCGAATGCCGGACGTCCAAGCAATGACCCGCCAGCCCGAGTCGCGCGGATTCAGTACATCTCCGGCGAGGTCTCGATGCAGCCGGGGGGCGTCAACGATTGGGTGGCTGCGAGCCTGAATCGGCCTTTGACCAGTTCCGACCGCGTCTGGGCGGACAAGAACTCGCGTGTCGAACTGAATGTTGGCACAGGCTTTCTCCGCATGGACTCCGAGACCAGCCTCACCTTGACAAACGTCAGCAACAGCACCGTTCAGGCCGAGCTTGATCAGGGTGTTCTCGAACTCACGGTGGTGCACCTAGAGCCGGGCGAAGTTTTTGAGGTGGATACCCCCAATCTGGCGTTCACCGTGATGAAATCCGGTGCGTACGTTTTTACCGTGCGGCCAAACGACAATCAGACTTGGGTGACCGTCCGCAAGGGAAGCGGTCAGGCCACTGGGAACGGTCCGGCCGTGAAAGTGGGCGAAGGTCAGCAGGTGCGCTTTACTGGGCGGGATTCCTTAGAGCACGCGGCGTACGCGGCTCCTGCGCCTGACGGTTTCGAGGACTGGGCGCAGGTTCGCGACAAGCGCCTCGATAGCTCGCTGTCCGCGCGTTACGTGGCACCGGGAGTAATCGGATACCAGGACCTTGACTACTACGGCACCTGGCGAGTGGTTCCTACCTACGGTGCGATTTGGGTCCCGACGTCGGTGCCTGTCGGATGGGCTCCGTATCGCTATGGCCACTGGGCTTGGATTGCTCCCTGGGGCTGGACGTGGGTTGACGACGCACCTTGGGGCTTTGCTCCCTTTCACTATGGCCGCTGGGTCTCTTACGGCGGGTACTGGGGCTGGGCCCCCGGCCCGATCATCGGGGTCGGTTGGCGGACGTATTACGCGCCTGCCTTAGTCGGCTGGGTTGGCGGGGCCGGTTGGGGCGTCAGTATCGGCTTCAGCTTTGGCAGCGGCTGTGGCTGGTTCCCCCTGGGCTGGGGTGAGCCGTACTATCCGTGGTATCACGGATACCGGGGAGGATATGTCAGCCGAACTTATATTCATAACGTCAATGTGACCAACACGCACATAACAAACATCAACAACGTAACCAACAACTACTACCACAACAGCTTCAACAACGAGCATTTTGCAAACCGCAATATCGCGGGCGCGGTAACGGCAGCGTCCAAGTCGGCGTTGGCCTCCGGGCAAAACATTGCCAAGGTCGGCACGGTCGTTCCCAGGTCCGAATTAGGCAAAGGCCAAGTCATGCGCAATGTTGATGTGGCGCCCACCAAGCAAGCTGTCCTCGGTGGCCAGACTCCGCGCACCACTGGTGTGGCTCCCAAGGCCGCTTTCGACCGCCCAGCGGTCACGCGGTCCACGCCACCCGTGCGTCAGGCCAACGCGGTGACCGAGGCGCATAACCTTCCTTCGGCACCAGCGACTTTGGGCGCACGAAACCCGAACACGGTGTCGGAGGCGGGTGGAACCCACAACGTGCCGCGGCCGCCAGAGCGCAACGGCTCCGCTAATGCCTCTGCGACCTCCGGTTATGCAAGCCAGCCGGGATCGGGGCACGTGGTGCCCAAGCCTCCTTATGCCGGGGGACCCGCCCCAGGCGGGACGAGCACGGCAGCGCGCAATGCATCCAGCAACAACGCGGCGCACGTGACGAATGTTCCGCATGAGGGAGCCTCTGTTCCACACCCTCCGGCCTCAGGTACACACAACCAGCAGCCGGGTAAACAGAACGAAAGTAAGCCTCACGAAGTATCCAAGTCGAGTCCGGGCACGGCGTCAGCGCGAGTGCCGCAGCCCCCAGCGGGATACGCCTACCACGCCGCGCCTGCTTATACCGCTTCGTCATACGCTGGACGCGGCGCGTCCTCCAGTGGGAGCAATCGCAGCTACAGCGCCCCCACTTCGCCCTACGGTTCAAATCGTGGCTCGTATGCCTCTCCCACTTCGACGTATCGTTCGGCGGGCACCTACGGTGCGGCACCGACCTACAGCGCGCACACATACGCTCCTGCGATACCGCATTACTCGGCGCCTTCCGCCTCGCACTCTTCTGGCGGAGGAGCTGGCGGTGGCGGGCACTACTCTGGCGGCGGGTCGCATGCTTCGAGCAGCCACGGTGGAGGCCACGGCCGCTAACTGTCAACCACTAACGTAATTCCGGTACGGGCGGCCCACGGGTCGCCCGCTTCCGTTATTGAGTTTGCATCTCCCTACCCCCGTATTCAGGGCTGCGTGGGTCAAAGCCTGTGCGCGCCCAACGCATTCGGGCTCAGCAGCTTATAATCAGAGTGTGACGAGCTCTCGGGTCAAACAGGTCGCCGTGGCCGACTTCCCCACTCGCTGGGGAAGATTCCGGATCTATGGCTTTGAGGGCGATTTCCACGCCCAGCCCGAAGGCGTTGCTCCCGAAGACACCGACCAACTCGCGCGCGAAGGTAAAATCGAGCGACGCAAGGAAGAAGCAGTCGCCCTCGTCATGGGAGATATCCACTCGGCACCGCCGCTGGTCCGCATACACTCCCAGTGTCTGACGGGCGATGTTTTCGCTTCCATGCGCTGCGACTGTCGCCAGCAGCTCGAACTTGCGCTTTCCCTCATCGCAAAAGCCGGCGCCGGCATTCTGCTCTACGAACAGCAGGAAGGCCGCGGAATTGGCCTGATGGCGAAAATCCAGGCTTACGAGTTACAGGACAAGGGCCTGGACACAATCGAGGCAAATGAGAAGCTCGGCTACGACGCCGATTACCGCCAATACACGTTGCCCGCTGAAATGCTCAAGCAATTGGGCGTCAACTCCGTGCGGCTGATCTCCAACAACCCCGACAAGGTCGCTGCACTGGAGAACGCGGGTGTCAAGGTCGTCGAGCGCGTGCCTGCGGAAGTCGAGCCCTACGAACATGCGGAAAAGTATCTGCAAACCAAGAAGGACCGCATGGGTCACCTCTTCACCAGCCTATAGGACCAGCATCACTGGTTCATGTTTTCAAGCCCTTTCGTGCTGGTGCGGTCTGTTGAGTGCCGTCGCCAAGCCTGTCTTATGCTTCACCGGCAGGAACTTCATCGCTGCTCGCGACAAACTGATGTAGACCGCTCGCGCCTCTGGGGCTCTTTGCAGCGCTGTTAAATGACGGCGAACGGTTGCGACGTCCCCGCGCACGAGTGGCCCACTAAAAGCCGCGGCTGCGCCGTACTTCAAGTAATTGTTTAAGGTTTGCCGCAGCAGCGGTCCCGCCATGGTTCTGACGTCTGATGGATTGATGCCCGCTGCCTTGCCCACCTGCTCCAGCGTGGTCATGAGCGCGATCATCATGGGCGAGGCGAATGTACCGAAAGCGTGGTACAAGACCTTGTTCTGCGTCTTAATCGGGAATGCGGATCCCCCTAGGTCGCGAACCAATTTTTTCGCCAAGCGGACGGCGTCTGGGTCACCCTCCACTCCGAACGGCACGCCTTCCAGCCGCGGTATCGATTGGCGAACAAACGTCATGCCGGGATGCACCGATGCCACCTTTGCTCCTTTCGCGCGCAGCGCCGATAGTACTTCGCTGGTGAGCGCTCCGCTGGAATGGAATACCGTCTTTCCCTGCCAGTCCTGCGTGCTTGCCAGTTGGGCTGCGACGGTGGCAATCGCGTCGTCAGGAACCGTGATCCACACCAGGCCACTACCAAGCGGCCTGTCTCCGAGAGCAACGATCTTTGCTTTGACTCGGCGAGCTAGCTCCAAGGTTTCGTTCGGCACCTTCTTTCGCGAGCGCACGACAAGAGCTTCGATGTCACATCCCGCCCGTCGAAGGTTGAGAGCTAATGCGGAGCCCAGATTTCCCGGGCCAACGATGCTGACGGTGAGCCGCTCAGTGATTACTTTTCGCATGGCGGCCAGCATAACAAACCCGCGTTCTCCAGCCTCCCACAGCCCGCATCACCTGCTTTATAGTGGATTCCATGGCAGCTAGCAGAAGCAACGCCCACAGGACTCGCCGAGCGCATTCCAAGCAATCCGGCTCAGCGCCGCAACTGAAGGTTTTATCGTCCAAAACAGTTTTCAAGGGACGAGTCTTCCATGTCACCCGCGACCGAGTGCAGGAACCCAACGGAGTCACCGCCATTCGCGAAGTGATTCGTCATTCCGGGTCGGTCGTCGTGCTTGCAGTAGACGATTCCGGTCTGGAACCGCGTGTACTTCTGGAGCGCCAATACAGATATGCCGCACAGGACTACATGCTCGAGTTGCCGGCCGGACGGATCGACCCCGGCGAGGATCCGCTGGCGGCCGGCAAGCGGGAATTGCTGGAGGAGACCGGCTACGCCGCGAATCGGTGGAAGCGGGCTCTGTTCTTCTACCCCAGCCCCGGCTTTCTGGAAGAAACCATGACCGTATTCCTGGCCCGCGGGCTCAAGGCCGGCAAGGCCCAGCCCGAAGACGACGAGCGAATTGAGTACGAGTTGGTGCCCTTGCCGCAAGTGGTGAAACTCATTCTGTCGGGACAAATCCGCGATGGAAAAACCATCGCCGGAGTGCTCTGGTACCAGGAACAGTTGGAACGCCGGTGCGATTGATATTCGGAAGACGAGTCTTCCTCCGGTGGTTCCGCGTCGGGGATGGTTTCGCCTTAACTCAGCATTAACGCCCTTTGGTTTTGGCATGCCTGTGAGATATGCCAGGTCGGTCTGTATACTCCGTTGACAACACCACGACGTTCCGACACAATCTAGCGAGGTAGTCCAACAGGGGAAAGTTCGATCCGCTAGCGCCCACATGGAGGCCTGATTCCTTCTGGATTCTGGCTAGTCCGCTTAAACCTGTTCGACGCAAGTCAGGAAAGGCACCCGGAGTGAGGGTGCGGGCGGCCCGCTGCCCGAGGAATGCAAAGTGAAACTGAAAGGAACCGTCAAATGGTTCAACAATGCGAAAGGCTTTGGCTTTATCGGCCGGGAGGATGGCCCGGACGTGTTCGTGCACTACAGCGCTCTGACTGCCGAGGGCTACAAGAGCTTGCAGGAAGGCGACGTGGTCGAATTTGAGATCGTTGATGGTCAGAAAGGGCCGCAAGCTGCGAATGTGGTGAAGGTGCAGTAGAGCTAGTTTGCTTCGGTCACGAGAGCCCAGCCCGATAGAGGCTGGGTTTTTGCTTGAGGCAGCCGGCACGACACGCTGATGGATCGGGACTGCATTCGCTTAGTCTCCGGGCATCGCACGGTACAATTCCCTCGGGTGTAGTACGTGGATAATAAGACCATCGCAACCGTCTTCAACGAAACCGCAGATCTCATGGAGATCAACGGCGACGATTCCTTCCGCATTCGCTCCTATCGGCGGGCCGCCGAAACCATCGAGGGACTGCCGCAACAAGTATCCGATCTCGCCGTCGATCCAAAGAAGCTGCTTGAGATTCCGGGCATCGGTAAGAGCATGGCCGCCAATATCCAGGAGCTAACCCAGACCGCCAAGTTGCAACTGCATCAGGAACTCCTGCAGAAGTATCACCCATCCATGCTGGAGTTGCTGAAGATCCAGGGTCTGGGACCGAAGTCGATCGCATTGATCTGGAGCGCTTTCCAGGTGAGCGACGTTTCCGGCGTCGAGAAGCTGGCGAAAGAAGGCAAACTGCGGACCCTACCTCGCATGAGCGAAAAAAGCGAACAAAAGATCGTCAAGGCCATCGAGGATTATCGCCGCATTTCGGGCCGGTTCCTGATTGACGAGGCTGACCGCACGGCCGAGCGCCTTGCCGAGCACCTGAAGCACCTCAAAGGCATCGACTCGATTACACCCGCTGGGTCGCTGCGCAGGGGCCGCGAAACTGTGGGCGATCTTGATGTGCTCATAACCGGTCCTTGCTGCGTAGATGACAAGCAACGAGCGGCGCTGATTGAGGAAATCGCGCGCTTCCCCGGAATCGAACAGATCCTCGCAAAAGGAGACAACAAGGTCAGCTTCAAACTCCGCAACGGCTTGCAGGTCGATGTACGCACATTGTCTCCGGATTCCTACGGAGCAGGACTGCAGTATTTCACTGGTTCAAAGAACCACAGCGTTGCCCTCCGCCAACGCGCATTGAAAATGGGTTTCACGTTGAATGAGTATGGCCTCTACCGTTTGAAGGACAACAAGCGGGTTGCAGGCAAGACCGAGGAGGAGCTTTACGGCACACTGAAGCTCGACTGGATTCCGCCCGAACTGCGCGAGAACACCGGAGAAATTGAGGCCGCCGAAAAGCACGAACTGCCTGATCTGATCACCGTCCAGGATATCCGCGGCGAAGTGCACATGCACACCATCGAAACCGACGGGAAAAACACGATCGCGGAGATGGCTGAGGCCGCCAAGCAACGTGGCTATCGCTACATCGCCATCACTGACCACTCCAAGAATCTCGCCATGGCCAACGGGCTTGACGATAAACGGGCGATTCAGCATATCGCCCGCATCAAGGCTGCAAATGATCAGATCGAGGGCATCACGATCATGTCCGGGATCGAAGTCGACATCCTAGGCGACGGAGCCCTTGATCTCTCCGACTCCGTGTTGGAGCAGATGGACGTGGTGGTGGCCAGTGTCCACTCCGCCTTCAGCCAGGAGCGAGAGCAAATGACCGACCGCCTGCTCAGCGCGATCAGCAACAACAACGTCTCCATTCTTGGACACCCGACCGGCCGGCTGCAGTTGCGCCGCGAAGCCTACCGGTTCGATTTCGACGCAGTGCTGAAGACCGCAGCTGGGAAGCAGGTTGCTATGGAGTTGAACGCCTTTCCGGATCGTTTGGATCTCAACGATGTGCACCTGCGCATGGCCCGCGACCGAGGCGTCAAAATCGTGATCAACACCGACGCGCACCATACCTCCCATTTTGAAAAGATCAAGTACGGCATACTGCAGGCGCGCCGCGCCTGGCTCACGGCGAAAGACGTGCTCAACACTCTTCCTGAAAAAGAATTTCGCCGCGCAATGAAACACCACTGGCCAACAAACTAGGTGAATCCCGGGTCTGCGAAGCGTAAGCTAGAGGTGCAGCTCCGCCCAGGAGGTGCTCATGACGGATACTAATTTTCCCAAACCAGGGCCGGGTTTCGACGCCGGACACGTTCCGATCACAGAAGAATTCGACAGCGCCAAGCGCACCCTTCCTCCGGTTGCTCCCCTCGCGGTCGCACTGGTCGTGGTTGTGGTGTTCATTGTAGGAGTCGCATACATCTTCCGCTCCAAGCCCGTCGCCCAGGGCCAGATCGACCAGGCCTTCGCGATGCAGCAAGAAGAGAACCCTTATTCCATGGTCCTGATGCAGGTGACCCTGCGCAACATCGGCGACAAGCCATTGTTCATCAAAGAAATTAAAGCCGACATTATGACCGATCAGGGTGAGTCCGTGGATGATGCGGCGTCGGCGGTGGACTACGCGCGCTATTTGCAGGCGTTCCCCGACTTGCAAGCTTATGTCACGGAACCCTTGAAGGTAGAGACCAAAATCCTGCCAGGAGGCGAGGCTAAAGGTAGCGTGATGGTCGCGTTTCCCATCACGAAAGACCAGTTTTATGCTCGAAAAGACTTGAACGTGACGATCTTTCCCTACGATCAGAAGCCCATCGTGCTCCACGAAAAGGGCGCCGCGCCCGCGAAATAGCCGAAACAACGACAAAGCCAGAGGAGCGCTCTGGCTTTGTGAAATCCGCCTTCCTTCGCGACCTTCTACGACGGGGTGACCGGCTTGGGTGCGTTCTTCGGCGTGCTTAGGTATCCGGTGATGCTGTTTTTGTCGGCGGTGAAAACCACGACTTCATACAACAGATGGTCGCGCCCCGTGTAGAACTGCAACGGTTCCCCGACCGTGCGGTCCTTCTTTTCGATGGTCTTGTCGTCGGCGATCACATTCAGTGTGAACCGGCTCTTCTTCGGGTCCACCTTTTTCAATTCAAAGCTCACGGTCGAGATGGGCGTTTTCGTCCCCTTGCGCAGCGTGAAGTCGAAATAGTTTCTGTCGCCCTTGTGTTTCAGAACGTCCAGCTCGGCCGACGTGTGCGCAATCAGTCCGCTCTGGACACCAAGATCACCAATGGTGCGTTCCAGCTTCTGATTAGTGGCCTGCAAATCTGTCTGCGTTTTCGCGATGTCCGTCTTGGCGGCTCCGACTTCCGACTTCACGCCGGTGACTTCCCCGCTGACCGCGGCGATCTGCTGACCTTGTTGTGACTGTTCCGCCTTAAGCTTCGCTTCTGCGGTTTTTTGCTCTTTCTCCAGCTCGGCGGCACGGCGCGCAAGTTCTTGCTTGGTAGAACCCACCTCCGTGGTCAGCGCCTCCTTGAACTCGGATTTGGTGCTGTGCAGCCGTGCCGACAGCTCGGTCTGCGCCGACTCTAGCGCCTGCTGTTTCTGATCCAGAGCGTCCAGACGGCCTTTCAAGGTGTACATGAAGTACAGCGAGGCTAAAACGTACACCAGGGCTACGCCCAGCAGCGCATATTTCAGTATCGAGCTATGGTCGACACCGCTACTTTGAGGGTGGGTATCCACAGAGTTCGTCACGTCTTCTTCGTACATCAATTGTCCCTTTCGTTCTATTTCTGAATTCTTAAAAGAATAACGAATGCCCTAGAACTGAAGATTGGAAACACTGCGAGTAGCGCCACGAGCAGGGATTCATTTACTACGTAGTGATCAGCAGCGCCCTTTGACTGCCGAGACAAATGGCGCCAGACACACTCAGCACTACCCTTACAATTATAGACGTTTACAAACCCGAAATGATTCCCTAAGTTGCAACCGCCTTGCTGCCGGACCACGGGCCGATTTCACTCCTGCTCTACAATCGCTAAGTGAAGACCTGGGATGCCATCATTGTCGGCGGGGGTGTCATTGGCCTGTCTCTAGCGCTCCGTCTCAAGAGCGAACGTCTCCGCGTGCTCGTCATTGAGAAGCACGAACCCGTCCGCGAAGCGACTTACGCGGCCGGAGGCATGATCGCCAACTGTGATCCGCACATACCGAATGCCCTGCAGCCGCTAGCTGCCGCCAGTGCCCAGATGTATCCAGAATTTGTCCAACAACTGCAGGACGAATCGGGCGAGTCTGCCGATCTTCGCGATACCGGAACCATCGCCTGCTTCGAGAGCGGCGAAAATCCGGAATGCACGACCGCTCGTCACTTGACCGGCGAAGAACTCTCGCAAATGGAGCCACTGCTCCAGTTGTCAGGGTCGGCTTGGTTTCTGCCGGAGTGCAGCGTCGATCCACGCGGCCTGGGCCGCGTCTTAGTGCAAGCAGCCAAACATCGTGGCATTGACTTCGTGACCGGATCTCCTGTCGTTGAAGTGCTGGTCGTGGAGGGCCGCGCCGCTGGTGTCAAGACGACCCACTCCGAGTATGCTGCGGGCGTCGTTGTAAATTGTTCGGGAGCCTGGGCGGGTCAAATCCTGCCGCTCGCGATTCCGGTGCGTCCGGTGAAAGGCCAAATGGTTTGCCTTGTGCCGCAAGCTGGAGCGCCTTACGTCGGACCGCTGATTCAGCACGTAGTACGTACGCCCGAGGTCTACATCATTCCGCGCTCCGATGGTCGCATTCTGTTGGGCGCGACGGTCGAGGAAGCCGGATTCGACAAGCGAGTCGATCCAGACACGATCCGGAGGCTGTACCAGGCTGGCGTCGATGGGGTTCCCGCTCTTGCGAAAATGCGGATCCATGATGCCTGGGCCGGACTGCGTCCTGGAACTCCCGACAATTTGCCCATCCTCGGGCAGACGTCGTTGCCTGGCTATTATGCGGCCACTGGACACTTTCGCGACGGAATCCTGCTGGCGCCGATTACGGCGCAATTGATGGCGGAGCTTATCACCGGGCGCGAACCGGATCTTGATTTGCAGCCGTTTTCGCCGCTGCGCTTTAGCAGCGGATAAGTCTTAACGCATGTTGCCGGTGTGGCCCAGCGAATAACGTCCGGGCTGCGGCCAAACCGTAAGGCCATGCGGTTGATCGCCAACCCGGATGCGCTTGACTTCTCCCGTCGTCGTGTCGATGCAATAGACCTCGTGATCGTATCGTCCCGACAGCCACAGTTGTTTGCCGTCAGCGCTGACATTGCCCATGTCGGGACTGCCGCCATGCGGAATTGGCCAGGTCGCAACGATCTTGCGCGTCGCGAAATCCATCACTGAGACACTTCCCGGGCCATGTCGTTTGCCATGGATTTTGTGGGATCCGCGATTGGAGATGTAAAGCTTGCTGCCATCGCGGCTCGGGTACAAACCGTGGGTACCCACTCCAGTCGGGATGAAACCCGTAACTTTGAAAGTCGCAGCATCGACCACAAACACGCCGTCGACCATCATGTCGGCTACAAAGTAGGTGGTTCCGTCAGGCGAAATGCGGATGTCTTGCGGCATGCCAGCCGCCGGCAGCTTGAGGTAACCGAGCACCTTGCGATTGAGCACATCGATCTTCACCAGCGTGCCGGTAAACTCGCAGGTGAAGATTGCCGTTTTGCCATCGATTGCAAAGTCCGCGTGGTTGATGCCCGAACAACCCGGCGTCGCCAGCGATGATCTCAGTTGCATAGTGTGGGGGTCTCGGAAATCGAGCCGCTTGCTGGACTCTGCCACAACGATGGCAAATAGTCCGTCGGGTGTGAAGTACATGTTATAGGGATCTTCCACCTCGACTGGGGTTCCTGGTTTCGCGGTTAGAGGGTCAATCGGAGTAAGGCTCCCTTTCAGGGTGCGCTCGGCGTTGTTCGCCACCCAGAGCGTCTTCAAGTCCCAGGACGGCACCACATGCTGCGGGCTTCGTCCCACCTTGAAGTATCCCACTACTTTGAAGGTCGCAGGGTTGATCACATAAACGTCATTTGACTTGACGTCGGGTACATAGACCCGAGGCAGTGCGCCTGAGACCGCCGTGCTCAGATGGTTCGCGCCGGCATCGCCGTACAGGTTCTTGGGATCGCTGACTGGAGGCATTCCCGGAAGAGTGGCCGGCTCGATCGACGAAGTTAGCACTCCCGCTGGCTTTGAGGCACAAGCGACCATCGTCGCCGTACCGATCAAGAACAGCCAAAAGCTGCCACGAACGAAAAAGCCCTGGTACAACTGACGCGTCATGTGTTCCCTGAGGCCCGCAAAATACCTATTGTCTCCGTACTTCGTTAACGGTCAGTTACGAGTTAGTGGCGGGCGGTCTGCTTCCTGATGGCAGCAACCGTTTGTGTCACAACTTCGTCCACACCCAACTGCCCCAGACCGGCGCTGGCGCGGCCTGCATTCCCGATCACGCCTTCCGAGGTGGCGTGACCTGCGTCTGCGACTAGTCTCCCCTGGCGCACCATGGAAGGGTCGGTGGCCAGCAGCAACGACACATCCGCCAGCCCGGCATGGTTTCCAATTTCCGCCTCGCTGAATCCTTTCGCGCGCAGGATCCTGGCAAATCCGGTCGAGCTGGCCTCGTAGTACTCGTCGACCGCGTGCACCCTCACCGTAGTTCCCAGCCACTCCCGATTGAGCTTTTCAGCCACCACTTGCAAATCAGCCTGGTAGCCTCCGTGATCTCCAAGGAAAACGATGTCGCGGAAACCAGCATTCTTGAGGCTGCGGGCGGCATATTCTAGCGTCTTCTGGAAGACGTCGCGCGGAATTGTGAGCGTGCCGGGATACTTCATATGCGACGTTGCCGGATTCACGTCACCCTCGGGAACATAAGCGATCACAGGAGCGACAATGGCATTGCCCAAGACAACGGCGATCTTCTCCGACAGCAATTTGACTCGTGCGTTGTGTTTGCCCAGAGCGACGTCAGGGCCGCTCTGCTCCGTCGCACCGACGGGAATCATCGCTATGGTCTTGCCAGCGGCGACCTGGTCACGCAGTTCGATCCACGTCAATTCTTCCAGGAATACGGACTGCGCCTCCTGTGCAGCTGAAGAAATGGTTCCAATCGACATATACAAAACCAGCGCCACGCAAGCGCTTCGGCCATGCATGATTGCGGAAAGATGGCGTTTCACTTTGTTTTCCTGTGCCGGAAGACTATTCGAACCGGCGAAATTAGGCGCCCGATCAGACGCTTGGGGGCCGCATTACACATCCCCTGCTCGCTCAACCGCGCGATTGCCAGTCTCGATGAGACTCGGCCCTTTGCGCGTGCAGTCGCAATGCAAAAACTGTTGGAGGGTACAAAAAAAGGCTACTACAGCTCTGGCCAGAAGTCAGCACCCGAGGAGGGCTATTTACAATCTTTAATTTAAATGGTCGCCGATTCTCCAGCGTCAGGCTGCAGCTAATCCAGCTTTTCGGGCTCCAGCGCGATTCCCTTCTCGCCAGCCGCCTTGCGTTCCCAGTATTTACGTACCCAGGCTTCCCAACTCTTGCCGGCTGCCGTATCGCGTCCAGTGAATTCTAGGGCGGCAATCTCGGAGTAGGGTATAGAAATCTTTTCCAGAGAATTCTGTGGGATCAGTCGCACGACAGAGCTCGCGAGTGTCGGCCCCTTACGGCGGTCGAAAATGTAACCTTCCACGCGCGAACCATCTTTGAGGGTAAGGGTGACATCTCCGCGATAATCGAACGCCTGTTCCAGTGCGGAACGCAGGTCCTCTTCGGTCGCCAGTTCCGGAACCCAGCCTTCGATCTTATGGTGTTCACACCCCTCGACAACCTCGAGTTCATCTGCCGTCAGATTGCGTTGCGGCTCGCTCATGCGCGCGTCTCCTCAAGTTGCTCGGAGCTGCCCGCGATCTGCACCAGCGGATTGTATGAAGGCACCGGCCGGATGTGCTCCTTCAACATGGCCTCTGCCTCAGGGTCGTCATACTTACTGGAAAACGTCGCCCGCACTGTAGCCAGGAAGCCTCCCAGCGATCCGAACGTATCGTTCACCGCCGAGGCTTCGTATCCACTGTGGACCATGCAGTTGGCGCATTTCGGATTGCCCGATTCGGTGCCGTAGTTGTCCCATTCGGTCGCCCGCATCAGCTCTTCGAAGGTATCGGCGTATCCGTCCTGCAACAGGTAGCAGGGCTTCTGCCAGCCAAACAAGTTGAAGGTCGGCATGCCCCACGGCGTGCACGGATAGTCGCGCTTGCCCATCAGGAACTCGAGGAACAGCGGAGACTGGTTGAACACCCATTTCGCCTTGCGGTTCGCCAGCATGGCGCGGAAAAGCTGGCGAGTGCCCGCCCGTCCCAGGAAGTGCTGCTGGTCCGGTGCTTTGTCATAGGAGTAGCCGGGCGAAAGCATCATGCCCTCAACCCCGAGTTCCATCATCTCGTCGAAAAAGGCGCGTACGCTGTTGGGATCGGCGCCATCGAAAAGCGTGGTATTCGTGGTGACGCGGAAGCCGCGTGCCAACGCTTCCCTCATGCCATCGATCGCGATGTCGTACCCCCCCTCACGACAAACTGAGAAATCATGGCCTTCGCGCTGACCGTCAACATGCACCGAGAACGTCAGGTACTTGCTGGGCTTGAACAGGTCGATCTTTTCCTTGAGCAGCAGCGCATTCGTGCAGAGGTAGATGTACTTCTTGCGCGCAACCAGCCCCTCAACGATCTCCGCGATCTGGGGATGCATCAGCGGTTCGCCGCCCGGAATCGAAACCATCGGCGCACCGCACTCCTCCACCGCCCGGAAGCACTCCTCGGGCGACAAGTTCTGTTTCAACACATGCGCCGGATACTGAATCTTGCCGCAACCCGCACACGCCAAATTGCAGCGAAACAGCGGCTCCAGCATCAGCACCAGCGGATACCGGTCGCGGCCGGCGATCCTCTGCTTGAGCAGGTAGGCG
>Ga0209039_10002325_pt1 | contig 16335 bp, 14 predicted proteins | sample BogFormECP12_OM1_FD_188238 | JGI IMG/M metagenome (GOLD analysis project Ga0209039, IMG submission 188238) | Bog forest soil microbial communities from Calvert Island, British Columbia, Canada - ECP12_OM1 (SPAdes) (version 2) | ecosystem: Environmental > Aquatic > Freshwater > Wetlands > Bog ... | reverse complement strand
TGCTCTCAGGCTTTGGCCCGAAGGGTGGCGGATCGGAGGACTTTGTCAGCCAGGACGCAACCGTGAAGGCCGTCTCCGGGCTGGATCCGGATGTTGTCACTGCCGACTTGGATGCCGCAGCCGACTATGCGAAACAATTGCCGGCAGCCAACGGAAAGATCGCGACTGTCGGCTTCTGTTGGGGTGGCGGCAAGTCATTCGCCTTCGCTACCCACCGCAACGACCTCTCCGCCGCCTTCGTCTTTTACGGTCCAGGCCCCGCTGATGTTTCCGCGATCACCGCTCCGGTGTATGGCTTCTACGCAGGCAACGACGCGCGCATCGGAGCTACCGTCCCCGCTACGATAGCGGCGATGAATGCCGCGGGCAAGAGATTCGAGCCTGTCACGTACGATGGCGCCGGGCACGGCTTCATGCGGGCCGGCGAAGATCCCGCGAATGCTGTCCCCGGCAACAAGACCGCCCGCGAACAGGGTTTTGCCAGGCTAGTCAAGCTGCTCAACGAGATGAAGAAGGCGCCCGCGGCCGGCAACGGAGCAGTGAACAGCACAGTTGCGAGGAAGTCCGGAGCCCATACCATCACCTGCCACGACAGCGACGCTGCTTCACCTGATGCAACCATGAATTATTGATTGCAGCTTGAGCCGACGAGCCGGGAGGCGATGGCGTAAAGGCGGCGAGTGAGTAGGTCACGAAGTCAGCCCGGTGATGAGTGATGCTTCGAGGGTTTCTGCTTCGAGGTTTCATCGATTGAAGACAGTTACTTGAGGTTGAAAAACGGCTTTCATCGCGCTACATCAAGGCCGAAACCGGGCACCACAGCTCCGGTGGGACAGACCTGAGCGCATCTCTGGCACAGAATGCATTCCCCGGATAGGACACGTCGGCCAGACACGGCAAATGCCTTCACATCGATGTCCATCGGGCACACACGGGAACAGGCGCTGCAGCCGTTGCAGGCGTGGCGATCGGTGGCCATCTTCAGCAATGACAGCCGACTGGTCAGGCGCAGGACGACCGCGCTGGGGCAGAGATACTTGCAAAAGGTTCTCTGGTCGTTCATTGCAAAGGCGAGACCGATGGATGCGGCATAGTAGACGCCGAATCCAATCAGGAGCGACTTTGCACCGGCCACCCCCAGCGACCCAGGAACACCCCCAGCCCGGTGGCCAAAGACAAAGAAACTGAGGGCTGCGGCGGCGAGGACCGTTGCCATTGCAGCCAAGGGCAGAAAACGCCAGATGCCTATGCGGCGTCCTTTGCCGCGGCCCACGGGCAGCAGTTCCAGAACCATGGCTCGCCAGCATCCCCATCCGCATAAGATACGGCCGAAGAAGAGAGGTCCTACGACAAGAGTCGCCAGCGTGTGACCGATTGCTATTCCCATGGCGCCTTCGAAGAGCAGGAGAAAGAAGCCTTCGAGATCCAGGTTCGCGGAGGCAAGCAGGGAGAATGCTAGAATGCTCAGTCCGCCGGTGAAGAGAACTAGGCGGCGCGCCCGTTGCTTCAGCTTCGATGGGGCAAGCGCGTATGCGGCAAGACAGGGACCTTCCGAGAATCCAAGTCCAAAGAGCGCGATGTCCATGGAGGGCTGTCCGATGCGAAGCCACAGGCACGCAGCTCCGCCGGCTGCCACGACCGTAAACAGGCTGGCAATGGCCAACAACACTTTGCTCGGTTTGGCGGAACGCACGGGTTCTCCGACTGAAAGGCGATCTACAACCTTTTACGTAGCTTGCTGCTGAGAGGTTACATCCTGTCTGGGTTTCACAGGCCCGGCTTCTTGAACCGGGCCGCCAGGACCCTTTACCTCTCAGCTCCACGCATTACGCAAGATTTCACTCCTCCGGCGCACGCAGGTCAACAACATCCACCAGGGAAACCCCAAATTCAATAGTCTAGAAAGATCCTCTTCACGAGAACACACGCTGTGAATCTGTGCTCAGTTGACGCCTCTACTGCCGCAGCTCCACCAACGTTGCCCCTTGGCCACCTTCGTTCTGCGGGGCTTCGGCGATGGTGGCTACGTGGGGATGGCTCTTGAGGAACTCACGGACGCCGCGGCGCAGAATTCCGGCGCCGTGGCCGTGGATGACGCGGACGCGGGGCAGGCCGGCGAGGAAGGCGCGGTCTAAGTATCTCTCCAGCTCCTGCGTGGCTTCATCCACGGAGCGGCCGATGAGATTGATTTCCATGCGCATCTCGTCGGTCGAGGCGCTCGTGACGCTGACGTGGACGTTCTTCTGCTGCCGCGCGGCGGTGAGCGGCGTTTCCTTGCCCCTTGCAGAATCTTCACCAGAAGGTGAAGGCGCCGAGCACTCGTCGCGCTTGACGCGCATCTTGATGGGACCGAGCGCGACCTCGAAGACGTCCTTTTCCACCTCGCGCTGCACCACGGCGATCTTGTTCATCGACTTCAGGCGGACCTGGTCGCCGGCGGCGAGGTGCTTCAGAATATGCGGCTGGGCGTTCGCGTCGCCTTGATCCGCGCCGGTGCGGTGAGCGACGACAGTTTGGTTGAAGCTCTCCTGAAACTCGCGGCGAAGGCGCTGGATGCGGCGTTCGGCTTCCTTGGATAGCTTTTGTTGCGCGGCGCGGTCCTCGATGGCGCGGACCGTCTCGCGCATCTGGAACTCGAAGTCCTTGAGCAGCGAAGCCAGTTTGGTTTCGAGTTCACGGGTGCGGTTGCGCAGCTCGACATCACCCTCGCGCGCCAACCGCGCTCGCTCCTGATTGAGCGCGTACTGCTCCAACCGGGCAGCCTTGCGGTCTTCTTCGAGTTGCGCGAGTTCCTTGTGGAGGCGGTCGAGGAAGCGGGCGATATCCACCTGCTGCGAACCCAGGCGCTGGCGCGCGGCGGCGATGATGCCGGCGTTCAGGCCGAGACGCTCCGCGGTCTGGATGCCGGCTGAAGCGCCGGGCACTCCAAGGCGAAGCTGATAGTTGGGCGCGAGCGTGACCTCGTCCACGCCGGCCGCGGCGTTGAGCGCGCCGGGGGTGTTGGCGGCGTAAACCTTGAGCGAGGTGTGGTGGGTGGAGATGAGCGACCAGGCGCCGGATGCGAGGAAGTGGCTGGCGATGGCCACGGCGAGCGCCGCGCCCTCCTCGGGATCGGTGGAGGAGCCGAGTTCGTCGAGCAGAACCAGAGAGCTTGGGCCAGCTAGCCGTGAAAGCCGCTCCAGGTTGGTGATGTGCGCGGAAAACGTGGAGAGTTCAGCCTCGATGGATTGCGCGTCGCCGATATCGGCCAGAAATGCGGCGAAGATGGGAAAAATGGCTGCCGTGGCGGGCACGGGCAGGCCGGCTTGCGCCATCAAGGCCAGCAGGGCCGTGGTCTTGAGCGTAACGGTTTTGCCGCCGGTGTTGGGACCGCTGACGATGAGCTGGCGAACTTCGGCGGTGAGTTCAAGAGTCAGAGGGACCACACTCGCATTGGGGCGGCCGCCGTTCAAGCGGAGATGCCTTTCGAGCAGAGGATGGCGGGCTGCTTCCAGGCGCAGAAGATCGGGCGCGATCGCCGGGGCTACGCAGTCGTAGTCGCGGGCAAAGCGGGCTCGGGCCTGGAGGCTATCCACCAGCGCAAGAACGCGCGCGCCTTCCACCAGGCCATGAGCATAGCCGCCCACTTGGCGGGTGAGGGCGACAAAGATGCGGTGAATCTCGGCTTGCTCCTCTTCGATCAAGCGGACCAGTTCGTTGTTCTGCTCGATGGTCTCGAGCGGCTCGACGTAGACGGTCTGGCCGGAAGAACTGGCGCCGTGGACTACGCCCGAGATGCGGCGCTTGAGTTCGCTGCGGACGGGAATGACGAAGCGGTCGCCGCGAATGGTGATGAGGTCTTCCTGGGTGGAGCCCTCCTGGGAGAGCTTGCGCAGGGCGGCGCGGAGGCTTTCTTCGATGAGCCGCTGCTGGCGCTCCTGGTCGCGGCGGATGCGGCCCAGTTCAGGCGAGGCGTTGTCGGCCAGCGACCCGTCCGGTTGAATTGTGCGCTCGATGGATTCGGCCAACGGGCGAAGGCTGGTAGTAAGCACCGACGAAAGTTCGGAGAGACCGGACAGCTTGCCGGCCAGCCGCACCGGGGGCGATTGCAGCAGCGCCTGCCAGGAGGCTACGTCGTTGGCCAGGCGGGCGACGGCCTGGAGTTCTTTAGCCTCAAGGGCCGCGCCGGAAATCTGTGCCTTGGCGGCGTGCTGTGTAGGGTCGAAGAGGCCTCCCAGCGGAATCGAAACCTGCTCGCCGAGGAGTAGGCGGACCTCGCCTGTGAGCTGATGCTGGCGGGCGATCCAGGCTTCGTCGGTAGAGGGCTGAAGCGATAGGATTGCGTCGCGGCCGACAGGCGAGGCGGCAAAGCTGGCAATGAGAGCCAGCAGCGGTTCCCACTCGAGAGCGGCAAAGTCGGCGTGCAAGACCGGCGACGGGATGGGATCGAGCAGCGGCATGTTCAGCAACTATCTTAGCGTTCCTGGGGAGTTGCCTTATAGGAACGTGGTTTCTCATGTCTCTCCGCCGCGGCGGACGAGTGTCAAGTTCCAAGACATGGTTTACTGTGTGTCTCCGGACATCCTTTACACATTGGTGGGGTCTTGTTTGTACTCTACCGCCTCAGGCTGCCTGCTCACTGACGACTACAGCGGAACCAGAGTAGATGTATCCCGAAAGCAAGCCCGCCAAGTGGCTTTTTCTTTCCGGGGTCCCCAACGATAGGTCCTTGTCGCTGGGATGGAAGTAAAAGCCACCCATAAGACTCTCTGCGAAGACACGTTTACTCTAGTTCCGCTCTATGATCGAGGATGTCAACAGAGCCAGGCTTGGTCAAGACCGCCAGGATGAAATCGGCGCTGAGCGCGGTTAAGGAGGCAAAGAAACAATAAACACGTCCGCCCCTCGGCGAACCGAGAGGCGGGATGAGCGCGGATGGGGATGAGCTATTCGGCTACGGCTGCTTCCGCCGCGGGCTCGGCGGCTGGGGCTCCGGTCGGAATTTCCCCGGCAGCTTCGGCCAGAACCTTGACCTTCACGTGCGCCGTGACTTCGCGATACAGCTTGATGGCCACGCTGAATTCGCCCAGGCTCTTGAGCGGCTCGTCCAGGTGAATTTTGCGGCGATCGATCTCGAAGCCCTTGGCCTCCAAAGCGGCGGCGATGTCGGCTGAAGTGACAGAGCCGAAGAGGTGGCCCGCCTCGCTCGACTTGCGGGCGAAGTCGAGCACGACCGGCGCGAGCTTGACGACCAGTTCCTCGGCCAGTGCCTTCTCGGTGGCGGAGCGGCGGGCAGCGGCGGCCTTCATCTGCTCGATGACGGCCTTGTTGGCCGCGGTGGCCTGCATGGCCAGCTTGCGGGGCAGCAGAAAGTTGCGGCCGTAGCCGTCGGCCACCTTCACGACATCTCCGCGATGGCCCAGATTGACTACATCTTCCTTCAGAATGACTTCCATTTCAAACTCTCCAGTGTTACTGGCGGCGCCGCCAGCGCCGGGGACGCAATTGTCTTTTGGACAAGAGCACCGGCGATGCGACAACGCCGCGCATGATTCTCGATCGGCATCCGGAAGACTGTCGCCTGCCAAATTCGTTCGATCAAGGCCACTCCCCATGACGCAGGAGTGAACCGGGCGGACGGGCGACAGCCCGGGCTGAAAATTAGTGCCGCGTGGCAAACGGCAGCAGGGCGATGTTCCGGGCCTGCTTGATGGCGCGGGTCAGGCGGCGCTGGTGTTTGGTGCATACGCCGGTGAGCCGCCGGGGCACGATCTTGCCGCGCTCGGCTACAAACCCTTGCAGCAGCCGGACATCGCGGTAGGGGATCGCATCGATCTTCTCGGTGCAGAACTTGCAGACCTTCTTGCGGCGGAAGAACTTGCTGCGGCCGCCGGGTCCACTGGAGGGCCGTGCGCCGGATCCTCCAGGTCCGCCTGCGGGCCGGCCGCCGGTGCGCGGCCCTGAACCGTAACCGGGTCCAGGGCTCGAACCGGACTCCGGTCCGGAAGTGGCTTGGTGTGCTGCCGCGCCCGCTTCTGGCGCCTTTGCTTCAGTCTCATCAGACATGCTTTTTCCTCTTCATTCTCTTCTTGGGTCCGGTGGGCCCGTTTTGGGGCCTCGGGACACTGGATCGGGCCGGCGCGCCGGTTACTCAACAACTTGGGACCGGCAGCGGCAATGCGTGACAACTCTGCTAAGCGCCGGCCTGAATCGGCTCCGCAACTTCCGCCGGGGCAGACGCTGCAACGGGGACTGTGGCGGCCGGGGCCGCATGTTCAGCGCTCATCTTCCGGCGGGTGCCGCGCAGGGCCTTCACCTTGGCCAGGCGCTTCTCTTCCTCGTCGATGCGCACGGTGATGAACTTGATCACCGGCTCGGTGACGCGCAGACGGCGCTCCAGCTCCAGCACCACCGCGCCGTTGGCCTCGATGGTGAGCAGAACATAGTTGCCCTCGCTGAACTTGCGCACCATGTAGGCAAGCTTGCGGCGGCCCATATTCTCGATAGACTTCACCACCCCGCCGCCACCCGTGACGGTCGCGGTAAAACCGGCGATCAGCTTGTCGACATCCTCTTCGGCCACGTCGGGCCGAACAATGAACATAACCTCATACACACGGGACATCCGTATTCCTTTTCTGCTGAATCATCGTGGGCCAGCCCCGATTTCCAGCCTTGCGCTCTAGTCTCGCCCGCCACCAAACGCCATGACGGATTCGTGCCTTCTTTACTCCTCCGCCGGAGGAATCTCGCTCCGGCGGTTGAACTCGTTCATCGCGGCTGCCGACCCATCTTCGAGGATGCGCCGCACGGCCTTCGCCACCCGGTCCAGCACCTCATCCAGCACCGCCAAATCCGCCTTGCGCATGGGCGAGAGCAGGTAATCCTTGCCCAGCCGCCTGCCTCCTTTAGCCGTTATGGCCTCTGGTGGAAGATCTGGCTTTGCGCCGATACGGAGGCGCAACCACTCCTGACTGCCCAGGGCGCCGATAATGCTACGGGCTCCTTTGTGCCCCGCGGCAGAACCGCGCTCTCTGATCTTGATGGTTCCCAGCGTCAGGTCCAACTCGTCGTAGATCACGAGCAGATCGGATGCCGGGTTCACATCAAACTCCCCAACCAGAGCGGCCACTGCCATTCCGCTCTCGTTCATAAAGGTCTCCGGCTTGGCCAGGACTACCTTGCGTCCCGCCATGCGGCAGGTTGCGGTAACGGCCCTGCAGCGCCGGTTTTGGACCACAACTCCCTCTTGCTGGGCAATGCGGTCGATGGCCATAAACCCCGCGTTGTGCGGGGTCCACAAATACTCCAGGCCGGGGTTGCCCAACCCCACTACCAGAAAGGGGCTGCGCAAGGGACCAATACGTCCGCCGGACTCGGGGCCCCCGGCGAGCGATTTTTGCTCGCTGGAGTGACGGGATTCCGTTGCCTCGGCCAAGGCTTACTTCTTCGCCTCCGGCTTCTTGGCTCCCGCATCGACTGTCTTGGCTCCAGCATCGGCCTCGGCTTTGCCCTTCTTGGCCACTTCGGGCTCGGCTGTAGTTACAGCCGCGGCGGCTTCTGCTGCTGCTGCGGCCTCGACTTCGGCAGCGGTAGGCGCTTCTTCGCGGATGGACACTACATGGGCCACAGTCGCATCCTCGGCTGTCAGGTACTTGACGGCGTCGGAGTGGGGCAGGCCACTGACGCGCAGCACGCCGTGCATTTCCAGGTGGCTGACGTCCACATCGATGTGGCTGGGGATGTCGGCCGGCAGGCACTCGACCTCGACCTCGCGCAACACCTGGTCCAGGATGCCGCCGGAGGTCTTGACGCCCACCGGTATGCCGAGCAGCTTGACGCGCACTTTGACGCGCAGAGCCTTGTCCAAGGCGATGCGCTTCAGGTCGATGTGGATCAAATGGTCCTGGATCGGATCACGCTGCCAATCGACGATCATTGCCTTGGCCGCTGGCTGCCCGGCGACCTCGACATCGAAGATGGTGTTGTGCCCGGTCTCTGAGAAGAGAATCCGCGAAATCTGCTTGGGGTCCACTTCGACGGCCACCGGGGCGTGCCCGGGACCATACAGTACGGCGGGAATCTTGCCCGCGGCGCGCACACGGCGCGCTGCATTCTTGTTGAACTTGCCCTCGCGGGGCTTGGCTACGACGACTTCCGGCATTCGGTCTCTCGTTTCCTCATCTTCGGGCACGGGAAAAGCAGCTTTCAGCTTCTAGCTCCGGCTGTTGCTGCAAACTGAATTGCTCCGCTCCCTTCGTTGATAAGCAGCTTTTAGCTATTAGCTTCTAGCTCTCAGCTGCTTGTTGCTGTCACAAGCTGAATCGGCTAATCCCATCGAATCAACCTCTCTTGCCGGCTCTGGATACAACGCAAGAAAGCCGGTAACTCCTGTGAAAAAAGCTAAGAGCTAAAAGCTGCGTTTAAGAAAACAGCGTACTCACGCTGGTCTCCATGTGGATGCTCTCGATGGCCGCGCCCAGCAGGCCGGCGATGGAGAGCACCTTGATCTTGGGCAACTTCTGCGCCGCCTCGCGCAGCGGAATGGTGTTGGTGACCACCACCTGTTCCAGGCGCGACGCGGCGATGCGTTCGATGGCCGGGCCGGACAGCACGGCGTGGCTGGCGCAGGCATACACACTGGTGGCGCCGGCATCGAGCAGGGCGTCGCCGGTCTTCACAAGTGTTCCGGCAGTGTCGATCATGTCGTCGAGGATCAGGCAGGTTCTCCCTTCCACGTCTCCAATCACATTCATCACTTCGGCCACGTTCATGTCGGTGCGCCGCTTGTCCACGATGGCCAGCGGAGCACCTATCTTCTGGGCAAAAAACCGCGCTCGTTCCACGCCTCCTGGGTCCGGCGAGACCACCATCAGGTTGGGCAGGTTGAGTTCGCGGAAATAGCTCACGAGCACCGGGCTGGCGTAGAGATGATCGACGGGAATGTTGAAGAAGCCCTGAATCTGTGCGGCGTGCAGGTCGACGAACAGGGCGCGGTTGGCTCCCGCGGTGGTCAACAGGTCGGCGACCAGCTTGGCGCTGATGGCTACTCGGGGCTTGTCCTTGCGGTCCTGGCGGGCGTAGCCGTAGTAAGGCACAACCACCGTGATCCTGGCCGCTGAGGCCCGCTTGAGAGCGTCGATCATCACCAAGAGTTCGACGAGGTGCTGGTCGACCGGGTAGCAGGTGGGCTGGACCACAAAAACGTCGACTCCGCGGACGTTTTCCAGCAGTTGAAAGAAGACCTCGCCGTCGGCGAAACGCTGAATCTTGGCCTCGCCCACAGCAACACCTATATGGCGGCCTATTTCCTCGGTGAGCGGCCGGTTGGCCGTGCCGCTGAAGAGCTTGAAGCGCTTGTCCTCGCTGAGGTTGCGGCTCCGCTTGCGCTCCGCTGCCGGTTTGGCCTCTTTTACGCGCCCCGCGGCGTTCTGGGGAGCACCCTTATCGGGCTCTTTTGGCGCCCCATCCCGGGGCGCGATCGCCCCGCTTTCCGGCTGTTTGTCTTCCGCCGTCAACGTCAATGTTTCCGTTTCCATCCGAAGAGCACCTCCAAGCTGGTTGGCTTTGGCTGCTGCTTTACAGTGGACAGTGTTCAGTGGACAGTGGCCAGTAAATGCTGCTGCCGGCTGACTGTTGCCTGCTTCTGAATTCCGTTCACTGACTGCTGTTCACCGTTCACTGAATCTTTGGCTGGGCGACCAGGATTCGAACCTGGACAAATGCCTCCAAAGGGCATTGTCCTACCATTAGACGATCGCCCAAAACTCGACAACCGACCGTGAGTTTCTCCCGCCGACCGGACGGCTGTCAACCCGCATCAGGCAGAAGCATTTCGCTCCAGTACTTCGATCGCGGCAGGGTGCGGGTCAACGTGCTCCGCACTTCCGCGCTTTGGACCTGGTTCTTCAACCGAACTTGCGCCGCTTCCGCATCTTCGCGGGTCCGGTACAACCCGTAGAGCGCCGAACCGGAGCCGGACAGCGAGGCATGGAGGGCCGCCTCCGGCGTGCCTAGCCCCAAAAGAATGCGCTTGATCTCTGCAAGGGAGGGATGCTGGGGAAAGACGACGCGCTCAAAGTCGTTCTGAAGCCAGCTACTGATCCCGGTGCGGACAAGCGCGGACTCTTGAGGTCCGGCCAGGTTCTCCCAATTGAGGAGAACACCGGAGGAGCCTGCTCCCTGCCCAGCCCGCGGAATTGCTCCCGCAAAGGCGCTGACATAGGCGCGGCTCAACTTCTCCAGTTTATCTGTACTGGCCTCGGCGGTCAAACCCTCCTGGGCGCAGAGGGCGTCCCAATCGCGAAAGGCCTGCGGGGTAGAGACGCCGACTTCAGGCGTGGCGACGACGCACCAAGTAGGTTCGAAGTCGGGCAAGGGGGAGACCTTCTGGCCGCGGTCGAGGCCCAGAACGGCGCCGCCGATCAGGAACAGGGGCACGTCGGAGCCCACCTGAGCGGCAATTTCAAGGCGCGTGGTCTCCCAGGTCTCAACATCGAGACCCTTCGGCAAGCTCAGGGCAGGCTCTGGGGCACCCAATTCTTTCTCCAGCCCCACCAGCGCGGCCACCGCGTTGCCCGAGCCCGCGCCCAGCCCACCTTGAACCGGCAGCCGCTTGTCGATATGAATCTCCACCTCTGCAGAAAGACCCAGCGCCTCCAGCGCCAGCGCAACCATCTTCCAGGCCGTGTTGCCGTCGCCGGTGGGAACACGCCGGTCGTTCGAGGTAAGTTGAAGCGCTGTGGTTCCAGCCTGACGGGCTGTAACTGTTACCAAGTCGTACAACTCCAGGGTCTGATAGACCGTCGCCAGCGCGTGGAAGCCATCCGGCCGCGGCGCACCAATATGAAGGCCCAGGTTGATCTTGGCGCGCGAACGAACGGTTGTGGGCATACCAGTTCATTGTAGAGCGGGAACCTTTCGGGGGGTTACAGACAGCCGAAACCTATCAAACCGTTACTTTAACGACAACATCTCTCAGTCTCCTGCGTACTATCCATGTCGAAGAAGTCCGGGGCTGAGCACGCCAGACAATTCCCGGGTGGCCGCCGCAACCTTTGGCCAAGGCCGGAATCGTCCGATCAATCATTCTCCGGTGAACGGGAAAGAACCCCGGACCGGGTTGGTTTGAAAAGCGTGCGAAAGGAGGATCTATGTATTCCCTCTGCAAGCTCGGCGTCTCATTCGTGATCCTGTTGGTTGCCACGGCTCCTTCCCTTCCTGCCCAGGAGGCCATCCACTCCGCGCCCATGGTTGAGCGCTACGGCAAGCCCTACGTGATGGTCACCATCAACGGGAAGGGGCCGTACCGCTTCATTATCGACACGGGAACCGGCGCGGACGCTTTTGTGAGCCCGGAACTGGCCGATGAGCTGCGGTTGCCCACCGAAGCGGAGGGGGTGGTGTTGAATGACCCAAGCGGGCAGGGCGGGCAGCGGGCGCCCGTTGTCCTGCTCGAAACCATCCAGCTTGCCGGGGTGAAGTTCTACTGGGTGAAGGCCATCCGCCATGAGGTGACCGGGGAAGCGGGTTTCTGCCAGGGCCTGCTCGGATTCACTCTCTTCCGCAACTATCTGCTCACGCTCGATTTCCCCAACCGGCGGGTCCTGCTGACCGCTGGCTCCCTCACGCCGGATGGGGAGAAGACGGTGCTTCCCTTCCGCATGCCGGATGGGGTGCCGGTCACCACGCTGCGCGTGAATGGGCAAAGCGTGGAGGCGCAACTGGATTCCGGCGGGGGAGGCCTAACACTGCCGGCGGAGCTGGCGGCTCATCAGAAATGGGAGATTTCTCCGGTCGTCTTTGCTACGGGCCATACCCTGTGCACGCGTTTCGAGATCAAAGCGGCCAAGCTCGCCGCGGACGTGACGGTGGGGAAGTACACCTTCACCCATCCGGTCGTGGAAATCCACCCGGCATTTCCGCTGGTCAACTTCGGATCGCCGCCCATGCAGAGTTTTGCCATCACCTTCGATCAGGAGAACCTGCTGGTGCGCCTCGACGCAGACCGCAACCACTTTAGGCTGATGGCTCCGCCCAGCCCGACGCGCCTGACCTACCAGCCGGAGGCGGAGCCCGCGCCTCCGCAATTGGTGCCGGTGGGATGAGGCGTTGCAAGTGCGTTTCAGGCGGTCCGGGCGCGGCGCGCCGATGTAGAAACGGGGGTTGAATCTGTTGACTTGGAAGGCGGCAAAAGGCGGAATCAGAAACCACATTGCGGAAAAGCCGCCTCACAAGTAGGCGGAAAGACCTGAAAGGCAGACCTGGAGGACGGCAAAAGCATGCAAAACATCTCAAAATAAGGTGCATTTGCGTATAATTTGGCCCCTTTTATGTACATTCTGAGTGGGTAAAAGCGGTGTTTTGCGAGGGGCGAGACGGGGCGAACGGCCTTCAGGGGAGGATGAAACGATGCGGAATGAAGAACGGGATTTGGCGCGGAGGAGATTGGACAAGGAACTGCGGTTTTACCGGCTGGCGGCCAGGCAGCTGAACTTCACCCAGGATTTGCTGCGGGCGGTGCGGCATGTGCTGGGAGTTCCTTTGGCGGAGGTGGCGCGGGTGTTGGGGGTGAACCGCTCGGTGATTTTGCGGCTGGAGCAGAGCGAGGGGCGGGGGACGATCTCGCTGAATTCGATGGAGCGGGTGGCGAGCGCCATGGGCTGCAAGTTTGTCTACGCGATCGTGCCGCTGGGACAGAAGACGCTGGAGGAGATAGCGGACCGGCGGAAGTGGACGAAGCTGCTGGCGGATGCGGAGGGAGGGACTGGGGACTGAGGGACTAGGGACTCCATACCTCGAAACGGAGATGCTCGCCAAGATATATCGGCTATCATCTTCTTCAGCCTTCGGAGGAGAGCGTCGGCGCGATGAGAATCCTTAAAACCTGCTCGATTCTTGCCTTGCTGTTTGTGCCAGTCCTCACGCCGGCACAAGACGGCGGTCTGGACCCGTTGGTTTCAGGAATCGATCAAGTAATGCAGGCTCACTCGGCTGCCGGGGACTTCAATGGAACAGTTCTCGTAGTTCGCCAGGGGCACATCGTCTACGAGCGCGGATTTGGATTCGCAAATCTGGAGTGGAGGGTTCCGAACGATGCGCGAACAAAATTCGAGATTGGATCGATGACGAAGCAGTTCACCGCAGTTCTGGTATTGCAGTACGTAAACGAAGGCAAGATTCGACTCGATGGACATCTTTCAGAGTACCTGCCTTATTATCGCAAGGACACAGGAAGTCGTGTAACCGTGAGTGAGTTACTCGATCATACCTCCGGCGTTCCCAACTTTTTAACTATCCCTGGGTTTCTTGAAGGCCCGGCAAGCCGGGTAACATATAGCGTCAAGGACTTCAGTCAAAAGTACTGCAGCGGAGATCTCCGGTTTGATCCGGGAAGCAAGTTCGAGTACAGCAACTCGGGTTACTTTCTGCTTGGCGCAATTCTCGAAGAGGTTTCCGGCGTGTCTTATGAGCAGTTGCTCAAGGATCGCATCTTCACGCCCTTGGGAATGAAAGATTCAGGTTATGCGCACTCGGAGACAGTGCTTGCCGGCCGCGCCGCCGGATATGAACGCTCCGCGGCAGGTTTGCGGAATGCCCGTTACTACGACATGTCTATTCCGTTCGCAGCGGGAGCAATGTACTCGACGGTCGAAGACCTCTACTTGTGGGATGAGGCGCTTTACGGCGAGCGCCTGCTCCCGGCGCGGCTGCGCGATCTTCTCTTCACGCCCAACCTGGAAAACTATGGATACGGGTGGGGCATTCTGATGCCCAAAGCAGGCGCCCCTTATGCGGGCGAATCCATCGCTATGCACGGTGGAGCAATCTTTGGATTTCAATCCCTGATACAGCGGATCCCCAAGCACAAGGAACTTATTGTGCTTTTGGATAACACAGACAGCCCCAAACTCCTGGACATTGCGCTGGAGATCAGGCGCCTGCTGAGTGAAAACCACTGATTGGCGGGTCGCACTGTAGCAGAGATGGAGGGCCTCTCGCCATAGACTCCGGCGGTATTATGCTTGTTGCGTTATGCCCATGGCGTTGGCCCCGATACAGCCTTCCGCCCCGCCGCCCATGTTCTGCGCGGAATGCGGCTGCGAGGTTGCCCCGGCCGCATGGCAGTGCGCAACCTGCGGCAGTCCGCTCCATGAGCCGGGCGCAATGACTTCGACATGTCCCTACGCACGCGCGACTGCTAAAAAGTCAAAACCGGATTTCCTCTTCGGCGAGTATCTCTTCGCTATTCTTCTGGGTGTGTTTCTCGTGATTCTGTGGCTTGCTTCAGAAATGCATAAGCTCTCCACCAAGAATCTAGATATTCTTGATTGCATCGTCTTCGGATTCCTGATTCTATTGCTTGCCGCAGGGATTCTCGACTGGCTTAACATATATTCGACCGCCCATAGCGCCGGCGATCCTGCCGGACCGCCGTCCTGACTGTTCCCTACTCCTTGGCTTCACCCAGCCAGCGCTTCGTGTTGAGCAACTGCCGCTGATCGAGGGCCCAGACTTTGCCGGTCAGCTCATCGGCTCCTTTGCCTTCGCGGATCGACTTATCAAACTCCGCGGCTACGGCCTGCATCTTGGCGTCGAGGTCGTCGAGGAAGCTGAGGACCAGGGCTTCAGGGATCATGGGGAGCTTGGGGGAGCCGAACTCCAGCTTGCCGTGATGGGAGAGGATCATGTGCAGGAGCAGAGTTTTGAGGCGCGGCGGGAAGCCGGGGAGGCTGTCGATGGCGCGCTCGACTAAAGCCACGCCCATCTGAATGTGGCCCAGCAGGACGCCTTCCACGGTGTATTCGAAGCCGATCTCCCAGGAAAGTTCGCTGACCTTGCCGATGTCGTGAAGAATGACGCCGGCGAGGAGGAGGTCGCGGTCGAGGATGGGGTAGTGGGAGGCGACGCGGTCGGCCAGGGTGAGCAGGCTCACGACGTGCTCCAGCAGGCCGCCCAGCCAGGCGTGGTGGAGCTGCTTGGCGGCGGGAGCTTCGCGGTAAGCCTGGGCGAGGGTGGGGTCGGCGAGCATGGTGCTGAGCAAAAGCTTGAGGTGGGGGTTGGCAAAGCTGTCAACGAAAGCTAGGAGCTGGCGCCAGAGGGCGGCGACGTCATAGGTGGTGGAGGGCAGGAGGTCGGCCTTGTCCACCTCGCCGGGCGCGGCCTTGCGAAGCTGGTCGATCTTCATCTGCAGGCGGTCGTCGAAGCGGGAGGCGCTGCCGCGGGCCTTGACGATGTCGCCGCGCTCGAAGTCCCTGGCGATGCGCGGGTCGGAGGGCTCCCACACGCGGCCTTCGAGCTGGCCGGTCTTGTCGCCCAGGATGAGGTTCAGGTAGGGCTTGTTGTTCTTGGTGGAGCGCAGCTGCTTGGCCAGGACAAGGAAGAAGCCTTCGAAGGGCTTTCCTTCGTCAAAGGCGGCCAGATCGGCGATGTAGATGTCTTTCATTCTGCGGAGAAGATTAACGCAATTGCCTGATTTTGCCAAAAACAGGCTGGGCGTGGGATGGAGGTCCGAGGCCGGGGATGACAGGCCGCCGGCAAGGACGCCATGTGAAGCCTATCACATATGCTGGCAAGCGGCTTGAGACTTACTAAGAAGCTAAGAACCATAAAGAACTGTAGTTATGGGTATCCCAGGTTCGGCGCGATGAGACTGCGCCGAACCTGGGGCACCCAGCTTTCATCCCAAACTCCTCACCAACTGGCCTGAGGCTCCCCATTTTGGAAATGCGAATTTGAGCGAAGTTTACCCTTTTGCAAACATCTGGCGGATGCCGCGGAGGGCCTGCCGGGTGCGCTCCTCGTTCTCAATCAGGGAGAAGCGCACGTGGCCGTCCCCGTAGTCGCCAAAGCCGATGCCGGGCGAAACCGCGACTTTAGCCTCGCTGAGCAGCAACTTGGAGAACTCGAGCGAGCCCAGCTTGCGGTACTGGGCGGGAATCTGCGCCCAGACAAACATGGTGGCTTTGGGCAGAGCCACCGGCCAGCCCAACTTGTTGAGGCCTTCGACTAAGACGTCGCGGCGCTTGCGATAGTTCTCGCAGATGGCCTGGACGCACTCCTGCGGCCCCTCAAGGGCCTGAATGGCAGCCACCTGGATAGGCGTGAAGGTGCCGTAGTCGTAGTAACTCTTGAGGCGTGCGAGGGCGTTGACCAGGACCGGGTTGCCGACCATGAAGCCGACGCGCCAGCCGGGCATGTTGTAGCTCTTGGAGAGGGTGAAGAACTCGACGGCAATGTCTTTCGCGCCGGGAACCTGAAGGACGCTGGGGGGCTTGTAGCCGTCGAAGGCGAGGTCGGCATAGGCCAGGTCCTGGATGAGGTGGAAGCCGTACTGCTTGGCCAGTTCGACGAGGC
>Ga0209039_10002323_pt1 | contig 16346 bp, 12 predicted proteins | sample BogFormECP12_OM1_FD_188238 | JGI IMG/M metagenome (GOLD analysis project Ga0209039, IMG submission 188238) | Bog forest soil microbial communities from Calvert Island, British Columbia, Canada - ECP12_OM1 (SPAdes) (version 2) | ecosystem: Environmental > Aquatic > Freshwater > Wetlands > Bog ... | reverse complement strand
AGATCGAGTCCTCTCGTCGATGTCGCTCCTTGAGGCCGGCATGGTTCTTCGGGCGCGACTGGGTGAGAGCGCGGTCGGCTTGTTGTACCAACTGGTGGACGATCTGGTGACCGAAGTGGTCCCCTTCGATGAAGCCCAGGCGAGACTGGCCATAGCCGCGTTTGGGCGATTTGGAAAAGGAATGGGCCACCGGGCACAGCTCAACTTCGGGGATTGTGCCGTATACGCGCTGGCGGTATCTCGCGGTGAGCCGGTGCTGGCAACTGGTCATAAGTTCGCAGCGACGGACCTGCCCTGCTATCGGCTATAGCGGGCCGGCTCTCAGCGTGAATGCCGATCCAGTAGCGGACGAAGCCTGAGGCGCCGACAATGCGCGCCCCCGCGCGATCCCGAGGTCGCTCCCTAACGGCGTTTACCAGGACCGACCCGGGTTCGCTGACTCCGTTGTCGGAACGCCGCTTCGGCTGTCCCCATCTTCGGACCCCCCGAAACAAGGAATGGATTCACAGGTATTACAATAGGATGGACCTACGATGACTGGCAACACTGCATGGCACAGGTGGAGTGCAAAGTTGGCGATCAGCTTGGGCCGTGATTTCGAACGTGCCTGCTTGCCCTTCCTTCGGCTCCTGTGGCCAGATATGGTGGTTCCCACGCCATTTTCCAAGTGGGACCGACAAGGCATCGATTTGCTTGCGTTTGGCCAGACAGATGTACTTGAATGCGTCGTCCAGTGCAAAACGTCCCAGTCTAAGTCACTCGGAACGGATGATGTCCGCCAGGCTCTGGAGTCGATCGCTTCCTTCGAAACGTCCAGCCTTACCTGTCAAACCTATCTTTTGGTCATCAATGGCGACGGACGAAGTACTGAATACGCCGCCGAAGTTCGACCTCGCCTCCGGGCGCTGGTTGGCAGCGGCAAGGCTATCCGAGCCGAACTGTGGAACCGACATGAACTGATGAACAATGCTTTCGATCGAATGCGAGAAATACTATTACGATGTCTCGCTCAGCGTGCCCGTGAGCGCAGCGATTTGTTGAGAAGTCTCTTCCGATTCGGCTCAGTGAACCTTCGAAGCGTCCCTGTGGCTGAAGACCGTTTGGTGCTGAAGCCGGGTGCACCTTGTGAACGGATCACAGTCCAGGCCTCTTCGACTCGTAATCTCGCCGATCTGCTTCAGGACAATACTCGTAGTCGATGGACGTTGCTCACTGGAGTGTTTGGCGCCGGCAAGACAACGGCTGCATTGGACGCCGCGAGTGTCGGTGCGCGCACTGCGATTTTTGTGTCGGCGGCAGAGATTCGCGAGGATACTCTGTTTCACGGTACGACCATGCTCGCTCAGGAGATTGCAGGCTCGCTGAAAGTGTTTGAAGCCGGAGCCCAGCCCATTGACGGCTTCTATGTGATCGACGAAGGTGATGAAGAGATCTTCAGTCAGCTGGCTGGACCGGCCCTGGCGAGTATCTTGCGCAGCGAGGAACCAGACCATTTCTTGCTTGTCGACGGTTTAGACGAAAACCGCGCCTTTTTGAATCCGATTGGAATGCAACATTTCAACAACTGCTTGGCCGATATCAAATGTCCCATTGTACTTACAACCCGCTATGAGCACTTGAGCACAATGTTCGGCAATTTCGAAGCACTGTTAGAGGGATTAGGCAGAAAGCGGCGCAGCGCCCAGCCTGCACGCCTGCTTACTCTCTCTCCGTGGAGTGCCGCTGAAGTGAGTCTCTTTGCCCAACAAGCCGCTCTGCTTGCGGTGGGGGAAGAATCGCGCGCCATAGCTTCCTTCGCGAGTGCGCTCAATGGTGACAGACTCAACGAGCTGTACGGAGACCTTCCGTATCATCCGCTGTTTCTCCAGTTCATCCTGGACGATGTCTGCAATGGCGGTCTCCGATCACGTACGCGAACGCAACTAGTCGAATCCTGGATTAGACGCAAGATCTGGCGCGACATGGACAGCCACGGCATACCATCAGATCTGCCAATTGATCGTTATGAGTGGCTGGAGAACATGGTGCTGTTCATGGAAGCCGTGGCTGCTTCTATGACGACCGGCTCGGACAATGTGCAGCTCCTGGAGTATGCGGACGCTGCCCAGATCGAGAGCCTGTCAACACCAATCTTCGGTCGGCCGATTCCGACTCTCACCCTCCTTCTCTACACGGTTCTGGTGCCAAAAGCGATGAGAGTTGGTCGGAAACTTGAAGTCGGTTTCGCGCTCCGGCTTTTGCAAGAATACTTTCTCGCCCGCCACCTGGCACGAAACCACGTCCTCTACGGCGGGTACCCGGATAGCGTCAAATCTCTCGTCCATGACCTTGGAAATCGATTTTAGTAGCGTTTTCGTCTCTGAAGCGCGAAGTTGGGCGTGCTCGGGTCGTCTCTGGATTGGCGACGGCCTATCCTTCTACTGCGCCCGAAAGCGTCTTCCAAAGGAGCGGGGGCAGTCAAGAGATGCCGTTCCCTGGTGGCCGCCGAGATGTGTTTCAATTTTGGTCTAGGTTCTTTAGTCCTGGTTACGGCAAGGACACTCGAATGCGCGAACAGCACCCTGTTTTTGACGCAGCAATCAGTCGCGACGAACCCGTCTGGCGATATTTTGATCTGCCTAAATTCCTGTCGTTCCTTCAGAGGAGGGCCCTCTTTTTTTCCCGCGCTGATTTGCTGGGCGATCCACTGGAGGGATCATTTACCAAAGCCACAGCAGCCCAGCGTGAGGAGTGGATTCTGAATCCTCCGGAAGGGAGGACCAGAGAAGATGTCGAAGCCGTTATCCGTCGCAATTCGGAACTCATCAAGAGGTTCCCGCGCCAGGTATACATCAACTGTTGGCACCGTGGCGTTTACGACTCGATGGCCATGTGGCGAGGGTACGGTGCCGGCCCGTATGGCATCGCCATCCGCTCTTCGTTTGGAGTTCTCGACGACACACTACCCAAGCGATTCGACTGCTCGGGCCGCGAAGAGTCTATCTATCTCGGCCCAGTGCGTTACCTCGACTACCACTCCGTTGTGGAGAGAATACCGCACGATAACAACGTCATGGGGCCATTTATCTGCAAGTCCCTTGCTTATCGCCACGAAAACGAGGTACGCGCAGTTTTCGTGAACCTCCTGGAGTTGGGCGATACGAGCGAAGGGGGCCCTGCCGGGCATTTCGTTGGCCTCGATCTGGTTCGATTAGTCCATGCGGTGATCGTTTCGCCACTTGCCCCAAGGTGGTATGAGGAAGTTGTGCGCGGCGCCTGCACCAGATTTGGCTTCGACTTTGACGTCGCCACTTCAAGCGTCGCGGACCCACCGATCTACTAGCGACTTTGCGCACTGCTGTCTCCGCCTCATCCTGCCATAACGGATTCCTCACCCAAGGTCGCGGGTTAGTACGCGGCTCGGGCGATTGCTGTATACTCCATACGGAGGTCGTATGACCAAACGATTACTGACCGCGCTTGCGGTGCTCTTCGCAAGCAGCTTTGCCGCGCCCGCCGGGCGCGCGCAGACATTCAAGGTTGAGAAGTTCGATATCAAGGGTGACGGAGGCACGGACTATGTCGCCGCCGAAGCCGCCACGGGGCGCGTGTTCGTTTCGCGTGGCACCCACATGATGGTGGTCGAAGGCGCTACCGGCAAAGTGCTCGGTGACATTCCGAACACGCCGGGCGTGCATGGCGCCGGCATCGCCACCAAGGCCGGTCACGGCTTTACGACCAATGGCGGCGACGGGACCGTCACCATGTTCGATTTGAAGACGCTGGCGGTCGTCAAACAACTCAAGATTGGCCAGGGTCTGGACGGCATCATGTACGATGCGGCCGACGACAGGATCATTCTGACCAATCACAGCCGCCCGATCGGCACTGTCACCGTGCTCGATCCGGCGAGCGGTGACGTCGTCGCCACCGTGGAGCTCGAAGACACGGCGCCCGAAGGCGCGGCGGCCGATGGCAAAGGACACATCTTCGTCAACAACGAAGGCAAGAGCACCATCCAGGTGATCGACATGAAGACCTGGAAGACCACCGCCTCGTGGCCGCTCGACCCGTGTCACGGGCCGACGGGCATCGCGTACGACAAAGCATCGGACCGCATTTTCTCGGGGTGCAACAATACATCCGTGGTGGTCGATCCGAACACGGGCAAAATCGTGGCCACCATCAAGAACGGCACGCGCGTCGACGCCCTGGGATGGGACCCGGCGAAGAAACTGATCTACATTCCGAACGGGGGCGAGGGCAATGTTACGGTCGTGCACCAGGATTCGCCCGACAAGTACACGGTGGTTGCCACGGTCGATACGTTCGCCGGTGCGAAGACCATCACCGTCGATCCAACGACGCACAACGTGTACCTTTTCCAGCCTGAGCGCGGTCCGGCTCCGCCGCCGCCCGCTGGCGCGGAACCCCCGGCAAAGGGCGGACGCGGCGGCCGCGGTCCGCAGGGACCGATCGTGGCTGCGTGGTTCATCGCGATCAAGCAGTAGGCTGTTGTGGGGCAGGCTTGCAGCCTGCGGCCGAGTTGTACTCGGCCAAAGCCGGCCGCAGCCAGAATTCTTACACGCCGCGCCGCATTGCGGAAGGGGCGCGCAATTCGTTACCCTTTCGACATGTCCAGATGCTTCGGTCTGATTCTGTTTCTTTGCGCCATCGCTGCGCCGGCGGCCGATTGGCCGCAGTGGCGCGGGCCTAACCGCGATGGAAAGTCCGCGGAAACCGGCTTGCTTGACGCGTGGCCCAAGGGCGGGCCGCGCCTGCTGTGGAAGGCGCAGGATCTGGGCCAGGGTTTCTCCAGCCCCGCCATCGCCGGCGACCGTCTCTACATTCAGGGCCAGCAGGGTGAGCAATCGCTCGTCCTAGCCTATGACGTGCATACCGGCAAGCAGGTTTGGAAGACGTCGGCCGGCAAATCCTTCAGCGAAGAGCACGGGAATGGTCCTCGGGGTACGCCTACGGTGGACGGCGCTCGCCTGTATGCGTTGTCCGCCGATGGCACGCTGGTGTGTCTCGAAACCGCCACCGGCAAACGCGTTTGGGGGATCAACATGGTCGAGTTCCTCGGCGGCCGGCCGAACCGCGGGTACACCGAATCGCCGCTGGTGGATGGCGACCGCCTCATCGTCATGCCCGGCGGGCCGGGAGCGGGCGTCGTGGCGCTGAACAAGAACACCGGCGCCGTCATCTGGAAGTCGCAGAGCGATAAGCCCGGCTACTCCTCGGCCGTTGCATTCGATATCGGCGGCACGCACGCCCTGGCCCTGCTCACCGGGGAGGCCGCCATCGGACTGGACGCCAAGGATGGCGCGCTGCTGTGGCGCTACGCCCGAGTCGCCAACCGCACCGCCAACATCGCCACACCCATCGCTCATGATGGCTACGTGTTTTATTCCAGCGACTACGGCACCGGTTGCGTGCTGCTGAAGCCCACCCCGGATGGCAAAACCACCGAGGTCTACTTCAACCGCGACATGCGCAACCACTACACCACTTCGGTGCTGCTGGGGGACTACCTGTACGGGTTTTCGAGTGAGATCCTCACCGCCATGGAGTTCAAAACGGGGAAGGTGGCGTGGAAAGATCGCAGCGTCGGCAAGGGCAATTGCATCTATGCCGACCAGCGCCTCTACTGCATGGGCGAGGATGGCGTGGTCGGGTTGATCGATCCCACGCCGGCGGCTTACAAGGAGATCTCGCGGTTCGAGATCCCACGCGGCCCTTCCCCCACGTGGGTCTCGCCGGCAGTCGCCAACGGGCAACTTTACCTGCGGGAGCAGACCAATCTCTACTGCTACAACGTCAAGAGGTGACCGCATGTACCGAATCGCAATACTACTATTTGCGGCTTCCCTGGGCGTGAACGAGGACCTGCTCGAAGCCTCGCGCACGGGCGACCTGGCCGCTGTCCAGGCGCTGATCGCGAAAGGCGCGGCGCTGGAGACGAAGACGCCCTACGGCCAGACGCCGTTATACGTGGCGGCGATGAACGGCCGCGAGGATGTGGTCCGTTTTCTCCTGGAGAAGGGCGCCAACCCCGACGTTCACGACACGTTCTACAAAGCGTCGATGCTGGATTTTGTCCTCCAGCGCAAGCATTATGGCGTGGCCAAGATGCTGATCCGCAAATCGGCGGCGAATCCCGACGAGGTGCTGGGATCGGTGACGGCAACCGGGGATGCCGACCTGGTCGGGGCCTTTTTGGAGGCCGGCAAACCGAGCCAGGCGGCATTGGACAAGACCTATGAGGCGGCGCTCGGACGCAAGCAAACGGAGGTCGCCGCGCTGTTGAAGAAGGCGGGCGCGCACGAACCGGCGCCGGCGTTCGTCGTGGATGTGAAGACCATCGAGGCGTATTCGGGCACTTACAAATCGGACCAGATCCCGCTCGATATCAAGGTATTCGTGAAAGAAGGCACGCTATACATGCAGGCCACCGGCCAACCCGAGTTTGCGCTGAAGGCCAAGAGCGCGACGCAGTTCGAATTTACGCTGGCCCAAGTGGTGGTGGAGTTCGATTCAACTTCGAGCTTCACGCTGAAGCAGGGCGGCGGGAGTTTCAAGTTCAAGAAGGCGGTGACGCAATGAAACGGCGCTTGGCCGCTGTCATCGCCATCGCCAGTCTGGCCCCAGCCGCGGACTGGCCGCAATTCCGCGGGCCATCGGCTTCGGGCGTCGGCTCCGGCAGCAAGCCTCCCATTCATTGGGATGCGGCGAAGGGAACCAACGTCGTCTGGAAGGCGGAGATCCCGGGCCTGGCGATCTCGTCGCCGATCGTCTGGGGCGACCGCGTGTACGTCACCACCGCCATCTCCAGCGACCCCACGCAAACGATTCGGACCGGCCTCTATGGAGACACCGATTCAAACAACGACCGCAGCTCGCACCAGTGGAAGGTGATGGCGCTCGACAAGCTCACGGGGAAAGTGTTGTGGCAACAGACCGCGCACGAAGGAGTGCCCAAGACCAAGCGCCATCCGAAATCGTCGCAGGCCTCGCCATCGCCGGTTACCAACGGCAGCGTGGTAGTCGCATATTTCGGTTCCGAGGGCCTCTACGCTTACTCGTCCGACGGGAAACTCCTGTGGCAGAAAGACCTGGGCATTCAGAATGCCGGCTGGTTCTTCGACCCCGATTCGGAATGGGGAGTGGGCAGCTCGCCGGTGCTCTACAAGAATTCCGTAATCGTGCTGTGCGACCGGCAGAAGGATTCGTTCATCGCCGCCTTCGACTTGAAGGACGGCAAGGAACTGTGGCGCACCGCGCGGGCGGAGCTTCCCACGTGGGGCACGCCGGCGGTGGTCGAAGGCAAGGGCCGCACCGAGGTGGTCACCAACGGTTCCAAGGCGATTCGCGGCTACGACGCGGATACCGGGAAAGAGCTGTGGACGCTCAGTCCCAATTCCGAGGTGGTCTGCACGACCCCGGTCACGGGCCATGGTCTGATCTTCGTGACCGCGGGATATCCGCCGGTGCAACCGATCTATGCCATCAAGATCGGGGCGAGCGGCAACCTCACGCTGCCGGATGGCAAGGATTCGAGCGATGCCATCGCCTGGAGCAAGCAGCGCGGCGGTGTGTATCTGCCCTCGCCGATTGTTTACGGCGATCAGCTTTACACGCTTAATAACAACGGCATATTGACGGCCTACGATGCCCTGACCGGTAACCGTGTGTACCAGCAGCGGATCGAAGGCGACTCGTTTGTGGCGTCGCCCGTGGCCGCGGCCGGGAACCTCTACCTGGCGAGCGAGGATGGCGACGTTTTCGTGGTGAAAGCGGGCGCGCAGTTCGGCCTGGTTGCAAAGAATCCGATTGGCGAGCCTGTACTGGCCACGCCGGCATGGGCCGACGATCTGCTGATCGTGCGCGGGGCCAAACATTTGTTCGCCATCGCGGAGAAGCGATGACGCGCGCGGCCCTCTTGTGTCTGGTAGTTTCCGGCTGCTTGCTGCTGGCGTCCGATCCCGCCGCCGATTGGCCCATGTGGGGCGGCACGCCGGACCGCAACATGGTCTCGGCGATGAAGGGAATCCCCACTTCCTGGGACATCAAGACCGGGAAGAACGTGAAGTGGGTGGCCAAGCTCGGATCGCAAAACTATGGCAATCCGGTGGTGGCGGGCGGCCAGGTTTACGTCGGCACCAACAACGAACTGGCGCTCAACCCCAAGGAGGGCGGCGACCGCGGCGTGCTGATGTGCTTCCGGGAATCGGACGGAAAGTTTCTGTGGCAGAACACCAGCGAGAAGCTCGCGGATTCCAGCAAGGACTGGCCGGAGACCGGAGTCTGCTCCGCGCCGCTGGTGGAAGGCGACCGCGTATACTACGTGACCAACCGCTGCGAGTTGGCGTGTCTGGATACGCACGGGAAGGCGGTTTGGACGTACGACATGATCAAGGAGCTGGGCGTGTGGCCGCACAACAAGACGGCTTCCTCGCCGGCGTCCTACGGCGGGCTGGTGTTCGCCGGCACATCCAACGGCCGGGATGAGAACCACACGCGCGTGCCCGCGCCGAAAGCGCCCTCTATAATTGCGGTGGATAAGAACACCGGGAAGTTGGCGTGGCAGGCGAATGACGCCGGCGACCGAGTGCTGGACGGGCAGTGGTCGTCGCCGGCGGTGGGCGCTATCGGCGGCGTAGTTCAGGTGATGATTGGCGAGGGCGATGGCTGGGTGCGCGGCTATGAGGCGCTCACCGGCAAGAAGCTGTGGGAGTTCGACACCAACCCCAAGGATTCGGCGTGGCCGAGGACGCGCAATGAGATCGTCTCCACGCCGGTGATCTGGCAGAACAAGGTCTTCATCGCCAATGGCCAGGACCCCGAGAGCGGCCAGGGGCCGGGGCATCTCTACGCCATCGACGCGACCAAGCGGGGCGACATCACCTCAACCGGCCGGCTGTGGCAGTACGACAAGATCAAGCGCTCGATTTCCACCGGCGCAATTGCCAACGGGCTGCTGTTCTACGCCGATTTCACGGGGTACCTGCACTGCCTGGATGTGAACACCGGCCAGCCATACTGGACTCACGACACGCTTTCCGCGGTGTGGGGCTCGCCCATGGCGATCGACGGCAAAGTGTACCTGGGCGACGAAGACGGCGACGTACTGGTCTTTGAAGCGGCCAAACAGGAGAAGCTGATTGCCACGAACGGCATGGGAAGCAACGTGTACTCGACGCCGGTTCCGGCCAACGGCAGTCTGTTCGTGACCAACCGGAACCAGCTTTTCGCGATCGCCGGGAAGCCGTGAGTCCGCCATGCGGCCGCTGCTCATATTCCTCGTAGCGGGCCTGCTGGGCGCGGCGGACGAATGGCCGCAGTTCCGCGGGAACCCGCAAATGACGGGCGTCGCCACCGGTTCCCTGCCGGCGAATCTGAAGCTGCTGTGGACCTATGACGCCGGTGACTCCATCGAATCCTCGGCGGCGATTGTGGGCGGAACGGTCTACGTGGGGTCGCAATCGAAGGACCTGCTGGCAATCGACCTCGCCACCGGGAAGCTGCGCTGGAAGTACCGCGCCACGGATTCCATCGGCGAATCTTCCCCGGCGGTGTACGAAGGCGTCGTCTATGTGGGCGATCTCGACGGCGTGCTGCACGCGGTGAATGCGGCCGACGGCAAGGGGCTGTGGACATTCAAGACCGAGGCCGAAATCCGGTCGTCGCCGGTGATCTCGGGCGACCGGCTGCTGATTGGTTCTTACGACGGCAACCTCTACTGCCTCTCGCGGCGGAGCGGCAAGCTGATTTGGAAGTTCACCACCAGCAGCTACGTGCATGGGACGCCGGCGGTCTCGGGCGGCGTGGCGTATGTCTCCGGCTGCGATGAAGTCTTCCACGGAATCCGGCTGGCGGACGGGGTGGAGGTGGTGCAGTTCCCCGCGGGCGGGCCGGCCGCGGCTTCACCGGCGATGGTCGGCGAGTGGGCCTGGTTCGGCAATTTCAACAACGAAGTGGTGGGTGCCAGCGTGCGCCAGAAGCGAATACTCTGGCGTTACGAGCGGAAGGCCGCGCAGTTCCCCTTCTACTCCTCGGCGGCGGCGGCCGGCGACCGCATCGTGGTGGGCGGGCGGGATAAGGCGGTCCATTGCCTGAACGCCAAAACCGGGAAGGCCATCTGGATGTTCGCCACCAAGGCGCGCGTCGATTCGTCCGCGGCCATCGCCGACGGACGGGTGTACATCGGCTCCAACGACGGCCATTTCTACGTGCTCGACCTGGCCACCGGGAAGAAGCTTTGGGATTTCGAGGCCGGCGCACCGCTCTCGGCGTCTCCGGCGATCGCCGCGGGGCGAGTGGTGATTGGCTCGCAGGACGGACGGCTATACTGCTTCGGGCAAGCCGAATCAATGCCTTAGAACGGCAACAAACCCGATGATGATGGCCCAGAGGCCGGCGCTGAGGGCAATGGCCCACAGAGAACCCTTAGCGGCAATCAGGCGATTCGGAGGCGCGACCGCGTCCGGATCGAATGTGTCGCTACCGTTAACGAGAAATAAGCCCGGGCGCTCGTAGGCCCGGACGGCTCGAGCCAGTGCTGGCGAAGTCGCGCTTTGCATGGCACTTATCTTAAGAGAGACGGACGCCATGCCTCCATACCTCCTTTGGTTAGCATTGTTATGATAACCATGAGTGTTCCCTCCTGCCCTTTGTCCGAGTAGATGCCAGGCGCGGAATAAAGTTTCACTGAGAACTAGTGGCGGGAAGGATGAACTCCGATCACAATTATTACGTGGTAATCTGGATGCCATGAACCGCCGAACCTTCATGCAATCCGCCGGGCTTCTGACCACAAGCCTGACGGCCCAGGGCCAGCCCGCGGCGCCCGCCAAGAGTGTATTCAAGCCGACCTTGATGCTGGAAATGCTCCAGGGCTCAATTGACCAGGAGCTTGAACTGGCGGCCAAAGCCGGGTTCCAGTCGGTGGAGTCGCTGACGCAGTACGCCGCGTGGTCGGATGCCGACGTGGCGCGCGTGCGGAGCCTCTGCCAGTCGCTCCACTTGGGTGTGGACACGGTGTTGGCACAGCAGGATTGGAAGAAGCGGCCGGTGTCGATCGTCGATCCGGCGCATCGCGAGACATTCCTGGGCGATATCAAGAACGCGATTGTCTACGCCAAAAAACTGGACATCCCGCACGTCAGCGTGACGAGCGGCCTATCGGCCAAAGGGCTCTCGTACGAACAGCAATGGGCCAGCCTGACGGAAGGCGTCAAGCGCGCGGCCGATCTGGTCGCCGAGGCGAAGTTGACCCTGCTGGTGGAGGCCTTGAACTCGCTGGTCGACCACGCGGGCTGCTACCTGACCAGCAACGTGGAAGGGTTGAAGCTGATCAAGGAGATCAACCTGCCGCACGTGCGGTTGCTGTTCGATATCTATCACGAGCAGATATCCAGAGGGAACATCATACGGACGATCACGGAGGCCGCACCGTACGTCAAGGTGTTCCACGTGGCCGACAACCCCGGACGCAACGACCCGGGCACAGGCGAGGTCTACTACCCCAACGTGTACCAGGCCATTAAGAAGACCGGGTACACGGGCTATGTCGGCATGGAATACCATCCGCTGGCAGACCACCTGACGAGCTTCACCAAGGCGGTGAAGGAACTGCAAGCGGCAGGCTAACGCTACTCCGATTTGAGCGCGTCAAGCAGCGGAGAGCGGAGAGCGGCGGCGGTGGCGAGGGAAGACGACGCGATTCCAGTGGCGGCGACGAGGGCGAGCAGAATGGCCAGAGAGGCTGCGGGCACGCGACCGCCGCGCGCGAGAACGGCGGGGGCGGTGGCGAAGGCGGCACACACGGCGCCGGTTGATAGGCCCATCAAAAGAAGGAACACGTTCTCTGCAAGCACCATCGTTAAGAGATGGCGCGGGCGGTAGCCGACGGCGCGTAGCAGGGCCAGTTCCCTTCTCCGCTCCAGTGCGTTGCGCATCAGCACTGCTGCTAACCCTACCGTGCCCAGAAGCAGGCCGAGGCCGCCCAGCGCGCGGAACGTCGAGAGGTAGGTGTTCTCCACTTTGTGGAAACTGGCCAGGCGCGCGGCGGTGGGCTGAACGACGAATCCGTAGTCGGAGAGGGCGGCGGTCAGTGTGCGCGCCACCTCGTCCGCTTTTCCGGGCGGGGTGTGAATGAGGAAAAAACGGTAGCCCGCGGTGTCGGGGAACAAGCGCAGGAAGTTCTCTTCGGAGATGAGCAGCGCACCTTGAAACACGCTGTCCTGGAGCGCCGCCACGATGCGGTAGCGGACGCCGGCTAATTCGAACTCCTCGCCCAGCTTGCGGTGCAGCGAGTAGGTCATCGAATTGGCGTCGGCGATGGCTGGAATAGCGCCGCCCGGGAGTCGAGAATCGAGGAGCGGCCAGGGGTTCCGCGGGGGCGGCGCCAGGATGCGCGGGTTCTGGGGTTGGTAGAGGTTGAGGCAACTGGCATCGTCGCCGGGGTGCAGGCGGAAAGGGATGAATTGGACGCCTTCGAGGGGCGGAATGTTGATGAGCGGCAGTTCGGAATCCGCAACGAGCGGGAAGGGGCCGGGGGGAGAAGCATCGCGGCGAAAGGCATCGAGGGATGCGATCACGAATGTCGCCGAGGCGATGAGGGCGATGCACAGGACGCTGCGGCCGGGGCGGTAGCGGACGCTGCGCAGGCCCAGCGCCACCAGGCTGCCGATGGCTGGAGATTTGCGCGCGTGGAGCCAGGCGGATTGGAAGAGGAGGGCGGCGATGAGTAGGAGCGTGCCGGCGAAGAAGAAAGCGGCGGTTTGGTTGGCGAACAGAGATAAGGAGGCGAGGAGGAGGGCAAGAAGGCCGAGTACAACTCGGCCGCAGGCTGCAAGCCTGCCCCACAGAAAGGCGCCGGCGAGCAGGGCGCGGGGGGTGAACGAGTGGTGGCGGCGCAGGGTCCACGCCACGGAGGCAAGGCCCGTCACCATGCCTGCGGCGGCGCCGAGGGCTAGGGGGGGAATGGAGGCGTGCAGCGAAAGGAGGCGGGTTCCTACGGCGTCGAACCACCAAGTGCGCAGGCCCAAGAGGACGACGGCGCCGTAGAACAGCGCGACCCCGATGCCGGCCCCTGCGCCGGCAACGGCGAGGACGGCGCCTTCGAGCAGGAACAGGGTTCGGATTCTCGATGCCGAAAAGCCGAGCGAGCGCAGCACGCCGATTTCGCGCGTCCGCTGTTCGATTCCAAGTCTGAAGAACAGGCCCGTGAGCAGCAGGGCTGAGGCCATGAGGAAGAAACTGAAGTAAGTGAAGTATTCGCCGAAGTCCGTCGCGCCACGCGCCGCTGCCAGGGCTTGAGATCTTACGGGGACGACGGTGAGACCGGCGCGCGCGGGGTCGAGCGCGGCACGGAGCGACTCGGCGAAGTGCGGGGACGGCGGGAAGACGCGGATCGAGGTCAGGCTGCCGAAGCGCGTGCCCCACAGTTCGCGGCCGCGCGCGAGGCGAATGAAAGCCTTCGGAGTGGTGCGGTATCGATTCCAATACTGCTCGTCGGCGGGATGGATGCGGGACATGTCGAGGGGGAAGGGCGGGTCCCAATCGCGGAGGTTGCGGGATTCGGTGATGCCGGGATAGTCGGGGGCGAAGTTCGGGTCGGCGGCGTCTCCGGCCAGCGGGACGATGCGCTCGACGCGGAATGGCGCGGTTTCGGTGTGCAGTGCGTCAGAGCGCCAGACGTAGTATTCGAGGGTAACTGGGTCGCCTATGTTGGCTCCCAGTTCGCGCGCGGCCCAGTCGTTCAGGGTGATGCCGTCGTCGTGGGCGGGGGCGAGGTTGGAATCGAGCGCGGTAACTAGCGAATAAGGGATTTCATGTTGGTGCATGCGGACGGCGTTCGCCAGGTAGGTCAGGATTGGCTGGGTGCGGAAGCCGAGCGATTGGGCGGCGGTAGCAACTGAGTCGCCGATCAGCGCGCTGTCGGCTTCGAGCGAAAGGCAGGAGGGGTTGTCGAGAGTGCGGACACGGAGACCAACGTCTGCCAGGGTGTAGTGCTGCTTCAGGTCGACGGGAGCGTGGGTCAGCAGGAGCGTGTTGACCTTGCCGGGTTGGTTCAGGTCGCGCTGCAGGCGGGCGAGCGGGACGTATATGGCGCGGACGTCGCCTTGTTGCGGGCGAAGGGAGAAGGAGGGCAGGTCGCGGACCTGCCCCACCGTCAGCCGGATGGTTCTGATTGCGTCGTCTCTGCGGCCGTGCAGGGATTCGAGCGGAATGGAAGAGGGCTTTGGAATGCGGAGGAGGATGTCGTCACCGGGCCTAGCACCGAGATCTTTGGCGAGGGCTGCGGTGATGAGGACCTGGGGAGTTTCGATGCCGTAGACCTCCACCCCGGCTTCGTGGCCGACAACTCCTTCCAGGGCGATGATTGGCGTGCCGGCGGCTAAATCCTGGCGGAAGAAGCCGGGGCGGGTGACGATGGAAACGGTGTTGCCGAGGCGCGCCAGGACCAGGTCGCGCAACCCGGCGCGCACCGAATCGCCCACTAGGGCGGCGCCACCGAGCACGCCCGTGGCGGTGGCCACGCCCAGCAGAACGGCCAGGTTCGTGCGCCAGTACCACGCGAGGTTACGCGCCAGCAGGGTGTAGAGTCGCATGACGCAGTTCGTACCGACTGGAAAATCGCGCGGCCAGCGCGAGGTTGTGGGTGACCACTATGAGAATGGTCTGCTGACGCGCGTGCAGTTCCAGCAGCAGGGCCGCCACCATTTCCGCCGAAGCCTCATCGAGGTTGCCGGTAGGTTCATCGCAGAGCAGAAGGGCCGGCCGCAGGATGAGGGCACGGGCGAGGGCGACGCGCTGCTTCTCGCCGCCGGAGAGCTCCGCGGGACGGTGACCCAAACGGTCTTCCAAGCCCACTTGACGGAGCAGGTCGCGGGCGCGCGCGGGATACGCGGCGCGATCATTGGCCACCAGCGTGGGGACGAGCACGTTTTCCAGAACCGAGCACTGCGGCAGCAGGCAGTGGTCCTGGAAGACGAACCCGATGGACTGGTTGCGGAATGCCGCCAGCTCCTTTTCCGGAATGGTGTAGGGATTGACGCCGCCCAGCGTCACGGTGCCGGCGGTGGGCGGCTCGAGCGCTCCGGCGATGTAAAGCAGGGTGCTTTTGCCCGAGCCGGATGGCCCCATGATGGCCGCCGCCTCGCCGCGATTCAACGCGAGCGACACGCCCGAAAGTACGGTTAGAGGGCCGCGCGGCGACGGATACTGTTTGGTGACGTTTGAGATCTCAAGCATGGGCGATGACCTGGAATGCTTCAAGGGCGCGCGCCGCCATGTGCGAGGCGCTGAAATACTTACGAACGCCCTCGGCGCCCCGGCGGCCGAGTTCCGCAGCCAGCTCGGGGTTTTTCCATAGACCGTAAATGCCGTCGGCCAGGCTGACGGCATTGTCCGGCTCGACCATGACTCCGCCCCCGGTTCTCTCGATGATCTCGGGAAACGCGCCGCGCCGGGGCTGGACCACGGGCACGCCGCTGGCCAGGGCTTCGAGGAGGAAGATTCCCTTCGGCTCGTCGTAGGCGCTGGGGACGCTCAGGAGGTTGAGGCTGCGTAAGAACTCGGTCTTCCCTGCCCGGTCCAGCTCGCCCCGATAGTGGAATTCGTGGGCCAGGCCGACGTGCTTCATGAGCCGCTCTACGCCGCGCAGGTAGCGGCGATGCTCCGGCGCCAGGTAGCCGGCGGCCTCCAGCGCCGAGCCGGCGAAATCGCTCTCGCGCCGCAAGCGCACGTAGCTTTCGGCCAGCAGGTGCAGGCCCTTCTCGGGGGCGACGCGCGCGAAGAAACCGACCTTGAACGGGGCGCCGGGAACGCGCGCCGGCGGGCCGTAGCCATCGGCGTCGATGCCTAAAGGGACCACGTGCAACTTGCGGTCGGGGATGCCGAGTTTGCCCTGCCAGTAGTCGGCGCAAAACTCACTGACAGCCAGGAAGCCATCGACATCCTCAACCTTGGCGCGGATCAGTTCCAGCGCCTGCGACCGGTACGGCTCCAGTAACTGGTCGAGGAAGAGTTCCTCGCCCTGCAAGGTGCAAGCGACCGGCCGGCCGAGCGCCTCGCGGATGGGCCGCGCCAGGCCGATGAGGAGAGAATTGGGCAGGGTCGAAATGTCGGGCGGTTCCGCGGTGCGGAGGAAGGCGGTCAACTTGCGAATGTCCTTGAGCTGATAGCCCGACTCGCCGCGCAGCATGGAAACCGTCATGGCGCCGAGCGAGTGCGGGTTGACGCGGATGGAAGTTTGGGAGGCCAGATGGAGCATCCAGGGCGCGTCCCATAGGCGGTCGAGGAGCGGGCGCGGACGGCGGAAGAAGGCCGCCTCCTGGCAGAGGCACACGCTGATGCCG
>Ga0209039_10002322_pt1 | contig 16350 bp, 17 predicted proteins | sample BogFormECP12_OM1_FD_188238 | JGI IMG/M metagenome (GOLD analysis project Ga0209039, IMG submission 188238) | Bog forest soil microbial communities from Calvert Island, British Columbia, Canada - ECP12_OM1 (SPAdes) (version 2) | ecosystem: Environmental > Aquatic > Freshwater > Wetlands > Bog ... | reverse complement strand
AAACCTTGTTATGATAAATGATATCTGGAACGTGGTAATGATGTCGAACCCTGTAGTGATGGGTGACACGTGGAACACGGTACCGATGTGAAACCTTGTAGTAATGGTAATACCCAATTTCTCAATTCTGCCGGCTCGTTAGGCCAGCTGTGCAATACGCCACTCTATTGAATTGCTAATTCAAAAGGAAAACTACCCGGGCCATCATCGTTAATGCAATAAACCGATGGCATGTGATTGCTAATCGAATCCCATGGCGATGGAGTACCGACTTTTATTAATCGCACATTCGCCAAGGATGCAGTTCTCGATGTATTTTTTCATAGTATTGCAACTCAAATCATTCAACGACGAGGTAATATTTAATCCGTCGACAAAGAAAGAGTGAAAACACGCACTTATAAAGATTCCCTATCTCTTGAAAATCTGAAAAAAAGAACGGCTTTTTTCGATAAAATTATTTTTACAAATGTTCTTATCGGATTCCATGAACACGCCGGCATCTGACCTTGAATTTTTTTTACAGCCGAATCGATCTGGGAAAAAAACGTTCATGAAATCGGCCAGCTGAGCAAGGATTTTAGCAAGTTAAGGCGAGACAATTCACCCCGGGAGAAGGTCGCGATGAAACTCTCCCCGTTAAACATCTTTTTCAAGATTTTCCGCTCATCCAGTCCTAGATCGCTGAGCTCGTGCGATTGATGATGGAGGGTTTCAATTTCATCTAGCTTATCTTGCAAGAATGCGCGTCCTTCCACCAATCCGTGACCGGCAATGAAAATCTCGAGCGCTTCCATTCCCTCCGTCTCGTCATGAAGCCGATGGATCGATGCATGGATTTGTTGGATGTCCTCTTGAATGCTGCAGGCTCCACCAAAGAGCGCCCGGTATTTCGGTAGCACGGCATCACCCACGAACGCGAGCTGGTGCACGCGATCGAGCAACGCGACCAGGCAGGGTGCGTGACCTGGCATGGGAAACAAGTCCAAGCTGTATTCCCCGGATCGCGTGGTGATCGATCCGCTGTCGAGCGGAATTGCTAGCGTCGGCAACAATTGATCGCCCCATGCGAGCTGGCGATAATCCGGGTACGTGTATCCCTCGGCCATGAATTTTGCCGCTTTTTCCGGCGCATAAATAGGAATCTCGAATTCAACGTGCAGCATCTTTCCCCCGCCAGCGTGATCTTCATGCGCGTGCGTCAAGAAACACCGCGTGATGCGTTGCTCCGAGGGCAACCCAGACGCGAAGGCCCGCAAGTCATCGGCACCAGCGGGCGGGCCCGAATCGACCAGCAAGCCGTCGAGTAAAAAACACGAGGTCCAGTATGGCTCGGGCATGAGCGGGTTGTCCGTGCTCCATCGCCACTCGGTAACGGGGCCGTGGTTAACGATCTTCGTCGGCATGATCCCACGAAAGTAGTTCTTGGTCATCGGGAGAATTTTTTCTTTGTTTTCCCTTGTCAAGGAAATCACCGCGCGAGCCCGTCGTTTCATCAAACACGCGCCCAGGAGGGGGAAACTTTTCGACGGCATCCGTTAATTTCGGATTGATGAAAAAATTCTCGCCCGGATAATCTGCCAGCGTCTTGTCCTGGAATGCATCCTTCCTGTCAAGCGCGATCTTGACGACACGAGGGTCGACCCCGATATTTACCAACTCCTGGTACAAGAATGTCTTGAGCTTGGTAAATTGGCTTTCCTGAAACAAGAGCACGATGGATGCCATGAGGATCGTGCCGATGACAGGGAATCCAAAGATGAATATCGCGAACTGCGTCGCAGGAAACAAGCCAAAACCAGATGAACCCGAGATCTGGCCAAAGACAGACCAGTTATCGATGACAAAGTAAACATAGGTGAACAACGCGCTAGTGCCAACTATTCCCCTGATGATAGACATGAACCAGCCGCTGATCGACTGGATTTGCGGTGGAGTCCGGCGTGCCTGATACTGTCTGAAAAACACGACACCGGCATCATCTAGTAAGAAGCACGGGGGAAGCAACCAGAAAAACAAGACGAAACTCAAGACCGTGCCTATTACCATCACGAGCAAGTAAGAAGCGCACGCAAAAGCTGGGTCCTTGATAAATAATTCCGGAAAGGTAGGAAACTTCAATCCATTCAAGACTGGCAAGATAGCCGTGAAAATTGTAAATGTAGTAAAAATCATGGCTGTCATCGACCTGACAATTGCAACTCTGAATGAATGCTCTTGGTGTGTATCCATAACCAGCGTCAATGTCGTGGCTTTTTTACCACGCTTGAATATCACGTGGTACAACCTAACGATCAGTTTAACGGCGATCGCTGGCGATGTCTTGTACCATAAAGCCATAATGAAAGGCAAGAACCCGAATAATATGATCATGGAAAGGATAAACAATCCTTTAGGCAATGGGTCGCCCTTGATTAGGAAATTGAAAAACGAAAAATCAAACCCGATCACCACAAGCAAGATCACCACGACTGCGACCGTGCCCTTTATCGAGACAGACTTGACCTTTTCGTATCCGATGATCATTTTTTGTTCCTTTTTGTACTTTACAACGAGCACCAAGAAAATCACGAATAATACCAGGTTTGCAGTTCCGAAGATCGATAAAGGAAATCCGGCCCCCAATAACGATAATATGGCCAACACGGTAGAAATAAGGAGAAATCCGAACACAACAAGTACCGTCGATATGGTGACGCGTGTTTTCTCTTCCTTGGTCGCGGATTTCCTTTGCGCGATGAGCTCCTTGATTGTCACCATGGGCATGCATCTTTTCACGGATGATGGCGCTATTTTGCTGTGCCATGCAACAATTCTGCAGCATGCTATAAAAGCATGAAACATGGCTAAAGCAAAGACGATAAAATTATCTTTCCTCTCAATGGAAATCCTGGTATGCTTCTCCCTCTGGCAATTGGTTTGCTGAACGAGCCTTGTTTTCCCTCGAATCGCGATATTGCGTTCCATCCAGGATCCGGTACACCGCCACTTTCTTGGCAATCTCTGGCATCGCGTGGAAAAATAACAAGGCGCTCGCGGCAATCGCGATAAATAGCGTCCATTCCCATGTTGGCATCATTGCGGTGTTATTGATGGTGAACGAGGGAAGATTTATCACTTGCGTTGCGGCGATGCCGATGATCACGTTCGCGATCGTGCCGAATGCGACGAGTAAACGGTTCGTCCCTTTCCTGCGAATTGCATCCAGGATGATGATCACGTAATAAAACAATCCGCCAACGATCATGCCCCCGAATGATGCAAACGCCGCGGGAATATGCACGGCCATGGTTTGGCTCGTGTTTGGAAACAAAGCTAATGCAATGAACCCGCCTGATGCAACCATATTTGTCACGATGGCGAGCGTGGCAAGGAACTTGTTCAACACGCGCAGGTGCTTGTAAACGAACTGGTAAAATGGAATCATTATAACCGCGAGATAGAGAAACGCCGCGGAAAAGAATCCAAAACCACTCGGATTCAAGATGGGGTTGCCGAGGTCGCTTACCGTGTTCGTGAACGGGGAATAGCGCGTGCCGTTCATGTTAAAAAGATAATAAGCGAGAACGAGCAGGGCAAAAAATACTGACGCGGCAAGAGGAAATAACCTTTGGAACAAGGTTCTTTTTTTATAGTCGCCCTCGAAGAACTGTTCGACATTTTTAACAAAAATCTCTTCAAATGAATGCGGAAAGTAGCTATAATCCACATCGTACCAGTGAAGGACATTGATCCTTCTGTCTTGATCAATTTTCCGCTTCATTCTCCAGCATCATCGCAAGCATGATTATTTAATCATTCTGCTTGTAAATAAGGCGGCGATGAACATCCTATCTTGGAGGGAAAGTCTTGATCTTGGCCGTTCGATGCTCGATGTATTTAACTGAAAATGATCCTTGCAAACCGGCTCGGATGGTCTCGTTCTCACGTGCCAGGCCGGGGTGAAACGAGTCAAGAAGGGCGTGGTCAATTGCTAGCTCGCTATGGATTTTCATTTTTATATCACGGCATATTCCTGGACGATGCACGACAGATCACGGTCACGAGGCGACGTGTAACTCGCAAGCAAAGCATCATTCTACCGAGAGATTGCGTGTCCATTTTTGGATGATATGGGTATATGTATTGGTTCATGCATAATAATACACGTGCATGCAACGGATCGCGTGTATTTCCATGCAACCGGGCGCGTGATGGCAATGTTTGGAAATGCATCGAATCGCTGCATCTTAAAAACGAAGAATTCTATCTCGGGTGAAGGATATAAAACAGCTTGACCGCATGCTCATCGGTATAATTCTTGGGACCGGCGCGATGTTCTTGCTGGTAGCAATCACGATCGTGATAACTGGCCAAGTACCGAAAATAGACCTGGGTTTTCAACCTTGACCGGGTCAAGGTTCATGATCTCGAAAGGAACAGATACAAGAATAGCCAGCACTTGCGAGCCAAATAAGTACAAATTGATGCCATCCTGGACAATTCACTTGCGAATTTTACACCGCATATTCTTTTATTAATCATCACGAATGTAGAATACTCATGATGCTTGCAGAACTTTATGAAACGATATTCGTGCGCAAATCTGTCAGGAAATTTGAGCCTTCGCCACTCGCCAGCGAAGCAATCGCCGAATTATCTGCATTCATGAAGGAACTCGTCCCCATGCACGACGACATCACGATCGAACCAAGGATCGTTCCTGGAAAAGACGTGATGAGCCCATTTCGACCGAAACCTTCCAATTATATCCTTGCCTTCTCCGAACCGAAGGACGGTTACCTGGTCAACGCGGGCTTCATGCTGCAGCAAGTGGACCTCTTTCTATCTGTTCGTGATATCGGGTGCTGCTGGCAAGGCATTCCTCAACCGACCTGGACCGCCCGGAAGTCGTCGAAGCTTGAATTCATCATTGCCCTGGCCATCGGCATGCCCGCAGAACCGATACACAGGTCCAGTGCCGAGGAATTCGACCGGAAACCAATCGAGCAAATCACTACCATCTCGGAGATGGACGATATCATGGAAGCGGTTCGCTTGGCGCCCTCGGCCACGAATAACCAGCCATGGTTCTTTACAAGGGACGAAGCGGGATTATTGCACGCGTATTGCGTCAAGGTTAATCCGCTGAAAGCAATTTTCTTTCACAAGTTCAACGAGATCAGCCTTGGCATCGCCATTTGCCACGCCTGGATCGCAATGCTTCATGAGGGAAAAACCCCCGAATTCACGAACGATGCCAGCGCGCGGGACCATCCCCCGGCAGGATATTATTATGTCACATCCATAAAATTCTCTTGAGCGATGCAGGGCAGTGATGGAAAACCATCTGTCGAAACACATTTATACTGGAATAGAGCAATCTATCCTTTGGCCATATTATAACAATAATTTGCATCAGGTTCCATAAAATATTGGGTATATTTGTCGACTCGACTGGCGACACTCTCGCACCTGGAGGTTTCTTTGCGGCCACGAGGTTCTTTTTCCTTGAAAAGCAACCTGGCCATGATATTCCTCAATCTTTCATGCGAAATGTAGAATAAGCCCGTGGAACGATCCAGTAATTAATCAAGAGCTTTTCTAGGGCAACGTGTTCGTGATGGAAGCCAAGTTAACACGCAGTGCAGGGACAGTTTTGCTCGTTTCTGGAATACTGACCATTGCTTATTTCAACATTTCTTCCAACTTTTTTGCAACAATTCTTTCGATCTTTTTCTCCAAGGCTTGGCTTTCCTGATCCTCTGGAACGGTTTCTTGTTGCTCTTGGGATTGCTTCATCTTTTTCATGTATTCCCTGACCGCGTCCCGGATCATTTGAGACATTGATGCATGCACCACTTCGCTCGAGAATCGCTCCCATTTAGTTTTCAGGGTCTCTGGGATAACCAGATTGATCCGCGCGGTCTTTTCCGGCCTAGGTGAAGCACCTCCACCAAATGTCTGGTACAATCCTGTACGTCGGGCGCATTCGATAAAAGCATTGTACACGTTTCGATCGGTTGGTAAAACGGCTATGCTCGGAAATATGACAGGGTTCCATAATGCAAGGTCGTGGCCAAGAGGGTACCAAAGGCCTTCTTGCTGCAACAATTCTTCGACTTCTTGTACCGTGATCACGTTCTCCAAATCAACCTTATTAAGCATTATAACCAGTGGAAGTTTCTTAATGAGAGCATCGCCCGCGACGGCTTTCAACTCCTTGAGACTTTCCACGTTATCTTCCCATCGATCACGCTGGCCATCGAAAACGAAAATGATCCCATCTGTTCCCAAAAAGAAATCGTTGCTCATTCGATCTCCAAAATGCGGTTCGCTCGTGAACGTGTAGATATGGAAAAACACCGATTCCTTTTTAACACTCTGAAATATCCCTCGGTCAGAGTATAATCCTTCATAGAGATCGACGGGTATCTTAATGAGGTCTCCCGTGTTTTTGAAATTGTCATCACCTTTCCTTTCGTTTTCTTTTATCTTATTGTACAATATATCCACAGCCGTGGTTTTTCCAGACCCTTCAATACCCCAATACAGAATCTTGATGTATATTTTATTGCCAGAGATGTCGACCATTTTTTTTCACTTCATTATATTGTGAAATGCCTTCCAACTAGCGATATTGCATCTCGATACTCGTCCATTTCAATATTGAAATTCCCAGCTAATTTCGCGGCGAATTGCTTTTCAAAATCAATCGCAAACCCTTCCAGGCGATGTTTTGTTTCATCGGCGTGGTTAATTGTAAAGAGGATGAAGCAGCATTGCTCACCGTAAGCAAAGGATAAGACTTCTTTCTCATGCGTGATTTCCTTGATATGCCCATTACTAGCGAGGATTTCACCGAGAAGATTATCTATCATGCCTATTGCAGATCCGTAAAGATCATCTTTATCCCCGGAGTTAATGTTAATACCATTATCCTGGAAATGGCACGTGAAAAGGACTAATGAATCCAATCGGTGTACCACGAAGAGCTGCTCCAAGCAAGAATTCCAGCTGAGTTCTTGCGAGCAAATAACAGGTTCTTGAGCTATCGCAGAACCATAACAAGCTGCTTCACCTTGGTATTTCGGCTCGATCGTGATGCCCGACATTTTCTTTCACACGCTTTTTATAATTTTAAATTCTTGAATTCTATGAGAATAATATCCTCATCAAATATATAAGGATTGTGTAAGAAATACATAAATGCTACATAACGGGTTTTATCTTGAATTTACGCAAAACAAAGAGATCGGCTAATGGCCAACTGATCCACTTGACTGGAATCACGAATATACATTCCAGTAAATGCTTTAGGATCTTCAGAAAAAAGGAATGGGTAACGATTCTTGCAGGAGTGTCGGAGATGTTCATGATTCGTTAATTAATTATCTCAAAAGCGTGAAGCATCTGCGATCGCAGCATCAACGTCCGGGAATTCATCCACGATGACATAATCCGGTTCAAGTTTTCGTGCCTCGTCTAGCAACTCGCGTGACGTGATGGTCCACGCCATGCGCACGTCCGCCTGCTTCCACGCCGCCGCTTCCTTGCTCGTGAGTGGTTGAAAGGCACTCTTGAGTGCCTTTCCGTAGTCCGCCGTCTCCTCGTGTTCTTCGAGCATGGCGGGGAGGACATCCGCAAAAAATTGCTTGATCGCCGAAGGTTGATACCCACGGTTCAAGCCGAACCTGATACCCGGCCGACGAAACTTGCGCTGGAAATGATGCAGCCGGAACGCATTGACGAAATACGTGACATTACGCCCGTTCCACATGTCGATGGTGGCGCGCACGACGGGTTGCCAGTCGCGCACGTACCCGGCTACGAAGAGGGGGACATCCAATGGAATTTCCCGGCTCAGTTGTTCCAACATGAATCGCGCGTCGTTAACAAGAACCATGCTCACGGGGTTGGGCGCCTTCAAGTCGACGACGAGGAATTTTCCCGTCTCTCGCAACATCATCCCAACGTCGTGCACGGATATGCCATCGACCGTCGGGGTGCCACTCGCCTCGTGACCTATGCGTACCTGCCCGTGGTAGACGTGGAAATCAACTTCGATGCCATCGAATGCCGGATCATTCAAGCCGTGCTGGATGCGATCGGCATCGTTGCATTGGTGCAAGATGAATTTCATTGCAATCTTTTTTTAACATTTGGCTAGATACAGATAAAGGAATACAAATAGAGTATAAAAACCGTCTTAGTACAAACTGGAATGTTGAAACAAAGGCATTTGTCCAGAAAATATAAGAAAAAAGGAAAGGGTAACGACCCTTGCAGGTGTGTCCCGCCAGGCTCGTTTTTTTGAGCCGGGTGCTCATCCACGGTTCCTTGGCTAGAAACTCACGAACCGATTGGAGCCAAGGTTAAGATCCTTGTTTAATTTGCATAGATGCCTTCGTATCTTGCAAGTTGTTCTTCGATTATTTGAATAACGTGTTTTATGAATTCATTTTTTCGATCAAGCTTGTCAGGATTACTGCTAAATTGAAATTTATAAGAGGCGTTCTTGAGTTTTTCGCAACATAGGCGATAATTCATGAATAATTGCTCGTATTTCTTCAGGGATAATATGCTGACAAATAATGCGGTCAGAAATGTCAGTGGAATTGGAATTATGTAAATTAATAAATTGGAAATTCCCAGACTGTTCCAATCCAACAAGGATATAAAACTGATGATTTGAGGAGTAACTAATGCAAATATAATTGCAGAGAACTGGAATTTTTGATACCTTTTCTTATTAAAATTGGCTTTAGTGTCAAATTCTACCATATTTTTTATGTAATATTTCCAAAAGATATCAAAATCATCATCAAATACTTGTTCATCATCGAACTGTTTTTCCAGCTGGAGGATTTTATCAGCTCCCCCCCATTCTGCATTATAGAGATAAACGCTTTCACTATACTCAGGCAAATTATAACTTAAATCCAATACTTCATCGATTCTAGCGATGACAGATTCATCACTTTCTTTTTCTGTTTCAGTCATGATATTATCTCCTAATCGCTTTTTGTGTGCTGGATCTCGCTCCACTTTACGTTTTCTTGCAATAAAACTGATTCAGTCTTGTTGACAAATGCGTGTTCCAATTTTACGAGACCTGAGATATTACTCATTTTTCCTATTAATTCAGTGTAAAAACCATCATACAACCTCATGAGGGATTTAGCAGTTTGGAGGTAGTTTAACGTGTTTTCGCTGTTTTTCTGGATTTTGTCTTTTTCAGAATAGATTGAAGAAATAATAGATGCAATCGTGGCTACGAGCACAATATAGATCGACACGGTTTTAGAATTCACTAATCCGATAAGACTTAAAAGAGTTTCATTTGTCAAGATTGTCAGCGCAAAAGTAATATACTTAAAAATCTTCGAGATTTTTCCATTTTTCATGAAATTGAAGTAAACAGATTTCTCGATGTCTTTCTCTTTTAATTCTTCTTTTATGGGATTGATCCGTTTATAGAACCACGATAATTGATCTAAATATCTGTTTTTGATATAATGTTCAAACCGTAATTGAGTTAGGTCTTGTTGGTACTCGGTATTTAGTTTTTCTATCAATTCTTTCAAATTAGTTGAAATTGTACCAATTTTATCCTTTAACCCGATTATATTATCGTATAATTGATTAGTGCTGATATCCATGATTTCCTTGAAGGCATTACTTTCCTCATTTATAGTGACAAGCTGTTTATTGGCCATTGATGCTTTTTCTTCAGGATTTAAGCCCAAGTAATGATCCAGTCCTGCTTGGAATTCAAAAAATTCGAGCTTGAGAAAATCGTAGTATCGTTTGCCCCCTAACCATTCTCGGAAATATTTCTCCATTTTACTGGTGATTAGATAGTTAAGCAGAAGTAAAATAGCACCAGAAATACGCAAAATGAAAAAGCTGGTTTGAGCTATTAAAATAGGTGCTAATACCGCCATTACAGTCGTGAATGATGACAAGTAATCATACGTTTTCTTATATTTCAAGAATTCTGACTTGGCTTTAGTAATCCTTGTTTCAAATTCATTATAATCCATGTGTATCATCCTCAATTGAGCAAAATGTTATTTTTTATTGATTTTCAACTTTTTTTATTTTTGATTTTCGCTTTTCCATTTCTCCATGTCAAATTTCCGTTTTTTGGGATTTGGATGAACATGATATCCGAGTAATCTTAAACCAGCTAGCGTTGTTTCTATGGTCACTTTATCAAAAATTATTGAACTTTCGGGTAATTCTGAAAATTGAATCATGTCTAAATGGCATTTATCGCAATATTTTTGCGGATTCTTTGGATCCCATTCTTTATGGTAATCGGACGGATGATGAAAGCCTTGAGATAATTTCGTTTCCCACCAGCTATCATGAATATATTCAGCCAAACCATCAACGATGGTATTTGGTAAGCCTTTAAGCAATTCAGCTATTAATTCCTTCGGAATAGGATTTGGCTTATTTTTCATTGGTTTTTTCTCGCGTGCTATTTGTTATATCGATTATTTTTATCAATATGACTATGGTATTGAGCTTTAATTTTAAATTATTTTAGGCTTTAGTTTTCTCCCATTTCCATTTTGTTCAATTATTAAAGATATAACGATATTTTGATGCGTTTTTAAAAAATGATGCTATAACTCGATTTTAGATTTTTCACGACATGCGAGCAATCTAACCATTGCTATTTATTTGCCTGTAAAGTGAAAAACAGGGACTAATTGGAAAACAAAGCACGTTTACCGCACTTGTTACTCAAAATATGATTCTGAACCCCCCGTGGGTTGAATCATTCGTGAAAAACTCTATTCAAATTAATTCAAGCAAAAATGAATGAAGTATTTGCCTCGTGATAACCACGAATCATGCGATATATCTATATATTTGATAAAAACAAATTTCCATCCAACATAAGGGTTAAGATTACGGCAATATCTATTGAGTTAAAATAAAATCGAGGTTAGTTTGGAATGACATGTTTATTCTGCCATGATACTGGCAAATGCACTGCTTGTAAGGGAACTGGTAGAGTCGGTGGAGGTAGTGGACTATCATGTGTCATGTGTGGTGGTTCGGGTAAATGCCCTCATTGTGGAGGGTCATCTTCTAGAGCTGGTTCACGACAACAACCTTCATTTGGTCAATCTTCTTTCGGACAAGCAAGAGGCGGTCGTGGCCCACAGCAACCCGGATTTGGAGCTCGACCACAAGGAGGATCTGGTTTCAATAGACCCAGCGGTGGAGTTGGAGCTCATCCACGAGCGGGATCTGGATTCAATAAGCCAAGCGGTGGAGTTGGAGCTCATCCACGAGCTGGATCTAGTTTCAATAGACCTAGCGGCGGACCTGGAGCTCATCCACGAGCGGGATCTGGATTCAATCAACCAAGCGGATTTGGAGCGGGCCCGCAAGACGGAGGCGGTTTTAATCAACCGAGAGAAGACCCATTCGAGAAAGCAAAGCAGCTTGTTGGTAATGGAATCAATCTATTGCAATCTTCCAATCCCGTTGATCGACTTCGAGGAATCCAGATGATAAATAGTCCCGAAGCAATCCACAGCAGAAAGCAGGCATATAGCGTTGCATTACAAATTTATCCCGACGAGGTTGACGATCAGGTCCGTGCCGGATTGATAAATCTAATACTTGCATTTGGAAAAGGTGATCCCAAAGCATTTGACTATTTCCAGCACGCAGCATACGACGCAAGCCCAAATGTTGTTTTTATTGGAAGCATGGGATTGCTTTCTTATCCTCAAGGAGTAGAAGAAGGATTACAAAGATTACGTTATGCTTTTGACTCAGGTTCTACCATGTTGCAACGAATGATTATAGGGGAAATAGGAAAGCTTGGTCAAAAGGCAGAAGGCGTGATTGATTTAGTCACGAGAAACTTAGGCTCGACATCATGGTTCATGCGGAGAACAACAAAGAAAGCTGTTAAAAACCTGATGAAAGCTGACGTCAATGTCGTGAAACATTTAGTAGACCAATTAGAAATTGGATCGAACGAGGATAAGGTAGCTGCTTGTGCGGGACTTGGAGAGCTTGATAAAGAAGCAAAGGGGAGTGTTGGAGCCCTTGGGGAAGCTTTAAAGGATCCATCCGTGAGTGTTCGGGAAAAAGCAGCGTGGGCTTTATTGCAGATGGAAAAGAACGCAGCTCCAGCAGAAGCACAATTGCAAGCAGCATTAAAAGATGAATCCCCCGCTGTAAGCAAGTATGCATTAAAAACACTCAATAAATTCTCGAAACTATCCAAGGATCAAAAAGAACAGATTAAAGAACTCGAAGAGCACGAAAAAGAGATAAAACAAATCCAAAGAGTGTGGGGACTGAAAGATAAAGAAGAGCCTAAGGAATCTGAAGAAGAAACGTCCGCAGAACCGGAATATAAGAACAAGTTCTTCATGTCTCATTCAACCAAGGATTTTGCATGGGTTCAAAAAGTGTCTAAAGTCATTGAATCCTGGCCCGGTTGCAAAGCATGGATGTGTGAACGGGACATTTATCAAGGACAAAATTGGATGGAAGCCATCTATGATGGCATCGAGGAATGCAATTGGTACATCTTGTTTTGGTCTCAAAATGCACAAAGTTCAAAATGGACCATGGAAGAAATAGAAGAGGCAAAACTTCGAAATGTCGAGAGTGACGATACTAATCCCAAGGTATCCATTGTCAATTTGGGCATGAGTGAAATGCCCCGATTACTGGCCCTTCATCAAGGCTCCAAAGTAACAAAAGATGAAGACATAGCTGAATTTTGTAATCGACTAAAAACCCAAGTTGAATTCTAAATTTTCTTCTCATGATTTGAGTAAATACTTTTTTTCATTTTCTAGCGTGAATCCTGATCGCCAATCTCGGAAATTAAAGCTGTTTCTGTCCATAGTGATGCCATCTTGATTAGAGATTCAGCTGTTCTACGAAAAGCGGATATCTGCTTCATTTAACGAGCCCATGAAAAAAATCTAAAATCCGTTATCAATCATGCAAGCATTGAAGTAAAAAAACGTGGACCATCTTTCACGAGCTGATGACATGCCTTATAGAGACATTAAAGATTTGTTAGCCCATCAAAACAAATCAAGGAAGGACAACAAGGATAAAAAGGACGGCGGTATTCCGAAGGAAAAACTCCAGCCAAAAATATCCAAGGACACCATAGATCGTAGAAAAGCTCCAGCAGAAAGGTGATGCTTGAATTGGTACTTCTTGAGCCTTCTTTTTCGGCTCGCCTTGTTATCTCGGACACTATTTTCTGCAATAAATCGTGTTGAATGTTCAACTAACATACAGTTAAATTAATATCCCCAATAACCATGACTGCCTAATCTCGTTTCACTATACTCGGTTCTTGATACGGCTTAATAGAAAAGAATTCCGTTGTGCCTCGATCGAATACCCGATTCATTTCCAATAAAGGTCGAGGCCCATTATGTTGCAGCGGCGCCGCACTAGGTCTTTCAAGGTTCGCTTCACAATCTCGGGGGGCGATGTCAGGGGATTGCTCGCGAGATCGAGAAACCGGAGCGAAGCTAATTGTCCGATGCTCTCCGGTAAAGATGTAAACTGGTTATGGTCGAGAAATAGCGTCGTGAGCGACGATAATTGCCCGAAACTCTCGGGGAGAGACGCCAGCTGGTTACCCCCAAGATTTAGTTCCTGGAGCGATGATAATTGCCCGATGCTCTCGGGAAGCGACTCGAGCTCGCAACCACCGGCATATAATACCTCGAGCGATGTTAAAAGTCCAATCCAATCGGGAAGGGATGAGAACGTGTTACCATCGAGTTTAAGTTGTACAAGATTTGATAAATGCCCGATGCTCTCTGGGAGAAACACGAGCCGGTTGTCGGTGAGGTCGAGTTTCTCGAGCGAAGATAACTGTTCAATGCTCTCGGGGAGAGACGTCAATCCCTTTCCAGAAAAGTCTAAACTTCTACGGGAATGGGCTTTGAAATCCTCAATGGTCTCGCCAAGCAGGGATTCGAGTGTTTGAACGTCGCCGGCCGTGTTGTCTCGGGTATCAGCTTCGATCGCAAGGTCTCGTTCATCCCCCTCGATACTCTTACGATTCTCCGGCATTTCATCGGTTGACTTGCGATTATTAACCACGTGCATGCCTCGCTGTAGGAAGTTTATAATTCATGTACCGCGCTTTTTTCTCTCTCGCCAGGCTAATAAGCCTAGCCGGACTTCCTCCTTTCTTCAAGGATTTTCGTTGTTTTAAACAAGTAATGGTTCACTTGCAAATTGAGCTGTTCTTGAATCACCTGAAAAAAGTAAAGGGCAACAACCCTTGAGGGGTGTCCCGCCAGACTCGTTTTTGGAGCCTGTTGGTCATCCGTGTAATGAAGAGGGAATTCGAGTTAACCACGCGTCGAAATGTGGATCGAATGATGCAATATATTCTATCTGGTAATGTTTCGCAAGGATTATATTGGTGCAATCGATGAAGCTCAATGGTTTTTTGATGGATGCATCTTGACTTGTTTTTTGAAATAACTCCCATGTTTCTTTATCGTTTACATCACGTGCATAAATTATGATAGCAAGTTTTAATGTTCCAATAAAATAATCTTGACACGTCGCTAGAACCCTTGGATTTCGCTCCGATCGGATAGAGCAGAGTGTCGCAGTCTCGGTCATGATATAATTCGAGGTATATACTTGGCCATACAGGCCATCTTTTATCTGATCTAATAGGCTTATGCTATCCTGATGGTGTTCATCCTTGGGATGGATGAGGCCGGCATAAAAACCGGTATCCAACAAGATTGCCATATTTCAACCATCCACGTTCTTTCCTTCCATTCACTAGGCTGTCAGGTGGAATATATCTCAAAATCATCCTGGCTGGCAAATTGTTCCTTTTTCAGAGGCTTCCAGGGGGTATCTTTTAAGGATTCACTTGCTTCTTGAATCTTCCTTACCTTTTCGTCATCAATAATCGGGATTGTAACCAACTTGGCGACAAGATCATCGAAATGCTCCATTCCAAATTCAATACACGCATCAATTATCTCTTGTTGCGTAGGTTTTTTTCCCAAGCGCAAGGTGATTTTCGAGATCAAGTCATCTAAGTCTCTTTTATGTGAAATTTTCACGACCGTCATTGTGATTATACAATGATCTACTTGGTATAAAAGTATATTTTTATCCCAGTTTTTTCATTTGAAAGAGAAGCTGGCATGGGATAATTGTTAGGATTTTCCTAACAAGGAAAAACGAAGCACGAACGCTCGGGGGTCGAGGAAGGCAAGTCACCCGTCGATGACCCCCTTGGACTTCAAGCCAGGACGACCGAGGAGGACATTCGGAGTGGCTTGGCCGTGGCTTTCGGCGAGGACGTCGCCCGAAAGGCCAAGATAATCAGAATCAAGGAGATCAAGGGGAAATCGTATTAAATTTATGCCGTCACGAGCCCCGGCGAATCCCACGTCTTTAAAAAATGTTTGAAATTTGTCAAATAACAACTTTCACAATAACCATAAATTTTTGTACTCGTTCCTTTATAATCGAAGTGAAACTGAAGGCCGAAATAAATCGCATACACGTCGACCCCGAAATTTATCACGGGAAACCTTGCATCCGTGGAACTCGCATTCCTGTTTCTTTGGTCTTGGAAATGTTGGAATACGGATCATCAATTTCCTAGATATTAAGGGAACTTCGTTCACTTACGGAAGAAGATGTGAGAGCTTGCCTCACTTATGCAAAGGAATTAGTGTGGCTGATTAATTAGTGTGGCAGATATAAACTCCACCCTGCAGTATCCATTGCCAGCTTCCATGGTATTGTTTACCCTTTCTTTCCATTACGAAGCCTTCTTAATCTTGTATTTCTTGCCTTCGTCGACCATTGATTCAACAGATGGCTCGACCGGGGCGAGTGTTGCTGCCTCCTCCGTGTTGTCTGTCACGAACGGCGCCTTGCAATTCCAACAGCACTTGTCGATCGATTCTATGGCTTCCTTGCATTGTACACAGTAAAAGGCGTTACACTTGCTGCAAATATACATCTTGCCTTTAATCTCTCCCTTGTGCACGATACAGATGTGCTTGTTCGTGTAAAAATCGACCATTGTCGTGCTTATTCCTGATATTGAAGAAGCGAAAAAAATGAGGGTGCCTATTATGAATAATACTGGAACGAGCGGCAATCTGACAAGATCGAATGAAGGGGAAAGTTTCGATAGGAGGTCCATGTCGAGCAAGAATCCTGAACTAAGCACGAGTAAACCTGACATGGCACCTATAGCCCTTTTTTTCTATTATCATAAACAACCCTTACCCGACATAAACCGACAATAACGACGGGAAGGTTTGTTGTTTTGTCGGTACCTTTAAATTTCCAGGGACG
>Ga0209039_10002321_pt1 | contig 16353 bp, 13 predicted proteins | sample BogFormECP12_OM1_FD_188238 | JGI IMG/M metagenome (GOLD analysis project Ga0209039, IMG submission 188238) | Bog forest soil microbial communities from Calvert Island, British Columbia, Canada - ECP12_OM1 (SPAdes) (version 2) | ecosystem: Environmental > Aquatic > Freshwater > Wetlands > Bog ... | reverse complement strand
GCAATGATGAAATTGTCAATTGATCGTAGTGGACCATTTTTAATCAGCCCTGTCTCTAATAAAACTCTGTGTCTCAGAAAAACAAAAAATGAGTCCTCTATGACCTCTGTGTTCTCTATCATAAAAAGAGTTCTGTGCCTCTGTGATACCCGACAGGAGGAAATGGCAAACGGCATAATAAACATGTCTCGCAGGATCCCAAAAGCGCGGAAGAATCTAATTTTTATCCTGGCCATTGCTTTATACGCTACTATTTTATTACATAGCCATTCGTATCTTCTTTTATTATGGTGGAGCATGCCCGAGTTCTATAAGATCTCTTTCGACGCCGATGAGCTGGACGCCTTAAAAAAGGCCTGCGCGTTACTGTCTGAGGACGAGGACAGAAAGCTGGACGAGGCAACGTCAGGCGACCTGGAAACCGTGGCCTGGCAGCGGGGGAGGGCGGACGATATACTGCTGATCAAGAGTACCGTGTCCATTTTCAAGCCAGGACAATCGATCCTGATCACCAGTGAAGACCTCGGGCTATTGCGAAAAAGCCTGGAACGACTGGGGCAGGAAGCCCCGGACGGGACGATCGACAGCGCCATCAAAAAGATAAATAATGTTAAGCCTGCGCCCATTTAACGGGGCAGGAACGCGATGGCCTCGAACGCGATCAGGAGAATGACGACGACTTCGGTGATCGTCGTGATCTTGCTGTAGGAGATCTCCTGGGCCGTGGAATACAGGTCTTCGAGGGCATCGATCTTCTGGGTGACCACGCTCTCGTATTCCTTGACCTTTAAGATGCGCAGGACGTGGTCGTAGGCGCCCTGATAGTACCAGTCCGACGTGACCTTGAGCGGGTTCATGAGGTCCTCGAGGTTATCCAGGATGTCCAGCTTGATCTCGCTCACTTTGAGGAGCGCCTTCTCCAGCCGACGGGTGGACTGGTTGAACAGCAAACCGATCGTAGACGTGCTCTGGGCGATCTTGATCGCCTTGAAGGCCTCGGAGATCTCCGCGTCCATCCTCCAGTCATAGACCTGGTACATGAAGGCGAGGGCGATCGAGAGCTCCAGGTAATGCCGCAGGTCGTTATAGTAGTCGTCGCAGCCCTTGACGAACGCCGCCTCGTAGGAGACGAGGAACAGATCCTCATCATAATATGAGATGTCATGGGATAGTTTATCTGCGATCTCTTTCCCGTGCAGCCGCCTGGCGGTGGATTCGCCCGACAGGAACCTGGTAAGCTCGGCGCCGTATTGTGCTTTCAGCTCGGACTGGTCGATCGCGGGCGCGTAGCTTTCCAGCTTTAGCATGTTGTACTTCCGGGTCTGAGGATAGTATGATTTCGATTTCATGTGAGGCTTTAGCGGCTCCCGGATCTCCGCGATCTTTTTGCTTATGAAAGCGTTCAGGTCTAGGCCGTCGGCGAATATGCCGTTGGTATGCATGGCCGAGATGATGTCCTGGACGACCATGTCCTCGGGTATCTCGAACTCGACGCAGACGATGCCCACACCCATGGCATAGACGTCGACGTGCCCGAGTACCTTGCACGTTTTATTGCGGTCGCCGATCGAGCCTGTTAGCGTTATGAACCCCGCTTCCACGGGCTTGCTGTATTCGGGCCCGGCCGCGGTCTTAAACACGGTCGATAGGGTGGCCTTATCTACTTCGCCGCCGGTATCGAATGCCATAAAAAAATTAAGCTTGCCCTTTATTACGGAAATGCTCTCGTTAGCCTGAGCCAAATTCACCATTCTTCCTGTACAAAGTCCAGACTCCTATATGGGCCATATACTGTAAATATCTTTTGTTTTTATATCCGGCGTGCATCGCCCGCTTTTAATTTTTATCCACGTATGTGGGCTTATCGAAGGTAATATATATGGGTTCACAAATGTAAAATATCGTGAATGCCGGAGCATGAAACGATGTTGCCCATCACCGATGACCACATGCATATCAATGTTAAAGGCGGCAGGGGTGTCGAGGCCATTAAGGACTTCAAGAACGCCGGAGGCACCCACGTCTTCATAGTGTCGCTGCCGGCCGGCGAGCTGGGCCTGGCCATAGCGAAGGGCGATGACTTCCGGGCAGTCTTCGATGCCACGGTAGAGGCTGTGAGGCAGGCGAACGAGCACGTGAAGGCCTACGCAGTGGTAGGCGTCCATCCTGCTGAGTTCATCCGACTTGCGGAGTCCTCCGGCATGGAGAAGGCATATGCCCTCGTTAAGGAAGGGCTGGAGATAGCTGCCAAATACGTGGCCGAGGGAAAAGCCGTCGCCATCAAGAGCGGCAGGCCTCATTTTCCAGTGACGCCCGAGCTCTGGGAAGCCTCCAACGCCTTGATGCGCTATGCCATGGACTTGAGTAAGGATGAGGACTGCGCGATCCAGCTTCATACCGAGAGCGAGTCGGATACCATGAAAAGCATCTCGGAAATTGCGAAACAGGCCGGTATGGAGCCTTACCGGGTCATCAAGCACTTTTCACCTCCGGCCGTTAAAGAATGCGAATCCCTGAACGTTTTTCCGTCCGTCATATGCTCCAGGGGAGCGCTGGAAGAGGCCCTGGCCCAGGGTACCCGGTTCATGCTGGAGACGGACTATATCGATGATGCGAACCGGCCCGGGGCGGTGCTTGGCCCGAAAACGGTGCCGCGCAAGACCAAAGAGGCCATCAGGAATGGCGTGCCCGAAGAGGTCTTTTATAAGATACACAAGGACAACCCGGAAAAATCGTACGGGATTAAAATAGAAGAATAAAAAAGATATTGGCGGGTATAAGTCCGCCTTTAATGTTCACGTACCGCGAATGCCCGGGTGCCGTCGACCTTATTGATCTTGGCTTTGACGATCTCGCCAGGCCTGGCGCCGTTCACGAATATGGTGAACTTGTCGACCTTGGCGATGCCGTCGCCCTTCTTACCGACCGTCTCGATCTTGACCTCGTAGGTCTTGCCCTCTTCAATGGCGGCCGCGGGCTTGCTCGACATCGCGCGGGTCCTCCGCTTCTGGACAGAGCGCTGTGCTCCACAGGCGTCGCACTTCAAGGTCGTGACGCGATCATACTTCATTAAATGAGTATCCGGCCTGCCGCATTCGGCGCACTTGACGTACTCGGCGACGTACTCGTTGACGAGGCCCATGATGGTGTCTGAAGTGAAGTGGCCCTGGAGGACCATGCGGTTCCCCTCGACCTTGCCGGCTGTGCCCAATTCACGTAAGATGAACTTACCGAAATGCTCGGTATCCCTGTTGAGTTTTTCCCTTATCTCCTCGTAGTTTTCCCAGATGGTCGTGCGGCCTTCCGCAAATATCTTAGGCCTGGGGACCTGGAAACGCTCTCCGGTCAATTCTAAGGGGGGCGTCTTCGCGACCGCCCGGTTTAATAAAGCATCGTAATTTTCCATTGTTACACTTCTTCTTGCGATTAATTAGACTATCGGCATTTTATTTAAAAAGGTTGTGGTTAACATAATGATTAAAAATCGATTACTGTACGGTATTCCGCCGGATATCAGGGGCTTGAAAGTCGTTTATCACGTCCGCGTCGTGTGGAAGGTACCGGCCATAGAGGTTTATCCTAAATAGGTCGATAAGCTGCGGCCTTTAAATTTTTTCGCCAAATCGTTATAATTTAATGGTAAATAGTGCTTTTATTTGGTTTAATAATTATGAATGTGTAAATGATATTATCTTCGGGTATTGATATGAGGGTCAAGGGTATAACCGTCATGATTATAGTATTTGCATCGCTCGTTGCAATGAGCGTAGCTCCGGTCTACGCCGTTCAGGTAAAGCAGCTTTTCGACTTATCCACGCAGGCATGGACGCTGGATTCCTATCCCGCCTTCAAGGATACAGGGTCCTCCCCCGTGCTTTATAATGCAGAATCGCCGAAGCTTCCGTCGATCACGGGCGCCGGAACGGACATGGGCCAGATATCGGATGTGGGATATAAGCCGGTCTTCGATATGTCCCCGGGCTCATGGAACTTTAACACGTATCCCGTCTTCGACAGCAGCGGCGGGTTAACGAATAGCCAGATAGACTCGGGCTTACTGGGGCTGGGCAAGCTCTTTGGCTAATCATACCTTTTTCAGGGTTTATCGATCGTTCAGGCGTTCCACAGCGAACGCTAAGGGCTCCCGGTATTCCTTATTAATCGTATAGGACAGCCGGCCGTCGCCGGTCTGCTCTTTAGCCACGATGCCCTTTTCGAAAAGCTCTTTCATGTAACGGCTTGCAGCACTTTCCTGCAAGCCCATTTCCCGTGAAAGCTCGACATTCGACATGCCCGGCTTCTCCATGAGAGCGTTGAGCACTTTTTTGATGCCTTCCCGCTTCATTATCGAGACCATGAACTGCTGTTCCCGGCTATAGGAGCCGGCGTTGGTGAAGTAGCGGACGTACTTTTCATCCGCTCGATAGGACACGATGCGGTGGTTGATGCCCAGTATCATCAGGTGGTACCGGGCCGTGCCCATGTTGATCTTCAGGCCCCGGGAAATATCGTACAGGCTGGCGCCGGGGTTCCCGGCAATGTATTTCGATATCAGGTTACGGTTCTCGTTGCTGTCAATTCGGCCTCTGGCCCGGGTTACGGCGCCCGCCATGAAGAAGCGGATGAAAAGATAAAAGGCCGCAGCGAGGGCGAGGCCTGCTGCCATGCCAGAATTGACGGTGGATAGCTGGCCTGTCTTTGTACTATAATAGACCGTGCTATTATTCGCTGCTATGGCCGTGACCTCTGAATCTATCGGCTTTTCCCAGAGAAGTGCGCCATTATAATCCAGCGCGTATAGCCCGCCCGCATATGTGCACTTCGACTGGTTAAAGAAGAACGGGTACTGGTAGTTGTAAGCCCAATAGCACACGTACACGCCCCTATCACACGGCGTCAATGAAATGACCGAATAGTTCCTGACGCTCTCAGAACCATATGGTATAGAATGCTCCGTATACCATGCCTGGGGCGTGAGCATGTTGGTCTGTATGGCTTCCCATGCGTCGCCGGAATTACCTCCAGGTGTTACTTCCTCGTACATGACATTGGCGACGTTCGATTCATTTAAGGTCGTATTGTATATTTTCTCAGGGGCTATGGTGAAATTCCAGACTTCATTACCCGTTGTGGCATTATAGCCAGTTATGAGATACGTATTCAGATCATCAAGGCGATTGTTCGGATTCGGGACACTGCTCTGGGTTATGAGCGTACCGTTTACGACCACATCCGAGAACTCGGGCGGCCTGGGCGGGATCGTTTCAATGCCGTCCGGCCCCACCATGGATACGTAAGACGAGCTATTGTTTTCGCCGAAGAATTGATGCTGGACGTACCAGTTATCCCCGACCATGTCCATATACACATAATTCCCATCGAATGTCTTTTTCCATAATAGGTTGCCGTTCTCATCCAGGGACAGCAAGCCATGTGCCAGCACTGCATAGACCGTATGATCATGATAGGCGACTCCGGCATCGCCGCTATAGTCCTGGCTGAACGAGTCGTTGCCCAGGCCATATTCCCATTTCAGGATGCCATTGGGGCCATACGCATCGACGGCCGTAAAGGCGCCATCCCCCGGCATCACATATAGGTCCCCGTTTTCATCCACCGAACGGCCTGCATTGATATTCGACAAATGCCACAGCAGCTTCCCGTTCTTATCGTAAGCGGTCTCGATATTACCGGTATGCAGGTACAATTGATCACCGCCTGCAATGATGGATGTGCCAGAGGGGTTGTTGGTAAGCGTGTCCTGGTTGAGCTGCTTATACCATACCAGACTGCCATTGTCGGATATGGCCATTAGTATCGACCCGGCGGAAATGAACATATGGCTTGGCGCGGCCAGCAAATATATCATATGACCATCGAAGGCAGCTTGTTCTCCCGTCCAGGAATCGTTGGTAAACAATATGCTGCCGGTATATACGCTAATCGGAACAGGTACCTGCCACAGGATCCTGCTATCGGGCGATATGGCATCGACTTTGTCGCCGCTGACCACATAAAGCACGTTGTTCGGGCCGATATACATCGATTGGCCAAAGCTGGAAGACACCTGATAGCCGGACAGCGTCCATTGCCCCGGCGATGCCGGAGCTGACGTGACCATAACATATAATGTAAATATAAGGACAATGAGCAGCAGAACGGCTACGGCTTCGAATAACATGCTCTTTTTCATTTTTCCACCGTTTAACAGCTATATGGGATGTTTAAATATAGCTTATCTCACGGTCTGTTAAGTCGACGAAAAAGCCTGAGAAAATGAAAATTTAAAACTAATTAAAAGAAAAATTGGGCGTATTTTACTTAACTAACTCTGCGCCCTTTTCAACGACCAACCTGTGCGGAGTCGGCAGCTTGTGACCGGCCCTGCGCAGCGCTTCCTTCGACTTCTCGAAGTAGGCGGGCGTAGTATAAATGGTAAAGACACCCTGGCCGACGTACACACGTGCGGCGGTACCGATGGCCTTGCCGAAAGCACGCCTCATCCCATCGGACACACGGTCTGCGCCTGCGCCGGTGGCCTGCTTGTTCTCCCTGAGGACCTGGTGGGGGTAGACTCGGACCTTGAACCGGTAGTTCTGCTTGCCCACGTCGTTCATGAGGTATCTGTTGGCCGTAATACGTGCCGCTTCAAGCGCATCGTGCCTGATCTGGCATGTCTCGTTGACCACCAACGTAATGGCAACTGGCAGGTCATCCGTCAGGTTGCCCATATCGAACTGAGTGACCTTAACGCCTGGCACACCGCCCATGTACTTACGCCTGGTGTAGGCCGGGCCTGAAAAATTTTTATACATTCTTCCTGGTTTTCTCGCCATGATCTAGTCTCCTGGTGAAAGACGTGGTCTTACAATGCCCTCGGGTATTATATAACTTACGTCTTGAATGAGGCAACACGTGCCATCTAGGATTTTATGATATCGCTCATAGTGGAGAGCATATATTTAATCCTGTCGATGGTTTGCTTATCCTCTTCCAGCTTTCCGCTTACTGAAGTCTCGAATTCTTTTTGCGCCTTCTTGATGGAGACCAGGATGTCACTCAACTCATTGTAAGCGTTATCGCTGGCCTGCTTGATGCCGGCCTCACCCAGGTCAGATTTGGTGGCCAGCTCGGTACTGCGGGCCGCAAAAATGTCTTCCTGTGCCTTCACGAAGGTCAAAAGCTCCTTGTTGCGCAGCTCGAGCCCGGTGACCTCGCCCTCGACACGGGTGAGAAGCTCGTTATAGCGCGTATCGAAAGAGCTTTCCCATTCCTCGACACGCTTCTGCGTCTGGGCGTTCCTCTTATTAACGTTCGCCTCGAGATCCCGGAGCATGGCTGAACGATCGTCCAGCGCTTTCGAGGTCGCCTCCGCCACGGTAATGTGCTCCTTCACGAGCTTGAGCGTGTCCAGCAATTTCAGCTCGTCCTCGGCATAGTCGAGGGAGCCTGCGTTGCCCCTCCGCTCGTAAGCATTAATGGAAGCACGCTCCCTCTCCAGCCTGGTGAGGAGCTGCTTCTCCTTCCCTATGTATTTCTCGAAGTCCATGGGGATCACGCCTTGATAAGCTCGTTCATCGTCTTCATGATCTGCTTGATCTTCTCGGTGTTCTCCTTATCGGCGTCGATCTTCCTGGTGATGGACTCCTCGACCTCATTCTGCGTGGCCCTCAACTGCTTGAGCACCTCTTCCTTGGTCGAGAGCATGGAGGATTCCGTGGTCACCTTCGTGGTCTTTGCCGTTTCCAGCATGCTGGCCTTAGAGTCGCTCATGGTCTTGACCACTTCGTCCCTCGCCTTGAACATCTGCTCTAGGGCAGCGTCCCGGGAGTTGGTGGAAGCGGCTATGACGACGTCCCTGGTATCGAGCAGCTTCTTGATGGTATCCTCGCGGGTATTCCTGATCGAGTCCAGGATCTCGTCCCTGGTCTTCCCCATGGACTTCTCGGCGACGATGCGGGCGTTATCAGTCGACGAAAGCACGATGGACTCTGTCTGGCGCAGCGCCACGATGAGGTCATCCTTGACCTTGCTCATCTGGTCGACGGCCACCTTCTTGTGCTCCTCGATGGTGCCGGAGAGGCCTTCCTTCTCCTTCTTTATGGAGGCGAGCACTTCTGTCCTGATGTGCTCCATGGTGGCCTTTGCTTCCTGGTCGACCCGGCTCGAGAGCTTCGAGTATTCCTCATCCGCCTTCTTCGAGACGGTGTTCAAATCCTTGACGACCTCCATCACGTCCTTTCTCGACTCGCTCACGGCCGTCAGCACCTGGTCACGGTTCTTCGTGATCTCGCCGATGGTCTCGCCTTTTACAGAGCTGATCTCCCCGAGCGCGCCCACCTTAAGGTTGCTTAGCTCCTGGAGCGTGTCATCCTTAAGGGCGCCGATCTCCCCGAGCGCACCTACCTTAAGGTTGCTTAGCTCCAGGAGGGTGTCATTCTTTAGGGTGCCGATCTCCGCCGCCGTGTCTGCCTTAATGGATTCGACCGACTTGAGGGTCTCGTCCCTGGTATTCCGGAGCGAGTTGCCCACGTGCTCGCTTGTGCTCTTAGATATCTCCAGGACCCGGTCGCCAGTCTCGGTAAGCTGTGTCAGGACCTCGCTGCGCTTCTTTTCGAGATTATTCAGCGCATCGGCCTCGACGACCCTTACGGTAGAGGTCGACTCGGATTCCGTGGCAATGATGAACTCCTGCACCCGGCTCTTCATGGATTCCAGGTTGCTTGCCGCCTCGGTCACCGCTTCGGTCACCGACTTAACGGCTTCGGTCTTCACATTACCCATCGATCCCAGAACTTCGGCCTGCGTCTGCTTGAGGATGTTCACGGTGCTGGTCTGCATGTCCTTGAGCTCCTTAATGGTCGTATGGGACTCCTTGCTCTGCTCCAGCACGCGCTCCTCCACGCCGCTGATCTTCATGACCAGGTCATTCTCCGCTTCCCTGACCCGGGTGATCATCTCGACCTCGATCTTGTTCTCGAGGTTCCTCTCCATGGCGTTCAGGTTATCCTCCAGCGCCCGGTAGCGGTACTCGATGTTATTGAGATTGATGAACTCTTTTCTGACCGCGGACAGCCGCTCGTCCAGCTCGGAGAACGTGTTGTTCACCTGGTCGATCTGGGTCTTCAGGTACTGGCCGGCCTTGATGAGCTTGGCTTCCTGCGGGGTCACGTGCTCCGCATCCGACTTGAACTGCTCGATGAGGCCGCGGATGCTCTCCATCTCGTCCTTGTAGTCGGCGATGAAGTCCTTGATGGTCTTGATATCGGACGCATAGGCCTCGACCTCGTTCTTGAGCTTGACGATCTCGTCCCGGGACTTGTTGAACTCCTTGGCGAGCTTCAGGTCTTCCGCGTGCTTCTCGACGGTCGACTTGATCGTCTTGAGGTCGCTCCGCTGGTCGTTCACCAGCTTGCCCACGGTGGACAGCTCTTCGGAGTTCGCGCCGATCTCGGCCTTGAGCGCCTTGACGTCCTCTTCCAGGCCCGTGGCGTCCTTCATGGTCCTGACCTTATCGGAGTATTTGTCGATGAACGCCTTGAAGGGCTTCATCTCGTTCTTGAAGTCCACGATGTTGGACTTTACGAAGCTTAATTCCGCCACGTGGTCGTTGACCTGCTCGTCCAGCCTCGTCCGGATGTCGGCTATCGAGCCGGTCATGGACTGCAGGGACTTACCGATGGCCTTATTATCGTTCTTGGATTCGGCCAGCTGGGATTTCAGGGCCTTGACGTCGCTGTAGTAGGCCTCGATCTTATTCGAGAGCGCCGATATTTCCACTCCCGAGGTCTCCTTGATCGAGGCCTCGATGAGGTTCAGTTTGTCGTTGAGCGACGATATGTCCTTGACGGTGGATAGTTTCAGGGACTCCTGGATGGATTCCATCTTCTCGTCATTGATCCTCTGGGCTTCGGACATGGCCGACTTATACTCGTCGATCTGGTCGATGCCGCCGCGTACGGCCTTGATCTCTCCGGTCAGGCGGCTGATCTCCTCCCGCAGCGAGTTGATCTTGCTGTCGACCACGGCTATGGAGTTCCTGGCCTGCTCGCTGTCCGAGGAATAGTTGCCCAGGGAGTCCTTCAGTGCCTTGACCTCTCCGGTGCAATCGTCCAGGGAAGCCCGCAGGGTGGCAATCTCCTGCTCGTACCGGTCCGCATTCTCCTTAAGGGTGCTGAAGTCCTCGCGATAGGAGCTGACAGAATTATCGATGGACGTGACCCGCTCGTCGCTGGCGGTAAGCGTGGTCTTGAGTGCCATGATCTCGGTGGCGAGCTTCTGGAGTACCTGCTTTTCCTGGTAAGTATAATTCTCGAAGTCGATCTCCTTGAGATGGGAGACGTCCTTTTCGATGGATGACATCGACAGACTCTGGTTTTCGAGTAATGCCCTCTGCTCGATGAGCTCTGATTGTATTTTCTTGAAGTCGTCGGGCTTGATCTCGTCCTTATAGGCGTCCAGCTTCTGCAGCTTATCGACGACCGCCGACATCTGCCGGCTGTACTCGTCCTTCTGCGCCTGCAGGTCGTCCCGGATCTTCTCGAGATCCTTACGCTGCCGGTCAGACTCAGAGACCTGGCGTTCCATCTGGCCCTTGAGCAGGTTGACCACCTGGACATCGGGCTGTGCGATGGCCTGGGATACGCGTTCCGAAGGCCTTGCATGGGCTTCTTCGCGCTCCCTGATGACCGGCTCCTTTGGAGGCTGCCGGATGGGCACGATCTCCTTCTCCGCCTGGGCGGGCACTTTCTGGGCTGGGATGGGCTGAGATTGCAGGATATTGGGCTTTAGGATGGGCTTTTGCGCCGGTGCCTGGCGGGCGAGTGCCTTTTGCGGGTCGGGCTTTGCGACCGGTAGTTTTTCGGGCGGCTTCTCCGCGATGGGAGCTTTCGTCGACGGCTTAAGGATATTGATCTTTTCCATCGGCTTCTCGGGGGCCGCCGTTATCGGCTTGAGTACGGGTTTTTCCGTCGACGTCGAAGGCTTCGCCTCTTCCTTACCCGATGAGTCTGACTTATCCAGTATAGCCGCCAGAGTTTCCAGTTCTTTCTTTATTCGTTCCTCATCATTTTGCTGTTTTGATGCTTTAGAATCGTCTTTTTTCGGTTTTCTATCAAATAAACCCATTCAATATCCCAACCTTTATTATTTGACCTTGTTATTTTCGCTTAAAGCTCGTAAGAATTATAAAGTTACCGTTTTATATACAAAAATCAATCAATATATATTTTGTTATCTCTCCCTTCGCTTAACATTCCTTTGTTTTTAGCCTTTATGTATAATAACTTTTTTCTCATTTCAAAAAAATACCATGCAGTTAGGCGAGAAAGCGGCAATCCCGGCAGTTAGTTCTTGTACTCCAGGCATGACTCCACGAAGTTTTTAGCGAATGGCAAATACGACGCCGCGTGCAAATGAGTGTAAGAGCCCAGGGTGTTGTTGACGACCATGCCGTCCATGCCGTCCTTTAAGCCCGTTCCCCGGTCCATACGATAGGCGAACTGAGCCTCGGGCGGGACTTCGGTGATGACGGAATAGTGGAACTCGTGTCCTTTAAAGTAGGATCCCTTCGGCCCGATAGGCGTGTCCCGCTCGAACCGGCCAATGACGTAGCCGATGGTCCGGATATGCTTCATGGAGGCGATGCAGTCAAGGACACCGACCATGTCTGATCTCTTGCCATTCTGGTCTTCCAGCGCCCTGGTGAGGTACATCATGCCGCCGCACTCCGTGTAGATGGGCATGCCTCCAGCGGACGCGTCGGCGATGGACTTGCGCATGGAATGATTATCCGAGAGCTCGCCTGTAAAAAATTCGGGGTAGCCCCCGCCGATGATGAGGCCGTCGACCTCCGGTATCTGCCCGTCGTGGAGGGGGCTGAAGTAGACCAGCTCGGCGCCCTTCAGGCTCAACAGGTCCATATTGTCCTTATAATAGAAGTTAAAAGCCTCGTCCAGGGCCACGCCGATGCGCACGCCGGCGCCTTTTTCCCTGGTGAAAATGCAGGGCTTGCCGGTCTTCAGCTTCGGGGCGGCTTTTGCGATCTCCAGGATGCGGTCGATGTTAACGTTTTCCTTGACGATGGCCTTGATCTTGCTGATCCGCGAGTCGAAGTCGTCGACCCTGGACACGCCCTCCCGCGCCGGTATCAGCCCGAGGTGCCTCATGGTCAGGCTCATGCCCTTATTCCGCGGGATGGCGCCGAGCACCTCGACGCCCGTGTACTTCTCGATGGCTATGCGGGCCTTTTCTGCGTGCCGGTCGCTGCCCACCTTATTCAGGATGACGCCCTTGATGTCGACCCCCCGGTCGAAATCCCGGTAGCCTTTAACGATGGCCGCCGTGCTCCGGGTGATGCTCTGGGCGTCTACCACTAATATTACTGGTACTTTCAGGATCTTGGCGATCTGGGCCGTGGAGCCGATGTCCGAGAGGCTTTCCAGCCCTTCGTACAGGCCCCGGACTCCCTCGATAACGGCGACGTCCGCGTCCCCGGCCGAGTGCTGGAATGCCTCGACAATGGCCGCGTCCGGCATCAGGAACCCGTCAAGGTTCTCGCTGGCCCTGCCCGTGACCATCGAGTGATAACTGGGGTCTATGTAGTCCAGCCCAACCTTAAAAGGCTGCACCTTGAGGCCGCGCTCGTTCAGCAGCGACATGATGCCGACAGAAATGGTGGTCTTACCCGACGAGCTACGGTCGCCCGCAAGGAGGATCCTGGGAATCGTGATCATAATAGCGTCAATTTCCTGAGGTCTTCGTCCTCTAATGCTTCTGGAACCTTTTTATCCTTTTCCGTCAGGATGCGGTTGGCCAGCTTTCGGTATATGTCGGCCATATCTGAGCCCGGGCTTCCCTCGATGACGCTTTTTCCCGCCCGCTCACAATCCTGGACGAGCCTGTCACGCGGGATATAGGACAGCATCGGCACGCCCAGCGCGGATGCGAACTGCCCAACGATCTCCCGCTCCCGCTCCGCCTCGCGCTCGTTGCAGATGATGCCCGAGAGCGGCGTTCTCAGGGTCTTGAGCCCCCGGCAGATATTATTAGCCGCATATAGCGGCATGTACTCGCCCGAAGTAATAATATAAGCCTCGCGCACCATGCCTTTCGTGATAGGGACCGCGAACCCGCCGCAAACGATATCGCCGGGCACATCATAGATGATGACGTCCGAATCCTTCATTGCGTCGCTAATTTTTTGTAGCGCCTGAACGGCCACGATGATGCCCCGGCCGGCACAGCCGACGCCCGGCTCCGGACCGCCGACTTCGACGCATTTTACGCCCATGAAGCCATCGAACACCACATCTTTTTCCGCTATTTCGCCCTTTTTCCTAACGGTGTCCATGACCGTGGGTATTCGTCGGCCGTTCAGCAGCGTGATCGACGAGTCGCTCTTGGGGTCGCACCCGATGAGCATGACCTTGATGTTATTTTCGCCCATTGCCGCGGCTACGTTCGATGCGGTCGAGGACTTCCCGATGCCGCCTTTGCCGTAGATCGCCAGGTGCTTTTTCATTAGAGCATACTCCTTAGTGTCTGGCCGAATTCGGACTCGACCATGTTATGTACCCCGAGTGTCTTAGGATGCAAATCCACCTCGACCATCACGTGCCGGTGCCCGGCTGCCCGCAAGGGCTCGACCTGGCGGGGCCCGTTCGTGATAGAGAATACCTCCATATCCTTGATTGCTTCGTATGGGACTGCATGCGGCACGCCCGAGAGCACCACGTAATCATAGCTTGAATATTTTTCCATGATGAGCTGTGCCGCCCTTTCGCCGGTGACCGGGTACTCGTCAAGGCCGCCCGTCACATGATCGATCGTAACACCCTTTTCCTTAAGCTGTCCGGTGATGATGCTCGCATAGCGGCGGATGCGCGGAAGGCCCACGCCCGTGTCGAGGTTAGCGATGGTCACCGGGGCCGGGGCGCCGACGGCCTTTGCTGCCTGGCTCACCGCGAGGTTGATGTCAGCGAACATGTAGGCGGTCTCCTTTTTAGCGTTAAGGACGGAAATGCCTTTTTTGCCCTGCCTCATCAATTCCAACAAACGCTGGGCAGCCTTATACTTGAGATCGCCCCGTGAGGGCTCTATGTAGTCTTTGCTGGCGGCGCCGAACTTTTTTTCTATCTCGGTGGCCAGGAGCAGCATTTTCTTCTGCCGCTCCACCTCCTGCCCGTCAATAAGTCCCGCGGCCTGCGCCGCCTCGAGGGTGACGATGGCTCCGTGCGTGTTCTCGTTGAAGCCGGCATGGATCTCCACTTCCATGACCGGTATGCCGGGGTTGACGTCCTCCACCGCCCGGTGGAAGTTCTCGCCGATGATCATGCTCGCACACGTGCCCACGATGCCGATCGTCCGTGGGTTGAACTTTTTTATGGACTTTTCCAGGACTTCCACGAGCAGGTCGTGCCCGCCATAAACGTAGTCGGAATCGCACATGGCGGTCGTGACGACCCGCATGCCTTCCTCTTCAAGTAAGCGTGAATGCTTAAAACAACAGCCCGGGGGCCCGTGCAATATCGCCACGTCCGTGTCCAGGTCCCTGAGCGTATACAGGGCGGCCACGATGGCACTGGGCCTGGGCTGTATGATCCTATCGGCGGTCGCTAATTTTTCCATCTTTACCTCCATGTCTTTACACAGCTTATGATCATATCCCCGGGCGAAGTCTTCTCTAGCGCGGCGGCGAGCCCTTCCTCGAGGCTGTCCGCGTGTGCACAGCCCTCGATACGCATCCGGTCTCCCACGAGGATGACCTCGTCGATGCGGGCGTCGTCCAGGAAAGCGGCCACTTTCGCCGGGTCCAGGCCGTCGCAGACGTTGTAGGCCTCTTCGCCCACCACCAGCACCCTCCAGCCCTCGTCCTGTCCCGAGGCGTCCAGCGCATGGTTTATCCCCTTTATCGAGAGCCCCGAGTTCGAGTTATCCAGGAGCACCCGGCCGTGCAAGGTCGAATACTTCATGCGCCCTTCGATGCCGTCGAATCCCTCGAACGCGTCTTTAATATCGTCCGGCGTGGCGCCGGCCGCCAGTGCAGTGGCCGCGGCACACAGGGCCGGGCCCCGGTAGGAAGCGCCGTCGAACCCTCCCTTGAAGTGGAGCTTCAGCCAGCCATCCGCGCCGTCGGGTATCCGGTACCGGACCCGGCCGTCCGGAACATAAAAAACGTCCCCTCCCCGGCCGAAGGTGATCTTCCTGGCATTTGTTTTTATGGAATTTTCGCACACCAGCATGCTCTCCGGCTTCAGGCTTTTTAGTGAAAGCTGTTTGGCATCCGCAGCGGTCTTAGACCCGCCCGCTATGGGATAGTCCCTGTCGAGAGTGGTGATGACGTTAACGTCGCCGATGCCGCAAAGGCCGAGGGATACTTCGAATATACAGAGCGTGGGTTCCAGCCCAATTTCTGCCACTATTTCCAGTGATCTTATGACGTTCGCCGGGGTAATGCTCAGCTTCTCCAGAAGCTCGCCGTTAAAGAACAGGCCCCGGCTGGTGTGCAACAGCACATCGTCGCGGGGGAACATGCGGGCTAAAAGAGCGCATGCCGTGGTCTTGCCATACGTCCCCGTCACTTCGATCGCTTTACAATTTAAAAGCCGTTTTTGCTGCACTATATAGCCCGTAAGCTCATGATGTGTATAGACCGGCCTGCCCCGGGCACATGCCTCCCGGAGGAGGAATATCTCGGGCATATGTACTGGCGCGGTAAGGGCGTCGAATTCTTTGACTTCTTCGGGCCTGAGCACGGGGACGCCGGCCTTCACGTCCTTTTTCGTGCCGTATACATCCACGGCGAAGGCGTCAAAGCCGAGGCTGGATATCCGCTCTGCCAGTAACAGGCCACCGTGGTTGATGTCCAGCACTCCTATCTTTTTAACGCCTGGGTCCATAAGCACCGTTTTAATTATCGGAATATTTGCGATACGCCTCTTTAACGCGCCTTGCGGATAGCTCCGCGATCAGGTCGTCGGCGCCTAGCGGGTCGGCATACACTATGTCATAGCCGTTGTACGATATCCGCTTTTCCCCTTCCTTGAGGCCGATGAGGCCGGGCACGTCCTCGGTCGTGTGGACACCTTTTGCCAGGAACAGCGGGAACACTATGACCTTGTTGACCCCGGTGCCCTTAAAGCTGTCAAGGCCGTCCTTGATGCTGGGCTTGTTGATGTTCATGAAACCTATACGCGTCACCGCATGCGGCATCTTTTCGGAGAGCATGTCAGCAACGTCCTGTATGAGCTGCTTGTTATAGGGCAAAGAGCTGCCGTGCCCCACGACCAGTAAGCCGAACTTTTCATCGTTATCCATTATAATCCTCCCTTTTTCCGCCTTAACGGAAGCCAG
>Ga0209039_10002320_pt1 | contig 16361 bp, 14 predicted proteins | sample BogFormECP12_OM1_FD_188238 | JGI IMG/M metagenome (GOLD analysis project Ga0209039, IMG submission 188238) | Bog forest soil microbial communities from Calvert Island, British Columbia, Canada - ECP12_OM1 (SPAdes) (version 2) | ecosystem: Environmental > Aquatic > Freshwater > Wetlands > Bog ... | reverse complement strand
GGAATGTGGCGACCGCGGGGCGAGAGATTTCGTGAATCGTCATGGAGATTTGCTGAAAAACGCATATGCATATTGCGTCGAGGAAGCATCAACGGGAAACACATTCCAGTTCATAGAGAAAGATTTTCACACGAAGGGCATGTTCTATTCATCGGAAGTCCTCGATCGCATGGAGAAGGCAGCTGCACGCCATGCCCGCGATTATCCCGACGCGTACCCGGTCATGCGGCGACGATTGGGGTTCGGGTCTTCCGATTCGTGCATGTACCTTATTGCAGGATACAAGGCCAGTTTCGTCATCAGCGTCGAAAAGCCGGAAGACTCGAAAGACTCGACTGCCACGAAAATAACTGCCAAGCCTGCGAATTGGCACTCGATGCGTGATTCTTGGGAACGCACCAACGATAAAACATTGCGTGATTCCATCGGCATGGCTCTCGAGTTTTGTAAAATCGTTGACGAGGAACAATCCAATGCTTCCTCGTGACTTGTTTTAACATCACATTTTTAATGAATGATGCTTGTGATGCATCGTTTAAGTCGCATGTCCCGATTTATGCATAATCTGGCAAGAATTGGAAGTGCTTGGCAAGCGTCCGTGTCGCAGATGGCGTAATAATGCACCTTCACGAGCGCCTTGCCCGCGCCTGGTTCTGGCATCGGGTACTCGCCGTGGATCTTGATGATCTGGAATCCTCGAACACAGAAGCTCTCATCTCAGCTTCAACTCCCCCGTTTCCTTGTTCTCAAGAGGGTTCAGCCTTGCACAACATGAACGGCCTCGCCGCTCAAGGTCGCGATGTCTTGCTCGATCTCCCGCTGCAAGGCATCCACTTCCTGGTGCGCGGCGTCAAGGTTTTTCGCCTCCTTGGCGATGTCCGCTCCCAACGCTGCTTGCTGGCTTGAAAAGGCGTGGATCCGCCTTCCCGCGACCTCGAGCCCCTGGGCGATCGCCTGCCGTTCGATCTCCCGTTCCACGTCATTCGCCCGTCCCTGCAGTTCGATGTAGGCCTTCACGGAAGCATCCAGCGAGTTCCCGCGGCGCATCGCCTCGATGCAGGCCACGGCCTTTTCCTTCTTGTCCGTCTTCATCTGAACCTGATCGTGCAAGTACGACAGCAAGTTGTCAAGGATGACGTTGAACCGCGGATGTTCCACCCCTTCCTTTATCAAGCTGGCGAACAAGTTGGCCAAGTAAGCATCGATCTCCGATCGTGAAATGCCGTTCAAGGAGAACCGATCGTTGTCCAAGGCGTTCCCGAACATGCGCAAGCTCTTCTCGATCTTGCTCAGTATAGACTGCACCACTTGCTTCACCTTACCCACCTCCCCAAGCAGCCCGTCCCGACTCCCGAGGAGATCGTTCCCTTCTAGCCGCTGCACGTCCGCTTGTTCCTTCTTGATGGTTTCCTCGATTTCTTTGGCTCGTTCCTTCAACGGGGCGACCCGCTCCTGACACGCGTTGGTCTTTACCTCGGCTCGCTCCAACGCCGATAGCTTGTCCTTGATCCCCTCAGCGCGCGCCACCTTCTCGTATTTTTTCTTCATGAACTCTGCAAGTCTCGCGTTATGCTTCAACACGCCATTCACGGTTGCCTCGAAAGACCTTAATAACGTTTTATACTCGGCCCCGTGCCATTTCTTCCCATTCTCCTTGAACGCGGCTTCCACGTCGATCCAAAAATCGTGGATGGATTTCAACAACTCGTGGTTTACCCGGTTCTCATGGCCATCGGGAACGGGAAACTCGTCAATCTTGCTGAGCATAGCGTTGATGAATACATCAGCATAGTTCACGCCATCCTCGCCGACAACATCATCGACTCCCGCGTTGATGTTCTTGACCGCATTCCTCGTGGTTTTCACGTCATCGATCGCGATTGCAACGTGCTTCAACGCGTCCTTTCGTTCCCTCTTGTACCTGGACTCGATGGCAGCGTCCACGGCCACGCGCGCCTCGTTGGGGGTAAGATCCATTGAATAGACATGGGGTACATTGCTTTTCTGTATTTCGGCGCCAAGCCTCAATCGCCATCGTCCAGCGGGAAAACAGTTATTTGCCCGCCGGTTGGTCGGGCACGCGCCTATCTTGATCCGTGCTCGTGCGGGTGGGCGTGGTCGTGGGCAGGCCCACCATCATCGCGAGAATCGCCGTGAGGGAACGCGTACAGCGGCACGATCTCGCAGAATAAGATGACCTTAATGGCTTTCACTTGCTATACGAATGACACAACGCTCTTGACGTCGCCACGCATGGCGATGACCTCGGAGCAGTTCTCCTCGGATACGTGGACGTGCCGTGGTCATTGACCTTTTTAAAACCATATTGAATTCATCAAATATATCTTTAAATTTCGGGCAGCTCGCCAGACATTGTAATGATGCGCGATCTCCGGGAAATCTACAGCCAAGCAGCAGATTACTTGTCGAAGAAGGCCCTGGCCCAAGGCCCTGGCCCAATTGTCCCGCTTCCCTGGCAAAATTGTCCCGCTTCCATTTTTTCACCCCGCGCAAGAGTCTTGGCCATTAAAGCTTGATGCTTGAAGGATCTCGTATGGAATGTTGAATCTAGCGAAGCCGTCGATCATGCCGTATTTTTGCACTATTTCCGTGGCTAGCCGGAGGTTGAGGGCAAGTTCGGCTGAAACCCATATCGTATTGTCCAATTGATCCGCGAAATCCCACTTCACGGTAAAGCCCACGTAGATGTCGATGAAATATTGGACGCCGAGCACGAGCAATGACGCGAAAGCATCGGGCACGGCAGGAAAACCATAAACCACCACCTTTATCATCATTGTAAGGAACGACAAGGCTCATGTGAATTGTTCCAGAATGAACGACAAGAGACCGTGGTCATGGAGACTTATGTCGAGATGCAAGATAACGAGTCAATGTGGGATAAAATGAAGGTTACAAATGCTTAAATTTAGAATTCACCACTATAACATCGAAAAGTAATGGACTTAGATGAGCGAATCTCAATAAATCCGGATATTTGCCATGGTAAACCCGTGATTAGAAATACACGGATACCAGTGGAACTAGTATTGGGTTTAATTGAGGACGGGGCTGATGTCAAGGAAATTTTGGACATGTATCCACATATAACGAGGGATGATATCAAGGCTTGCGTGAGATACGCTCGAAAGGCGATAGAAGATTTATCTTGCTTGCGCTGATATACATGAAACGATTTTTGTTTTTCTTGGATGAAAACGTGAGTCATCGTCTTGCAAGCTTGTTAAAGAAGAAGGGGCACGATGTCGTATCTGTGAAATCTCTTAATACGTAAGTACATTTTCTTAAAATTTTTTCATAATTGAAGCCATGTTTCTATCATTAAAGCACGATTTCCTGGTGTAATTGGACCATCTCCTCGACGTCACGCTTCACTTGCTGCAACGCATCATCTTCTACCGCAGGATCGAGAATCTCTCCTATCCATTGACCGATTTGCTGCAGGTCATCTTCCACGTACCCGAGCCGGGTCGCCTCCGCCGTCCCGAGCCGCACGCCTGCGTCGCAGAGAATAGCGTACGTTTCTAAATGTTTCATGATACTCATGCCGTCGTTGCTGTTTTCAACGCGTAAACATACTTGATGGGAATCGGTCGGGCCTTGCGCCATGCCAGCAACCTGATCATTGAGCGATGTTTCAAGCAAAGCAGATTGCAGGGCTCGAGCATTATTCACTACCTGAAGGGCATATCGTTCTCCATGATCTACCATTTCCTCCAGGGCAATTCCAAGGGCCGCGATTCGGCCTGGATGAGGATTATCCACGAGCACGACGCTCGCCTCCGGGTCTGCGCTTGCAGAACGGGCCAATTTTTTCTGCATCGTGCTTGAATTCGTGATTATAATTCCGCCTTGCGGGCCGAAAAACGACTTGTGCGTTGATCCGATCAACACGTCAGCTCCAGCGCCAAGAGGATCTTGGAATTGTCCGCCGGCGATCAAACCAAGCACGTGTGATCCATCATACACGACGATGCCATCATGTTCATGCATTGAATTGATGATTTGTTCAATATCAGGAATGGGATGCAAGATAAATGAAGTGCCGAGATAGATGAGTCGCGGTTTTTCCTTGTCGATCAATTCAAGCGTGGCTTGCGAGTCAAGGTTAAATTGCATCTCGTTGAAGGGTAGCGCAACCCGAGCTCGCTTGTAAAATTCAAGATTCAATGGATACCCAGCATTGCTCGAAACCATCGCCACCTTGTCCCCTACCTTGGTGAATGCTAAAAGGGTTGCCAATACGCTGAGATTGCCAGAAAGCGGTGTCACGAATGCATGCTCGGCGTGAAACACTTGTTTTGCAAGGCGAGTGACTTGCTCGACCAGCTCCATGATGAACTCTTTTCCGCCATAAAACTTTACGTGATATCGTCCCGACACATCTGAAATCAAGGCTTTTTTCGCGCCGGAGGACATTATATTCTCGCTCGGCAGGAGACGAATGCAATTCTTGATGAGATTCTCGTGATCGGCTATGATTTGTTCGATGGTTCGATCCATTCAGATCACCTTGACCGTTTCATTTTTCCTTTGGAACTGTATAAATAAGATATGAGGGAAGTAATAACAAGGTAACCGCTCTTTGCCGACGATGAAACCGGAGTCGTTCACGTCAAGAATTGCAGCAACTTCCGGTTTTCCCGCAAGTTCATGAACTGGTTAAAATCAAACCGTCCTTTAAGCAAAGGTTCCAGATCCTTCCATTCTCTCGATTGATCGGGTGGCATCTGCTTGATCATCTCCAGCGCTTGCTTGAAGGTGTCGATGCGTACGAGGCGTCCCGATTCCTTGGCGCCCTTATCGCTGGCAAAGAAGGCGTAGAATGGAACCAGAAACTCTGGCGGATCTATATTTGTATATGAGGAGAGTGTTGAAATCATAGGCGTATCAGTGGCATCCGGCATTATCACGTTCACTGTAATTTTTAGACCCTTTCCTTTAAATTCATTGGCAAGTGTTTTTGTGAATAAATTGATGCCACCTTTCGACGCGCAATAAATAGACTCCATGATTGCGTATTCGGGCAATGCCATGATGCTGCTTGTGTTGATGATGCTACCAACATTTTTCTCGATCATGTATTTCAAGGCCAGGTTGGTTCCGAAAATGGTTCCTTTCAAGTTCGTGTCGAGCTCTTGGACAGCGATATCGAGATCTTGCGGAAAAATAGCACCTGGAAATTGCTTTCCCACTGATGCATAGGTACCTGCGATGTTCATGCCCGCACAATTCACCATGACATCGATGCCTTCAAGATTTCGAACAAGCTCGTCGACACCTTGTTCAAATTGATCTTTCTGCTGGACATCTGCGATTTCAAAGAAAGAGGTACCTCCATCTTGCTCGATCTGCGATTTTACTTCCACTAGACGTTCCACCGACCGCCCTATCAAACCAATGCTTGCACCCATTTTTGAAAACGCGATTGCCAACGTTTTTCCAATTCCCGAGCTTCCGCCCGTGATGATGATTTTCTTGTTGGATAACAAATTCTCCTCCATTACTAAAATTCACCTTTCAATTCTTTTTTTTACTTCTAGAACGATACCCTCTCAACGTGAAGTGTAAAAAGGTTATTCTATTAAACCTAAAACCACGGCAAGTACTTGTGCATAGAGCCGGTGGCCCAGGTCGTTTGGATGATTGAGACCATTGCCCGTGAGGTCGTAATATGACTTTCGTGCAAGAATATCTTTCCACAATCGAGTGATACTTGCCACCATGACCCGTGATCCCCATTTTGATGCGAGTTTATCGAGCGCGGCTTGATACTCGATAAGGTAGTCATTGTTGCCGTGATACCAGGCATCATTCATCATCGATGACGATACGAGAATGAATTCAGCGCCGGGATTAACTTCCATGATAGACTTGATTTGTATGTCGATGTTTTTCGCATAGGAACGACCCCGTTTCTTTCCACCTGCATCATTGGCACCCCACGCGATGATGTTCAAATCAAAGTGAAATGGAGGAGTCTTATTAACGGATTCGTGAGCATCAACGATCAGCTTCTTTATAGTTTTCTTTCCGTACTCTGAGCTCGCGCCGCCAACCGACTCATTTCTTAATCGCACGACCAAGTTAGGGACTTTTTTCCCGATCAACGCAACGAGCAAGTCTGGATACGAGTGGTAACCTGGAAACAAGTGCAGCATATCGCTGCAATTGCAACCCGTGGAAATGGAATCGCCGAACACGAATATATCCAAGTTATTGTCTTGTTCCGGAGAACTTGCAAGTAACTGGCGTGTTCGCGGTAGCTTGGCTGGATCCAGCATTGGTTTCCAGCCGGGCCAGGTGCCATCGTGCGTGTACGTCACGAGCACCGCGGTTTTATGGAAGAGGCCGGTTTCTGAAAAGAGCATGCCCATGGAACCATCACGAGTGGCGGGATATGCCATTGGATCCCCGAGCGGACGCACTAGCGCCTCGCGAGTCAAGAAGGGTAATTTGGATGACGCGAGTACGATCTGTCCCCCGTTCCCGTTCTCCTTGCGAGCCAGCGCGATCATCGAATACGCGTCCTCTGGAATTTCGACGAGCTTGTTCTTGCTGTCATCCCACGCCTCGATTGCCAGCATTTTGCGGGGCTCGTGAAGGAGATTTCCGGTCAAGGCATTTCCGTCGCGAAAAAGCATTACGGGTTCCTGTATCGCCACGGGAGGCATCCACGCCAGTGCCTCGAGCTTCTCGAGCTCCGGAAGGTTCCACGGTTCTTGCGCCATCGAAGATATATAATGCCCCGTGAGAACTTTAATGCTGTCATGGACAAGCATTATTCCTTGCCAAGCAAGCTGGTGCTGGATGCTACGAAGGTGGATGCCGTTCTATCCATGCTGGAGACGGCGGGCGTCCGCAAGATTTGGCTTTATGGATATTTCTTTGGCCATTTCGACGCGCCGATCGAGAAAATGATCGAAGCGCGGGATGTCTTGAAAGAACACGGCTTCGACACAGGCGCTTGTTCCATGCCGGTCGGTCATCCGGGCAATAGCCTTGACCCCGATGATCCAACGATCGACGTGCGCATCCCGCAACACTGGCGGTACCGAATCGATCGCCACGGATACCCGGTCTACCATTGCGCGGACATCGAACCGCGCATGATCGAGGACAACGTCGCAGCCATGAAGCAGCTTCGTGACGCGGGATTCACGAGTGTGTTTCTCGATGATGACACGCGCCAGGGAAATTGGGGGCCTGAAATTCAAGGATGCTTCTGCGACGCGTGCATCGACGCGTTCAACGTGAAACACGGGCGCGAGGTAAATCGAAAAACCCTTGCCACGGCAATCACCCACCATCGCGATGCTTCCCTCCTTCACGATTGGGTCACGTTCAATTGTGCGAAAGTTACTAGCCTCGTTGATGCTCTCTCGCTCCCGGGTATCGAACTTGGTATAATGGTCATGCATAAGGGCGACGAGCGGCATGGAATTTGCATTTCAGATTTGAAAGCACGCGTCTCGCACCTCAGGGTGGGTGAAGATCATTTCAGCGACAAGAGTTTCGAGCAACCCCGCCATAAAGCAAGTGAGATCCAGAGTATGCAGGTACATCTCGCGCGTATGAGTCCAGCAGCGGTGTATAGCGAAACGACCGCGTTTCCAGCACGAGCGTTATCTCCTGAAAATTGGGTGTTCAAGGCAAAATTGGCACTGGTGCTTGGAATTCCCAACTTGTTTTTCATGGGCGGCACGTGGCTCGTCGAAAACAGCTACTGGCAAACCATCAGTAGCAATCTCCAGGAAATGCGCTGGATCGAAAGTCATGCAGGTTCCCTTGAACATGATCGCTTTTCCCCGGTACACGTTGCTGTTGGGGAGGGAGATTTTTTCATTCCTTCGTGGCCTCTTCGGGCAGGAATTCCTGCAAGGCCAGTAATGGCCAGCGTTGTCTCCGGGGACGGGGCTATCTTGCTCGTGCTCGGTACGACGACGCTCGACGATGCGTGGTTGGGCAAGGCTAGTTCCTATCGAGCAATAATTCTCGATAAAAACGCTGCGAAATGCAACAAGCGAGTTCTGGATCAAGATTCAAGGGAAAATGACCTTTCATTGAATGTCTTTGAATTAGATTCTCCAAAAACTTGGCAATTGTTCGGAAAGAGCCAAGTCGAGGCAAGAGAATTGAACCTTGCAGCAAGTTTGAGGAGAATCATCGGTGCTGGCGGCTTCGATTTCCCCTTCATGCTTGCCGGCATGGATATCTGGCTCGAATGGGTCAAGGAACAATCGCTCGCCATCATTGTCAATCTTCTTGATGAACCAAATTATGGAATCTTGAAAAACGGAGAAAAAACGCGTGACATTTCCTTGGAACCCTTGGAAATAGCCATATTTCATGTTGATGATGCAGGCATCACGATGGTTGAAAAGACTGGTTAAAACAAGATGGACTTCAAATAATCACGCGTTGCGATGGCATCAGCGGGACTTCCGTGCTCGACGACGACATCACCATCGAACTTGTATTGTTTCATGCACCGTGCGATTTCATCGAAATTGATGACCCCCTGGCCCACGGCAATGTGCGGATCGTTATCTTTTGTTTTGTTATCGACGAAATGCATGTTCTTGATGAGTTTCCCGAAGTTCTCGAAAAATGGCTCGAAACCTGCCATGTCCTCGCATATCCAGAGATGCGACGTGTCAAGCGTGAGTTTGAAGTTCTTGAAATAATCTTGACCTACAAAGCCTGCGATCTCGTCGATCTTGTTAAAAAAGTTAGAGGTTGCCGGCAAGCTCTCGAAGCACACGCTCGTCTTTCTTGGCCACGTCTTGGCACCAATCCGCTGGAGTGCCTGGGAAAAGTACAAGGAACGAACGCCGCCATAAATCGGCATCAAGAAGGAACTCAGGTGTCCGGGATGCATCGTGATGCACGTTGGCGGGTTTCTCAACGTCATGGCAAAATCGAGCATGATCTCGTATTCACGGATCGATCCCTCGCGTAGCTGGAAACTGAAATCGATGATGTTATTGTTGATGAAAGGCGCATGAAAATTCACGGGAAGCTTGAACGATTCTACTATTTCTTTCAATTCCGAGAGATTATTTTCATTATCTATCATTGGGCTTTCAACGATGAGTTCAGCAAAATCAAAAGAATTTTCTTCCCCGTATTCGAGTGTTTGCTTGACCCAATCGAACAAGCCATCCAGCAAAGCACGCTCGGTCACTTGTGGCTCGCGCGTGAACAACGTGTCTTGTTCCAGCGCCATTGACGAAATGCCAATTCTCATGAATATTTATAAGATAGATATCCATAAACTCTTTTCTTTCCGAGAATCGTTGCCACTTTTTCTTGGAACGTTTAAAAATCGGCGATGGATCGCAAATAGGTGACGGAATCCTCTACTCGTTTCTTGGCGAGTTCCAGCGTGAGCGTTTCACCTTTCTTGCCCTCGATTTCCATGGTCCACGGGCCAAAGAAGCCATGATCATTCAATTTCTTGATGATCTCGGGAAATTTCACGACGCCCTCGCCAAGGGCTGGAAAGCACCACGATTTGTACTTGCCATCCGTGTCTTTCAAGTGCACGCTTCCAACGTAATTGATGACGTGATCGAGTTCCTTTGCGGAATCGATGCCCTTGTTGTAATAGTACATGTTAGCGGTGTCGAAGTTGATCCGTATGCCCTCGTTGTTGATGGCTTCCATGGTTTGCTTCCCGACCTTTCCGTTTTTTACGAGCTCGGGATGGGTTTCGAGGCAGACCTTGATGCTTTTTTCTTGCACGCGATCGCCGAGCACTCGCAATTGCTCGAATAATTTCTTGTTATTCTTCATGTTTGCATTACCCTTGATGCTCGTGAACAAGACTTGCACGTTGAACTTCGTTGCCATGTCGATCGCGAGCTGGCTTTGAGTCTCGAATTTCCTTGCATCCAGGGGGTCGAAATCCGCGTGAAAGCTGCCTATTTTCAAATCGAACTCTTGTAACAAGTCATCAAGGACTTCAGCTGCCTTGTCCGATGTTGGAAGCGGGTATTCCAGGAATTTCACGCCGATGCCCGAGAGATGCTCGAATGCATGAAGTTCAAAGGGACCATACGATCCCATGCGACACGATAACATGTTTTGCGCCATTTTATTCACCTTGAATGAACGTTTCCCTCTATGTGTTTTAAAATGTTGTTATTATCGAAAACCACGATCTTCATGATGATGGCTCAAGGGTACTGCTGAACGACCTTGATCGCCTCGCTGATGGAACTGCACGCGCCGCACCTAACGCACCCGGCGAGGGTCTTCGATGGCTGCAAGCCCTGCTCACGCATGCGCTTCGCCGCGTACAAGTAATATTGGATCAATATTTCATGCGATTCAAGCTTGTTTTCATCGAACTTGGTATTTTCAATGGGTCTCGCGGGCACGACGAAGGGAATCACCTCGTGCTCGAGAAGCACCTCGATCCCTTGCTTGAACTCGTCGAATGTTTCTCCAAGCCCCGCGAGCAGGTACGATTCAACTTGATTTTCGCCGAACAACCCGACCGCGTAATCCCAATTTTTTTCGAATTGTTTCAAGGGTATCTCGCTCTTCCCTGGGCAATGCAGACGGCGATTCTTTTCTGGATAGGTTTCCACGTGGATGCCAATGGTATCAACCTCGGCATAATAGAGCTTGTCAAGATACTCCATATTCTTCACGGGCGCGACCTGGACGTGCACGGGATATTTGAAATTGGATTTCAAGGCTTCCACGAAGGGAATGTATTCGAGAGCGCCGCCGTCGGGGGAATCCTGCGTGCCGGAAGTGAGCGTGAAATGCTTCACTCGATCTTCAGCACGAGCACGTTCCGTGAACGCAACGAGCGCATCTGGATCTTTCCTTGGCAATGTTGAATCGTCCTTGATGGATTCCTCGATGGCGCAGTAATCGCACTGCATCCCGCAGCGCCAGTACTTGCAGCTTTGATTGATGGTCGTCGCGACACAATCGATTCCGTGCACCAGCGCGATTTTCTTGAACGTTACGGGTGTTCCGATGCCGGTGCGTTCCTTGGAAATGTATTCTTCATCGTAGAAGGAGGGCGCGGGAATTTTAGAGAACTGGTGAAACGGTTCAAGCTCGCCGGGAGAATGTTCCTTGAAAACATCGAACACGCCGCTCGTGGGAATCTCGGTGATGAATAAATCCGAATTTTTCGTCATTTGTTCCTGTAACGGGACGTTTGCAAGGAACGCGTCCTGGTATTGCACGAACATGCCCCCCGCAGGCCCGGCGCCGCCTTTCCTTGCAACCTTGTCGATCATTGATCTCTCGTTTGATGGCTGTTCCTGAGCCGCACCTGGTGTGGTCCCGGCGCCATCTTGCAATCGAAAACCCTTGAAGAGTAACTCGCACTTCAATTCGAACGTTTTCGTGTTCATTATCTTGACCATTAGGAACCACGAGAATAAACGATATCCTATTGAAAAAAAAGCAATGCTTGGCGTCGCTGAAGGGTATATATAAATTGGAGATGCATTAATCCTCCGTGGATCATGAGTCGTTTCATCGTGCAATTCCAATCACCCGATGCAAAAGCGCAATTTCTCGACCAGAACGGGGTGATGAACGATATAGAGTTCTCGATCCAACTAAACGGAAAGAGTTTCGTCCCGGTGCATGACCTGGCCACATTGCCCGTGCTCGTGATCGAACCCGTGCAACCAGGTGAGGAGATTATCGATGGCAACATCCTGTTCAAGGATGTCAAGGGCATCAAGTCGTGGGAATCTGACGTGGCGCTATACCTTGCTGGTTCATCAGCATGCACGATACTTAATATAAACTTTATCAACAAGTCAATCTATGGCCCTTTTCATGGAGATAACATTCCGGTGGCGATTATAGATAGTGGGGTTGATATATCCCATCCAGATCTGGAAGGTTGCATCCTTGCTCAAAAGAAGTTTCGAAAGATTTCAAGGGAAGCAGTAACCGCGGAACAAGATGATCTTGGTCATGGAACCGCGATCGCGGGAATCATCTGCGGTTCCGGGTCCAGTTCTGGAGGAAAATACACGGGCATCGTCACGGGTGCTAAGATCATCGATTGTAACGCGTTTGATGGAAGCGGCAAGGGATTGCTGAGCGACGTGCTTTCCGCGCTGGAATTTGCTGCCGCTAGCGGTGCAAAGGTGATCTGCATGCCATTCAGCTCATTGCCCGTTGCCAAGCCATCCAAGATTTTCGAGAACCTACTCGTGCATCTTGCATCGGAGCTCCAGATCGTGCTATGTGCAGGCACGGGAAATGGCGGCCCCGAGGAATCCACGATTGGCATGCCCGGCTGCTATGATTGCGTGCTCACCACGGGCTCCCTCACGCCAAATCTCATGGTATCCGTGTTCAGCGGGCGCGGTGCTCCGAACTCGAGTAAACCAGATTTCTGCCTTCCTGGGGAAGATATTTTCAGTCTTAATGTTGAACATAGCCTTTTCAAGGATCAGGTCGTGGACGAGAATGAATATTATGCTACATTCACGGGCAACTCCATGTCTGTCGCCGTTCTTGCTGGCATCGTGACGATGATAGTGGAAGTCACGCCGTATTTGAAGCCAGAAGATATCAAGTGGTTGATGCGTGCATCGTGTCTAAAAATTCGTCGAGCCGCTAAAATCTCGGCAGGATATGGTATCATGAATTTGACCATCATGTTAAAGCGTTTGAACGTGCTCTATGCGTTTCATAAATCTTACGTGACAATGTCAAAGGAAATGATACTCCTGGCGTCAACCATCATTTTCTTCACGGTTGCTGTATCCATGATGCTCGCCAGCTTCATTTGAACTTGTTGGTTCATCGCATGCCTTAAGACGAGTGCATTCAAATCTAAAGGCGTGTTTTATTGCATGACCACCAAGTTCATTTCCTCTCGAAAATTGCATCACATGGGAAATCCTCATGGAAAAAATTTATCTCTACGACACGACCTTGCGTGACGGTAGCCAGGAAGTTGGCATCGCTTATTCTGCCAGTGACAAGATCAAGATCGTCGAGAAACTCGACAAGCTAGGCATCCACTACATTGAACCGGGCTTTGCAGGTTCAAATAAGATAGATGATCAAGTCTTCCGCCAGTTGAGCATGATGGATTTCGAAAACGCCAGGATCTCCGCGTTCGGCATGACTAGGAAGCCCAACGCTTCCGTCGAGGAGGACCAGTCGATCAAGGCGCTTCTCAAGAGCGGCACGCCTGCCGTGACGATCGTCGGTAAATCATGGGATCGCCACGTGACCAACGTTCTCAAGACCACGCTGGAAGAAAACATTGCCATGATCGCCGATTCCATACGATACTTGAAATCGCAAGGCCGAGAAGTGATTTTCGACGCAGAACACTTTTTTGATGGCTTCAAGTTCAACCAAGAATATGCACTTGATGTGCTTAAAGCCGCCCAAAGGGAAAACGCGGATTGGATCGTGCTTTGCGACACGAATGGCGGCGTCATGCCGAACCTAGTTGAAGTTGCTATCGATGCCGTAAAAAATGAGATCACGACCCCACTCGGTATCCATTGCCATGACGATGCAGGTGTTTCTCAAGCGAACTCGCTTGCTGCTGTGCTGCACGGAGTCACGCAAGTGCACGGCACGATCAACGGGCTTGGTGAGAGATGCGGCAACTGCAATCTCACGACGCTGATCCCGAACTTGAAACTGAAGATGGGGTTCCAGGATTTGATTTCCGACGATCAGCTCACGCGGCTCAAGGAAATTTCCTCGTACATCTACGAGATCGCGAATATGAAGGAATATTTAGGCCAACCTTACGTTGGTTCCAATGCATTCACGCACAAGGGAGGCATGCATTCGGATGCCATTCTCAAGGACCAGCAATCCTACGAACATATCGATCCCGAGCTCGTAGGAAACGAGCGTCGTATCAGTATCTCGGATCTCGCGGGGAAAGCAGCCATTTTTGAAAAAGCAAGAGAAATGGGCATTAACCTCGAAGCCGATGATGCCACGGTCAAGGCTATCCTTGCAAACATCAAGGCATTGCAAAACGATGGCTTCGCATTTGAATCCGCCGATGCTTCCTTGGAACTGCTCATGAAAGGGACCATGCTCGATCCTGAAAACCCGAGCAAGCTGAAGGAGAAATTCTTCACCCTCGATCGATTCAGGGTTACGACCGAAACGAACGGCGACACGCCGCGTTCCGAAGCCACGATCAAGGTCACGGTCAACAATACGGAATTTCTCACGGCGGCCGAGGGAAACGGTCCTGTCAACGCGCTCGATTATGCGTTGCGCAAATCACTCGAGCATTTCTATCCGGAGCTCAAGGACAGCGTCCTGAGCGATTACAAGGTTCGCATCACTGACCAAGCCGGAACCGGCTCAAAAGTGCGGGTGCTCATCGAAACGCGAGATAAAGAGAGTTCCTGGGTCACGGTTGGCGCTTCGGAAAATATCTTGTGGGCAAGCTGGATCGCCCTGGCGGATTCCATCGTCTTCAAGTTGCTGAAAGAAGTGGAAAAGAAGGGTTTCTCGCTCGTGTGATGTCCATCACGAGAGCAATTCCTGGGTTTGCAGGTTTTTCTTGACTTCCTTTGTGACAGTCTCGAACATGCCTGGCCCGTAGATCGTATCGGTACGTTTTCTCAATTCACTGAAGATCGCGGACTCGTCTTCGCTAGAAATTTTCGTGTCGACCCAGATGAGTTTTCGGCCGATGCTCTTCAGAACTTGCGGGTTAATTTTCAAGAGATCGGACGTGGGAAAAAAGTTCACGAGCTTGTTCAGCGTTCCTTGAAGCAGCGTTGGGCTCGAGTTTTCGCAGTACTTGGCCAAATCTTTTTCCTTTGCTGCGCGCCATTTTTCAAAGAACAAATCAAAACCTTGAAATTTTGCCGTGTCTTGAATCGTGTCCTCGCACAAGTACTTGTGATACTTGGCAAGAAACGCACAGATGATATTTTCCAAAATAACTTCAATATCCTTGATTTTATCACTAGGATCAATCAAGCCAACGAACGTGTAACTTTCCAGGTGCCGGTACAGGAGCTTAATGTTCTGCATGGTCATTTCGCTGATGCCGGAACTGTTATCCGTGGACAATTGCGTCGAGAAGGTTTGAATGGCGGATATGAAACCTGCAATGAGCGCTGGTTGCATGCCGAGTTTCGTGTAATGGAGATTGGAATACAACGGTGTCCCTGCTTGATCGATGACGATAAACCCGTTTAAGCCCATATTTTCATTTCTCCATTACTACTTTTTTGAACATGGTGACAAAATGGCTTCATTTTCCCCGGAAATCATCAACTGGCGCTTGGAAATTCATTTTTCATTCCTTAGACGTTGTTTCTGTAAATGTAATTGACATTATATTAATTACTTTTAACGAGCCAGCAAATATCAAGAGATAGCTGGTCAAAAAGGCAAGATCATACAAGTTGAATAAGCTGTAAATACCGAGATTCGTATAAATCTGGTACAAGGTGTCCGCGACGGTCATCACCATAAATCCCGCGAGAATCAATATCCATGCCGTGTTGATTTTTCCTTTGCGCAATTTAGCAAGCACGATGAAAACGCACGATAGCAGGAAAATATCGAGAGTGGGATATAAGCCATTAACAATTTGTGCAAAAGTATCGGTTCCGGTAGCCGTGATATTTGGATAGAGGGAGAGGACAAATATTAAAGCGGCTGCTATGATGATCCCCATTACAACGGCTGCCGTTTCCTTGGTGCTGAGCTTCATTTTCAATAGCTGCAATTGAAGTAGCAAACCTATTGCTAGTATTGGATAGGCTATGAGATAAAACAAGTCAGATACGTTTGGGGATGGGGGATCCAGCGGATACCATGTGAGAGTATAAAAGGTGAATAAAGATTCACCGACAAACCAAGCAGCCATCCCGATCCCCAGGAATAACCAAACTTTCCCCATTGTCGTGGAATATTTGTACATGGATCCCATAATCAAGAGAAATATGGCCCCAAAAGCAATCGACGCCATTAATAATAGTTCTTGAACAAGAATCATCGTCCATTGATCCGCGTCTGCAAGTAAGCTATTACCAAATATCCAGAAAAATGCAGCAATTGCGATGCAGCACGTCATGATTGCAAAAATGCCCTTCATAGACTTGTTGGAGATTTTCATCTTAAAAAAACCGTGACTCGTGATTCAAATTATGAAATATTAGTTCCACATGTTCATTCCATGCTCGACAATATATTTTTAACCCACGTGGTAAAAAATGGCTGAAAATGACAAGAAAAAAAGTAAATACTAAGTCATTTGATCTATTTTAAGGGCTATCAAGGGCTTTAACGTGGCCATTAGGCACCGACAAGTTTATACCCGTGTTCGTGGTAGTTCA
>Ga0209039_10002318_pt1 | contig 16366 bp, 14 predicted proteins | sample BogFormECP12_OM1_FD_188238 | JGI IMG/M metagenome (GOLD analysis project Ga0209039, IMG submission 188238) | Bog forest soil microbial communities from Calvert Island, British Columbia, Canada - ECP12_OM1 (SPAdes) (version 2) | ecosystem: Environmental > Aquatic > Freshwater > Wetlands > Bog ... | reverse complement strand
TGTGTGGCGAGAGCTCTGCACGAGCGGGAGTTCCCAATTGGGCCGGGCGCGAAAACAACCCCACCGGGACCCGCGCCACCAGCCGAGCGTAAGTACCCCTTCAGCTTCTGGGTCGACGGTCCCGCCTGGGCGTGGCGCCGTCTACAAGAGCCGAGGGGGGCGATAGCCACCGCCGGCGCCGTGGCCATTGCGGCCGTGCTCGGAGGGAACTGGGACCCGAACCCTAACCTTCCTTTTGTCGCTGCATCCGCAGCGGTCTTGACGCTTGTCGGAGCGGGCTTAGCCGCCACCGCCGCGAGTTACCTCACCACCGTAGATCCGGAGCGATTCCCAGAAGGGCCGGGTCTTGCCCAAGGTGCAAGGCTCTTGACCTGGGTCCTGGTTTTGGGAGCAAGTGCCGTGGGTCTTATCCGGATCGGCTCCCCCAGTGCAGTGGGCTTCCTCCATCTTCTGCTCCTGGCAATCGACGGCGCTGTCTGCTTCGAGCTCTTCTTTGCGGAGAATCCCGTCGCCGGTCCTCGTTTTCCTACCGACCTGAGCGTGTTCTCCGCTCTCGGAAGTCGGGCGAACCCCCTCGCCAGCCTTCGCGACGCGGCGCAGCGGCAGCTCGGGATCGATCTTCGCTCTACCTGGGCGCTCGACGTCGTCAGGCGAAGCACAGAACCCCTTCTTGTCGCACTCTTCGCGATCGGCTGGCTGTCAACCGCAGTGACCGTGATCAGCGTCGAAGAACAGGGGATCGTGGAGCGCCTCGGCGTTCCGATCGCCGGACCTCCTCTGGTGCCGGGGCTGCATCTTCACTGGCCGTGGCCAATCGACCGGGTGATCCGGATTCCCGTGCGGCGCGTCCAGGTGGTGAGAGTCGGCCATGAGGGAGAAGAGGAAGCGGGTCCTGAGGATGTGCTGTGGGCGCGCCAGCACGGCAAGACGGAATATACACTGCTGCTCGGGGACGGCAGGGACCTGATCGCGATCGATGCCGCGGTGCAGTTCCGCATCTCGGATCCGCGCGCGTGGCGTTATCACACGCAGAATCCGACGGACGCGCTCCGCGCAATCGCCTACCGGGCCGTGATGAAGTCGACGGTCGGCCGCACACTCACTCAGGCCCTGTCGGAGAACGTCGCCACCCTCACGGTGCAGATGCGTGCAATGGTACAGGCGGACGCGGATGCGCTGGGGCTCGGAGTCGAGGTCGTCGGCTTCACCGTGGGCGGCATGCATCCACCTGTGGGAGTGGCTGCGGACTATCAAGCAGTGGTCTCCGCTGCGCTTCGCAAGACGACCGCCGCCATCGAGGCCCAGGCCTACCGGAACGAGATCGTGCCGGCAAACGAAGCCGACGTGATCGCGAGGGAGAACGCGGCACTTGCCGACGGCGCGGCGGCCCTCGGCAAGGCCACGGGCGAAGCGTGGAGCTTTCTTGCCTTGGAGTCGGAGTATCGAGCAGCGCCGGAGGAATATCGGTTCCGGCGCCGCCTCGAGACTCTCGAGAATGGTCTCAAGGGACTCCACTTCACCGTGCTGGACGCGCGCATCCAGCGAGATGGGGGTGAGCTGTGGCTAACGAAGTGACCTCTCAGCGCTGGCTGCGTGGAATCGTGGGGACGGTCGCGCTGCTAGCGATTGCATTCTATGCAACCGCGCTCGTGGTTCACGAGGGACAGGCCGTGCTTGTGACGCGATTCGGTCGGCCGGTGCGCGCCGACACGCGGGCGGGGCTCCATTGGAAGCTCCCCTGGCCCATCGACCAGGCCACCTGGCTCGACATGCGACGACGCGTCTACGAGGGTGGACACACCGAAATGCTCACGCGCGACAAGAAGAACGTCATCGTGCGCACCTTCGTGGTCTGGCGGATCGGAGACGTGCTCGCCTTTGCACAGTCCATCGGCGAGGAGCGCGAGGCGGAAGGGAAGCTGGACGGCCTGCTCACAAATGCCGCAATCAGCACCCTCGGCGAGCACGATCTCTCAGCCATCGTCTCCACGAATGAAAAGGACTTGCAGGTGGATCAGATCGAAGCCGAACTACTTGCCGGGACTGCGCCGGCGGCACGTCAGAGTTATGGGGTCGAGATCGAGCAGATCCGGCTCGAGCGCGTCGCTCTCCCCGAGGAGAACGTGAAGGCTGTGTTCGAACAGATGCGCGCGGAGCGCCATCAGTACGCGGCGAAGTTCCGGGCGGAGGGAGAGCGTGAAGCCAGTCGCATCCGCTCCGAGGCGGAGCTCGAAGCGGCGCGCATCCTGGCCCAGGGGGCCGAGCAGGCGGCGAGGATCCGCGGGCAGTCGGCCGCGGAAGTTGCGAAGACATATGCCGACGCGCACCGTGTCGACCCGGAGCTCTACCGTTTCACGCGCTCCCTTGAGTCGCTCGGTCAGCTGGTCACCAGCGACACCAGCTTGGTCCTCCGGACCGACGCCGAGCCGTTCTCGCTCCTCCAGGGAAAGGAATCCAAGTGAGGGGGACCGGGGGGACCTCGGAACTCGCTCGGCTCGGTGCGCCCATCGCCCATCTGCTTGACGCCGCTTGGAGCCGCATGCACTGGTGGGTGGGAGCGATGGCGCTCCTCTATGCCATCTCCGGCATCACGGTGATCCGGGCGGATGAAGTGGCGATCGTTCAACGTTGGGGCCGCCTCGTAGGGAACACGAAGGCGACGCAGGAGCATGGCCCGGGTCTTCTTTTCGCGCTTCCTAGACCGGTGGACCAGGTGGTGCGGGTCAAGATCAAGCACGTCTGGGAGCTACCGATTGAAACTCTCGCGACCTCGGCCGCAGAGGCTGGCTATGGGGACACCCTTGATCCGCTCGTTGTTGGTTACGCGCTCAGCGGCGACCAGAACATCGTCCACGTCGCCATGATCGCTCGATACCGGGTGCGGGACCCAGCCGATTGGGCCTTCTACGGCCCCAAAGCGGACGAGATCCTACGGGTCGCGGTGACTGCGGCGATGGTCCGCTCGCTGGGAGAGATGGGGGTCGACCATGTCCTCGCCGACGGACGCAAGGATCTCATCGAGACAGCGAGCCGCCGCGCTCAGGCCGGCCTTGACGCAGCGCATTCCGGACTAGCGCTGGTCTCGCTCGAGCTCACCTACCTCGCGCCGCCCCGTGCGCTTGCGAAGGACTTCGACGCAGTGCAAAGCGCTTACATCGAGACCGAGACCAAGAAGAAGAACGCATTGGCATTCGCCCAGACCGTGGTCCCGCGGGCCCACGCCGAAGCCGACGCATCGGTTCAAGCGGCTCGCGGCGATGCTGTGGCGGCGCAGGCGCGCGCGAAGGGCGATGCGGAGGCCTTCCTCGCGCTCGAACGTGAGTACCAGGCCAACCCCGTCGTGGTGCGCGAGCGGCTGTACCGCGATGGAGTGGAGAAGGCGATCGGCAGAGCCCGGGAGGTCCGGTGGATACCGCCGCCGCCTGCGGGCGGTCGCTACGAGGGACTCCGTGTCACGCTCGAATCGGAAAAGGCGGGCACCACCCAGCCATCTGCCGTGCGTTCGCCGGAGGGCACACCATGAGCTCAGTGGCACCCGCGCTGTCAGCCGACGCGAGCATCGCCTTGCCGGGAGTCCTCTCCATCGAGGAGCGCCGCCGCATCAGCGCACGCCTCGGGGCCGGACTCGCGGGGGCCGCGCTCCTGGGACTCGGGACGTTGCTCGTTCGCCTGGCGCCGGACCAGTGGCAGGTCGGCGAACTCGTTCGGGGGCTCGCGGCGATCGTGGTGGGGACTCCTGTTCTTGTGTCCGGCGTGAGAGGGATCGTGACCGGGGATACCCGGCGTGCCACCGATCAGCTCGTGGCAATCGCGGTGCTCGCCGCCGCAGCGAGCGGCAACATGGTGACGGCCACATTGATTCCGCTCTTCCTCGAAGTCGGTCGTCTCTTTGAAGAGCGGAGTTCTCTCGGAGCCCGGGCCGCCATCGACGGGATCCGGGCGCTTGCAGCGCGGCAGGCTGTGAGATGGGAGAACGGCGTCGAGGAGCGCGTCGATCCCGGCCGTCTGGTCCCGGGCGACCAGATCCTCGTGCGGCCGGGCGAGCGGATCCCGGTGGATGGAACCGTGCTCGTCGGACGGGCGGCAGTGGATCAGTCCGCGGTGACGGGGGAGTCGCGCCACGAGGACGTCGGGCCGGGGAGCCCGGTATTCGCGGGCACGGTGGCGCTTGATGGTTTGTTGCGGGTGCAGGTGCGAGGCACGGGATCCGACACCGTGCTGGGACGCGTGGTAGGACTCCTGGCCGAAGTGGAGCGCGCGACCGTGCCCGTGCTCCGGTTGTTCGAGCGTCGCGCCGGCGTCTGGCTGCCACTGGTTCTCACGCTTGCCGCGACGACGCTCTTCTTCACGGAAGACCTCTCCCGGGCGATCGCCGTGCTGGTTGTGGCAACTCCAACCGCGCTGGTGGTCGCCGGCCCCGCGGCCATGGTGGCGGCGATGACGTCGGCCACCCGCCTGCGAATCCTCATCAAGAGCACGGACTTTCTAGAACGCGCGTCTGAGGTAGACACGCTGATCCTGGACAAGACGGGAACGGTGACGGTGGGCGCCCCCGCCGTAACCGAGATCCTGCCCGCCACAGGAGTCTCGGCCGAGCGCCTGCTCGAAGTGGCCTCCTCCTGTGGCTTTGGATCGCTGCACCCAGTTTCCCGTGCCGTGGTCGCCGAGGCCCGCGCACGTGGGGTTGAGGTAGTGCCACCCGTTGATCTCGAGGAGCGGCCCGGGCTTGGTGTGGTGGCGCTGATCGAGGGTGTGCAGGCCGCTCTCGGGCGCAAGGCGCTCCTCGCGGAACTCGGCGTGGATCCGGGGAGCGACGAACAGGGAGACGCGGCTGAAGTCTGGGTCGCGCTGGGGCAGCGCTTCCTCGGCCGCCTTGTGCTTCGCGACCAGCCCCGCAAGGACGCTCGCGATGCGCTCGGCGATATGCGAGCGCTAGGGATCGACCGACTCGTCCTCCTCACGGGCGATCGCGAGGGGGTCGCCCGGGAGGTCGGGGAAGCTCTCGGCATGGACGAGGTGGTGGCGGAGGTGCTGCCGGAGCAAAAGCTCGAAGTGGTGCGGGCGGAGCAGGCGACGGGCCGTGTCGTGATGATGGTCGGCGACGGAGTGAACGACGCGCTTGCGTTAGCGGGTGCGGACCTGGGCGTTGCCATCGGTGCCGAGGTCAACGAGGTAGCGCTGGGTGGCGCCGACGTCGCACTGCTCGGAGCAGACCTCCGCCGCCTGCCACGGCTGATCCGGTTGGCGGACCTCACCCGGAATGTGATGGGCCAGAATGTGTGGCTGGCACTCGGCTTTGCTGTTGTGCTGATCTCGCTGGCAGCGACGGGCGTGCTCGATCCCCTAACCGGCGCTTTGGCTCAAAGCATGGCGGTCATCGCCGTAGTGGCAAACAGCGCGCGAATCCTGCGGTTCGATCGCTAGCACCCTCGCCTAGTTCCCTTGCGGCGCGGCTCCAAGCTCGAGGGCGTTTGTCAGGTCGCCCGCATTGGGACGCCCCCGGACAAGGGTTCGAGTCCGAAGCGCCTGGTGATGAACTGGAGGATCGAGGTCGTGTCGTAACTCGAGTGATCGACGTAGTACGGCAGGCAGCGTGCCCTGCTCGATCGCGCCCAGGAATTCGTTCCCATCCTTCAGGTGCTCAGCGCGCTCGCGCGTCCCCGGCGCATACTTCGCGAAATAGTTGAAGGGCTGATGATGGGGTTGGAAGTTGGGTGATCCTTCGGCCGCGTTGTAGATGACCGTTCGCGCCACGGAGGGTGCCTGCATACCGTCGACGAGCGCCGTGTCCCATGCGCCCGCATACCAGGCCCAACTTAGGCCTGCCGCACTGAGCGTGTCGCCGATCGTCTTCGCGTGCTGCGGCGGCAGTGGATGCTTCGATGGATCGGCAAACCGGTTGTCGCCATTAGCGGCCGGCGGTAGGCCGCTCGGTTGATACGGCGGCTGCACCGTGTTGACCGCATAGCCGTCTGGCGTTACCGACCCGTCGGCGAGTTCGGGCGGGCCATCGAGCGCGCTCCGCGGCGACGTCTCTCTGCGCAGGAGATGGCCTGCCGCGTCGAGTTTGGCGCGCATGTCCTCCGGCGCATCCAGAAATTCCGGGGTGCAAGCGCAGATCAGCCAGAAATGATTCGGGAAGGACCCCCCGAACGCACCCATGAAGAAATGATCGGCCAGCGTAAACTCTTGGGCGATCACCGGCGATGGCCTCCTCCTCGCGTGCGAGAGCGCGAGCCAGGCCGTGGCCTGTATGAAGGCGATGCAGGAGCGCGTCGCACGGGCGAGCCGACGGCGTGATGCGCTGGCGCCGCTCTCGGTTCGCATCGGACTCTCAGCCGGCGAGGTGAACAGGGGGTGCCACCTATTCGTCAAGTCGGAATCGAACGGTAAAGCTGACGAGTGCAGCGACCGGCTCGCCACTCTTCCGCGCGGCGACGAAGCGGGCGCGCTGAAGCGCCTCCTGTGCCTCGCGATCAAACTCCTCCCCGCCGCTCGATAGAAGCTCGACGTGTGAGACGTGGCCGTCGGGTTCCACAGTGACCATCAACTTCACGTCGGATTCGCGCCCCAAGAGGCGAGCATGCTCGGGATAGCGAGGCCGGATGCGGAGTACTGGACGCGCCGCCGAGTCTACCTCGCCCTCCCCGAATACACGGTGCGCCGCGCCGGCACTCGCCGCGCCCGACTCCGGCGCCGCGACATCCGGTGTGCTGCCCTTATCCGCCGAGAGTGACGGGTCTGAGGTGATCGCGGGAGGGGTGCTCTCGATCGAACCGGATTGCGATGGCGCGGTGTTCGGGAGGCTGACCTTATGGCGTGATCGTGGGCGGGTCGCGGAGCGCACAGGCGCTATGGACGGGGCTGGCGACGCGGGAGCCGCGATCGCGCTCGGCGCATCTTCCTGCTCGACGATCAGGGTGACTGGAATAGGTGGGTTCTGTACCGGGACGGCCCGGATTCGAGGGAGCGCGCTCGCTGCGATCTCGAAAACCAGACCATTTAGGGCAAGAGAAAGGACCACAGCCAGTATTGCGGGACGGCGAGCTGAGCGCTCGCCTTCTGAAGGGATGCGGAATGGCAAAGCGACAGGAGCAAGCGGCTCAGAAGTAAACCGCGAGGCCCACGCTGACGTTCCGGTGGTAGCCGGGCGTGAAGTGCCAATCCAGGACGCCCGACGCCGGCTCCCCCGGGAGACGGGAGGTGTAGTAGAGCTCTGTGCTTGCATAACTCTCATTGGTCAAGTTCTCGATCGCGAGGCTCGCCTCGAACCGTCGCCAGCGGTAGCGCAGAAACAGGTCTGCCACAGCGTAGCCGTGGAGAAGCGCGACTTGGTCACCGTCCACGCCGTAACGCCTGCCGAGCGAGCGCAGCTGGAGGTTCGCCGTAATGCCGCTCGGGTGCCGCGCGGTCAGTCCCGTCGCGAGCGTCCAGATGGGTGCTTGGTCGACATACCCGCTGGCTCCGAGCACGGCAGTCGAATAGGTGAACTGGAGATCGTAGGTCAGCCACTCGAGGAGGCGCGCCTGCGTCTCGACCTCCACCCCCTGGCGGTGCGATCGAGGGCGCGGCTCGGTTGTCCCCGTATCGGGATCGAAGACGAGCTCCTCCTGGAGCTGAAGCCACCAGTAGGAGGCACTGAGGTTCACGCGCGATCCGAGGTGCGTGCGCCAGCCCACCTCTTCGCCCGTTGCCACGGGAAGGGTCTGAAGAGAAGGATCGCAGCCTTCCGTGGGCAGGTGGCAGGTCACCACGCGGGCGTCATTCGAGTGGTAGCCCTCGCCGTAGTTCAGGAAGAGCTCGGAGTCGGCCAGAGGCTGGAAGCCCACGGAGAGAGGACCCTCCAACGAGAAGGGCCTGAGGACGAGACTCGCCTTGGGCAGCACGAGATTCGCCTGCTTGTTCCCGTAGGATCCGCCGGGGCCGGGAAGCTGGTTCCTCACATTGAACCAGAACTCTTCCACGCGCAGCCCCAGGATCGACCGCGCCCAGGGCGCAAGGAAGATCTCCGCCTGTACGTAGGGTGCCAGCGAGGTTTCATTGACGTCGTTGCTTTCCGTGAGGCTCGTGATTTCTCTCTGAGTCTGGTTCCCGACGCTCACCCGCACGTCGTCCGTGCGGAGCTGAAGCCCGGCCGAGAGCGCCACCGGGACGATCCACTCGTCGAACCGTCCGTGGTAGGCGATCTCTCCGCCGTAGAGCCGGCGTCGGTCGCGCTGAACGATTCCGTCGCCGTTCGTCTCGTCGTTCAGGAAGAAGGTGAAATTCGAGTACAGGTTGAGCTTGTACTCGGAGGCCCAGGCCGTCGCCTCCACGCGCTGATTGGGCGAAGGAGTCCACGTGTCTCGCAGAAGAACGTTGAAGCGTTGGCTGTCCCCACCCTGGGTGGGATCGATCGAGCCCCAGCGCGAGATCTGCCCCTCGTCGACTGCGCGGAGCGGGATCTCGCCCGAAGCGTTCCAGCTGCCCGAGTACCAAGAGCTCCAGAGGGTAAGCTTCTGCGTTTCCGAGAGTTGCGCACCGAAGTGGCCGTAGAGCTTGTAGCTGTCGAAATCTTCGGGGTTGCGGAAGGGACCGTTGGTCAGGTCGCCCTCCACCGCGAGCACCGCAGTCAGCGCTGGGTCCTCGCCCGCGAAGGGTCCCGTCCGCGGCGAGCCCATCACGAGATAGCGCTGCGTGTTGAACTGTCCAATGTCGACTTTCGCGACGGACTCCGAGAGGCGATCGTAGGGCACAAAGTTGATGGCACCCGCGGTATCGAAGTCGCCGATGTTCGCGTAGTACGGACCCTTGGAGATATCGATCCGATCGACTGTCTCCGGAATCAGCCAGAAAAGGTCGGCATATCCCTGACCGTGTGCATTGCTCCGCAGGTTCACGGGAAGTCCATCCGCAAAGATCGCGACGTCGGTGCCGTGGTCGGAATCGAATCCTCGCAGGAGGATCTGACTCGCCTTGCCCCCGCCTCCGGGATAGGTCGTGAAAAGACCGGGAGCGGCCTGCAAAAGATCGGCGGGCCGATTGATGGGCCGGTCCTCGACTTCTGCCGCCGGAACGCTCAGCTGAGAAGCGGCGGTCGCCGGGCGCTTCTCGTGCACGGTGATGTCGTAGGGGTTCGCGTCCGGGGGCTGCGCGGGGGAGCTGTCGGGCGGAGATGCCGGCGTTTGACTGCTCGCGTCCGGCGGCGCCTGCGTCGCGTCCGTGGGCGCCTTCTCGGAAGCCGGATCCTCCGCCTTCGTCGTGGGACAGAGTACGACGAGGAGAATCCAGATGGCGAGCGCAGCAGAAAGAGTGGAACTCGCTCGATCCAAAAGCCCGGAGCCTTCGACGCGACGGTGTCCACCCGGCGGGTTCCGTCGCGAAACAAACCCCGGGGACGCCCTACGGTCCGCCGTTCGCGCGAACCGCCATCGGAGCGCCGGGTGGCTTTGCGATGCGCACTGTCTACATCGAGACGTTCACGCAGGTCAAGTGACGATGCGAGTGTTCGCTCGGAAAACCAGGAAGGACGCCGCCGATCACTATTCGGTTCCGCACTTGGTGTCAGACTCTTCCGAGCCGGGAAGCGATCCCTGTGCTTCGCCAATACTCGTCAGGCTTGAAATCGTTCGGCTTTCCTAGTCTGGCCAGGCGAGCCCTGCCGCCCAACCGGGAGACCCAGTGGTCTGCAACGGATGCTACTCCGGCGCCGCGCACTGCGATCGCGACGGCACGTTCTCACGCGGCGGAGCCCTGGGTGCGAGGGTCGGCGATTGAGGCGAAAACTGAGGCACTCCGGCGTGACGGCGTCGCAAGTCTCGGCTCCAGCCCGGCTGCGCCTGCGTCGCCCGAAGCGCCGGGGCTATCCTCGGACCATGCGGGACACCACGCGCCCGGTCCAAGTGGTTCGCGCGCAGTCCGACGGAGGCCATATCGAGTTCGCGAGGCGTGAGCCGTCTCCGGGCCTCTTGCCGTACGTCCGCGACGTCTGTGGCTACACCGAGAGGACGGGCGCTCCCCTCCAGCGGCGGGAGTTCCCCGGTCCCCAGGTCGTCGTGATCCTTGAGTTCGCCCCGCCAATCCGCGTGTTCGAGGCGGGTTGCACGCATCGCTCCGCGCGCTACCCAGGCGGCTTCGCGGCCGGGATCACGGATCAGTTCACGCTCACCCAGCACGACGGCTTCCAGCGCGGCCTCCAGATTAACTTGACGCCGATCGGCGCGCGGCGCTTCTTCGGCCTGCCCCTCTCGGAGCTCGCGGGGCGCGCCGTCTCCATCCGCGACCTGCTTCCGGCGGAGCACCGAAGCCTCGCGGAGCAGCTTGAGGCGATGGCCGACTGGGAAGCGCGCTTCGACTGCGTCGAGGAGCTCCTCGCCCGGCGGATCGCCGGGTCAGACCGGCGCAGCGAAGTGGTGCCCTGGGCGCTCCGGTACATCGAGGCATGTGGCGGCGCGGCGGACATGCGGATGCTTGCGCGAGAGTTGGGCTACAGCCAGAAGCACGTCATCCACTTGTTCCGCGACCAGGTGGGCGTTCCCCCCAAGCTCCTCGCCCGTATCGTTCGCTTCAACCGGCTGATTGGGTCCTTGCGTAGGGGAGCGCCGGAGAGCTGGTCCGAGCTCGCTCTCGCGTTCGGCTACTACGACCAGTCTCACCTCGTCCGCGATGTCCATCAGTTCACCGGCACGACGCCGACCGAGGCGCGGGCAATGCTGGCCAACTCCCCCGATCCGGGGCCGTGGTGAATTTTTTCCAAGACTGGCGCCGGCTGGATCTCGTAGGGTGCCTCACGGACGGAGGGTTTTCCTCCGGACGCCTCGACCTCGAATCTAGGAGTACGACCCATGACCCAGAAGGACATTGCCACCATCATCCCGACGCTCCGGTACCGCGATGCGGCCGCCGCCATCGAGTGGCTTTGCCGCGCCTTCGGTTTCCACAAGCACCTGGTCGTGCCCGGCGAAGCCGGCGCGATCGCGCACGCGCAGCTCACCTACGGAAACGGCATGATCATGCTCGGCACGGCCGGGGACGACGAGTTCGGCAAGCTGCAGCGGACGCCCGCCCAGATCGGCGGCGTTGGGACGCAGAGCCCGTACATCATCGTCCCCGATGCCGACGCGCATCACGCCCACGCTGTCGCGGCTGGGGCGAAGGTGGTCTACGCGATCCGCGACGAGCCGTACGGTGGCCGCGGCTACTCCTGCCTGGATCCGGAGGGCCACCTCTGGAACTTCGGTACGTACAATCCGTGGGCCGAGTGAGCGCGAACGCCGCCGCGTCGGGCCCGGCGAGCGTCAGATTGATCCCGCAACTGCCAGGTCTCCCGGTCGGCGCTGGACGACCGTCGCGCCCGGGACTCGCACTCGCGGTCTGTCAGGGTCAGCGGTCACGCGGCGATTCGCTGCATCGATTGTGCGGCCACCCTGCGGGTTCCGTGGCGCGAAGCGAAGTCGCGCAGATCGCGTGATCGTTCACGATGAGCCCCGCAGCGGGGAGAGCAACGCTGTTGCTCGGGACGGTGGCGACCTCCCTCGCCAGATTCCGTGATCCGTTGGCCCGCCGACCAGGTGTTAAGCCGTCGTCGCGACGCCGGCGCGCCGGCCAGGAAAGCAGGAAGAAGACCATGCGCAAGCCGTGTTCGAGACGCATCGCTGCATCTCTGCGGGCCTGCCCGGTACCGACTTAGAGGGGTTGATTCGCGGGTCAATTGGTGCGGGGAAGAGCGAGATCGCGGCGCCCCACGCGATGAAAACGAGCGGGACAGCACGGCGCGAAGCTCCGCCCGTCTGCCGCAGGCGTGGTGGGGTTCTCACGCACAGCAGCCAGACCGTCGATACGTTTCCGATTCACGAACGTCGCGCCAGGGTAGTAATCCAGCGTAATCAGCTCGAGGACGCAGTCTCTGCACGGCCTATGAACTCGCGGAACGAATGTGGAGCGCAAGATAAAGCACGTCCGTAGTGTTCTCGCGATTCCCGAGCGATCACGCGGATGTCCAACCGGATGTTGTGACACGCGGCGCGGTTTTCTTCGGAGGGAAAACCAAGATCGCCAGACACGTCGCTGAGTTGGAGCCGGAGGGTTCGACATGGGCCACAAGCTGACACCGCCTTGATTCTCCGATTCCTGAATGCACACGATCACTTTCGTTCGGATCTTCGCCACAGCACTCCAGCTTGCGATCGATCGGTAGTTCCGCTTGGGGCACGCCGTTTCGGAGCGGCGTCCAGAATGGCCGGCCTGAGAAGCCTCGCTCTCGGCTCAGGGATGGTTCTCAGAGCGGCGAGATTGCGCTGAGGGGCGCCATCGAGGGTGCGGTGTACGGGGGCGTGGGAGGGCGCGGCCCCCCAACCGCGGAGCCGTGAACGCCTGGCTGAGACGCGAGGGGAGGATCGTTCCGACGTCCTCTGCCGGCAGCGCATGCGTCTTTTTAACTCCGATTCCGACGCGAAGCCTGCGGCACCGAAAGCGAATCCCGCGAACCATCCGTCACAAAAGGGCGCTTGTGCAAGAATTCCGACGCGAAGTGCGCGTCACGCAAACGAATTCGTCTTCACCATCCGTCGTTATCTTGCGTGGCTTCCCGATCACGCGCTTCCCCCCGCGGGTCTTCTTCTTCAGCTCCGCATCCTCACGCTCGTCACGATCGTTCAGCTTGCCAGTGGCCCGCGCGTGGCAGGAGACAGAATGCGCCCAGTACCAGCATCACCGTGACCACGCGGAGCGCACGATGTGCGAGCGATGGAAGGCCAGCTCGTAGGCAGGGAGTTGGCGTGACGGAGAGCCACTCGTAGGGCTGATCTCGTGCCCACAGTTGGCGCGGCCGTGGGCCTGGTCACGGCAGGCTCGTCGAGCGGCTCAGGCAACGAAGCTGGGCAGGCGGCAACCACGTCCTGAGGACGAGGCACCGCTCCTCTGCGAGCATCCTGCAAGACGAGCAGCGAGCTTGGTGCCGGGCATGCTCGAGGCGTGCACCGCGGCGCTTCGTGCACCCTGCGCGGGTCATCTCAGGGTCGCTCGGGAAGCCCAGGCTCAGGACGAGCACGGCCTGGTCTCCGGTCTCGAGCTCGACACGCGCAGAGATCCTGTCTCAGCGCTCATCCGGTCGCCGAAAGATGACGAGGTGGTCCCGCTTCCGCCACCGTTGTGAACCGTGAAGTTTGCGAATCCAGAACCGGTGATGGACCGCGCATCGGCGTTGAACCTGGCCGAAAGCACGACGCGACCTGGGCTCATGTCGGCCTCGCGCCCAGGCACGCCCTGTGACGAGCCGCATGACTCGCCGTCCCGCACGCGGAGTCGTCGGTCCGGACCTGAGACCCTGGTCGGAAGAGGCCGACGCCGATCGTCCGCACGACCTGCAGCATCGCGGCGTGCCGGCCCGCGGCGGGCTGGGTGACGGTCCAGGTGGCCACTGCCTTCCCCGGCTTGGTGACCTATTGAACCAAGGCCGGTGCCATCTGGGACCGGCCGGCGCCGTGAATGCAGCCGAAGACTACGCGGTCCATCGGTGCTCCTTACGGCAAAGCTCCAATCGGAAGGTGGTTCCCGCAGTGCCTTCTGCGATGCCGAATCTCGCCCTCTGACCCGCGGTCACACGGTGAGCGCCGCTGTCCGCGAGCGAGCGTCGACGAGCTCTCAGGTTCGTGCAACGGAAGCACGTTCGCCTCGGCTCAAGATCCTGCCGTGACGAGGGCTTTAGTGCGCGCCCGAGATCGACGTGATCCCCAGGGGTCACGGTGGCGGAGGCCGCGTCGTCAATCGCTCGCCAGCGGACGTTCCCCGATCCAGTCGCAGTCTCTTCGCTCCTGCAGCGATTGGACGTGGGCGACGAGGGCGATAGGCTCGCTGTCATCAACGGCACTACGCTGCTATACGCTGACTTGCGACGCTATACGCTACCTGCTGTCTCTCGTAAATTTCCCAAGATTTCCCATTGTTGACCCTTTTCCGAGTCTCTACGTTTCCCGGTGCTGAAGCTGTTCATGCGGTGGGAGAATGAGAGATCAACACGCAGTGGTCGACCCGCACTCCGGTCGACGCCGCCGACTCGATGAGTCTGGTGCGCAGCAATCTAGAGGTGTCGAGGATAGGGTGCCGGCCCTCCTGGCGAGGATGGCATCTCGCTCGTCTTGGCGCGCGGCGAAGGTGATTACCAAAGGGGATCCGTCTTTTGTCTACCTCGCTTTCGGCGGGGACTTTCTTTCGAAAAAACCGACCAACCCACTTGAACGACGACGCATTGTGCGCTGGTACGCGCTTCGGCGAGATCTCACTCGCCGCTTGACGCTGCGCTCCAAAACGGTCGCGGGCACCCCGCAGCGCATCTCCGGAGCATGGATCGCTGGCGGCATCCTCCGAGAGGCTCAAGGCACCCCGTGACCGCTGCCCCCACCCAGCTGCCCTCTCCGGCTTCCCTTGCGGCCATCGGTCGTGCGAGAATCTGGGCGGAGATGGCGAGGGGAGAGCGTAAGCTCGGGAAGGTCGTCGGCTACGGCGGCGCGAAGGGCAGTACGCGCTACAAGCTCGATTTCGGGCGTCGCTGGGGACCGCGCTTCCTCTACTCCTTCCGCGGAGTGCGCTTCGAGTCCGAGCACATGGCCGAGGCGATCCTCGCTCACGTGCATATGGAGGTCGCCAAAGGACGCGCGCTCGAGGATGTTCTCTCAGAACTTGCCCCCCAACAGAGCGCTACCTCTGGGATCGAATCCCTCCTCCGCCGCTGGCTTGAACTCTTCGGCAAGCGCGTCGCCGCCGGCGATCGACAGCCCAGGACCCTGCGCGAGTACGCGCGGTGGGCGAGACCGGGTGGTCACTTCTCTTGGTGGTACGGGCGCTCTATTGGGGAGATCGACAAGGCAAGCCTTGAGGAGTGGAGCTACTCGCTCGCAGCCACTGGTCTCGGTGCCAAGACGCGCCGCAATGTGCTCGCTGGTTTCCACTCGTTTCTCGCCTGGGTCGCCGACAACCGCAGGACATTCGAGGTGCCGAAGTTTCCCTGGCCTGAGGCCGATGAGCACCTCCCTACCATTCTTTCGCGCGACGTGCAGACGCTTGCGCTCGAGGCCGTGCCGGAGGCGAAGCGCGGCATCTACTATGCCCTCGCCGATCTGCTCCTCCGCCCCTCCGAAGCCCGTGTTCTTCGGATCCGCGACTGGACGGGGAATGAGATCCGGGTAGAACGAGCCGCGAAGGACCGATTGGTGCAAGGGCTGATCCGTGGGCCCAAGAAGCGCAAGGGCGGAAAGACCCTTCCGGTATCCGAGCGGCTCGGAGCCTGGCTCGTCGCCAACGTCCCCGCGGAGCGACGGCTCGAGCGCCCGGACGATCCGCTCTTCTGGAATCCGGACAGCCGGACTGGCTGGTGGTCGGAGACCGCGCTGCGACGGACATGGGGATGGGCGTGTAAGCGCGCTGGCGTCACGCGCGTTGGAGTGTACGAAGGGACGAAACACTCCACGGCGACGCATTTGAAGTCGCTCGGCGCTGACGACAGACTGCTGGCGGCGATCATGGGCCACGGGGACCCGAGGAGCGTCGAGAAATACGCCAAGGTTCAGGGGACAGCGATTCGGAGCGCACTCGCGAAGCTCGACCAACAAAGTGATTGAGCGGCTAACTGCGGGCGCCTTCGCTGATGGTCAATGGGTCGACGAGATTCTGGGGTAGCTCGCGTTTGCCTTTGTTCGGATGTGCGTTCGTTAGCGCGCATCGCCCGCCGGCCAGCAGATCCGAAGGACCGTCAAGGCCCACTGCATTGAGCTCAGCCTCGCGCTTCCACCGCAGCGCCCGGCCGACGTTCTCGTGGGCCCCGATGATCTCCGCCACACGACGATCCGCTGAGGCGATGAACTGCTGCGGCGCGCCTGGCCTTGCCCAGGAGCCCATCATCAAATCCCCGGAGAAGGGTGAGTTCACCCGATCGCAAAGCCTCGATCGGCCCCTTAAATGTGAATGCGATGTGAATCTGGCCTCAAAAGGACTCGCAACTAAGAGATCTAACCTATCAAAATTACGAGTATTTGAATGGTGGAGGCGGCGGGAATCGAACCCGCATCCACTACGAACGACACTGAGTAAAATCGGGAGGTTAGGCCCTAAAAATGACTCAAAAGGCAGGCGCGAGTCAGGCGCGGCGCCCCCCACACCGCCTCTTACGGCGACCCCGGGGGTTCAAATCGGGGGGCGCTACATCCATTACGACGCCCGATTGAAGCCGGTGTCGCACTTGCGGCCTAGGTCAAGCGCGCGAGGCCGAACCCGCCGGAAAGCTCAACGTTTTCGACGGGAATTGAGTTTTCGGAACGCACAGGAGGGCAGGACCGTCGCGATTCGTCCAGCCATCCCGGCGCCGAGACTGCCCCGAGAACATGTGTCGCGGAGG
>Ga0209039_10002317_pt1 | contig 16371 bp, 17 predicted proteins | sample BogFormECP12_OM1_FD_188238 | JGI IMG/M metagenome (GOLD analysis project Ga0209039, IMG submission 188238) | Bog forest soil microbial communities from Calvert Island, British Columbia, Canada - ECP12_OM1 (SPAdes) (version 2) | ecosystem: Environmental > Aquatic > Freshwater > Wetlands > Bog ... | reverse complement strand
AGTCGGTCCCCGCATGGGTGGAATCTATCTTTCGGGCCGGTATAAGTAACTATGGAAAACCGCGGGATTCCACCGTTCCTGCACTTCCCACTTAGACCCTTCGGGACCTCCGGATTTGGCTCCGGAACGGTCGACCGACGCGCCGATTCTGCTCCTTAAAGGACCACGCGACGGCCCCGCCCCACCCGCTGGAGGGCCTCGACGGCCGGCCGCCACTCCTCCTCCTCGATCCGGTACTCGAGCTCCGCGAGCGTCGAGATCTCCTTCGGGAACGGGTAGAGCGAGCGCATGATGTACACCCGGGCGAACGGGCCCCCCGTAGGACCCGTCCAGTTCTTGCCGGCCTCGACCATCGAGCGGTACTCGTAGTACTCGGGGGACGGGACGAACCACACGATCCGGTCGTCCGTCCCGCGGAGCTTGGGGCCGCGGGAGTAGACGTGGAGGCCGAGATGCTGAACCACGGGGGCCGGAAGGGTGAACAGATGCCGCTCCCCGGGGCGGGCCGAGGCGATGAACCGATTGCGCACGGTCTCGATGGCGAGCGCCTCCCGCGCCGGGTGCGACGCGATCACCCGGGCGATGCCCGGGCCGCGCGCGAGGAACGAAATCGTGCGGCTCGGGTCCCGGTTCGCGCCGGCCTCGGGGCGAAAGCAGATGAGCTCCGCCACCTCGGCGGGCAGCTGCATCGTGAGCCACGTCGGGTGGGTGGCCCGGACAATCACGTACTCCATCGTTCTCCGGAACGACCGAGGTTCGGTATAAGAATTCTGTGCGCCGGCTCGGGGCTCGTTTCACGTCCGAGGTTGCAGCCGAGCGAGCGCCTCGGCCACCTCTCGGAAGTCCTGGGTCGCGAGGGCGAGGTCCGCGGCGCGGTTCACCTCTGCGAACGGGGAGTTCAGGGCGACCCCTCCCCCAGCGATCCGAAACACCTCCACATCCGACCAGCCGTCCCCGATGTGCACGGCCAGGGAGGGGGAGATCTCCCCGCGGGAAAGAAGGGCACGGAACCCGGCGCGCTTGTCCGCGTGGGTCAGGGTCGGGGGGCCGATCCGTCCATGGTCGAGGGACTGGGACGCCACGGCCTCGCTATCATCGAACCCGAAGGTGCGTCGGTACCAGTCCGCCACGTACGTGGGGTTGTGCGTGAGCAGCGCGACCCGGGCCCCGACCTCGCGTATCGCCGCGATCCCTTGGCCGATCCCGGCGAGTCGGGGCGTGCGCTCGAGCACAGTCTCCACTTCCGCCACGGTGTGTCCGGTCGCGATGTCGAGAAGATTGGCGAGGTGGGCGTCCTCGCCGATCTCGTGGGCGGCGAAGCGGCGGTTGGTGGACTCGAAGGCGGCGAGACCGTGGAACTCCTTCGCGATCTCCTTCCAGCCGTGGACCCGCGTCAGCGTCCCGTCGATGTCGACCGTGACGAGCCGCCAGGGGAACCCGTCGAGCACGCCCCACCCCGTCAGGACCGGCTCCCGATCCCCATCAGGATGCCTCCGACCCACAGGGCGACGAGGCCCACCGCCGCCACCGGGAGGACCCGGGCAAAGCTCCCGGGGTCCGTCGGGAAAAGGAGCACGAGTAAGAACAGCCCGACGAGCGTCAGGAGGAGCCCCAAGCCGATCCTCGCCGCCTTGGAGAGCCTCGGCCCGCGCTCCCTTCGGGTCGGTGGCGGTACGGTGGCGGCCATTCCGGGTCGGTCGACCGGTTCCGGAAGATAACCGTGCCGGCCTCGGGGACTCTCCGGGTACCGCCTAGCGGCGGGCCAGGATCTCGCCGTCCGAGATCAGGTGGTGCGGCGGGAGGCTCTCGACGATGGCTGCGGAGCGGTCGACGGCGGCCCGGCGGGCGGCCGTGATCGAGCGGACGAACGGTTTCGCTGCCAACGGCGAGAAGAGTGTAGTAAGGAGACCCACCCCGGCGACGACCGTGTAGATGGAGGTGGAAAAGACGTGTTGCTGCAGGAGAATGACCGCCATCGCGAGCTCAACCGCCCCCCGGCTTGAGACCAGCATGCCGGCGCAGAGCGACTCGTTCGGCGACCAACCGAGCGTGCGGGCGAACGCGGTCCCGACGAACGCTTTCGAGAAGAACGCGAACAGCGCGAGAGCGGCGAACGCGAGGACGGGTAAGAGACCGGGACCGAGCAGCGTGAAGTTCATCCCAAAACCGACGAGCGCGAAGAAGAGGGGGATGAAGAACCCCCAGGTGATCGCGTTGAACACGAGGCTGATGGTGCGGTGGCCGGCGCGGCCCGCGCTCTCGGGCGTGATCAAAAGGCCTGCGTAGAACGCCCCGACGATGAACGTCAGGCCGAGGAACTGGGAATAGAGCGCGGCCCCCAGTCCGGCGACGATCAGGATGCCGAAGCCGGCCTCGCGGGAGCGCCAGGTGAGACGGAACCGGTCGACCCAGCGGTCCCAGACATGGAGCTTGCGCAGGCTCTGGAGTGCCATGTGGATGGCGAGGATCGTGGAGAGGAACAGCCCGACCGTCGCCACGGCGATCGCGATGTCGTACCAGAAGTTCCCGGTGCCGGATTCGAGCCGCAGGAGCACCGCGAAGACCGTGACCGCGGCGAGCTCGTTCACGACCGAGCTATTCATGAGGAACGACCCGAACCGGGTGTCGGAGAGGCCGAACTCCTGGAGCATGATCCCGAGCACCGGGAGCGCCGTGATCGAGATGCAGAGCGAGATGAACAGGGTCGTGTCCGTGGGGAGCGTCGGGTAGAGCAGACGGACGATCCCGGCGCCGGCGATGAACGGAACGACGAAGATCGCCACGCCGAGCGCTGCGGCGGAGGGCCCCGTCGACCGGATCTGGGCGGGCGTGACCGCGAGGCCCGCCATCATGAGGATGAAGAAGGTCGCAAGGAACTGGATCCCGGTGAACTCGCTCGTGAGGCTCGAGCTGGTGAGGCCGAGGAAGTTCCCGAGGAGCGTCGGCCCGAGCACCACGCCCACGAGGATCTGACCGACCAGGGCGGCGATCCCGAACCGGCTCAGGAGCTCTCCGACTAGAATGGAGAGGGCGACGAGCAGGAAGAGCCCGACGATGAACTCGGTGGTCGGGTCCATGCGGTCTTCCCGTCTCCGATCGCCCCGGACCCGTCGTGTCGGAGCCCGGCGAGGGCGAGGGCAGGCAGGGGCGGACCCGGTAGCCTTGAAAGGAGTGACCCCCCAGAGCGATAACAACCTTTGGCCCGACTCGTCCCTCTCGGGATGCGACAGGCCCGAACCCGTAAGTAGCGTTCACCGCTGCGGCGGACGTGGACCGCTACCGGCAGCGCCCGACTCGGACGACGGACCCTCGGGACCGTGCGGACGAGCTGAGCGAGCGCCGGTCCCGGGCCCTTGAGGAGCCGCTCGACATGCGCTTGCGCCAGCGCGAGCCGTACCCCCTCATCGAGGTGCGCAACCCGCTCCATCGGACGGCGTATCTCGTCATGCTCCCCGGCTACCCGGACCGTACCCCGGCGCTCTGCACCTGCACCGATTTCGCGCGCCGCGGTCTCGGGACCTGCAAGCATCTGGAGGCGGCCGACCGATGGCTCGCGAATCATGCCGACGCGACACCCTCGCCGCCGCCCAAGCCTTCGGTCCAGCCTCCCGTGGTCTGGTCGGAGATCGACCGACGTCTCGAGCGTGGGCCCCGCCCCGGGCGACCCCTCAGCCTGCGGATACGGTACGCTGGGGCCGCGCTGTTCGAGGGGTTGCCCGGACCCGGGAACCTGGAGAAAGGGGAAGGAAAGGGTTCGCCCGCGGCGCGAACGGAGTCGACCTAGGTCGACATCCCGGGCGCGCTCTTGAGCGCCCGGATCTTGTAGTACTCGGGGTCGACGATGACCTCGCCGTTGACGCCCATCGTGTCGAGGGTCTTGAGCGCGAAACCGCCCGCCTTCTTCGCGGCCTGCCACTCGGGGATGGGGATGGAGAACTTCTTCTCGACCTCCGTCCGGTAGATCGGGCCCGAGTTGTACGAGCAGAACGGGATGACCCGCCCGTCGGGGACCGCGTAGTGGATGTCGCAGCGCATCAGGCGCTGGATATCGTAGTCGTAGGCGTCCTGGAAGTGCATGTTCCCGATGTAGAGGGTGCGCCACGTGAACTTCGCGAGCGCCTCCTTGTTCCCCTCGGTGAAGATCCCCGCGATCACGCGGACGGAGTTCTTCTCGTTGAGGCCCTCCGGGGCCTTCGAGAAGTCGAAGTACTTCGCCACGTCGTGGAGCAGCCGGGCCCCGGCGACCGCCGTGCGGACGCGCGAGAAGCGGGCGTCCCGGTACTTCTCGATCATCGACTCGACGTTCTCGAAGAACCCGTCGACGTCCATGAACCGGGGGAGCGGGGTGATCTTGTTGCCGTCCTTCGAGACGAACGCGAAGGTGGCGCAACCGCATCCCGGGTGGGTCGTGAGGGTCATCTTCTCCTCGCCGTGGATGATCGAGACGAGCTCGGAGATCGGGGCGACCGACGGCACGGGGAAGAAGTCCGACTTCTCGAACGGCCCCTCGGTGCAGAGGATCCGGACCAGGTCCGACTGGGTGAACCGCATCTGGAAGCGGTCCCGGTCGGGGATACGCGCCGTCAGGGCGACCGGCTGGAAGTTGACGCCGCGGACGACGTCGATGTTGTCGATCGCGAACTTCACGGTCGGCCAGATCTCCTTCTCGTTGAACCCGCCGACCAGCGTCGGTACCAGGACCACCGAAATCGGCTTGTCGGCCTTTCCCTGAGCGAGCTCGTTCGCGGGGGTGTGGGTCTCCCGGGCGGCCTGGATCGCCTTCTGCTTCACCTTGAGCAGCGGTACGCCCCGGACCTTCCGGTAGATCTCGTCGTCGAGCCCGTCGAACTGGAGGTAGAGGGTGTGGAGTCCCGCGTCACGGCACGCCTGGGCAAAGCCGGGCTCGTTCGCGATGCGGATGCCGTTCGTCGCGACCTGAATCTGCTTGAAGGCGAGGTCGCGGGCCATCGAGACCGCGTCCAGGAACAGCGGGGAAAGGGTCGGTTCGCCGCCCGAGAACTGGACCGCGACCGTCCCCACGGGCTTCTGCTCGCGGAGGGTCTTCAGCATGAAGTGGATCTGTTCGCGGGTCGGCTCGAAGACGTAGCCGGCGGCGTTCGCGTTCGCGAAACAGACGGGGCACTTGAGATTGCAGCGGTTCGTCAGGTCGACGAGCGCGAGCCCCGTGTGGGACTTGTGGTGGCTGCACATGCCGCAGGTGGTCGGGCACCCGCGGAACTTGTCGTAGTAGGGGTTCTCGTAGCCGACCCCGTCGTGGGCGTAGGCCTCCATCCGGAGGTAGAAGTCGACGTCGTTCGAGATGATGTCCCAGAAGTAGCCGTGGGCCCGGCAGGTCTTCTCCATGATGACCCGGCCCTCCTTCTCGCGGACGATCGCGGGGATGACCTTGATACACTCCGGGCAGACCGAGGCGGTCTTGCGCGGTAGGCCCCGGGGCGCTTGGAACTCCTTCATCACGCGTGCCGGCATTTTTCTTCCCTCGTTGCAGGTCCCGCCTAGGCGGCCGAGACCTGAGGTGTCCACCCACCCCTCCCTACATAATCCATCTGTCGTACCGGGAGCGACAAAACCTTGCCCCCATGACGAGGAGACACACGGTCTCCTTCGCTACAACTCCTCGCCGGCCGGCTCCGGTCGTGACCGGCGGTCGGGCCCGGTGCCATGCCTTAAGGTCCCCCCGGCCTCCCGGGAACTGGGACCATCGCATGGCGACCAAGAAGCGCACGCGAACGAAGAAGACCGCGGCCCGACCCGCCCGACGACCGAGCGAGCGACCCCCGGCTCGGTTCGTGGGCCGCGACCCGAGCCCCGTCCTCGACCATTACCCTCCCAAAGATCCCTCCTTGGCCCCGAAGGCTCCGGTGGCGGTCTCTCGACCCGCGGCGGCGGCCCCGTCCACCGCGGGTGCCGTACCCGCGCCTGCGGCCACCCCCGCCGCGGCGGCGGGACAACCCCTGATCACGCTCGACCGCCCGTTCGACGTGGACGATTTCTCGACCCTTCTCGGAGAAACGTCGATCCGGGTCACGGTCCCGCGCGAGTCGCTCGCCGAGGTGCTCCACCGGGTGATGGAGTTCATGGGGTTCGGGATCTACGTCTACTCGATCTCGGTCCGGCCGGCCCCGACCGAGCTGCTCAAGGGGTTCGTCCTCGAGCTCCAGCGGGTCGACTATTCGGCCGAGAAGGGCGCCTGGGTCCCATTCGTCGAGAAAGGGACGACCGACTCCCCGTTCGGCCCCTCGGGCCACGGAACCTGACCGGCTAGACCTTGGGCGCGAGCGCCCGATTGGTCAGGACGGTCGCGATCGCGAACATCGCAGCGGCCCACGCGATCAATCCGAGCAAGTAGACCCACGCGGCGTACGGGTAGAACGCGTCCCCGAAGAAGTTGATCCGGAGCACCTCGACCGCGAGCGTGACCGGGTTGTACGAGGCGACCCCCTGGAGCCACGCCGGCATGGCGCCCCACGGGTAGAGGGCGGCGGAGGTGAGGAGGACCGGGAGGTTGATCGCGTTCACGAGGGCGAAATAGGTCTGGGGCTGCTCGATCGTGAAGCCGAGCGCGAGGAACAGGGACGCGAACATCAGGGAGAGCAGGAGGATGGCGACCACGATCTCGAAGGCCCCGAGGACCGAGACCCCCACGGTGATGTGAAGTCCGGAGAGACCGAGGTCTCCGAGCAGGATGGCAAGCCCGAGGACGAGGAAGGCGAGAGCGACCGGCTGGATCGACCCGGCGACGAGGCGGGCACCGAAGATGTCGGTCGCCGAAGCGGGGGAGGCCGCGGTCCGCTTGAGCGTGCCGAACAGCTTGTCGAAGATGACGTTCGCCCCGACGAACAGGGTCGCGGTGACCCCGACAAAGCCGACCATCCCGGCCGAGAAGTAGGAGAAGTAGTCCGGGGCCCCGAGGAAGAGGGTGTGGAGCGCGGCGGGACGTTGGGCCGGGGGGAGGGCGCTGAGAGAGGATCCGAAATTGAACCCCTGGCCGAACAGCACGAGGTACAGGATCGGCAGCATGAGGGACGTCACGATCGCCGCGGGATTGCGAGCAATCTTGAGGAGCTCGCGACGCGTCAGCGCCGCCCAGCGGCGGACGTTCATCGCCGCCCCTGTCGGGAATTCTGGAAACGTGTCATGAACACCGCTCGGTCGGTGGCGGTCGGTCCCTCGTCCTCCCGGAACTCGCGGCCGGTGAACTCGAGGAACACCTCGTCGAGGCTCGGCCGACGGAGGGAGATCCCGGCGAGGGCGATCCCGAGGCCCGTCGCTGCCCCCACGATCTTCGGAATCAGAACGTCTCCGCTGGGACACTTCACGCGGAGGGTCCCGTCCTGGGGCGTCACGGCAGTGACCCCGGGCAGGGCCTTCAAGGCCGGGATCAGGGCCGACCCGTCGCCGATGGGCCGAACCGTGACAACGTCCCCTCCGAGCCGGTCCTTGAGCTCCGACGGGGTCCCCGCCGCCACGATCTTCCCGTGGTCGATGATCGCGAGGCGGTCGCACATGCCGTCCGCCTCGTCGAGGTAGTGGGTGGTGAGGAAGACCGTCATCCCGTGCTCCTTTCGGAGCTCGCTGATGATCTTCCAGAAACCCGCCCGCCCCTGCGGGTCGAGACCGAGGGTGGGCTCGTCGAGGAACAGGACGCGGGGGGAGTGGACGATCCCGACCGCGAGCTCGAGGCGCCGGCGCATTCCCCCCGAGAAGGTCTTCACGAGACGGTCCGCGGAATCTGCGAGCGCGAGCCGTTCGAGAAGGTAGTCGACCCGCTTCGGAGTGTCCCGAAGCGGGACCCCGAACAGCGCCGCGGCGAGCTCGAGGTTCTCTCGGCCCGTGAGGTCCTGGTCGGCGGTCGATTCCTGAAAGACGAGGCCGATCCTCTGCTTGAGGTCGTGCGGATTGTGGAAGACGTCCAGTCCGTCAACCGTCGCACGCCCGGCGGTAGGCCCGAGGACGGCGGTCAGAAGGGAGAGGGTCGTGGTCTTTCCGGCCCCGTTCGGTCCGAGGAAGCCGTAGATCTCACCTTCTCGGACCGAGAAGGAGACGCCGTCCACGGCCTTCACCGAGCCGTTGAACGTCTTCACGAGTCCCTCGGCCACGATCGCGTCGGTCATGCAGTGTCCCGCCCTCCCACCAAAAGCGGGAGTTCATGGCCGTTTCGTGTGAGTTCGCGGAGACCTCGCGCGGCCTTTCGGGACGGTCGAACCGGTTTCCGGGGCACCGTTGCGAACATCGTAATTCCGATATCGGATTAACGATTCGCCTACTTAACCCTCAGTCACCCGGGGTGCACTCCACCGCTCGTTGCTCCACCTCTCCGAGACAAGGTAATTACCGAGCGCCCGTCGAGGGTCCGAGGGATGCCCGTTGACGATTGCTTCTGACGCGGCGCGATGGGAAGCGGAACTTCGAAGTCTGCGGGAGGAACTCCAACAGCTCCGGAAGGAGCAGAAGGAGATGGCCGAGGCGATCCGGCAGCTGGTCCAGACCTTCCGGACGCTCGCCGCGCATCTCGGGATCAGCGGCGAGCCGTACGTCCGCAAGGACGGCGACCGCACCTCCGACCGGGACCTGCCCGGCTTCGCGTGAGGGCGGCCCATGGAGATCCACTACACGGTCCGGGTCGGTGACCCGTCACAGCATCGGGGGAAATTCTCGATCGACCTCGACCGGGTTTCAGCCCCCTCCGTCGACCTCGTTGTCCCCTCCTGGGTGCCGGGCTCCTACCTCATCCGAAACTACAGTCGGGGCTTCCGCGACTTCTCTGCCCACCGAGTGCCGGAAGGCACGTCCCTCCCGGTGGAGCCGGTCGACAAGGCACGCTGGCGGGTCCATACCGGCGGCGCCGAACGCCTTCGGGTCGACTACACCGTCTACGGCCACGAGCTGTTGACCGAAGGGTTCGACCTCACGCCCGACCACCTCTTCCTCAACGCGGCGCTCTGCCTCCCGTACGTGGACGGTCACGTGACGGAGCCGGCCACGGTATCGTTGGAGGTCCCGCCGGACTGGAAGGCGGTCACCGAGCTCGAGGAGGTCGGGACCTCGCCTCCTCGCTTCCGGGCCCGCCACTACGACGAGCTCGTCGACAGCCCGATCGACGTGGGTCGACCGGTCGTGCTGACCGTTCGTCCCGCCGGGGTCCCGCACCGGATCTGCCTCTGCGGGGAGGGCGGGAACTACGAGGCCACCACGCTCGAACGCGACGTCACCAAGATCGTCGAAGCGGCGGTGGCGCTGCTGGGTGATAGCCCGTTGACGGGGTACACCTTCTTCTACCACCTCACGGACCGACGGGACGGGGGCCTCGAGCACGAAACCTCGACGTCCTGCGTGGTCGAACGGACCTGCTTTCGCCCGGCGGAATCGTACCGCCGTTTCCTGAGCCTCACGGCGCATGAGTATCTGCACCTTTACAACGTGAAACGGATCCGGCCGAGGGCCCTGCAGCCGTTCGATTACACGCGCGAGAACTACACGCGCCTTCTCTGGTGGATGGAGGGCACGACCGACTACTTCACCTACCTACTCCTCCGACGCGCCGGACTTCTTACCCCGACCCAGTACCTGGAGCAACGCGCGGGGCTCGTTCGGGACTACCTCGGGACGCCGGGCCGCGACCGGATCTCCCTCGAGGAGTCGTCGCTCATCGCCTGGGTCGACCACTACCTTCCGTACGAGGAGACCCCGAACCAATCCGTGTCCTACTACCTCAAAGGGGATCTCGTTTCGATGTGCCTTGACCTTGAGATCCGGCACCAAAGCGACGCTCGCGCCTCGCTCGAGGACGTCCTCCGCCTCCTCTGGAAGGAGCACGGCCGCACCGGGGCGGGGGTCGAGGAGGACGGGATCCTGCCCGCCGCGAACCGCGCCACGGGCCTCGACCTCGCGAAGTTCTTCGACCGGTTCATCCGCGGGACCGACGAGGTGGACCTGCCCGCGTTCGCCCGCTATGCGGGACTCGTGCTCGCGCCGAAGAAGAAACGGCCGGACGAGCGCGAGAAAGCGGAGCCCGGAGACCTCGGCGTGGCGGTCGAGGAGGAAGGGGGCTTCGCCCGCGTGCGTCACGCGTTCGCCGGGCGGCCGGGCCACGCCGCCGGCCTCACCCCGGGCGACGAGATCATCGCCCTCAACGGAGTGAAGGTCACGTTCGCAGGTCTCGAGAAGGCGCTCGAGCGCTACCCCGCCGGAACTCCGGCGGACCTCACCGTCTTCCGACGGGGCTACTTGCGACAGGTCGCCCTCATCACGGGCGTGCGGCCCCCGACCGCCTACGAGTTCACGCCGATGGATTCCGCTCCGGAATCGGCCCGCAAGGTCTACGAAAGCTGGATCGGCGAGAAGTGGGCCCCCGAAGCTCCGGGCTCGGACTAGTTCCGCTTCCGCGGCGCCCTGGAAGGGTGGGCGGGAACCGCCTTGCGGCCGTACCGCCACTCTCCCTCCATCGGGTAGAGTCGCCGCAGCATCGTGTTGACGCGGTCGCCCACCTCAAGCTCGCCCGGAACGGAATCAGTCACCTGGAGCGTGACGCGCATGCCTCGGGCGAGCTCGACGAGAGCGACGTCGTACGGCCCGAGCGCTTCGACCTGGGCGTCGAACTCGGTGGGTTGACCGCCCTTTCCCACGGTCGTGACCGCGACCACCCGCCCCCCGTCGTACGGGAGATGCACCGGGGAGAGCGCATCCGCGCGACCGCAGCGTCGACAGACGCCCCGCGCGGGGAACGTGGTCCCCCGGCAGGCGCTGCACGCCTCGGCGATGAACCGCCATCGGCTCGGAAGGTTCTCGAGGTACCGGGCGCGAGGTACGTAGGCCCCTTCGGACGTCACGGAGAGCTCCCCGTCGACCGTCCGCTTCGGGACCTTCCGCTCGATCGTTCGACGGTTCCCCGGTTCCCCGCCCCAATCCCCGACGAGCGTGACGGCGCGGGCCGCCTCCTTGCTGGGCTCGCCCAGACGCAGCGTCGTCCTGACGGCCGAGCCCCGCGCGCTCCCCTTCGGCAAGGGGAATGGGCCCGGCTCCTCCGAGCTCTTGAGGAGATACGCCACGGCGGCGGCTCCCGAGGCGGTGGATTTCGCAGCTCCACGCTCGGGGGTTCGTTCGGGAAGCTCGGCGGCCACGATGAGCGCCGGGCCGCCGGGGCCTTCCTCGAGCTCCCGAAGGGCCCTCACGAGCTCGCCGCTGCCGGAGCCGTGGTGGGCCACTTCGACCTCGCGCCCCAGGAGGGCCGCGTACCCCCAGTCCGCCGCCGGGGGGACATCCCCCACGAGGTGGACGACGACCGCGCCGGGTTCCTCGCGCGGGGCGGCCCAGGCGCGCTCGGTGGCCGTCGCGCCGAGGGTGAACTCGTCCTCGTCGAGGGCGGCGACCGGTACCTCGTTCGACCGGCCCGCCGGAACGTAGGCCGCAATGCGGACCACCCTTCGCATCGAACTCACCCCACCGAGAACAGCGAAACGGCCGCCGTGGCGCCAGCTCCGCCGACGTTGTGGGCGAGGGCGTGCTCCGCCCAGGGCACCTGGCGCGGCCCCGCCTGACCGCGGAGCTGAAGGAAGATCTCGAACGCCTGGCTCACGCCCGTGGCGCCGATCGGGTGACCCTTCGCCTTCAGCCCGCCGTCCGGGTTGACCGGGAGACGACCGGTCCGTCGGGTTGCCCCGGAGAGGGTGAGGGCCGGCGCTTCCCCGGGACCGGCGAACCCGAGGTCCTCGAGCGCCAGCAGCTCGGCGATCGTGAAACAATCGTGGACCTCGAGCAGCGAAACGTCCGACCGGTGCCAACCGGCCGAGCGGAACGCGTCGTGGGCCGCATGTTGGGTCGCGCGAAAGCGCGTCAGCTCCGGCCGCTCCTGGACGGCGAGAAAGTCCGTTCCGGCGCCCGTTCCGTCCACGTACACCGGCGTATCGGTGTACCGATGCGCTACCTCGGGCGGCGCCAGCAGGAGGGCCGCGGCCCCGTCGCTGACCGGGCAGCAATCGTAGAGCCCCAGTGGGCGAGCGACCCGCGGGGCCGCACGGACCTCCGCCCGCGAGACGGCCTTCTGGAAATGGGCGTTCGGGTTCAACGCCCCGTTCTCGTGGTTCTTCACGGCGACCTCGGCGAGCGCGTCGGAGGCGTCTCCGTGCTCGGCGAAGTACCGGGCGGCGATGAGGCCGTACACCCCCGCGAAGGTGAGCCCCGCGAGCCGCTCCCACTCGGTGTCGCCCGAGACTCCGAGCCAGTAGCGTCGACGGGCGTTGCTGACATCGGTCATCTTCTCCACGCCCACGACCAGCGTAAGGGGGGCCGAGCCGGCCGCGATCGCCCCGACGGCCGCGCGCAACGCGAACCCCCCCGAGGCGCACGCATTCTCGACCCGCGTCACCGGCACGCCGACGAGCCCCGCCTCCTCCGCGAGGGCCGCGGACGAATTCCCGATCTGGTGACCTCCGAATCCGAGGGTCGCGAGGAACGCTTCGCTCACGTCGCCGCGCTCGGCGCCGCGATCGACGCTCGCGAAGGCGGCGTCCACGGCCGACCGGATCAGGGCGCGCGGGCCGGCGTCCAGCACCCCGAACCGGGTGTGCCCCGCACCCACAATCGCTGCTCGATGCGTCAACGCTTCCGCCTCGCGAACCGTCTTATGGTGGGAGCCGATTCGTTGGACTCTCTTAAGGAGAGGGACCCATCACGATGGCGGAACCACCGATTGTCGTGGGCGTGTCGGGAGCGAGCGGGGCTCCGATCGCCATCCGGGTCCTCCAGGCGCTGCACGACGCGCACGTCCCCGTGTCCCTGGTGGTCTCGGATGGCGCGGCGACCGTTCTGCGCGAAGAGTGCGACCTCGCCCCCGAGGCCCTCCGCTCGTGGGCCGAGCAGAGCTACTCGGACCACGACCTCGGCGCTCCGATCGCGAGTGGGTCGGTGCCGACCCGCGGGATGGTCGTGGTGCCGTGTTCGTCGAACACGGTCGCCAAGATCGCGCTCGGACTCGGGGACACGCTCCTCACCCGCGCGGCCGCGGTACATCTCAAGGAGCGACGGCGGTTGGTTGTGGTCCCGCGGGAAACGCCCCTCTCCACCACCCTCCTCCGGCACCTCACGACCCTGAGCGAACTCGGGGCGGTCGTTCTCGTGGCCTCACCGGCCTACTACCTACGCCCGAAGTCGGTCGCGGAGACGACCGACTACCTGGCGGGTAAGGTCCTCGACCACCTGGGCGTACCGCATCAGCTCTACCGCGGTTGGAGGTCGGACGCGCGATGAGCTCCTCGAGCCGGCTGGCCCTCCTGAACCGTCGGCGCCCACCGGGGCGGCTCGGGAGCTACGCTCCTTGGCCGCTCGTCGGCGTGACGCTCCTCCTCGTCGCGCTCATCGTCTTCACCCCGATCCTGGTCGCCAACACGCGTCAGCCGGGGCCCGGGCTCCTCACGCAGGCGGAGCTCGTCATCGACAAGGCCGGGGCCAACGCCTCGCTGCATTTCTACGTCTGGGCGCTCGGTGAAACGATCCGCTACGACGAGATCCGCATCGGCGTCGCCACGGCGTTCAACTGGACCGGAACGAACGCGATGAACTGGACCGCGCTCAACTGGACGGTGTGGCACAACGACACGGACGTGCTCTCGGTCATCGTGGCCAGCTCGGACAACCCGGTGGCGCTCAACATCTCGGCCCACTACGTCAGCCCCTCGGGAAGCACCTGGTACGTCGGACTGCTCGCGTTCTACGTCGCTGTCACGACGCCCCCCAGTGGCCAGAGCCTCTACTCGGCCTCCGGGACCTCGGGGATCGCGCTGACGTCCCCGCTCGCCGTGTCCAACGACACCCTGCCGTTCTTTATCCTGTTGAAGGACGTCGGCCCGGGAGGGGTTCCGTGAAACCGAACCGCGTCGCCGTCCTTCTCTGGGCGACGCTGATCGTCGTCCTCTTGGTCGTGGAGATCGCCGAGATCACCCGACGTTTCACGATTCCCGTCCAGAACGTAATCGGCGACCCGCTCGCCTTCGTCGTCGCGCTCGTGTTCACGACCCTGGTCGCGCTCGTCGGCGCGATCTTCATCGGAGTCTACCTTTCGCACCGGCTCCTCGCTCCGACCGGGTTCACCCCGTTCGAGGAGGAGATGCTCCGGATGCGCGCGGACCTCCAGGACGTGAAGCGCAACGTGGCCGAGCTGCGGGGGCAGGCGGGCCACGACCCCGCGGCTCCGAACGACCCCCCCGCTCGGGAGGAGGAGCCGTGAAGGTCCCCGTCCTCGACAACGGCGGGCAGTGGACGCACCGCGAGTGGAGGGTCCTTCGGGACTTGGGCGCCGAGACGCGGATCCTTCCGAACACGACCCCCTTCGAGGAGCTCGACGCCGACGGCGTGGTCCTCTCCGGCGGTGCCCTCAGCCTTGAAGGGACGGACGCCCCGCTCGGCCGGGTCGGCGAGTGGATCGATTCGGGGAAGGTCCCCGTGCTCGCGATCTGCGTGGGTCACCACTTCCTCGGCCGACATTTCGGAGGCCGGGTCGAGCGGGCCCCGGCTCCCGAGTTCGGGTCGGTCGAGCTCACGGTCGACCGGGTCGATCATCCGATCTTCCGGGGGCTGCCGGACCGTCTCCGCGTCTGGTCGAGCCACAACGACCACGTGGCCGTGGTGCCTCCCGGGTGGAGCGTTCTCGCCCACTCGGCCGCCTGCCCGGTCCAGGCGATGGCCCACCCGACCCTTCCGATCTGGGGCGTCCAGTTCCACCCCGAGGTCGAGCACACCGAGGGGGGCCGGGAGATGTTCCGCCATTTCCTCGAGTCGTGCCGTCGCTGACCCCCGAGAATAAGTACCGCCGCCCGCTCTCCGGTCGAGGCGAACGGTGGCACGGATTCGCAAGGCGTCCGGGGTCCGCGAGCACGACCTGACCGCCCGCGCAAAGGTCCTCCGCGGGACCGTCGAGCCGCTCCTACCACGGTTGGGACCCAACTGCCCCCACGAACGGTTCGACCGCCGGCGCGCCGAGCTCGAGGAAGTGCGGGCGGCGCGCGACGACGCAAAGCGCCTCGAGCGCCTCTCCCGCTGGGGGGACCCGCTCGCCCGGGCGTACGCCGGCCTTCTGCACTTCTACCTCGACCCGAAGCCCCCGGCGGTGATCGCCTTCTCGCTGCCGGGTGGCGAGGTCTCGTACGCTCCGTTCGCCCGGACGGATCGGGAAGCCGAGGTGGCGGTCCAGCAGTCGGACGACCCGGACCGGCTCCTGCTCGGGTACCTCGAGTGGGCGCGCAAGGGCTTCCACTTCTACGCGACCCGCAAGACCCTCTACTGTTCCGGTCTCGCGGCCGGACCGCCCCCGGAGTTCCGGGCCGAGAAGGTCGCGGACCTGCCGTATCGGCTGATCGAGAACCCGACCGAGCACAGGTTCGAGTGCGTTCACCTCCAGGCCCGCGAGCCCCGACCGTTCCTCGAGGTCGGTTGGCCGGGTGGCGGAACGGCGTTCCGCGTCTGTCGTCGGTGCGTCAAGAACGACCGGCACCTCTTGTCGAGCCTTTCCGACGGCGCCGCGGGACCCGACCCCTCGGCGGACTTCCCGGTCTCCGCCGAGCTCAACGTCCGCTGCCGGGGCGGCCCGGAGTGCGTCCACGCGTCGCTGCCCCCCCTCTCGCGGGGACTGCGGCGCGACTACGAGCTCGGGAAGCTCTCGGACGCGGGCCTTCTGGACGCGTTCGCGGCCGACGTCGGGACGCGGGTCGAACGGAGCGGCCGCACGACGCTTCTGGCCGGGGGGGTCTGCTACGGGAGCTCCGTCCCCTCGTTCCTCGACGCGCTTGGGCCGACGCCGGTCGAGCGGCACGCCCTCGAGGCGGTGCTCGCCTCGTGGGAGGGCCCGTTCGAGGTGGACGAGCCGAGGGCGAGCCGGGCGCTCGAGAAGCTCTGGAACGACCACGCCGAAACGATCGTCCGGACGATCGTCCCCGACGCCCGGGAGGCCCGAAAGCTCATCGACGAGACTCGAGCTTCCCCCGGACGGGTCGCGGAGCTCCTCAAGCGGGCGGAACGCTCGAGCGAGGAGAAGGTGCTGCTCGACACGCTGCCCCGCTACTCGCAGCTCGCCCAGGAGGCGGCGTGGGTCGACCGGGTGGCCCGCTCCTACCGGACCCATCACGAGGCCGGCGCCGAGCGCACCATCCTTCAGTCCCTGCCCAGCGAGGGGAAGGAGCGGGGACTGGCGTTCGCCTTTCTCCTGGCCCTCGGGCGCGATGGGGCCCATGCTTGGCAGTTCTCCCCGACGGAACGCGAGTTCGGCGCGTCCCTCCGGGAGCGGGCCCGGGAGCTCCTGTCGGCGCCGTCCGACCACTACCACGAGGCCCTCGACCGGCTCCTGCAGGCGGCCGGGGTCGC
>Ga0209039_10002316_pt1 | contig 16374 bp, 10 predicted proteins | sample BogFormECP12_OM1_FD_188238 | JGI IMG/M metagenome (GOLD analysis project Ga0209039, IMG submission 188238) | Bog forest soil microbial communities from Calvert Island, British Columbia, Canada - ECP12_OM1 (SPAdes) (version 2) | ecosystem: Environmental > Aquatic > Freshwater > Wetlands > Bog ... | reverse complement strand
GCCAGCCGCACCGATAGCAGCCTGATAGGGAGGAGCTCCAAGTCCTCCCTATTGTTTCTTTGCTGACACGCGACGCCCAAAATGAATGACCTGATGAGCCCTTGCGGCGCGCAACTGCGCGACTGACAGCATTGTTTAATTGCTGTAACTTAGAATGACAGACACTTACTTTCAGCCATGGTTTGATGAATGGGATTCTTGCAAACGGACAGTGCCACTGCCGCCAAAAACTACAGTGTTCGCTGCATATCGTGCGGCGAGGTGCAGGCTGCGCTCGCGGTCGATTTCCGTTGCATGAATTGCGGCGACCTCCTGGAAGTAGAGTTCGCCAACTGGTCCGCAGGGTCGGCGCCCGATCCAGTGAAGCTAAAGTCGCTCTGGCGCGAACGCCGGACATCGAATCAGTCGCTGGATGCCAGTGGGGTCTGGCGGTTCCGCGATGTGCTTCCCGAACTCGACGACTGGTCCTGTGCGATTACGTTGCGGGAAGGGAACACCCCGGTATACGAATTGCCGCGCTGTGCCCGTTCCGCTGGGGTTGACCGCCTGAAGGCGAAGCATCAGGGGATGAATCCCACGGGCTCGTTCAAAGACACGGGCATGACGGTCGCTATCTCTTTCGCCCGCCAGAACAAGTTCCGCTGGGTGGCTTGCGCTTCCACCGGAAACACCTCAGCCTCCATGGCGGCCTATGCCGCGCGAGGAGGGATGCGTAGCCTCGTCGTGATTCCTGACGGCAAGATTGCGTGGGGAAAACTCTCGCAGTCCCTCGACTACGGTGCGCTTACTTGCCAACTCCGCACGGACTTTGACGGCTGTGTGCGGGTGTTGGACGAAATCATCCGCCGCTATCCGATTTACCTGCTGAATTCCGTGAATCCGTACCGGCTGGAGGGACAGAAAACTGCCGCCATCGAGTTGCTCGAGCAACTGGATTGGCAAGTGCCCGACCACATCATCATTCCAGGTGGCAACCTCGGAAATAATTCCGCTCTCGGCAAGGCGTTCCTGGAGATGAAGCGGCTTGGCGTGGTTCAGTCCTTGTCCAAGATATCTGTGATCCAGGCAGAAGGCGCCAATCCTCTTTATCGAACAGTGCATGAAAAATTCGGGAAGGAACTTGTAACCGTCGAAGCGGAAACGCTTGCAACCGCGATTCGCATTGGCAATCCCGCGTCGTGGAAGAAGTCGCTGAGAGTCATCGAGGCGACCGAAGGTTGTGTGGAGCAGGTGACCGAAGCCGAAATCGCCGTGGCCAAGGCTGAGATCGGCGCCGATGGCGTGGGATGTGAGCCAGCCTCAGCAGTCACGTTGGCTGGGCTCAAGAAACTAGTGAAGAGTGGTTTCGTGCGGCACAGCGACTCGGTGGTGCTGGTGCTGACTGGACACGTGCTGAAGGACCCTGAGTACACCATCAAGTTTCATCGCGGCGATCTCTCGGTTCCGCGCATGGAAGACGACGCGTTCCGCGCAATGACGGCGCAGCAGAGAAAGGCGCCGATCGTTTTGGATGCCAATGCTGACGCGGTCTTGCGGGCGCTCGAAGCGGAGGACACGCGAGATGGCTGAGCGCCGAGACTCGTTGGCCACGCTCTTTCGCATGTTCCTGCCCGCGACTTCAGCGAATCTGGGGCCGGCCTTCGACGCCGCGGCACTGGCATTTGATTTTGGCTTGAGGGTCGAGGCTGTTCCAGCAGCCGAGTTCACGATCGATGCTCACGGTCGCAACGCCGAGCAGTGCGGCAAGATGCCAGGAAACCTTATCATCGACACCTACGCCCGGCTGCTGGAGCGGGAAGGAAAGCACGTAACACCGTTGGCGATCCGCCTCGACAACGATATTCCTCTGGGAAAGGGTTGCGGTTCATCAGCCGCAGCCGTGCTGGCCAGCGTTGCGATGGCAGCGTGCTTTGGCAGTCTCGATTGGGATGGTGAACGCATCGTTTCCGAAGCTTCCGCGTGTGAAGGCCATCCTGATAACGTCGCCGCCTGCTGGCACGGTGGAGTGGTGCTGGCGCGGTCCGCATCCGGAGTACGCAACGAAGCTATCCCGGCCATCAGTGTGCTTCCGATCCCGGTGGCGGTCGAGTGGCCACTGTTGATCGCAATCCCAGAAAATCCTCTGGCAACGTCGGAAGCCCGGCGGGTTCTCCCTCGTCTCTACAGTCGCGTTGATCTCATTCACAACGTGCAAAGCGCGATGCTGCTGGTCCTCGCCTTCAGCCAGGGGCGCGGTGAATGGCTGCACGAGGCGCTTAGCGATCGAGTGCATCACCCCTATCGCGCACGGTTGTGCCCATTGCTTCCCGCCTTGACCGCTCTCTCGGGTGCGGAGGGTGTGAACGGAGTCGCGCTCAGCGGTGCCGGACCTTCGGTGCTGATGTTCCTGCAGGAGGACGTCGACCGCGACGAGGTAGGTGCGAGAGTGGCAGCGCACTTAGCGGAACGAGGCTTGGTGGCGGAACTCCGCTTCACCGCAATCAGCGCGATCGGAGCGAAAGACACTTTTCCGATTTCAGCAACTGCCGCGCGATAGTGCGCACGGCGGCTAGCGGTTTACCAGCTTGACGGCAGCGACTCGCCTAACTCAGTCGTCAACGCCCACTCTACTGCTCGCTGCTGATCGCGCGTCAATTTCATTCTTCCGGATGTCAGGTAGAAAACGTCGTGGGCCATCTCGCCTTCGGTATCGATAAGGGCGACCTCAATGCTGCAATTTTCCGCAGCAAGAGTGGAGCTGATGGTGTGAAGCAATCCCGGTCGGTCCTGCGTTACAACCTCAAGCAGCGTACTGCCGGGAGAGCAGTCGTCGTCGAAGCGCAGCCGGGTTTCGATTTTCAGCTTTGGTGACTTGGTATCCGCGCGCAGGCGAGGTTCCAGCAGGCGATCGAGAGGTGAGCCGCCGCTGAGTATGTCGATGATCGACTTCTTAAACCGCTCCCGTTCCGAAGGATTGAGTTCGAGGGTGCGAAAGCGGTCCTTGAAATAAAAGCTGTCAACGATTACTGCCGATCGATTGGAGAAGGCGCTCGCCTTGGTGATGTCCATGCCCCAGCCGTACAGGATCCCCGTCAGCGTAGCGAACAGTCCTTCGCGGTCTTCGGTCACTACCGTGAGTTCGTGCTGATCGCGTGTTTGCCGGAGTCCGAGTTGTACCGGTTCATTGCCCAAGCGATTCACCATTTCATAGTGCGCGATCACTTGCTCGGGTGAATGGGACATCAGGTAGCGCTGGGGCAAACCATCGAGAAACTTCAGCAGTTGCGATCGGCCCTTGGGGAGCAACTTCGCAATGCGCTCGACTTGCTCGGTGCACACCTCGGCGTGAAAACGCTGCTCGTCGACACTCCGCGTAAAGTAATTGGCGGTGGCGATATAAAGTTGCCAGAGATTCTCCGCTTTCCACGGCGTAAGGGCTTCGGGATTAACTGCCTTAATGTCTGCCAGCGTCAGCAGCGTGAGCATTTTTAGACGCTCTGGAGTTCCCATTTTACGGGCCAATTCCCGGACGGTTTCAGGATCGTAAATGTCGCGCCGGCGCAAGGTGGACGACATCTCAAGGTGCGCGGCAATCAGAAAGCCAACCGTCTGTGCGTCGTCTTTGCTAAGCCCGAGTCGGTCGACAGCCGCCAGAGCGAGCTGCACGCTTCCGTGAATGTGGTCGTCGCCTGCCAGCCCCTTTCCGGTGTCGTGAAAGAGCACTGCCAGAAACAGCAGCTCGGGGCGTTCCAACTCAGAGAACAGCTCCGCAAACGGTTGCAGCCACTCTGTCCCGTTGTCTCGCAGGCGATGCAACACGTCGATCGCCAGGAAAGTGTGTTCGTCGACTGTGTAACGGTGGTAGAGGTCCCGCAGTACCAGCGAGTCGATGGTTTCAAACTCAGGAAGAGCCAGCGCCAGCAGCCTGAGAGAGTGCATGGAGCGCAGCGCCTCAGCAGCATTGGGTTGCACCAGCAACTCACGCAGATACGTCCACAGCCTGGCATCTTGCGGCATGGTGTCGCGAAGTGCGCGTCGAGCGTTGTTGAGACGTCGCTCGGTTTCCATGGCGAGACTTACGCCGTGCCGCGCCATGAAGACATAAAGGCGCAACACAACCTCGGCGTCGCGCGCACCAGCCGACTGCTGAATGTAAACTCGCCGATCCACGACGGAAAATTCATCGTTCGAAGCGCGCGATCGCCAGCGACGGAAGGAGCGCACCAGGGACGACCGGTTGGCGGAAGTTTGCTCCAGCAACTGCGTGGCGTTCCGGAACGTGGCTTTGGCATTCCGGAAGTACAGTCGCATCCACTCAGCTGACGACAGCGGACCCATGCCGCTTCCAATGCCTCGTCTGGCCAGGTCTTCCTGGGCCTCCCAGGTGACGATGTTCTCGTCCCGGTTGCTGCGGTAGTGCAGATAACAGCGCGCAGACGACAGGAACTCCATCGCCTCAAGCACATTATCGTCGTCGGAGTTCTGCTGCAGTTGCAGCGACTCAGGCCAAGTGCGGTCAGCTTCCAGTGCCGTGATCAGTGCGATCCAGCGGGTCACGTGGAAGTCGCGGAGTCCGCCCGGTCCATCCTTCAGGTTCGGCTCCAGATGGAAAATGGTCTTGCTATATTTAATATGGCGGGTCTTGGTTACCTCGGTGAGACGCTGGACGAGAATGCCCGACTCGCGCGCCACCAACTGCGGCAAGCTCTTGTCGTGCACGCGCGCAAATAGTTTTTCGTCTCCGATGAGGAAACGGCAGTCGAGCAGCGAGATGGTGAACTCAACGTTGTCCTGATCGAAGCGCCCGCAGTCGTCAATCGTGCGAGTGGTGGGACTGACGCGCAGGCCGGTGTCCCAAAGTTCCTGGCAGATGCTGCGTACGGGGTCTTTCGCGCGGGTTCGAAGGGCCTCGTTCTCACAAAGGAAGAGCAGATCAATATCGGAGTGCGGATAGAGCGCCCGTCGGCCATAGCCGCCTAACGCCGCCAGCGCGAAGCCGGCATTGGAGCTGAGCGCGGGTTGATGTTCCCACAAATGAAAAAGCAACTTATCGACAAGCTGGGTGCGATCCTGCGTGCAGGAGCGGCCTGAGCCGTTGGCCTCGAAGTCCCGGCGGACGCGGTCGGATTCCTCTTTGTAAAAGCTGCGCAGCGCGGGATCGAAGGTTGGCGTGGACATGGTTCTTACCGGGTTTCGGCGACTCGAGAAGTTGTAGGAAAACTTTAGTCTTGGTATAGCTCTGGCTACAGCAAGGCTGTTCCGACGAAGCTGATGAAGAACCCCCGGTTGCTAAACTCATGAACGATCAAGCATGCGACGTTAAACACTAATGCCTACTACACGCCAAAATCAGGAGTACGAACGACCCGGAAAATACCAACGCGCCGGCTGCGTTGGCTGAGTGTTTCTGGTGGTGAGTTCAGGAATACAGGCTTTTTCGTAAGATGGGAAATTCAAAGTATTTATGCCGGGTATTCGATCCCGTTATTTACTCGAAGAGTTGCAACAATTCCGGCTTTCCGCCGTGAGACAACGGCTTAGCGATGCTGAATTCCGGCGCCGCGACCCAATCCCGCCAGACGCTCGCAGGCGTTCGCCAGATCGTCATCCGTCTTGGCAAAGCAGAAGCGCAAAAGATGGTCGCCGCGACCGCCTTGAAAGAACGCATCTCCCGGGACGCTGGCCACTCCGGTGAGCCGCAGCAGGTTCATGGCCTTCTCTATGCTGTCGGCGCCGGGCACCACGGAAGCGTCCGCCAGCACGTAGTACGCTCCGGCCGGGACGCTGGGCTCCAGTCCCGCCACACGCAGTGCAGCGCAAATCATCCCTCGCTTGCCTTGGTAATCCTGAATCAGCTTGGCGTAGAAAGAATCGGGCAGTTGCTCCAATCCGGCCGTGGCGCCATGCTGCAGCGCCGAGGGTGCGCAAACGTAGGTGAGGTCATGGAAGTAGCTGATGGCTGGGATCCACTGCGCAGATGCGTGCAGGAAACCGACGCGCCAGCCGGTGATGCTGAACACTTTCGAGAAGCCTGAAATCGTTATGGTGCGATCGGCGATTCCTGGTAACGAAGCCGGGCTGATGTGGCGCTCGCCGTCGTACACGAAGTGTTCGTAGATCTCGTCGGTGAAGAGAAACAGATCGTGATGGCGGGCTATCTGGGCGATCTGCTCAAGTTCCGCCACTGAAAACACTTTGCCCGACGGATTGGCGGGCGTGTTCACGACAATGCCTCGTGTCTGTGGCGTGATCGCCGCAGAAAGCCGGTCCGCCGCCAGAGGATAGTCGGGCGGATCAAGCGATACCAGAACCGGCTTGCAATACTGGCCGACGAGCGTCGCGTAGTGATAACCGTAATACGGCTCAAACAGCACTACTTCATCGCCAGGATTCAAAAGCGCACGGCAGGCTGAATCGAATCCTCCAGTTACACCTGAGGTGACGAGAATTTCAGAGTCCGGATCAGCCGTGATTCCGTTCTGCCGCTGCAGTTTTTTCGCGATCGCTTCGCGCAGGGGAGTGATGCCATCGGCGCGCGTGTATTGGTTGTATCCCTCCTCAATTGCATTTTCGGCGGCTTGCCGTACGACGGCCGGAACCGCGGTATCGCACACACCCTGCGCCAGGTTGACGCCACCCACCTTCTCGCACTCTACCGACATGGTGCGAATCGTGGACTGCACAATGCGGCTGGCGACTTCACTCAGTCCCAACATGCTGCAAACTCCCGATTGAATGCTCCGCGCACCGGTTGATCCGGATGCGGTAATTCAGTGTGCCACACGTGGAGAATTTGAGTGCGTCGGCGAGGCGGGAAGCGCATCGGACAATGGCGCAGATGCCGCGCAATCATCTCTTCGATGCTTGCCGGGGAATGGCCACGTTCCTCGTCTACGGCATAAGTTACCTCCATGCAATGACTTACAAAATACTGGGCGGCCAGAACCACAATCGTGAGCTTGTCACAATCGTCTGTGACTTTCATCGTTGCCCTCTGCCGGGAAAGGGATAGAATAGAAATGGAATTGAAAATGATTTTCAACTTCATATTCGGACCGAAGCAGAAACGCAATCTTACTACCAGCGCACTGGCCGACCTCCAGGTCGGTGAGCGCGCCATTCTCGAAGAGTTTGAGCTCGACCATCCCATCGCAGAACATCTCATGAACCTGGGTTTTGTGCCAGGCCTGGAAGTCACCGTCGAACGGAGCGGTCCGGGGGGCGATCCCCGGGTCTATCGGGTCGAAGGGACGGAGGTAGCGATGCGCCGCGAGCTTTCACGGCACATCCACGTGTCCCTGGTCGGCGCGCCTGCCTTCGGTGATTAGTGATTAGCGCAAGGGAGCCTCAGCGATGACGTGCCATCCGGTGGCGCGCCCCCAGGACGAAGCACCTGATACTTCATATCGAACCGTTGCCGTCGTAGGCCCGCCAAATTCCGGCAAAACTACTCTCTTCAATCGTCTGACCGGACTGCGCCAGAAAGTCGGTAACTTTCCCGGCGTCACCGTCGAGCACCACACCGGCTACATCCGCGGCGGCGAAGGCGAAGAAGTCGCGTTAATCGATCTCCCCGGCATCTACAGCCTTACGCCCAAGTCCGAAGATGAGAAAGTGGCGATCGATGTTTTGCACGGCAACATGCCCGGCATGTCTCGTCCCGATGCGGTCATCGTAGTTCTGAATTCCACCAATCTGCACAGTCACCTGGTGCTGGCAGCGCGTGTCATTGCGGTGGGCTTGCCCACGCTGGTGCTGCTTAACATGGCGGATGAGCTGCACAAGCAGGACGGTAGCGTGGATGTGCTCTCGCTGGCACGCCAACTGGGAACCCCGGTTGCTTTGGTCAGTGCGACTACGGGTGCCGGTCTCGAAGCGGTCACCAATTTTCTCTCCGGTGCGTCGCCCGCCCTCGAACCCATCGAACTCCCGGTAGTTGGCAGCACGCGCAGTGTGCGCGAGTGGGCGGTTCGTGTGGGAGAGAACGCGAATTATCGCCGGCCCGCCACCCCGGTCTGGACGCGAAGGCTGGATGACCTGTTTCTACATCGCACATGGGGCGCGGTGATCTTTGGCGTCGTGGTCGTCGCGGTCTTCCAAACCATCTTTGCGGTGGGACAGCCGCTGTCTAATCTTTTGCAGAAGTTCCTAGACCTGACCGGCTCGCGCATTGGGACTCTGCTCCCCGAAGGCATGTTCCGCTCGCTCCTAATCAATGGCGTGTGGAAGGGGACCGGCTCGGTTCTGGTTTTTCTTCCTCAAATCCTATTGTTGTTTCTGGTGATCGGAATCTTGGAAGACTCGGGCTATCTGGCAAGGGCCGCGGTTATCGCCGATCGCACCATGTCTCGCGTTGGGCTGAATGGAAAGAGCTTCATCCCGCTGCTCTCCGCCTATGCCTGCGCTGTTCCCGCGATCATGGCTACGCGCACCATCGAGAGCAAGCGCGATCGCATTGCAACCATCCTGATTGCTCCGTTCATGACGTGCTCGGCACGCTTGCCGGTGTACACCATGGTGATTGCAGCGTTTCTGCCGAACCGTCCTCTGCTGGGACCGTTTCTCGGCACCCGCGCCGTGGCCATGCTGAGTTTGTACCTGCTCGGCTTTTTGATGGCGGTACTGACGGCGCGACTGCTGAAGTCGACGGTACTGAAGAGCAAAGACGCGCCTTTCATCTTAGAGATGCCGCCGTACCGCTGGCCAAAGTTTTCGTCTCTGATGATGCGTCTGGTGGATCGCGGCAAAGCGTTCCTTTATCGCGCCGGAACCGTGATCATGCTGGTTTCGCTATTGTTGTGGGCGGCCACCAATTTCCCCATGCACAATGGTCATCCTCCGGCGATTCAAGACAGCGTGGTGGCGTCGTTAGGGCATGCGATTGAGCCGGTGATCCGGCCACTGGGATTCGACTGGAAAATCGGCGTCGGACTGGTGACCTCACTGGCAGCGCGGGAAGTGATCATCGCCACATTAGGCACGTTGAATGGCATCGATGCCGAGTCGCACTCCTTCGATCTGCAGAATGCTTTGCGCCACGAGCTCACGATTCCCGGCGCCATCGCTCTGCTGGTGTTCTTTGCCTTCGCCATGCAGTGCATGTCCACCATCGCAGTGGTGCGTCGTGAGACCAACGGCTGGAAGTGGCCGGCCATTCAGTTCGCGTACATGACGATAGTCGCGTACGTGTCGGCGTTCGCGGCCTACCGGATCGTCGGCCACTTTATCCGCTGACGAGTTTCTGGACCAGCCTCGGGGAGTACAATCGTCCAAGTTGGGAATTGAGCATGGCTACCCTCCAAACCTCGCTCACAGATTATCTTCGAACCGGCTACCGCCCGGACTGCGACTACGTTGACGGGGAAGTGCAGGAGCGCAACTTGGGAGAGTTCGATCATGCCGCGGTGCAGGCTTTTCTGACAAGCTGGTTCTTCCAGCATCGCCACGAGTGGACGCTGCAGGTCCTGCCGGAAATTCGCATCCGGGTGGCGGAAGGACGGGTGAGAATCGCTGACGTGTGTCTGGTTTCACGCAGTCAACCGGTAGAACAAGTGTTGACCCGACCGCCGCTGGCGGTGATTGAGATACTCTCGCCGGAAGATCGCATTTCGCGATACAACGAACGACTGACCGATTACCGCCGGATGGGAATCCAAAACGTCTGGGTAATCGATCCGTCAACGCGGGTGGGTTATGACTGCAGCACGACTGCGTGGTTGCCGGTGGAGGAATTCCGCGTAGCTGGAACGCCTGTGTCCCTGTGTCTGGCTGATTTGTGGAGCGAGTTAGAAGCGAACAGGTAAAGGCCCCGCCGAGGTTCGCTAACCCAGCGGCACGTTGACGAAACTGGGCAGTAATTCGCCCGCCTTGCCCAACAACACTTCATCGAAATACTCGCTGTTTGACGGCTCCTCGGGACCTACGTAGATCGTTCGTGCACGATTAAGTCGCGCCATTCTCACGAAACTTGCGGCAGGCTCGACCACGCCAGACGTGCCAACCGTCAGTAGCACAGTCGCACCGTCCAGTTGCTGCAGGATTAGCTCCATCTGAAAGGGCACCTCGCCGAACCAGCAGATGTGGGGACGCACCAACGCTCCACACTTCGGACAATTGGGAATCTCGCCCCTTGTGCGATAGAGGTTGCGATCGTCGAAGGGAAGTGTGCGGCAGAGCGTTCGCGAACAGCGTGACTGCATCAGGCGGCCATGCATGTGGACTACCCGCTGTGATCCAGCCTGTTCGTGCAGCGAATCAACATTCTGCGTGCACAGGAAGAAGCGATCCTCGAGTGCGCGCTCGATGTCCCCCAACGCGACGTGCGCAGGATTCGGTCGAACCGACTCGTGTCGCTGCCGACGCTCAGAGTAAAACTGCCACACCATCGCCGGATCAGCGGCGAAAGCTTCGGGGGTTGCGACGTCCTCCACGGGGTAGCCTCGCCAAAGCCCGTTGATGCCGCGAAACGTGGGCAGCCCGCTTTCGGCGCTGACTCCTGCGCCGGTGAGCACGAACAAGCGATCCTCCGCCGACAGCTTCTCCATCCTGCCCTCAGTTCAGTCCTGGTGTTTCCGAAAGCTCAGTTCATTTCGATATACTAAGGGGTTTGGTTGCCACCCGTGTCCGATTCCGGACCAAGTGGACGCATCCCGTCCGCCCGGTGGGGAATCTATAACGAGCACATCCTAAATAGCGCAGGCCGGGAATTGCCAATCAGCTCCGCGGCTTGGGAGTTTGCCATCCTTGTCCACCGTACTGATGAACGTTGACAGCGAAAAGCTGGAAAGAGTCATGGACTCGTTCCGCCGCTGGGGCTACCTGCAAGCAGATCTCGATCCGTTGGGACATTTCACCCCGCTCGCCCATCCCGAACTCGAGTTGTCGGGCGAGGAAGCCGATGCCGCCCGCCGTATCTACTGCGGCAGCATCGGTGTCGAATTCATGCACATCCCCGATCCCGAATGCCGTCGCTGGATCCAGGAGTTCATGGAATCGGAACAATCGATTCCAGTCAACCGCGCGCGGGTCCTCGATCAATTGGTTCGGGCCGACGTTTTCGAACAGACCATCCACTCCCGCTACATCGGCACCAAGCGCTATTCGCTGGAAGGCAACACTGCGCTGATTCCGCTGTTGGACGAGATTCTGAATTCCGCTTCGGAGAATGGCGCCGAGCAGGCCGTGCTCGCCATGAGCCATCGTGGACGCCTGAACGTGATCATCAACATCGTCAGTCGTCCCGCGGCCGAGATCTTCGCGGGTTTTGAGGATGTCGATCCGCGCAGCGTATTAGGCGGCGGAGACGTGAAGTATCACATCGGCGCGACGGGCATCTTTACCGGCGCCAGTGGTGGAAAGCTGCGTATTCATCTGGTGTCGAACCCGAGCCACCTCGAGGCGGTCGATCCGGTTGCGCTGGGACGCGCACGCGCCAAGCAGACGCGCATCGGCCGTGACGGTAAAACGAAGGTGCTGCCGGTTCTCATGCATGGCGACGCGGCATTTGCAGGGCAGGGAATCACGGCTGAAACTTTGAACCTCGCCAACCTGCGCGGCTACACCGTCGGAGGAACGGTACACATCATCGTCAACAATCTCATCGGATTCACATCCAACCCTAGCGAGGCTTATTCCAGTCGCTTCTCTTCAGACTTGGCCAAGCGCCTGCCAATTCCGATCTTCCATGTGAACGGCGAAGATCCCAACGCCGTGGTTCGTGTCGGACGTATGGCACTCGAGTATCGCTACGAATTCGGTAGCGATGTGGTGGTGGATCTGATCGGGTTCCGGAGGCACGGTCATTCCGAGGTCGATGACCCGACCATCACGCAGCCGATTCTCTATCGCAAAATCAAGGACCGCCCGCTGCTGTATCTCAGCTATGCGAACAGCGTGGGAATGGACCCACAGCCGTTCGTCGACAAGTTCCAGTCGGAACTCGATGCGGCGCAGAAGGCTGGCAAGAGCATGGCCAAGAAACCGAGCATGCGTCAGTTGCCGAGCTATTGGGCGCCCTATCATGGCGGACCGTACAACCCCTCGGACGAAGTCGATACCGGTCTTCCCGCCGCCGAACTGCAGCGCATCACCGATGGATTGACGAGTTATCCCGAGGGCTTCCATATTCATCCCAAGGTGCAAAAATTACTGGAGCAGCGCCGCGAGATGGGCTACGGCAAGCGTCCGCTGGACTATGGCATGGCCGAGGCGCTGGCTTTCGGATCGCTCGCGCTGCAGGGAACGCCCATCCGATTGAGCGGGCAAGACAGTCGCCGCGGAACATTTAATCAGCGCCACTCCCTGCTGATCGACATCGTGGACGAGAAGGAATACGTTCCTTTGTGCCATCTGGCTCCCGGCCAGGCAAGGGTTGAGATTTATAACTCCGAGTTGTCAGAAGCCGCGGTGATGGGATTTGAATACGGCTTCTCGCGCGACTTTCCCGAAGCGCTGGTAATGTGGGAAGCGCAGTTCGGCGACTTCGCCAACGGTGCGCAGATCATCATCGATCAATTTATCGTCGCCGGGGAAGACAAGTGGGACCTGCTGACCGGCCTGGTTCTGCTATTGCCGCACGGGCACGAAGGCCAGGGGCCGGAACACTCCAGCGCGCGCATCGAGCGCTACTTGCAGCTTTGCGCCCGCGACAATATGCAGGTTTGTCAGCCCTCGACCGCCGCCCAGTATTTCCACATGCTGCGGCGGCAGGCCATGCGCAAGTGGCGCACGCCATTGATCGCCTTCACGCCCAAGAGCATGTTGCGCCATCCCGAAGCGGTGTCACCGCTGGCGGACCTTGAAAGCCCGCGATTCCAGGCCGTGTTGCCGGATGAGACTGCTCTCGATGCCAGGCGCGTACTGATTTGCACAGGTAAGATCGGACACGAGTTGCGCATGGAGCGCATAAAACAAAAGCTGCAAGGCCCAGCCATCATCATGCTCGAGCAGATGTACCCGTTCCCGGAAGACGAATTGCGCAAGGTGTTTAGCCGCTACTCCCAGGCGACCGAATTCATCTGGGTGCAGGAAGAGCCCGCTAACATGGGTGCGTTGTCGTTCGTTGCTCCCCGCTTGAGGCGGATCGCCGGGACGAAGCTGCGAAGCATCAAGCGAGCCGCCAACGCCACTCCGGCCACTGGTTCCGCGAAGGCCCACGAACTCGAGCAAAAGACCTTGATCACTCTTGCGCTGGGTACTCCTCGGTAAGTGCGTAGCTCCAATCACTACCCCGACTCTCGACGCACGATGTGTGGATATTCCGTGGTTCGGGCGAAGCTGCGACAGAATCCTTCCAGGGTCAGCTCGATTGCAACTTGACCTTCGTCTTCTCTTTGCCTAGCTCCGCGTAGCCAAAGAGCCGCCATGGGCTCCTTCGGGAGCACGGCGAACGTCCCAGCATGAGCGGTTGACCAAAGAATCTATGGAAATCTGGATAGTTGTGCTTCTACGTCTACGCAAAAATATAACCACTACTGTGAAGTGGCTCGTAACACGCTGAAAACATTAAGGGATAAAGTGGCCACCTTCGTGCATTACCTAAGTTCGGAGGGTTGGCCCGATGTGTGGGCATGACCCAGCAATTCTTTAAACTATCAGCGAAGCGGAGAGCCACTTATGAAACGAAATTCACTAAAGTTAGTCTCACTGCTCGGTATCCTGCTCCTGAGTTCGGTCTGGCTATTCGGCCAGGCGATCAGCGGTGACTTGGTTGGAGTAGTGAAGGATTCCAGCGGCGCCTTCGTGCCCTCTGCGAACGTCGAGGCGACGAATCTGGGCACCGCAGCTAAATCAGTTCAGCACACAAATGCGCAGGGCGAGTATCACTTCGTCAATTTGCCCGCGGGCCACTACTCGCTCGCTGTGTCTGCGGGCGGCATGAAAGGCGGTATTGCGGATGTCGAGGTCGTTCTGAATAAGACGATAACGGCCAACATCACCACCTCGGTTGCGGGCACTGCCACCACCGTGGAAGTCAGTGGGACGGCCACCACGGTCGATACCACCACAGCATCGATCGAAAACACTTTCGGGGGCAGATCGATTGCCGATGCGCCCTTAACCTCGACTGGCAGCGGTGTGATTAACCTTTCTCTTTTGAATGCGGGCGTTTCCGGGGGCGGCGGCATTGGTTTAGGCACCGGTCCGTCGATCTCAGGTCAGCGTCCACGCAACAACAACTTCACCGTTGAGGGCGTTGACAACAACAGCAAGTCGGTTACGGGCCCGCTGATGCAAATTCCGAATGACGCGGTGGAGAGCTTCACGGTTCTGCAGAACCAGTTCTCGCCGGAGTTCGGCCACTCTTCCGGCGGCCAGTTCAATCAAATTGTTAAGAGCGGCAGCAACCAGTTTCATGGAACGGCCTACGAGTATTTCCTGAATCGAAACCTGAATGCGCAAGATTCGCAGACTGCGTTGTCGCAGGTCAGCAACGGCCTGACGCCATCCAATCCGCGCTACGACAACAATCGTTTCGGCGGTCAGATCGGCGGGCCGATCATCAAGAACAAACTCTTCTTCTTCATCAACTGGGAGTACAACGACATAGGCCAGGTTTTCTCATCTTCGGCTTGCTCACCCACTGCGGCAGGATATGCCACGCTGACCGGCATGGCCGGCATTAGCCAAACCAATCTTCAGCAGTTCCAGAAGTATGTGCCCGCGGCAGTCGCTCAAGCGTCGCCTACCGACCCGATTTGTAGCCAAACTGCTTCGGTTCTCGGGAACAATATTCCGGTCGGGGACGTAGGGTTTGGGGGTAGTACCTACACCAATTATCTGACCACAATAAACTCGATCGATTGGAACATCTCGTCGAAAGACAGTTTCCGTGGGCGCCTCGGCTACGAGAAGTACACTAACCTTGACTATAATGCCCAGATTCCGGCATTCTGGGACACCAACCCGGCCAAATATTGGCTGGTCACTCTCAGCGAGTATCACACCTTCACCCCGAACGTGACCAACGAATTCCGCTTCGGGTTCAACCGGAACTCCAGTACCACTCCCTCGGGCAATGCCGTCTTTCCCGGTTTGGGGACTTTTCCGAACATCAACATCAACGAATTTAACGGGATTCAGCTTGGGCCTGATGGCAACGCCCCTCAGTTCGGAATCCAGAACACCTACCAGTTCATCGATAACGTAAGCTGGGTCAAGGGCAGGCACACTTTCAAGTTCGGTGGTGAGTACCGCTGGTATATCAGTCCGCAGGGATTCACCCAGAGGGTCCGGGGCGATTATGAGTGGAATACTTTTGAGGGCTATCTGACGGACGTAGCCCCTGATTACTTCGGAGAGCGCTCCGTGGGGAATACCACCTATTATGGCAACCAGAATGCTGTGTATTTCTATGGCAACGACCAGTGGCGGGTTACCCCGGAGCTGACGCTTAACCTTGGACTGCGGTATGAATTCACGCAGGTGCCGCTATCCGAACGCCAGTGGCAACCGTTGAACGCTATTTCCAACGTTCCGGGAGTGATCACGTTTGGTGAGCCGCAGTCGCAGAAAACAAACTTCCTGCCGCGGGTTGGCTTCGCATATTCGCCGGGCGGATCGGGTACCACTTCCATTCGCGGCGGATTCGGTATGGCCGTCGATGTGCTTTACGATAACCTCGGCCTGCTCTCGGCCCCTCCGCAGAAGCAGCAGACTTGCGATGTGGGCAGCAGGGGGGGATCCTGTCAATACACCGACCTGAATTTTTTGGCCAACGGTGGCCTGCCGTTCCAGGCGACTATTCCACTGAACTCGCCGGCCTTTACCGATCCTGCCTACGCACGTGCCTCGACAGCGGGGTATATCCCCAATCAGCAATTGCCCTATTCCGAGAGTTGGAACCTTGGGGTTCAGCATACGTTTGGCCAGAAGTACATACTCTCGGTAATGTACGTTGGAACCAAGGGCATTCACCTGCCGGTGCAGGACCGCATCAACCGAAACACGCCGGTGGGTCCGAACCAGTACCTGCCAACGTATCTCGCGGCGCCCTCGCAGGCAGTTCTTGATTCGCTGCCGAATACGTTGACCGGGTTGAAGTCGAACAATGGCGCCTGCGCGAGCTTGCATTCGAATTGCAGCAGCTACGAGTACGCCTATTTGGCCAACGGATTCACAGGGAACATCACAGCCTTCATGCCGTATGGCGCGTCGAACTATAACGGCCTGCAGACGCAGTTCGACCGCAGCTTCACCAACGGGCTGCAGTTCCGGGTTGCGTATACTTGGAGCCATGCGTTCGACAACTCGACCGCAGACGTCTTCTCAACCTACCTTACGCCGCGCCGTCCGCAGAACTTCCAGTGCGTCGCCTGTGACTGGAGCACCTCGGCGCTCGACCGTCGCCAGCGGTTAACGTTGTTTGCAATTTACGACCTGCCGTTCTTCAAGGCC
>Ga0209039_10002315_pt1 | contig 16374 bp, 14 predicted proteins | sample BogFormECP12_OM1_FD_188238 | JGI IMG/M metagenome (GOLD analysis project Ga0209039, IMG submission 188238) | Bog forest soil microbial communities from Calvert Island, British Columbia, Canada - ECP12_OM1 (SPAdes) (version 2) | ecosystem: Environmental > Aquatic > Freshwater > Wetlands > Bog ... | reverse complement strand
CTAGAGCCTGATGAGCAGCTTTACGTAAAGCGAATCCAGTTCGGTTCACCGGGATTCACAGACCTGGCAGGCGTGGGCGAAGTCGTTGGACACATCAAAGATTTCCTATTGAAGATAATAGACTTGGTCGTAACGCGACGACAACGGGACTTGGAAAACCAGGAGCGTGAGGCAAGGGTGCAGAAGTTGAGAATCGAAAACGCTCGTGAACTGGTGGGCCTTGCAAAGGATTGTGGATATAGCCCCGCGGAGGTACGTCAAATCGCTCACTGGGTGGATGGAAGGCAAGCTAAACTGCTCCCGCTTGCTGAGGAGGGGAAGATTCGTGACGTGCGCCTATTGAGCGGAGAGAGCGCAGAGAAGGGCTAACGAATCGGTCGCGCCACGCGGTTCGTGGCGGGTACCTATGTCTCACCTCAGAGGTTGGGAATAAGGAATGAAAGAAGACACCACCACTTTTTGCTCATTGATTCGTAATCGCTCCGAAGAGAATCGGCGCGCTATGCGATACTTCCGCATACCGCACGATGTGTTGAGTCCTGCATTTTCGATTCTCCGGCAGGAATTGGACTCAATGATCCGTGTGATCTATCTATTGTCAATAAAGGATCTTTCTGAACGCCAAAGGTTGATCCGGTCCACGCTACGCGGCGAAAAATGGAAGGTTCTGACCGCCAGAGGAAGACATCATGACGTAACTGACCGGGAGATGGTTGGTCTTGCCCAGCAGCTTCAGGGATGGACACAATCAGTCTACAGGTTCGGATGTGCTTTTGTGCATCTCTCAGATTTCCACAACCATCTTGCGCAGAATCCGTTTGAGAAATTGGCCGATGCAGAGAGGCAGCATATTCTTTCACACATGCGCCACTATCATGGAGGCCCGTGCGACGACAATCCGGGCATGGAGGAACTTGCGACCTACTTGCCGCAAGTGTTCGAGAAGATTGCCGACAATCTGAGATGCTACCTTGAAGAGCTCGAACGTGGTGAAACGAAGGATACATGATTCCTGACAATCGGCTGCGGCAGGCAGGGGCAAGCCACGTCTGAACCGCAGCGTCAGTCGGAACACAGCACACATGGAGAAGTGGCACATCTACGTTGGAGAGGCAAGAACGCAGATCGAGTTCGCGAAACGATGTTACGCGGCTTATCTCGATGCTGCGGCAAGCAACAACGTCAGCGAGACTTTTTTCCAATTGCACCACTTTATTGTTCACGCTGTGAATGTCGACAAATTGCTCGACGCCAAACCGGGCAGCGAACGAGCAGCGATTCTGTCCGGCCATCTCAACCTGGAGGGAGTGGATCTCAAGCCATTTCGAAGGTTGAGGAATCACTTGGAACACTTTGACGAGCGCCTTGATATGTGGGTATCGAAATACTATGGCCAGCCGTTTTTCGACATGAACATCGTCACGGGTGCCAAGGGGTTTCGCGACCATGCATTCCTGCGTGCGCTTGATGGTGACATTTTCATGTTTCACGGGGAGGACTATCCGTTGAGCTTGCTTTATGAACAGCTTTTGGAAATTGAGAAGCGAATACCGCAGGACTCCGGCTAAGCCGTGGCCTTTCGACCCTCAAGTAACCCAGTCCGCCCTGCCGCCAGAATCACGGCGTGGGTTACAAGCCGCAAGGCTGGAGTGCGAGCCTTGCGCTAAATTTTCTTCCCACGACACTCGCCCCGAGGCCGAACGCCGTTCGGCCCTACACCGGCCCCGAGCCCCGAATCCACAATCCCAAATTCCGAATCCCCAACCGCCAACCCCCAGCCCCCAACCCCGCTCCCCGCGGGGAGTATCTCTTTGACGGCTTTCCAGAACTCGGATATAACACGGGCAAGGGGGGACAGTGGGTTAATTTGATGTAGAGGCGGCTTTACGCCGCCATTTGGCGAGGTAAACTCGCCGCTACGACATCAAATTGACCCATTGCCCAAGGGAGGGATTCATGGACAATGTGAGGAAAGTCATCGTTGGCTTGTGCCTGAGCCTATGCCTGCCTTTTTCTGTGCGAGCGCAATTCGTGCAGGATTTCAATCCGCCGCCGTCGCCGTGTTGCCTGCCGGGGGCTGTGGCCCATCTCGCGGAGGAACTCCAGGACTGGAATCAATTGGGCCGTTATCACCAGGATAATTTGCGGCTTGAGGCAGCTCCTGCCGTGGAGGGCCGCGTGGTATTCCTGGGTGATTCGATCACCGACGGATGGGATTTGGCGAAATACTTCCCCGGAAAACCCTACGTGAATCGCGGTATCAGTGGACAAACGACCATGCAGATGCTCGTGCGCATGCATCCTGATGTGATCCACCTCCGGCCCGCGGCATTCATTCTGTTGGCAGGCACCAACGACATCGCCCGCAACACCGGTCCGGAGACCCTGGAGATGGTGGAGGATAATATCCGTGCCATGTGCGAGCTGGCCGAAAGCCACAAAATCAAAATTATCCTCTGTCTGCTCACTCCCGTCAGCGATTACGGAAAGAGTAAACAGACCGAGCGCCGCCCACCGACGGATGTTGTGAACCTCAACCACTGGCTGGAGAGTTATGCGCGTGATGTCCACGCCCAGGTTGCGGACTACTACACGGCGCTGGTGGACGACAAAGGCATGCTCCGTGAGGGCTACTCGGACGACGGACTGCATCCCAATGCACGCGGATATGCATTGCTGGCGCCCGTTGCGGGAGCCGCCATCGAGGGGGCGTTGAAATAGAAGCCGGTGTAGCAGACCTGTTTCGTAGGTCCGCGGCTCGTTCCGTACGGGCAAGGGGAAGCCGCAGACCTACAAAACAGGTCCGCGCTACACTTCCTATTTCCCCCCATAGTACCCATCCCGAGCTTGCACGATGACGTCTTTCTTCTTCGTCGTCAGAGTTATTTTGTGATATCCGGGTTCGATGTTGGGTGGGTTCGGGGTATATCCCAAGCTGTACTGATTGCGCAGTTCTTCCTGGATTTGGTTGAAAGTTTCATCAATGGGGTGCTTCTTGGAAGCCTCGAAAAAGTGCCCCCCTGTGTCCTTGGAGAGTCGTTCGAGAATTTTCTTGCCGTCCGGTCGCGATTCTTGCGGACGTGGATACCCACCGCCACGCCGGCCCATGCCGCCGCCCATCCCGCCCATTCCGCCTCCCATGCCACGGTGGCCATAGCCTCCGCCTCCGCCGCCAGAACCCTGTTCATCGGCGAAGAGAATGGAATAAACCAACGTGTCGGCGCGCTGGGCCGCCTCGATGGCGCTGGCAAGGGTTTTCTTGCTCCCGCGGTCCACTCCATCGGAAAGGACGATCAGGGCTTTGCGCCCCCCCTGCTTCGCGGTTATTTCGTTTGACGCCAAGTAAATAGCATCGTAAAGCATGGTGCCACCACCGAATCCACCCCGCCCCCGGCCACGGGCCCCCCCGCTTTGCCCCTGCCCGGAATCCGTTGAATCGCCGCCGCCTTCATTGGAACGCTGCGGTATTTGCAGAAGGCCCAGCGCTGCCTGCAACTTCTGCCGGGAGGAGGTGAGGTCCTGGAGGAGTTCCACTTCCCGGTCAAAGTGAATGACGAAGGCTTGGTCCTTGTCGACGCGCAGCACCTGATCGAGAAAAGTGGCACTGGCGTCGCACTCCTCTCCGAGAACGCGCCGCTGGCTGAGGCTGGTATCCACCAGCAGGCCGAGGGTCAGAGGAAGGTCGGTCTCATGCGAAAAGTAGCGAACGGTTTGGGGACGGTCATCCTCTTTCAGTTCGAAATCATTCTGGGTCAGATCGCGGACGATCGCTCCCTTTTTATCGCGTACGGTGGCGAGCACGTTGACCACGATCACGTGCTGGGTGATGGGCGGCGCCTGTGCTTCCGTCGCTTGCTGGCTTCTGAGCGGCTGATCCGCCAGGAATAGTGGCGCCACCAAAAGGACAATACAGAGTCTGCGCGCACCGGCCGATCGCCGCGTGAAGTCGTTGGCGCCATGGTGCGCCGGGTCATTCAGAGAATGTTTCACCATCATCGTGATCATCAAAGTTTTTCCACAACTCCATTCCTGGCGGCGCGCAAATCCTGTGCATCCATCTCGCGGCATTTTCCGCTCCCCCTGCACCTGCTTCCCTTCGGCAAAGCACGTGGAGCGGGATTGCTGATCTTGACACACTTTAGCCTTCTGCTTAGATGGGAAAACCAGGAGCGGAGGTTGTTTGTTCCCCCTTGATGGCAAGGAAATCGCCAACCTCCTCCGCGGCCGGCACAATTTGTGCGCGTGGTGCGGAGCTTTGGAGTGTGGCAGCTTGCTGCCGCTTTCCTCCCCGCGAGCTGGCCCGCGGAAATTTCGATCCGGAACAGAATTCCCCGCCAGCAAGCTGGCTCGCGCCGAAGCGGCAGCAAGCTTCCGTACTCCAAAGCTCCGCCTCGTATGCCAGCTTGCTTGCGTTATTGTGGTACGATCATGCTGCCGGACGCGCCGAAAAGGAGATTGTGCCTCGCCGCAAGGCGGACCACCGTTTCGCGCACCAACTGTGGCAAGGAGGCGTGGGATGAAGGAATTGGCTGCCAAACGACCGCTGCGCATCATCAATGGTGTTGCGCCCATTCGAATCTGTGACAATGGCGGCTGGACGGATACCTGGTTTGCCAAGATGGGGAAGATCTTCAATATAGGCGTGTATCCCTATGTGGAAGTTCAGGTGGAAGTGTTTCACCGTGACGACCAGCCCCAGCAAATTGTGGTCTTTGCGGAAAACTACGGCCAGCGCTTTGCCGTAACTCAGAGGACGGGTGGATGGGGTGAGCATCCGCTGCTGGAGGCGGCTATCGAGCGCATGAAGGTCCCCTCGCATGTGGCTTTAAACCTCACGATATTTTCCGAGGCACCGAGCGGAGCCTCCACAGGAACCTCCGCGGCCGTGGGTGTGGCGCTGGTGGGAGCGCTCGACCGCCTCACCCGGGGGCATCTGACCGCGCACGAGGTCGCTTACACGGCCCAGGCGATTGAGACTCAGATGCTCAAGCTTCAGTGCGGCATCCAGGACCAGTTATGTTCGGCATATGGCGGCATCAATTATATCGAGATGTTTGATTATCCGTATGCCACCGTTTCCCCCATACAGGTCCCGAACACCACTTGGTGGGAGCTGGAGAGACGTCTGGTCTTGATCTACTTTGGAAAATCTCACACTTCATCCGAGGTTCATAAAAAGGTAATTCGGGAACTCGAGGGGTTGGGACCGTATTGCCAAAAGCTTCAGGACCTGCGTGCGACGCCAGAAAAATCCCGCGATGCCCTATATGCCAGGGACTTTGCCGGGTTCGGAAAAGCCATGATCGAGAACACGGAGGCGCAGGAACGCCTTCATCCTGACCTGGTGAGTCCGGATGCGCGACGAGTAATCGAGATCGCCAAGGCGCATGGCGCTTTGGGATGGAAGGTGAATGGGGCAGGGGGAGACGGGGGGTCGCTCACGATCCTCTCGGGAGGGCTGTCCCACGTGAAGCGGGCCATGATCCGGGAGATTGAAGCCGAGAATCCTCTGTTCAAGAACATCCCGGTTTACTTAAGCCGGACCGGTCTCCGTACCTGGGAAGGGCTGCTGGGCGAAGCCCCATGATTTGTATGGGAAACTATTGTACTCTGTTCATAATCTGGCTAAGATGCTGGTGGAGAGGGGATGCTCCAAGCCGCAAAGCTTACGGCGGTACGAGTTCGCGTCGGGCAGCCATCTGAGCGCACGTGGAGGCAGAATGCGTAACTTCCTGATCGTGATGGTCGCCACGATATGCCTGGGGATCAGTTTGGCCACCGCGGTCCGAGCCCAGAATGTCGATTGGCGGACGCAACAAAAGATGCTTAAGTCACAACAGAAGCTGGAGCGGCGTTCCTTAAAGGTTCAACAGCAGAACATGAAACTGTCCTGGAAGGGCCGGCGGGTTAGCAGCGCCGCGCGCGCTCAGGCAAACCACCAAATGCAGCGCGAACGTCGCGACCTGAAACAGCGGCAGAAGGACGCGATGCAGGATATGAAAGATCGGCAAAAGTCGTTAAGGGAAATGCAACACGCTTATGGCCGATAGGGGCCGTGCGGCTTGGATGGGCTGGGTTGGCATGATTTTGGCCCGGGGAGGTCGCTATGACATGGGGTGCACAGCACTTGGCGGTTTTTCTGCTTGCCAGTTTCGCGATATGGGGTCAGACGGGCCAGGAAGCCAATCCACCAGCTCCGCAGGGGCAACCTCAACAACAGCCGGAGGAGCGCCCCACGCTCGGTCCTCGCAGCGGACCGGGATTAGAATCCGGCCCGGACACGTCCACCACCACCGACGTTCGGAAATTGTTGCGGATTCGCACTCTCTACATCGAGAGCATCGACAATTCGCTGAGCGACAAACTGGTTGAGGCGTTGGGAAAGTGGGGGCGGTTTCGATTGGTCACTAAGGCAAAAGATGCCGACGCAACCCTCCGGGGATCGTGCCTGGAATCGCGCCGTCTGAAGCACGTGCACTCCGAGGTTTTTATTTCCGACCGGGGTGGCGCCTCCGTGTGGCAGGACACCATCATCAGGCCCTTCAATCCTCCGGCTCTGGATCAAGCTGTTAGTGATACTGCTGCCTTAGTGACAGCGCACTTGGACCGGACGGTCCGGGCGGCCGATCGGCGGTAAAGGACGAACAACGGGGGCGACATTTTCCTCGAAATTTATGGCAGGCGGCAGCGAGACGGCCTGCCCATCCGGGCTTCTGAATTCCCACCATGTCCAAATTGATGACATTTCATAAAATCCTTCCAGGATGTGAGGAAGGGAATTCTGTGGCATGGAGAGCCTTCCTGGCCGATTACACCCCCATGGCGCTCCAGTTTCTCGGCGTTTATTCGCCCTGGGCGCCCGACGCGCGTTTGGATGGCTGGCGCCAGGCCCTCCAGGCCTTGAGCGCCAACGAGTGCGCGGCCCTGAGGGGTTTCTCGCATCAGTCGGAGCGGGAGTTTCTGGTGGGACTGCGCGCATTTCTGCTGGATTGGATCGCCACCAAGCTCGAATCCTCGCAGGATGCCGTGGACCCTCCCGCGCCCACGGTTCGGATGCTCAGCGACCTGCTCAGCGGCCTGCCCGCGGCTCACCAGGAGATTGCTTTTCTGACCCTGGCTGGATATTCCCAGGCGACTCTCGAAAAAACTCTTCGGATTTCTCCTGCCGTGGCGGGCGAGGGGTTGGGGCGGCTGCGCGCCAGCTACGCCCAGGTCCTGGAGCGAAGTGAGGATCGGTGCTTATGGCCCGCAGCCTGGCTCGGCATCTGCGCTGCGGCGCGCGCGGACGGACAGAAGGATTGCACGTCCCTCCGGCAGCTCATCCGTATTCTTGACGGGCAAGCGAGTTGGTATGACAAGTCCCCGGCGGAGGAGCATCGCACCAAATGCCTCCACTGCCTGGAACTTTGGACCTCGTTGCTGGAGGTTGTGGCGTGGGACCGCGCGCGTCATCCCTGGCCACGCGACAAGATCGAACCTCTCATTGTTGACATTCCACGAATGCCTAAGAATGCCCCCAGATCCCTACTCGACCGACTGTTCGGTAGGTAGAGGGGATTTTTGTCTATGCGCAACTATCGCCGGGATTTTTCGGACTTTTCGCCTGTGATTTACCTCGACTGTGCCTACCAAGGGCCTTTTCCGCGGGTTACGGTGGAGCGGATTCATCAGGCCATTGAACTTAAGTCTCACCCGGACCGGTTGAAGGCCCCGGAGTATTTTGGCCTGCCGGAGAGGGTGCGCGCGCGAATTGCCCGATTGACGGGTGCGGAAGCGGGGGAAATTGCGATCACCAACAGCGCCACGCAAGGAATTGGCATCGTGGCGGCGGGCCTGGAGCTGGGCGCGGGCGATGAAGTTGTGGTGACGAACTCGAACTTTCCCTCCAACCTCTTTACCTGGCTGCACTTGCGGCGGAAAGGCGTAACCGTGAAGGTGATCCATCCGGCCGGGGGGGAGGTGACCGTCGATCAGGTGGCGGCGGAGCTGACCTCCCGCACACGCGTCCTGGCGCTCGATTGGGTGGATTATTCCACCGGCTATCGCCTCGATCTTGCCGCTTTCGGCTCGCTGATTCACGATCGGGGTGGGATATTTGTTGTGGATGGCACGCAAGGCGTGGGCGCGAATGATTTGAATCTGCACTCGCTCCCTGTCGACGTCATGGCCTGCGCAGCTTACAAGTTTCTCCTGGGACCCTATGGGACCGGGTTTGCCTATGTGAAGCGCGAATTATTGGCCAAACTCGACCTGTCCGTCATCAATTGGTATTCGGTGGAAGGCGCGGAAGATTTCGATTCACTCCCCACCGAGGAGTTCCGTTTGATTCACGACGCGCGGGTGTTCGATTCCGGCGAAACCGGGAACTTCATCAACCTGCATGGGCTGGAGGCGTCCTTGGAATTCGTGGAAGGGGTCACGATCAGCACCGTGAATGCCCATTGCCGCCGGCTGCTTAATCGCCTGGAGGAAGGATTGTGCGTTCGGGGTTACATTCTCTCGGCGGGGTCGTCGCCCGGCCACGAATCGACGATTCTAGGCTTCCACGCCCTGGATGCCGGAGCCACGGCGGAATTGCATCAAAAGCTCTCGGCGAATCAGATCGAGGTAAGTTTGCGTCACGGCATGATTCGGGTTTCGCCGTATCTTTACAATGACGAGACCGATATCGACCGGATGCTGGAAGTCGCCTGATCTATTTTAGATTTTGGATTACAGAAGCCCGGGCGGCTCAGACTTGGCTCCCTTGCAGAATCCATAATCCAAAATCTAAAATCGTTCGGTTGCCTGAATAATTTTGGATTGCATATTGGATTTTGGGCTAGAGAGAGAACGGCAGCGCAGCCTCGATGGAAAGCCCAGATTGCCGAATCCAAAATCCAAAATCCAAAATCTAAAATCCCAATGCGCCTTCGTTCCTACCATCCCGATGACCTGCAAACCCTCTACGACATTGATCAAGTCTGTTTTGTTCCGGGGATTTCCTACACACGGGAGGAACTGACGGCTTTCATCGGCCACCGTCGTTCGCAGACCTGGGTGGCGGAAGAAGCCGGCGAAATCACGGGTTTTCTGATTGCTCTCCGTGAGCCGCGCAGTACCCTTCACATCATCACCATCGATGTCCTGCAAGCCTGGCGCCGGAGCGGCGTGGGTTCACTTCTCATGGAGGCCGCCGAGCAGTGGGCGTATGATCACGGTCTACGCACGATCGAACTCGAGACCGCCCAGGACAATTTTGTGGCTCAGAAGTTTTACCAAGCGCGCGGTTACTGTAAGGTCGATGAGATCGCGCAATACTATGCGGATGGCACCGCCGCGTGGGTGATGGTGAAGGAGTTGGCCGAAGAAGTTTTATAGCCTAGTCCATCTCGGTGGGTTCGCCATGGATACCACGTGGCGGAGCAGGAAGAGCAAGTCAAAAGGCAAAGGGCAAAAGTCAGAAGGCAAAAGTGAAAACCCCCTACGCCCTAAGTGCGACTTTTAACTTTTGCCTTTTGCACTTTGCCTTTTGACTTGCTTTTGCGGATTTGTCGTCCGGACGGTACAGGAATGGGAGCAAGGTCGGGTGGTGCCTTCGGGGGCGGCACGGGCATTCCTGACCGTGATTGACCGTGAGCCGGATGCCATGCGTCGCGCCCTTGTGGATTTTGCCGTCCGCGGCAACCACCCTACGGAACATCAACCCGCGCACCCGTAACGCCCAGCGGCTCTCCAAATCGAAATCTCGGCTTGTTCATTGTCAACCTTGAGAAAGGGCCGCGGAGTCATCCCGCTAGGAGCAGGAAGACTCCGCTCTGCTGGCTCCGCTTCACTCCGGTTACCCCATGCGGCTGGAGTGTCTAGATTTCTGATTGGGGATCTCCCCCGGACCGGCCCCTCAGACGTAACAGCGCAGGCCACATGTATGGTTAGGCTATACGGCCAAGTGATCGCAAGCAGGTACGGTAAGTTCCCCGATGCGGACTTCGGGGGAGTCAAGGGTTTCACTCCCACGAGTAGGCCGTCAAAGTGCCCAGCGCGGCAGGACCCTCGGCGATTACTAAACCCTTGGCGACTACTCAGGACCTACACTTGCTTAAGGTCACCTGGCCAACCGCAATTCCATCGCATGGAGGGCTTGATCTTCTGAGTTTGCCTCAGCATGGCGGCCGGCAAAGGCTTCTGCGGAAAGGCTAAGGTTGAAATCGGAAATCGGGGTTAATTTTGAAATTGCTATTGGAATCGGGGCTGGGATTTTCTGACCCTACATGATAATTCATTGGTTAAGGATGGGCTTGCATGTGGTAGACTCAGCTAACACTTGTTACGAGGAAGTTGTCCATGCCTTACGACCTCGCCACCTTAACTCTTAGCGCCATGACCCAGTTAGGCGCCACTCTGCGCAGGATTGGTGCTGGGGCCAATTCGGTGGAAGAGGTTGCGCAACGTGTCGCACGATTGCTGTACGACGAACTCCTTGACTCAGCGACGGGAGCAAAAGCCTGCGTCCTGGCACGTTTTTTTTTCACCACGAAGTACTCAAGTCTCGATGAGGACCTCCGCGCCTTCGGCAGCAGGTTGATGAAGGGAAAAGAATTGCAGCCTGATACTCGGTGCTTGACACTCCTGGCAACGGCGGGCGAAAAAACCGAATGGAACTCCCGGCAAAAATCCGAAGGACACCAGACGATTCCCCTACCGAGCGAGCAAGTCTTTCAGGCAATACCGATGGTTTCTCAACTCATCAAGCAGCTAGGTATCGACGTCGGGACAGTGCTCACGCCTGACCCCTCGCTGGTCTTGGAAATAGAGCAAAAGACGTACAACGTTTTTTTCGTTCAAGACGCGGCTGGCAGTCTGTTCATTCCTGCCCAGGAGAATTTTGTTATCCCGTATAAGGTGCGCTCGGTGCTCGGCTTTGGTGGGCTTTTGCCTTCGGGGGATATTTATGTCGTGCTGTTGTTCACCAGGGTAACTATTTCCAAAGATACTGCTGACATGTTTCGCAACGCAACGATGAATCTCAAGGTCGCAATGCTGCCCTTTCTTGACCGACCTGTGTTCGAAGTTCCAAATTATGAGCAATAGTGAGCAAGACGAAATCCGGCAACTGAAGTCGCAAATAGCCGTTCTGGAAGAGCTGCTGTCTGTGCAGGAGCGGACAGTGCTTGAGCAATCGGAGCGGCTGGAACAAGCATTGACGCAGGCCATTGATGCTACCCGGGCAAAGACTGAACTCCTCGCTGCGGTCGAGCAGAGCACATCCTGCGTCATCATCACCGACCTCCGCGGCAATATCGAATATGTTAACCCGAAATTCACCGAGTTGACCGGCTACACCTTGCAAGAAGCCCTCGGGAAAAATCCCCGCATTCTGAAATCCGGGGAATCCCCCGCTGAAATGTACGAGCAGCTTTGGCGGACGATTACCTCCGGCGGCGAGTGGAGAGGTGAATTTCATAACAAGAAAAAGAACGGTGAGCTCTACTGGGAGTCCGCCGTGATTTCGCCCATCCGAAACGCCCAGGGAGTGACGACGAAATTCCTGGCGGTGAAGGAGGACATCACCGAACGGAAGCGGGCGGAGGAACGGCTGCTAGAATACGAAAAGGCGATGGAAGGTTTAGACGAAATGATCCTGGTTGTGGACCGGGAATACCGCTATGTGATTGCGAATCGTGCGTTCCTGGTCTATCGAGGCGTGACGAGAGAACAACTGGTGGGGCAATTAGTCCCAGACTTCTTGGGCAAGGATCTCTTTGCGGAAATTGCCAAGAAAAAAATGGATGAGTGTTTCCAAGGTAAAGTAGTCAAATACGAGATGAGAAACAAGTTTCCTGGGATTGGCGAAAGGGACCTGCTCGTATCCTATTTTCCCATTGAAGGTCTCGCGGGTATCGATCGAATCGTTGGTGTTTTGCAGGACATCACCGACCGCAAGCGTGCAGAAGAGGCACTGCAAAATGAGAGGGCTTTTACCGAGTCCATCATCGAAAGCCTGCCGGACATCTTCTACGTCATGGATAGAAGGGGTCAGCAACTCCGCTGGAACAAAAACTTCGAGAAAATTGTAGGGTATTCCCGCGAAGAGTTTGCCTCCCTGTCCCCTCTGGCCAACGTCGTCGAAGATGATCGGCCGCTGATTATCAGCAAGATGCAGGAAACGTTCGCGACGGGCAGTGCGACGGCCGAGGTCCACTTGTTGACCAAGGGCGGGAGGAAGATCCCGTACATCCTGACGGCGACGCGCGCTGTCATCGGCGACAAAGTCTACCTCGTGGGCGCCGGCGTCGACATCACCGAGCGCAAGCGGGCCGAAGATGAATTGTTCCAGTCACGGCAGATGCTGCAATCCATACTGGATAACATTCCCCAGCGCGTCTTCTGGAAAGATCGAAATCTTGCCTTCTTGGGTTGTAACCGGGCCTTCGCGTTGGATGCCGGGTTGCAGGATCCCGCGGCGATCATCGGCAAAGATGATTTTGACCTTCCCTCCAGAGACACGGCCGAGCTTTACCGGGCCGATGACCGGCGAGTGATGGAGCAGGAATCAGCCAAACTCAACTTCGAGGAACCACAAAACAGGCCGGATGGAAGTCTGTTGTGGCTCCGCACCAACAAATTGCCACTGCGTGACCGAGAAGGCAAAGTGATCGGGGTCATCGGAACTTACGAAGACATCACCGAGCGCAAGCGGGCGGAAGCTGAGAATACACGCCTGGCCGCCATCGTGAATTCAACGGATAGTGCCATTCTCAGTACTACGCGCGAAGGGCTGATCGCCACTTGGAATGCCGCCGCGGAGCGTATGTATGGTTACGCGGCAGAGGAAATCAAGGGAAAACACTTTTCTATTTTTATCCCAGAGGACCAACGAGGCGGCTTGGCCGGCAACGAAGAAATGGTCCTTCGTGGCGAAGCGCTGGTCCAATACGAGGTTGAGAATATCCGGAAGGACGGATCGAGGCTGCAAGTTTCGCTGACCATTTCTCCCATCAAGGATGCTACAGGCTTGGTTACCGGAGTATCGATCATCGGGCGCGACATCACGGAGCAGAAGCGAGTGGAGGTCGAACTCCATCGTGCCAAGGGAGCCGCCGAATCCGCCAACCGCGCCAAGAGCGAGTTCCTCGCCAATATGAGCCATGAGATTCGCACGCCAATGAATGGGATCATCGGCATGACGGACCTCGCGCTCGACACGCCCTTGAGCTCCGAGCAGCAGGAATATCTGACCATGGTCAAGGACTCCGCCGATTCCCTGCTGACGCTCATCAACGACATCCTCGATTTTTCCAAGATAGAAGCGGGCAGGCTAAGCCTGGATCCTGTTGAATTCGATCTCCATGACGCCCTTGCGAACGCGATAAGAGCACTCTCGGTCCGGGCGAGCCAGAAGAAACTCGAAATAGCCTGGATGGCGGAGCCGGGGGTTCCTCAGTGGGTTATTGGTGATGCCGGTCGGCTCCGCCAAGTGGTTGTGAATTTAGTCGGGAATGCCATCAAATTCACGGAACAGGGCGAGGTGGTGGTTGGAGTTGCCGTCGAGTCCCGCCGAGATGAAGACATCTCGCTTCATTTTACGGTCCGAGACACGGGGATTGGCATCGCTCCAGAAAAGCAAAAGGCAATCTTCGAGGCCTTTACGCAAGCGGATAGCTCGATGACACGTCAGCACGAAGGGACGGGCCTGGGGCTGACGATTTCTTCACGGCTGGTGGAATTGATGGCCGGCCGGATCTGGGTTGATAGCGCACCGGGTCACGGGAGCACATTCCATTTCACTGCTCGGATGGGGCTGCCGAAAGAGGCAAAGGCTGAATCTCCCCCAGGAGAGGCTATCAACCTCCGCAACTTGCCTGTCCTCGTCGTTGACGACAACCACACGAACAGAAAGATACTGAAAGCCATGCTCCGCCACTGGATGATGCGGCCCACTCTGGCCGCGAGTGGGCCGGAGGGGCTTGCTGTCCTCGAACAAGCGGTGTCTGTCGGAACGCCGTTCCCCCTGGTTCTGCTCGATGCTCAAATGCCAGGCATGGATGGGTTCGCCTTGGCGGAGCGCATTAAGCACGACCCAAACCTGGCGGGCGCCACGATTATGATGCTGACCTCTGCCGGGCAGCGCGGCGACGCCCAGCGTTGTCGAGAACTCGGGATCGCAGTTTATCTCATCAAGCCGATCCGGCAGTCGGAACTGCTTGAGGCGATCTTGGCCGCTCTCGGCAAAGCTCCCGCCAGTGGGGAACGAGCGACCGTCATCACCCGCCACACTCTGCGAGAGACCCGGCGAAAACTCCAGATTCTGCTGGCTGAGGACAACCCGGTCAACCAACAGCTCGTGATACGCCTTCTTGAGAAGCGTGGCCACTTCGTCACCGTTGTTTCTGATGGTAGAGAAGCTCTGGCCATACTCAAGAAGTCGCGATTCGACCTCGTCTTGATGGACGTTCAAATGCCGGGAATGGACGGCCTTCAGGCCAGCGCTGCGATCCGCAAAGAGGAAGAAGGCACCGGGAAACATCTTCCGATTATCGCGCTGACCGCGCATGCGATGGAGGGTGATCGGGAGCGTTGCCTTGCCGCCGGCATGGACGGCTACGTCCCCAAACCCATTAAGGTCGAAGACTTGGTCGAGGCCATCGAAAACCTCCTCTGGCCCCCCGAAGTCGCCCAGATGGCGACAACGGCAAAGCCCCGGGAGCAGGAGCCGATCGACACCGCGTCGGCTCTGGCGCGCGTGGAAGGGGACGTCGTCGTGCTGAAGGATTTGGTGGCGTTGTTCCTGGAGATCCTTCCGGAGATGATGACAACCCTTCGAGAGGCCGTCACGGCGGGGGATGCCAGCGCCATCGAATGCGCCGCGCACAAACTCAAGGGATCCGTGGGCAATTTCGCTGCCCAGCCGGCCCTCGAGGCGGCGTTGAAAATGGAAATTCTGGGCAGGGACGGCAAACTCTCGGAAGCCGTGCCCGCCTATGCGGCGTTGGAAAATGAAATCGAACGTCTCAAATCGGCGATGGCCAATTTGAGCGGACTGGGGGTGCGCCCATGAGAGTCTTGATTGCGGACGACGACCGGGTGTACGTGCGCATGGTTTCGAATTACCTCAAGGAATGGGGTTTGGACTCGATAGCCGTCTACGATGGGGTACAGACAATGATGTTCGCGGGGCGGACAAAGCCCGACCTGATTCTGCTCGATATCAGCATGCCGGCTGGAAACGGCTTCGAAGTTCTTAAGAACCTCAAGGCCTCCAGCGGCACCGGCCGGATCCCCGTCGTCGTGGTGACCGGCAGCGTGGAACTCGCGGCTGAGAGAAAGGTCCTGGAAGGCGGCGCCGTTGCTTTTATGCGCAAACCGCCCGACATGAGCAAACTGTATGAAGTCATTTGCCGCGTCCTCGGGATCCCCGGCGAGCCGTCACCGAAACAGGGTCTGTCGACGCCCGAAGTCTCCTGAGTCCGAGTTCGTAGATTCCGATCTCTCGAATGCGGGACCGACCTGTGTCCACTGAGTCTTGCGAAAACTGGTTACAAGATTGTCACCGCTGACACAGGTTCGCGCGCTGAAAATCTACGCGGGGCACGCAGCCGAGATTGACTGCGTGTTGTTTGACCTGAAGGTGAAACATGGATCGATGTTATCTCGGGCGTAACCCGTGGTGTCAAGAGATGCAAAACAAAAAGTGACAATACAGCCTCGCTCTGCTTCCAAAGGAAACGCACTTTTGGTGGGCGCAGCCCCCGGTGACCTTCGATATTACTGCGACATTCTCGAGCGGAACGCGTACCGGGTCCGGACATACGAATCTTATCATGAGGGCATCCGCTGCCTGGGAGACGAAGTCTTCGACTTCGTTATGGTGACTCAGGGGACTCCCACCTTCGCCCGGCGGTGCGTGCTCGAGCGCGCGACAGAGATCGACCGGCACAGGAGCCCGACCTGGACCGATTGGCGGATAGCTGTCGAGAGAACTTGGCCTAGGCTCTAAACCAACCTGTCGATCGGATGCTTTTGTCGCAAGTCGCCGCTGGCACGGCAGTTCTGTTCAGACCGCCGGACTCAGTTCGCGAAGTCGCCTTGCCGGAAAATGGCCGCCGACCGACATAGACCATGTGTTACGCCGTAGTGTTTGCCGAGACCCCGTCACTTGGTCGCCAAACTGTAGAAGTGCCACTCGCATGCAAACTCCCGAGATACGGGGTTCTGGGATGTTTGGAGCCGCGGTCCTCTCCACTTGGTCGTATAACGCCCTAAACGCGGTTGTGCGCGGCAGGCAGATGGTCATCAAGGGCGCGGAAGTAACCCCTCATCCGGCCCGCGACGGCTGATGAGTACGCCCGTCGCGGTCCACCTTCTCCCCTGGGAGAAGGTTGGAAATATCGAGGG
>Ga0209039_10002314_pt1 | contig 16379 bp, 9 predicted proteins | sample BogFormECP12_OM1_FD_188238 | JGI IMG/M metagenome (GOLD analysis project Ga0209039, IMG submission 188238) | Bog forest soil microbial communities from Calvert Island, British Columbia, Canada - ECP12_OM1 (SPAdes) (version 2) | ecosystem: Environmental > Aquatic > Freshwater > Wetlands > Bog ... | reverse complement strand
TCGAAAGTTGGAGCCCTTCGCAAACTCAGTCCGAAGGCGCATGGATATTGATCGCGAGGCACATCCCGGAAAATATCTTGCCAGAAGCGTGCAGAATCCTGTGACATAGGTACTAATTACCCCTTCGGGGATCAACCTCACTATTGCAATTTTGGCTGGGCGGACGGCTTGAGTCAGGGGGGGCCATCTACCCGACGCAAGCCCCCAAAATGCTGCCCGAGGCCTGCCCATCGGGTTTCGTGAGGCACCTTTGCTCGCAATGGATTTCCCAACTACCACCGCCTCGGCTGTCGAGCCGGAAGCGACGGTCCGGCGATCCGCCCGAGCAAATTTCAAATAACAGTTTCGCCTTGTAGCTCTGCGCCGAAAGCAGCCAATCATAGCGCGCATGTTCCACATGGCGCCCGCGGTTCTTCAGCAGCCGTTGCTGCAAACTCGTCAGATCCGGGCTGCATGAATCCGAGAAAGACACACTGCCTCTATTGCTGAGGCAATAGAGGCAGTCATATAGAACAATGACGTGCAAGAGTACCGCCAAGCAGTCGGTTTACCCCCCTTTAGTGAGTAACCCCGCCAGTCGATGGCCCGGATGACACCGACTTTGGTGGCAGGATCGTGGTATTAGTCACCGAGCCAGTTGGCGCTTTGGTCCCGGACCCGGTCGGCGAGTTACTCCCCGCCGCCGTTCGCGGAATGGCCGTGTAGCTAATTCCTGCCAGGTTTCCGTCGCTGGTATCGGTCCAGTAGGGCGTCAGAAGCTGGTAGTCGAACGAGGCCGGATTCACGTAGGTAAAGGGAACGGTGGTTGCATAGCTGTGCGGCGGCCACGCTCGCCCGGTGTTCCCCGCAGCTACATACATCACGTTGCCGTAGAACCGCTGTGTCAAGTCATACGGTGGCGTACTCGGTGTTCCCATGTACTGGGTCAAACCAGGTATACCCTGCTGCTGATTGTCGCCCGTGGGCTGGCGGCAGAGCGCGTTGTCCAGAATCCAGACATTGTTCGTCACATTAGAGTAGGGCGGCTTTAGGCCCACTACGCCAAAGTAGACCGAGTTCCAGCATGGGGTCGAGCTTGCGGCGATGGTCGTATTGTGCTGGAACAGGATGTCGCGCATGGGCACCCAAGTGCCGTGAATCCGGTCAGGCCCGTTGCCGAGTCCGAATCCCAAGTTGCGCAACCCACCCGGTAGGGTCGGATCATAGAAGGTGAACACGTTATTCTGGATTACCCAGCGGTCTTGACTCCCGGCGTTGTGGCAGTTGGAATAGCCATAGCCAGGGCCACACAGGTCGTCTGACGCCGTGCCATCTATTCCCGACACCACGTTCTTAAATACATTGCTTGAGATCGTGAGGTCATTGACTACCGCAATGTCGCCACTTTGTCCCGTGCGAACCGTGAGCACCATTGCAGAGCCGTCTTGCCCCGCTGCCCACACGTTCTCGATGGTGTTCGAGTAAAACAGGATGCGCCGTCCGCTCTTTACCTCGAAGGCATTCTTGACCACCATCGTGGCCTTGCTTCCAAGACTCAGCGGAACCCACGACAGCGGCTTGTAGATTTCATTGTTGCGAACCTCGATGTCAGACGGTATGTAGGGATTACTCGCCCCACCCGCACCGCCGAACATCACGTTTTCACCAGCGGCCTCCAAGTGGTTGTTCACCAGCTTGAATGGCCCAGGCGAGTACCACGCACCGACTGCTTGCGTGTCCGTGCCGATCATGTGAACATCCGATATGTAAGAATCGACGATTGCAAAATTGCTCATGTTCGCCAGGATCGCCCGTTGCAAGTCGATGTTCGCCGTGCCGTGCAGGTAGCAGCGGTCAATGGTGAAGGAGTCCGCCAGCGGTGTGGATTGGCTGTACGGTCCGATCAGCAGGAACGAGTAGCAGTTGATCGGTGGGACATGCGTTGGATTACAGCCTTGGGTGGAGGCCGAGGTCATTTCCAGTCCGGCGAATCGCCAGTGGTTCGCGCCGCCTTTTACGTCGAACGCGGGTGCGACATTCGAAGTCACGATCTTCGGCATGTTCACCGCAGAAGCGGGAGACACCCGCGTTCCGGCAGGCAGACGGGCAAGCTGCGAGCTGATGACGTAAATCCACTTGTTGTTCGGATTTACCTTCGCGGGCAACTGGAAGTTGCCGGTATAGGTGGCCCCAGCGTCCAGAACGATGAGATCACCGGGTGACGAGTGCGTGAGCGCGCTCGATAGTTGGGCGGAGGTATGGGCTGCCCATGTAGTGCCGCCTGTGGGTGGAGTCCAGGTGGTGTCGATATAGACACGAGGCAGCTCTGCAACTGGCACGAGCGCGATAGCGAGCCCGCTGAGCATAAGAACGAAAATGATGGTGCGAATCTTAAACATAACCACTCCTGCATAGGGTTTGAAAAATTGAAAGAATAGAGCTGGGAAGTCCCCAGGAAAGTAGCGCAGGGAGAAGGGATCGAAGAGCAAGACGGGAGTCAGGCTGTCGCAGTCGCGCCACATTGGGCGGACTCACTTGCCACGCGCACGTGCTGGTTGGACAAGGATGTTGTTGCAGCGGATCCGGATAACATTTGCCCGCGGCCAGCACGGTGCTCAATTTTGCGGAGAATATAGAGTGATGACTTTTTGGCAGGGAACCGTCAGATTGCGACAAGCGGAAGACGCGCGTGAGACGCGCCGCCGGACGACAGATAGGCACCGTCTGCATGAGCTTCCTATCGGGTAGATAGGAAATTTGTTTAGTTCACGCGCAGACACCGCCCATTGGCGGAAGGAGGCAACGAATCGCGCAGTTGGGCCGCAAGAGACCCGGGCCGGTCTAACCGGCGATTCTTAAGGGGAGTTACGCAGCCTACGCTTTATCCCAATTTTGTTCAGGGTGCGAAACTTGCTTCTCAGCCACGCTGAGGAAGGCGGAAGTGAAAGCCCGGCTCCTGGTAACGGACTCGTCACGGAAGCCGGGTTTCTGGATCGGCCAAACACGGACATCGGCCGGCGAAGGCAACTGCGCTGTTCTCGAATCTACGGTCCTATGTCCTCCGAATCAACGAAGATGGATTACGGAAGATTGCTGTTATTCACTCCAGCTAGTTGCCCATCCGAGGTATCGGTCCAGTAAGGCGTCAGAAGCTGGTAGTCGAACGACGCCGGATTCACGTAGGTCAAGGGAACCGTGGTTGCATAGTTGTGCGGCGGCCACGCTCGCACGATGTTCCCCGCGGCTACATACATCACGTTGCCGTAGAACCGCTGTGTCAAGTCATACGGTGGCGTGCTCGGTGTTCCCATGTACTGCGTCAAGCCCGGAATGCCCTGCTGCTGATTATCCCCGGTAGGCTGGCGACAAAGGGAATTATCCAGAATCCAGACGTTGTTGGTAACATTAGAATAGGGGTACGTTTCTCCCACTACGCCGAAGTAAAGCGAGTTCCAACAGGGAGAGGAAGCCGACGCAATCGTAGTGTTGTGCTGCAGCAGGATGTCACGCATCGGCCGGTACACGACGGGACTTACTGTGTGGTCGGGCCCGTTACCAAACCCGAACCCCATGTTCCGACCACCACCCTGGATGGTGGGATCGTAGAAAATGACGAGATTGTTGACGATCACCCAGCGGTCCTGGCGTCCCGCGTTGTGGCAGTTCGGATAGCCGTTGTTGCATAGGTCGTCGGTGGCCGTCCCGTCGATGCCCTCTGCCACGTTCTTGAATACGTTGTTCGTGATCGTGAGGTCGTTGACCACGGCAATGTCGCCGCTTTGTCCGGTGCGAATCGTGGGCACAATGGCCGCACCCGCCTGCCCTGCCTTCCACACATTCTCGATGGTGTTGGAGTCGAACAGCACCCGCTGCGCGCTTTTCATCTCGAAGCCATTCTTGACCACCATCGTCGCTCCGCTACCGAGGCTGAGTGGAACCCACGATAACGGCTTGTAGAGGTGATTGTTCCGCATCTCGATGTCGGATGGCACATAGGGGTTATTCCATCCCCCCGCCCCTCCGAACATGACGTTCTCACCAGCAGCATCGAGCTCGTTGTTCACCAGCTTGAACGGACCGGGCGACGCCCAAGCCGCCACTGCCTGCGTGTCGGTTCCATACATGTGAACGTCAGAGATGTAACTGTCGATAACCGCGAAGTTGCTGATATTCGCCAGAATCGCCCTTTGGAGATCGATGGAGGATGAGCCGTGAATGTAGCACCGGTCAACGGTGACGGAATCTGGAAGAGGAGTCGAGGAAGAGTAAGGCCCAACAAGCGAGTAGGTGTAGCAGTTGATGGGAGGAGTATGGGTTGGTCGGCAGCCCTGCGTCGATGCCGATGTGATTTCCAGCCCAGCGAGCCGCCAGTGGTTCGATCCGCCATTCGTCTGCAGCACTGGCGCAACGGTCGTAGTTACGATCTTCGCCATGTTCGAGGCGTTCGCGGGCGACACCCGCGTGCCAGCTGGAAGGCTGGCGATAGCCGAACTCTCAATGTAGATCCATTTGCCGCTCGGGTTAACCTTCGCGGGCAACTGGAAGTTGCCGGTATAGGTAGCCCCAGCGTCCAGAACGATGATGTCGCCGGGGACAGCGGATGACAACGCACTAGACAGCTGTGCGGCGGTATGCGCCGCCCAAGTTGTGCCGCCCACAGGTGGATTCCAAGTTGTGTCGATATAAACCTGCGGCAGTTGTGCCACTGGCTTCTGGGCGGGCGCAGCTGCAGAGAAGGCACAAACCACGAGCGCCACCAAAAGGACTGCTGGCCACCGATGTTGGCGCGTCGGTTCTGACACGCATGAAAGAGCTGTGATGGGTTGCACTGAGGTCTCCTTTTTATTGGGGGTTCTTGATGTTCGCTGAGCGGAAGACCTCGATGACGCAACGTTTCGGTGGCGCCGTAGATACAACGTGCACACCTTGGCCTGTCCGCAACTAGCAGCAGTTCCACGAATAATCGATTCCTTGAATGCGGAGAAGTGCCATCGCCAGCCTGGCTACACTAAGGTAACCACAACCTCAATTACCTTTTAGGCACGAGTGCCATCGAGCGTATCCGGAAGAAGAAGAAGAAGACCGACAACCGCTGCGTTCAAGGAACAGCGAGTGCTTTGCGGCACAGCAATTCCGATCCGGGACGGGGTATCGGAATTCGACTCTCTTCAGTCTGCGACGTGCCCGGTCGGGGTGGACGCCCATGTTTCCGTTGGGCTTGTGACTTGCTTGGCCTGGGAGACGTTGCCGTGAGCAGCCTGTAGTCTCGCCGAAGCGAGTCGTCGGAACCCTGCGGCTCGCATGCCGGCGGAAGTGTAAAATTGCCTGTCCAGTCAAGCTTTTTCCATGAGTTCTTCATCCCCTACAGCTGTGCCGGTCCTGCTCCTCGTGCGCGAGTTAGGAATCGGAGGCTCGGAACGGCAACTTGTCGAGACGGCGCGCTTCCTGCAACGTGAACGGTTCGTTCCGCATGTTGGTTGCTTTCGGCCTGACGGACTCCGCCGCGCGGACTTGGAGCGCGCTGGCGTCCCGATCCTGCAACTGCCGGTCCATTCGTTCCTTTCGACGTCGGTCATCTCCGCAGCGTCACGGTTGGTTGGCTACATCCGCCACCACCACATCGAAATCGTTCACTCGTTCGACTGGCCGCTCAACGTCTTCGCGGTGCCGGTCGCGAAATTCGCCGGCACGCCTGCCGTAATTTCGAGCCAGCGTGGCCATCGCGACTTGACGGGAGAGTTGGTCAAGCGCTGCCTTCGCGTCAGTGATGGCCTGACAGATGCGGTGGTGGTGAACTGTGACGCCATGCGCCGGCACCTGATCGAAGACGAAGGAGTAGCAGAATCCAAGATCTATGTCTGCTACAACGCCGTGGACGTTGATCAATACCGACGTAGAATCACCGCATCGCCGTGGCCGGGCAAGTCCGTGATTGGTGTTGTGTGCGCGCTGCGTGCGGAAAAAGGATTGGATACGCTGCTAAAAGCGTTTGCAGCGGTGTCCCGCCGGGATGCGATGCTCGCGATTGTCGGCAGCGGTCCTGAGGAGCCGCACCTGAGAGCACTTGTCTCGGAGCTTGGCATCGGCGAACGCTGTCATTTTGAACCGGCGACCTGCAATGTCGCGGACTGGCTCAGCCGGATCGACATCTTCGTACTTCCGTCCCGCAGTGAAGCCCTCTCCAACGCGCTGATGGAGGCGATGGCGTGCGGTTGTTGTCCAATCGCGTCGCGGGTTGGCGGCAATCCCGAACTCATCGATGAGGGTGAGAACGGACTGTTGTTTGACGTGGATAACGTTGGGCAACTGGCAAGCCAGGTGGAAGCACTTCTGGCCGACCCGGCACACCGGCAGCGGCTGGCGACCGCCGCGGCATCGAAAATGTCAGCCCACTTCACCTGCTCACAGGCGGCGGCAACGATGCAACAGATTTATGAATCGGTGCTGCTCAAAGCGCAGCGGAAGGGCCGTCTGTTCTTCTAGGTTGGCGCGGTCCGGACCATCCCGTCCAAGGTGGGCCGAAGATCCCTGCCACCGTCGCTGATTTGCGCCACCATATCCAGCAGCCGGGGATATCCCTCGATCTCGACGAGAACGCCAGACGGAGATCAACCCGACGGGCGAGGCGCGCTCCAGCATTGAATCCTCGCTGAGTGCGAACTCGATTTTCAGCGTGGGGTGCCGGCGAGTGGGCGATTTTTTTGTCACTGAACGTCCGTAAGAGCTACGCCCAGTTCTTGCCGCACTCGAAACGCTTCGTTGCGGGAGATTCCTTGGAGTGTCGGCTCATGTTAGAGAGCATCCCAAATTAATCAACAAGAGTTTCGGTGCGAGAAGTGGCACTGACGACTTTCAGGACCTGGGTCTGAGGTTTCAGAGCATCGGCCTCGGTGAATTTATCTTTCAACGACAAGAATGGATCTTCAAGATATTTTCGAGATAATAGGGCGATGCCGAAAGAGACTCCCAGTATCGCAGCGGCGCGCACGAGTACCGCGCCAGAAGCGCCGAGGTACGATACGAGGGGAACACCGGAGCGCTTTAGCAGGTATTCGTAGCCGTCCCCAACGGACAGGTGAACCAAATACAGGCAGTAGCTCAAGGCGCCGCTGAGTTGCAAAAATCTCCAGCGCAGCGGAGCGGTCCACTGAGTCCCCCGGAAAGCGACAACGAGAACGAAGAAGGTTCCAAAGAACAAATAGGCCTGGGTGTAGCGCAGTGCGATGGAAGTGATCGTCTTGGTGCCCATCAGTCCGAACGGAGTACCGACGACAGTCAGCACAACGAAAACCGCAGACAGTACCGAGGCAATCCACATACTTGAGCGTTTACTTGCGACGGACGATCTGGCCCATATTGCCATTAATGCACCTGCCGCGAGCCCGTCAAATCGGAACCAAGACAGCATATAGATCAATTCGGGGTTGACCCCCTGCGCCGCGGCAATTGCCCGCATCACGGGAGTAGCCAAAAAAATCACACCCGTCACAATCGCAAGGGTTCGTTTGTTTAACAGAAATACGATCAACGGCCACAGCAGGTAGAAATGCTCCTCAATTGCGAGGGACCACAGAACGCCGGGTCCGTGCGGGGTACGAATGTGCAGCAACCACGACAGATTTGCGCCGAAAACGGAGCTCAACAAGAAGTAGTGGCCGTAGCCCCGGTAGAGAATCGACCACACCAGGACCGTCGCAAAATACAGAGGCATAATGCGCAGTATGCGTCGAATGTAGAAGTTCCGAAAATAGTGGGAGCGATGCTTTGAACCCAGGAGAATTCCGGTGATCAAGAAACCCGAGAGCATGAAGAATAGGTCAACGCCAAGCCAACCGTGACTCAAGATCAGCAGGATCGGCGACGGGATAAAGGCGAGTGCCCCGGGACCGTTAGGGAAACCAAGTGTGACGTGCAGGAGAAGCACCATCCAGATGGCTATTGCCCTTATGCCATCGAGATCGGCAACCCGGTGGTCGGCCTTCTTCAAATTGGGGTCCGAGGACATAGAATGCATTTCCGATTGTATCGCTATAGCACAAGACATTGCCGTGGCGGCAGATCCCTCGCGCCAGCACCCTCGCTCATTCTCTCCAGACTGATGTTCGGTTATCCATCCGTTTTATCAAGGCGGTCCTCTTAATGGAAGCCCTCGTGGACGCGTGGCTTAACTTTCAGGTAGTCATGGTAAACTGCAGGGGTATTTGGAGCCGATTTAGTGGGTTCTCTCGCGCCGAAGCGGTCTCCCCTGTCCGAGCACCGGGCATCGCGGCCCGTGGGAGCAAGATTGTGACTTCGTCGATCCAGCGGCAGCCCAATCCGTTGTTGAAGGGCTCGTTCCCTATTCTTGTGTTCTTCCTGTTCGCAATATTTAGCGCCTGTGTGGAGAGCGTGCCGTTCGTCGCCAAGGTGCGCCCTCAACTCATTCTCGCAGTTCTAGGTTTGCTGGCAGTTCTTGCCACGGGGCAGTTTGCGAAAGCACTGAAGACGCCGATTGGGAAGTGCATCGCCATTTTTACCGTTTGGTTCATCGCGTGTATTCCGTTCGGCTCCTGGCCCGGCGGCAGCTTCGGGGTATTCACCGAATACTGGTACAAGTCCGCCCTGATCTATTTTTTGGCCGCCGGGTTGCTGACTACATTGCCGCAAGCCAACCGGCTCTACCATACGATTGCTTATGCCGTATTCGTCCTGAGTTTGCTGACGCTGCTGAAGAACAACCGGACGAACGAGGGACGGCTGATTCTCGACAACACACGCTATGCCAATCCGAATGATTTAGCCTGGACCCTTCTGTTGGGGTTGATATTTGCCGGCTTCCTATACCTGCGAGGCACGCGTCTTCAGAAAGTAATCGCCGTGCTCATGGCTCCGCCCATTCTGCTGGCTCTGTCGCGGACTGGATCCAGGTCGGGAGAGCTAGGTGCCGGCTTTCTTTTCGTCGCCATGCTTGTGCAGGCCAAGCGGCAGACACGGATCAGGCTTTTAGTGAGTGTGCCGATCGTTTTCCTCGCGATCTTGTTCCTGGTGCCTAAGGGCCTTCGAGAGCGCTATGCGACCTTCGGCGGTACCATCGAAATGAATTACAATCCCCTGACCAAAACCGAGACAATGATCAGAGGCACGATTGGGTCGGCCGAAGCGCGCAAGCAATTGCTGAAGGACAGTCTGGCAATAACGATGCGGCACCCTTTGCTGGGGGTAGGTCCGGGCAATTTCCAGGTGGAACAGGATAAGCTCGCAAAGGCGCGTGGCGAGAAATCCATGTGGCACGTCACGCACAACACCTATACCGAGATATCCAGTGAGATGGGCGCGGTTGGGTTGTTCATCTATTTGGCTCTCCTGTTCAACGTCTTTAAAATACTGAATTCAATCATCCGGACCAGGTATCCAGGCCCGGCCTGGCAAAACCTCAGGCAACTGGCACGAACACTGCGGGCCGCCTTTATCGTGTTGTTGCCCGTGGCCTTCTTTTGCAGCATGGGTTACCACACCGAAGTGCCAATCCTGGCTGGCCTGGCGACAGCCTTGGGATTCATGGCCCAGAAACAACGCGCGATAGATCGGGCGGCGAGCGCAGAAGTCGTCCCTACCGATTCACTCCCGGCGCCCGGCCTCGAACCCGTACCGGTGGGCCGATACTAGCCTTATGTGCGGCATAGCGGGAGTTCTTCACACCGACGGCAGCTCTGCCGACGCCCGAGTGGTCCGCGCTATGACGGACATCATCGCGCACCGCGGTCCCGATGCTTCCGGTTTTTATGTGCAGGGGGAAGTCGCCCTGGGCCACCGACGCCTGAGCATCATCGACCTCGCCACGGGCGGCCAGCCCATGTCCAACGAGGACGACTCACTCTGGATCACCTACAACGGCGAGATCTTCAATCACGCCGACGTCCGTCCGGAGCTCGAAGCCGCCGGACACCGCTACAAGAGTCATTGCGACACCGAAACTATTATTCACGCGTACGAGCAGTACGGTGACCAGTGCCTCACTCGCTTCCGCGGGATGTTCGCCTTCGCCATTTGGGACGGGAAACATAAGCGGCTGTTCTGCGCGCGCGACCGCCTGGGCATTAAGCCCTTTTACTACTACTGGAACGGCCGCCTGTTCGCTTTTGCCTCGGAAATCAAGGCGCTGTTGGAACATCCTGAGATCAGGGCCGAATTCCACGAGCAGTTGCTCCCCGAATACCTGGCGTTCGGGTACACCAGCAACGAAGAGACTCTCTTTGCGAGAATCCGCAAGCTCATGCCGGGGCATACCCTGACACTAAGTTGCGGCAGCAACCCGAAGCTCGAAATCAAGCAGTATTGGGACGCTCCCTGCCCGAAGCAGTTCGACACGCGGCCTGACGAGGTGTGGATTGCCGAGTGCCGCGCCCGCCTGGAAGAAGTTGTCCGCATGCGGCTGATGAGCGATGTTCCGCTCGGCATGTTCCTGAGCGGCGGAGTCGATTCCAGCGCGATCGCCGCACTCATCAAGCGTATGGCCGACGGGCCGGTGAAGACGTTCTCCGTCGGATACAACGAGTCGCGTTTCAGCGAACTTTCCGAGGCGCGCCAGGTCGCCGAGCAAATCGGCACCGACCATCATGAAGTTGTCGTGTCCATGGACGAGTTCTTTAACGCACTGCCTCGTCTGATCTGGCACGAGGACGAGCCGATAACTTGGCCTTCCAGCGTCTCGCTGTACTTTGTGTCGCGTCTGGCGTCGGAACGGGTGAAGGTGGTTTTGACCGGAGAGGGAAGCGACGAACTGTTCGGCGGTTACGGGCGCTACCGTTTTTACCAGCTCAACCAACAATGGATGCGCGCCTACAGCGGCGTTCCCGGAGGAGTTCGCAATGCGATTCAGAACGCGGTGGCCGACTCACCGTTGCTGTCGGCTTCTGTTCGCAGGAAACTCGGGCACACGGTACTGGGCCGGGGAGCCAATATTGAGTCGCTGTACCTGAACAATTTCTACTGTGCCTTTGGAGTGGAGGAGCAGCAGCGCCTGCTGACCGCGCATTTTGCCGCCAACCCGTACGCGAATTTCCTGGGACGGTGGGAGTCGGTGGCGCAGTCGCAGACCTTGCCCCGCCTGCTCTATGCCGACCAGAAGACCTACCTGGTCGAACTGCTGATGAAGCAGGACCAGATGAGCATGGCATGCTCCATTGAAAGCCGAGTTCCGTTCCTCGATCACAAGTTTGTGGAGTTCGCGGCTTCGGTGCCTCCGCACATGAAGCTTCGTGGCAGGCAGGGCAAATACATCATGAAGAAGGCGGTGGAAGACCTGCTCCCCCACAACATTATTTATCGCAAGAAAATGGGCTTCCCAACCCCCATTACCGCCTGGCTGATGCAGGACCAGGCCAAGGTCATCCGCGACTATCTGCGCGATCCTGACGGTTTGCTCGCGACCTACGTAAACATGGCGTACCTCGACGATCTGCTCGACAAGCACGACCGCGGCGTTCATGACGCGACCGATCGCATCTGGCGCCTGCTCAATCTGCAGGTTTGGGGCGATATGTATCTGACCGGCCGTCGTAAGCAGTTGTGGGAAGGTCTCGTGCCTGTGTCCGCCAACAGCGTCCAGGTCGCATGAGAATCCTGTGGGTCAAATCGGACTTCCTTCACCCGACCACCCGCGGAGGTCAGATCCGAACGTTGGAGATCGTGAAGCGGCTGCATGGCCGCCACGAGGTCCATTACATCGCATACAACGATCCCTCCCAGCCCGAAGGTCTGGAGCGAGCCGGTGAGTACTGCTCGCACGCGTATCCGGTTGCCCTCGATGTTTCGCCGCGGCGGTCCCTTGGGTTCATGGCAGAACTGGCGGGGAATCTTGCTTCCTCGATGCCGCTATCGCTGAGCCGTTATTGCTCGGCAGCCATGCGCCATCAGATCGCCAAAGTCCTGAGCGCATCGCAATTCGACACCGTGGTGTGCGATTTCCTCTTTCCTGCGCCTAATTTTGCCGATATGAGTGGCGTCGTGCTATTTCAGCACAATGTGGAAACCATGATTTGGCGCCGCCACGTCGAGCAGGCCCACGACCCTTTGCGCAAGGGCTATTTCAAAATGCAAGCCGACCGCATGTTCGATTGGGAACGGCGCATGTGCCGGGCAGCAGCGCGTGTCATCGCGGTGTCGCTCCAGGATGCTGCAGTCATGCGGGATCTGTTCAGCATCGAAGCCCTCAGTGTGCCCACTGGTGTGGACTTGGACTACTTTCGCCGTCCGGCTGATTCACCTCGTAATGCGGACCTGGTGTTCGTCGGTTCGATGGACTGGCTGCCGAATTCCGATGGGGTAAACTACTTTGTCCATGAGATTTTGCCTTTGGTTTGGCGGCGGAAACCAGATTGCACCCTGGCGATCGTCGGCAGGTCCCCGTCGCCGGCCACGCAAGCTTTGGCGCAACATGACTCCCGGATCCAGGTCACGGGTACAGTACCCGACGTGCGACCTTGGTTGTGGGGAGCCAGCGTATCGATTGTCCCGCTGCGCATCGGCGGAGGGACGCGGCTGAAGATCTACGAGTCGATGGCTGCCGGCACGGCAACGGTGTCGACCTCAATCGGGGCGGAGGGTTTGGATGTGTCCCATCCGGTGAATATCCGGCTGGCCGATACGCCGAACGCCTTTGCGGATCAGTGCATTGCGTTGCTGCAGAATGCCAGCCAGCGGGAGTCGGTTGTGGCGGAGGCCCTAAGGCTGGTGACGACTCGATGCTCGTGGGAGATCATTGCTACCGAGTTTGAGAAGCTGCTGCTGGTCGGCAATCGGTCAGCCGCGACGGCCGTCGCTGCCGGTTAGACTGCACAGCCGTGACCGACAGCTCACGAACAGCATGACTTATTTAGCTACTGGGCTCAGAACTAGTTCAGGGCGCGATGCCCGGAGATCATGAGCAGGATGAACCGACCTATGGACGCAAAGCAAGATCGGCCCTCAATTGCAGTTTTTGGACTCGGCTACGTGGGTTGTGTGACTGCCGCCTGCTTCGCTGAGCTGGGATATCCCGTCACGGGCGTGGATGTCGATGCCCGCAAGGTTCGGGCCATCCAGGATGGGCAGTCGCCTTTCTACGAACCCGGTCTTGAGCCGCTGATTGCTAAGCATCTTGGCAGCGGCTTGCTGTCAGCGACGCTGTCGACCGCAGACGCCATGCGCGATGCCGATTTCGCTTTTTTGTGCGTGGGCACGCCTTCTGCTCCCAATGGCAACCTGAACCTCGACTACTTGCGTAAGGTCTCTATCGAAATCGCCACCCACCTTGACGGCCGCTCGAAGCCGCTCACGGTGGTGGTGCGGAGCACGGTCTTTCCCGGCACCTGCGATGAAGTCGTCGCACCCTCGATCGAGTCCCGGGCGGTCGTGGTCGCGAATCCCGAGTTCCTGCGCGAGGGAAGCGCAGTCAAGGACTTCATGGAGCCGTCGCTGGTGGTAGTGGGCAGCCATAACCGCGCGGCCGCCCAACGTGTTGCGTCGCTATACGCCGCGCTGCCGGTGGAGACCTCCGTGGTCGCATTGCGGACCGCCGAACTCATCAAATACACCTGCAATACCTTTCACGCCTTGAAGATCGCCTTCGCCAACGAGATCGGTACACTCTCGGCGTCGCTGGGACTGGACGGCGCCGAGGTGATGGAGACGGTTTGCCACGACACCAAGCTCAATATTTCTGACGCGTACATGAAGCCGGGATTCGCTTTTGGTGGCTCTTGCCTGCCCAAGGATTTGCGCGCTCTGATCTACCGTGCCCGGCAGCTTGATCTGGATCTGCCGCTGTTGAACTCCGTGCTGCCCAGCAACGAATCGCACCTCGCGCGGGCATTCCGCCGCGTCATGGAAATGGGTTGCCGCAAGATCGGAATCTACGGGCTGGCTTTCAAGCCCAACACCGACGACCTGCGCGAAAGCCCCGGCGTGGCCCTGATCGAAAGGCTGATCGGCAAGGGATGTGACGTAAAGATTTACGATCCGCACATCCAGTTGGACGCCATCTACGGCAGCAACCAGGCGTTCCTGCTGAGTTCGCTGCCTCACATCGGACGCTCGATGGAAAAGAGCCTGCAGGGCGTTATGGGCTGGGCAGAACTGATCGTGATCACGCAGGATCCGACTGCCGAGGCGCGGCAACTCATTGCTCAGTCATCGGTTCCGGTCATCAACGTTGCCGGCTCCGAGGCTACGCCGGTCGCCAAGCTGGAGGCGGTTTGAATCCATCCCCTGTAAGCTATCTGTGAACCGAGGTCCCCGGAATGCGAAGCTTCAGGGAACTCTCATTCCGACTCCGTCAGGAGGCAGCCAACGCCCTCCTGTATTTCTCTCCGCCAAATCTGAGGCTGCAGGCGACTGCCCCACTCAATGTGCTTCCGCCGCCGTGCGCCGTGGGCGAGGTCCTGCGTGATACCGACTACGCTCGCGAACTGGCGGGTACGGCCGACGAAATTGTGCATGGCCGGATTCCGCTCTTGGGCAACGTGGTTGAGTCTGGCGCGACCGTCGCCTGGCGCCGTGATCCGCAACGCGGCATTGAAACTCCCCAAAAGTATTTTCGGCTGATACCTTATCTCGATCTGGCTGCTTCTGGAGACCACAAACTAATCTGGGAGGTCAACCGTCATCAACATCTGGTCTTGCTAGCGCAAGCCTTCGTCATCACCGGACAGGACGAGTACTTCGACGCGGTGGTCCGGCAACTGGAGCACTGGTGGGCGGAGAATCAGTTTCAGCGGGGCATCAACTGGACCAGTGCGCTGGAGGTCGGGTTCCGTACGCTTTCGTGGATATGGACCTGGCATTTCCTGGGCGCGAAAATGTCAACTTCCTTCTGCCAGCGTTTTCTTGCCGAACTCTACCGCCACGGACTGCATCTCGAATACAACCTGTCGATTTACTTTTCTCCCAACACGCATCTGCTCGGCGAGGTGGTGGCGCTCCATGCCCTGGGACGCTTGTTCCCCGGCTTTCCGCGGGCTGACCGCTGGCGCAGACTGGGACTCGAGATTGTGCGTGAGCACATGAAGAGTTGCGTGAAAGACGATGGAAGCTACTTCGAGCAGTCCACCTACTACCATGTCTATGCGCTGGACATGTTCGCGTTTCATGCCGTGCTGGAAGACGCTTCTGATTCGTACCGTGTTGGCCTCGCCAGAATGGCGGAGTTTCTCGCCTCGATTATGAGCGAGAGCGGCGAGCTGCCGTTTCTGGGAGACGACGATGGCGGGCGCTTCTTTTCGCCCTTCGGAGCGCGGTCGCGCTTCGCTCGAGCAACGCTGGCAACACTTTCCTTGTTACTGGGCAAGAGCTTCCTCTCATACTCGCAGCACGACGCGGACGAAGTGGCCGTATGGTGGCTTGGACCGGAACGCTGCAAGAGTGCTGAAGGCGATACGCCGGATCACCGGTCGCGCCTGTTCGAGGACAGCGGAATTGTCGTCATGCGCCGCGGCCGGGTCTTCGCCCTGTTCGATGCCGGTCCTTTCGGTCCCGGAAGCGGCGGCCACAGTCACTCGGACACGCTGTCGCTGGTTGTCAGCAGTGGCGACCAAGAGGTCCTCATCGATTCCGGTACCTACTGTTATATGGATCCGGAATGGCGCGGCGCTTTTCGCGGATCGTCGGCCCATAACACGATTCGCATCGACGGCCACGATCAGGGAACGCAGGCCGGTCCATTTTGCTGGGCGCAGAAACCGGAAGTGGCATTGCTGGAGTTTGCCAGCGACGCAGAACGAGATCGCGCGGTCGCGGTGTGTCGCTATCAGGGTTTCTCGCACACCCGGACAGTCGAGTTCGTAACCGGCAATGAGTTTGACATCGTTGACCAGATCGAAGGGCCCTCTGGCGAACACTCCATCGAACAGTTCTGGCATTTCGCTCTAAGTCCACGAGAACTCGGTTCGGGGATCTGGAGCATAGGTGACATCGCAGAGTTCACCGCGGAAGGCGGCACGTTGGAAGAGGGATGGCGATCGCGCTGTTTCGGATCGAAGGAGGCGGCATCAGTCATCGTCGTCCGCCGGAATACAACCTTGCCGATTACGCTTCACGCGCGATTACGGCTCAAAGAAAACTGAGGACCTTTGCAGTTCTCTCATGTGATTACGCAATGCCTCGCTGAATGTATAGAATTATGGTTTGCCAAGAATGTGGCTGCGACGATCGATGTTGGAGTATGCCGATCGGCGGCCACGAATATGTCAACCGCAGGCTCGGGTACTACAGGAGATCGACTTATGCAGGTAGCGGAGAAAACCGTGGGCACGTTCCAGGCACTCAAGGACAAAATCGAGAAGAAAACCGCGCACGTGGGCATCGTGGGACTGGGCTATGTCGGGTTGCCCCTCGCGGTCGAATTTGCCAAGGCAGGTTTCCATGTTACCGGCATTGACCTGCAG
>Ga0209039_10002313_pt1 | contig 16382 bp, 17 predicted proteins | sample BogFormECP12_OM1_FD_188238 | JGI IMG/M metagenome (GOLD analysis project Ga0209039, IMG submission 188238) | Bog forest soil microbial communities from Calvert Island, British Columbia, Canada - ECP12_OM1 (SPAdes) (version 2) | ecosystem: Environmental > Aquatic > Freshwater > Wetlands > Bog ... | reverse complement strand
GAGCGGTGAGCAGTGAGCAGTTAATAGCAGCCATAAAGAACCCCTATTTGCCCGATCTGGCGACGGTAATCGGGGCTGTTGACGAGACGCCCAATATTAAGTCGTTCCGAGTCGTCTTAAATGACGAAGAGAAGATGAAGCGTTTCTCTTTCGAGCCGGGCCAAGTGGGCCAGCTCTCGGTCTTCGGTGTCGGCGAGTCGACCTTCGTCATCAATTCTCCACCTACCCGTATGGAGTATCTCCAGTTCAGCGCGATGAAGGCGGGTGAGGCAACCGCGGCTCTTCATGAGCTTTCCCTAGGAGACCAGATCGGTGTCCGCGCCCCACTCGGTAACTGGTTTCCTTACAGGCAAATGAAAGGAAGGGACATTCTCTTTGTGGGCGGCGGCATAGGACTCGCACCGCTCCGGACTCTGATCCTCTTCATGCTCGATACACGCAAGGATTACGGGGATATCACGATCATATACGGGGCGCGTTCCCACGCCGACCTTTGCTACAAGAAGGACCTCGAGGACTGGGGCAAGCGCAACGATGTGGAGCTGATCCTGACTGTTGACGCTAACTCTCCCGGTCCACCCATCCGCGAAGGCTTTGTCCCCACGGTCCTGAACGAAATAGCGCCCAAGCCGGACCACAAGGTCGCCATCACCTGCGGCCCACCCATCATGATCAAGTACGTGCTGCAGAACCTCGCGCAGCTAGGGTTTAAGGACGAGGATGTGATTACGACGCTCGAGGCGAGGATGAAGTGCGGGATCGGTCTGTGCGGTCGCTGCAATATTGGCAGCAGTTTCATCTGCAAGGATGGACCCGTCTTTTCGCTCGCAGAACTAAAAAGGCTCAAGTTCGAGATCTAAGCGTGGACGCGAGGAAGCGAAGAAGCGAAGATGCGAAAAAACCGAATAAAGGATTTTGTATTGCCGCTTGCACACTTCATCGTTTCATCGCGTCCACTTGTCCCGAGGACATAGAGTGAAACCAGCCCAACAGAAACAGAAGGTAATCTTCTACTGCCGCTGCAACGCTACCTGCTCTCAGATGGCAGAAGCTTTCCTGAGACTCTTTTTCCCCGAAGGATACGAGGCATATAGCGCCGGCATGATGGCCGCGGAGATTCATCCCGCGGTCAAAACAGTGATGGCAGAGATCGGCGTCGACATGTCAGGCCAGCGCTCGAAGAATGTTGAGGAGTTTGTCGGAACGAAGTTTGATTGTGTCGCTCTCGTCTGTGGCGACCCGCCGGAGAAGTGTCCCTTTCTGAACCGGGCAAGAGAACACCTGCACTGTAAGGGCTGCCAGGGATGTTGCAGATTCTTCCCCTTTTTCCCGTCTGGCACAAAGGTGCTTCATACGCACTTCGCGGATCCGGCCAGGTTTGTCTCACCGGGGGATGAGACCATAGAAGCCTTGCGCAAGCTGCGGGACGATATCAAGGACTGGGTTATAGAGACGTTCGGTTGATTGCAGCCGTCATCGGTTTCACTGCAATTGTTCGATTAGTTTAATTTGTTAAGGCCAAAATTGCACACGTCGTATCAGGCTATTTGTTCGCTGGCTTCGACGGCTAGAATTTCAGGTCTTGTTCGCAAACCAATGAAACGACCGAAACCAATTGAACCAATGAGACGACCTGCCAATTCCGAGGCTAACGGCCGAGAGTGACGATCCGCGCGGGTGGCCTGGTGGCCGGAAAATGGTTGACAAACGTATACAATGTACGATAGAAAGTTGTTTGTGAAATTTTTTTCATAACGGAAAGGAGCGACTCATGAGAGAGGTAGTGATAGTTTCAGCCGCGAGGACAGCAGTAGGCACTTTTGGACAAAGCCTCAAAGATGTACCCGTAGCGAAGCTGGGCGGTCTTGTTATTAAGGAAGCCCTCAAGAGGGCGGGCTTAAGACCATCCAAAACAAAAGATAGAGAGTTTGCGCCAGCCATCTTCAACGGAAAGCTGGACACAGACCTCGAAGCAAAGTATTACGATTACGACAGCTCGCTCAAGGAAGTGGTGATCGATGAGGTGATTATGGGCAACGTCCTGACGGCTGGACTGGGCCAGAACTCAGCAAGGCAGGCGTCCATCTTCGGCGGTGTCCCCAAAGAAACCAACGCATATACCGTGAACAAGGTGTGCGCATCGGGACTGCGTTCCATCGTGAATGCGGCCCAGGCGATCAAGGCAGGCGACGCAGAGATCATTGTTGCGGGCGGCATGGAGAACATGAGTCTTGCACCCTTTTCTCTACCGGCAGCGCGCTGGGGCGCACGCATGTTCAACACCGAGCTTGTCGATCTCATGGTCCTGGACGGTGTGTGGGAAATTTTCTACGGTTACCACATGGGGCTGACCGCAGAGAATATCGCCGTTAAGTTTGGCATTTCACGGGAAGAGCAGGATAAGTTCGGCGCCGAGAGCCACAGAAGAGCGAGACAGGCTATAAAAGACGGCATCCTCAAGGAAGAGATCGTACCGGTTGTGATCCCTCAGAAGAAAGGTGACCCTGTTGTGTTTGAGATCGACGAAAGGCCGATGGATACCTCCCCTGAAAAGATGGCTAAGCTCGGCACCGCCTTCAAGAAAGATGGGACCGTTACTGCCGGCAACGCTTCAGGCATTAATGACGCTGCGGCAGCGGTTGTTGTGATGTCGAGGGATAAGGCGAAGGAACTGGGCCTTAAACCGATGGCCAGGATAGTTTCCTATGCAGCTGGCGGTGTTGACCCCGCGTACATGGGCCTTGGACCGATTCCGGCAGTCAAAAAGGCTCTGAAATATGGCAACCTCACGCTCGACAAAATAGATATGATAGAGTTGAATGAGGCATTTGCGTCCCAGGCCATTTCCAACATCAGGGAACTGAATCTCGACATGGCAAAGACGAACATGCACGGTGGCGGTATCTCGATTGGTCATCCCATCGGGTGCACGGGCGCCCGGCTCGTCACGACTCTCTGCTATCAGATGAAGCGGCTCGGACTCAAGTATGGCCTAGCTACGATGTGCATCGGTGGCGGACAGGGTATGGCCATGATCGTAGAGAGGGAGGCATAATCCATGCCCTACGAGAACATTATTCTCGAATTGGAAGGACCCATCGCTATCATAAAGTTTAACAGGCCGAAGGCCTTGAATGCCCTCAACTCAGCGACGCTTGATGAGCTGAAACAGGTGGGCAGCGAGGTGGCCCTGGCAAAAGAGATTAGAGTAGTCATCGTTACCGGCGCAGGAGAAAAGGCCTTTGTGGCAGGTGCAGACATACAGGAGATGAAGGATATGACGCCTGTCCAGGCTAGCGCCTTCTCCCACAAAGGGCATGCCGCTTTGGGCATACTCGAGAACATGAGAAAGCCCGTGATAGCCGCAGTGAATGGATACGCCCTGGGCGGGGGCTTTGAAGTCGCACTCGCCTGTGATATTATCTATGCTTCTGAAAAAGCGCGGCTCGGCTTTCCCGAAGTGACCCTGGGGGTCTTTCCCGGTTTCGGCGGAACCCAGAGAACGGCGCGGCTCATAGGTGCGGCAAAGGCAAAAGAACTGGTACTTAGCGGAAAGGTCATCACCGCGCAGGAAGGTTTCAAGATGGGACTCCTGAACAAGGTGACGGCCCCTGACCAACTCATGGCCGAGGCACGCGAGCTTGCGGCAAAGTTTCTCGCAGCCGGACCAGTGGGTATCGGGCTTGCCAAGTATCTTGTAAACAAGAGCCTCTCCCTTAACATTGATTCGGGTCTCGAATTGGAAGCAAATACGTTTGGGCTCTGTTTCGGAACGCAGGACCAGAAAGAAGGCATGACAGCCTTCGTTGAAAAGAGGACACCAACCTTTCAGGGTGAATAACAAATTATTAAGGAGGGCACTGTGAAGATCGTAGTGTGCATAAAACAGGTTCCCGATACGGAAGCTGAGGTTAAGTGGGACCTCCCCAAGGGCACGCTCAAGAGAGAGGGAATGGATTCAATTACGAATCCCTTTGACGAGTTTGCGCTGGAGGAAGCACTCCTCACAAAAGAGAAGTACAACGCAGAAATTGTGGCACTCACCATGGGTCCCGACAAGGCCGTCGACGTGCTGCGGAACGCCCTGGCACTGGGCGTGGATCAAGTCTGCCATGTCAATGACCCCGCCATAGCGGGTTCGGACACGCTTGCGACCTCGTACGTGCTTGCTAAGGCCATCGAGAAGCTGGGCGGTGTGGACCTCGTTCTTTGCGGAAAGCAGGCAACGGATGGAAACACGGGTATTGTTAGCGGTGAACTCGCCACCAGGCTTGGGTTCAGTCAGTTGACGTTTGTCGGGAAGATAGAGGAGATCGACGCCGCGAATAAGAAGATAAAAGTGCAGCGCGGCATCGAGGGCGGCAATGAGGTGGTTGAAGGAAAGCTTCCGGCTGTCGTATCGGTACTCAAAGGCATCAATGAGCCGAGACTCCCTAACCTTATGGGAATCAGAAAGGCAGCAAAGGTGCAGATCCCGGCGTTGAATTGTGATGCCATCGGAGCGGCAAAGGACAAGGTCGGCGTGGAAGGTTCCCACGGCAAAGTGGTTGAGCTGACGACGCCCCCTCCCAGATCGGCAGGAGAGATGCTCAAGGGAGAGCTAGACGAGGTCACGAACGCTCTTGTCGACAAACTCTTGGACCTGAAAGTAATAAAATAAGGAGGGGATGACCATGGCTGACGAATACAAAGATGTATGGGTATATATAGAACATAAAGACGGAGCGACAACCCCGATGTCGTATGAGCTCCTCGGAGCAGGAAAGATGCTCGCCGATACGCTGGGATCAAAGGTTTGCGCCTTAGTGATCGGGGAGAACACCGAGGAGATAGCGAAAAATGCAGGCCACTACGGCGCTGCCGCTGTTTACGCCGTAGAAGGGGCCTCCTTTAAGACGTTCAGGCCGGATGCGTTTGCAAAAGCCGCAGCGTCACTGGTTAATAAATTTAAGCCTGACATACTGCTTTGCCGTTCAACCACGCAGGGCCAGGACCTCTCCGCAGCGTTGGCTGCTCAGCTTGAAGTGGGCATGGGCTCTGACGCCATCAACCTGCAGATTGACGCTGGCAGCAAGGCGATGAAACTTACCAGGGCGGCGTTCGGCGGCAACTTCCTGGCCACCTACATGAATACCAGATCAAAACCGCAGATGGCGACCGTGAGACCAAAGGTTTTCCCGATGCCCCAGCTGGACGCTGCGAAGAATGCCGAGGTAATTAAGGAGTCTTTCTCGATAGCAGAAGACGATATCCGCACCAAGGTGCTGCAGTTCGCCCAGTCGGAAACCGCTGTCAACCTGATTGAGGCTGACATCATCGTGTCAGGTGGGCGTGGGGTTGGAGGTAGCGAAGGTTTCAGCGTGGTAAAAGCACTGGCCGACGCGCTCGGTGGGGCAATGGGCGCATCACGCGCTGCTGTGGATTCAGGCTGGATCCCCTATGAACATCAGGTGGGACAGACGGGAAAGACGGTCAAGCCTAAGATCTATATAGCCTGCGGTATCTCCGGCGCGATTCAGCATCTGGCCGGGATGAGAACGTCAGACTGCATCGTGGCCATCAATAAAGATGCCGAAGCACCCATTTTCAAAATCGCGTCGTTTGGCGTCGTGGGCGACTACAAACAGGTCGTGCCGAAGCTGATCGAACAGTTTAAACAGAAATTGAATAAGTGAGATTGCGGGGCCCCTCCCGTGGGGGCCCTCTTTTCCCAGAGGATTTGCATGATTGTTGCGTGCCCTGCCTGCGGGCGTAAATTTAACCTCCCGGACGCTGCCATAAAGTCGCCTTATCAAAAGCTGAAGTGCTCTAAGTGTTCCAACATCTTCATGCTGACGAAAGAGGAGATTCACCCCGCGAAGGCGGAGCAACCTCCAGAGGCAGAGCCTCCAGAGAGCGGAACAACGATGCCTTTTACCGTGCCCGAGCACCAGGCGCCTGAAGAGGTGATACCGAGGAGCCGAAAGGGCCTTATCGTCCTCGTGATCGCGCTCGTTCTGCTGGCTGCCGCGAGTGGCGGCTTCTACTACTGCTGGATGAACTTTACCGATCTCTTCGGTATCCCGATGGGAGCGAGTGACAAACGACTCTCCATAAAAAATTTGGAGGGACAGGAGATCGTCACAAAAGAAGGCAGGGTCTTTTTCATCTCGGGAACAGTGCTCAACGGCTCCACCAAACCTCGAAAATTCTTAATACTCCGGGCGAAGTTGTTTGACAAAGATGGAACGGTGCTCGCGGAAAAAGATGTCGTTTCCGGCCTTTCCTTCAGCAAGGATAAAGTTGGAGCCATGCAGAAGATGGATATCGAGAAGACGATTAACGACTTCAAGCTGTCGGGTGAGAAGAACTTTCAGGTAGGAAGCGGGAAACAGGTGCCGTTTTCCGTCGTCTTCTTTGACGAAGGTCTTGACAGGGCCAAAGAGTTCACTATCGAGATCGTAGAGTCGCCAATTCTATAACTCTCTCCTCATTTATTCGGATAATTCATTTGCATGCAACGCGACTAATCACTAATATAAACTCATGGATCATATCGATCTAAAGGGTATGGGATGCCCCCTGCCCGTAATCGAGACGAAAAAACTGCTCGAATCGAGAAGAGTCGACGAGCTGAACGTCGCCGTGGATAATGGCGCTCCCAGGGAGAACGTAACGCGGTATCTCGAGTCTCAGGGATACTGCGTGAGTGTCGAAAAAGAGGAGGCTGATACGGCCCTGCTCCGCGCTACGAAGATAGCAGGGACGGAAATTATTTCGGTCCAAAAGGGCAAGAGGGTTGTAGTGCTCGTTGATGGCGCAACCGTCGGCCGGGGGGACGACTTACTCGGTGCCGTACTTATGAAGTCTTTTCTCTATACGCTTAAAGAGATCGAGCCGCGCCCCTGGAGACTCATATTCATAAATGCGGGAGTGAAGCTCGCCGCAGAGGGATCTGACCTGTTCAACGTGCTCGGCGAACTGGAGACCCTCGGCGTCGAAATCCTCTCGTGCGGAACCTGTCTCGACTTCTTTACGTTGAAGGAAAAGCTTGTTGCAGGCAAGATCACGAACATGTATGACATAGTCTCTTCACTAATCGCCGCAACCAACGTAATCAGACCTTAATGATATACCTCGACAACGCAGCTACATCGTATCCAAAGCCGGATGAGACTCTCCAATCTCTCGTTCATTTTGTGACCAACGTCGGTGGAAATCCGGGACGAAGCGGCCATCCACTTTCCATAGAAGCAGCGCGCATAATCTTTCAGACGCGTGAAAAGCTTGCAGCCTTCATCAACGCAAAACACTCCGAAAGACTGGTCTTCACCGGCAACGGGACTGAATCCCTCAACCTCGCAATTCTCGGACTCATCGCGCCGCACGACCATGTGGTCACCACGGCGCTCGAGCATAACTCGGTTATGAGGCCTCTTGACTTCTTACAGAAAACAGAACACGTGGAAGTCTTCACTGTGCCCTGCTCTGAGAAAGGGGAACTTGACTTTGAGAAACTGAAAACATCTTTGAGGAAGAATACCAGGGCTGTAATCATCAACCATGGGTCAAACATAATCGGCACGGTTCAGCCGATTGAAGAGATACGGAAAATAATCGGCGACAGAATCCTGATCGTTGACGCGTGCCAGACAGTGGGCAATATGGCTCTGGACGCCGATGCCCTGGGGATAGACATCATCTGTTTTTCATGCCACAAATCCTTGCTCGGCATTCAGGGCTTGGGTGCGCTCTACATGCGAAAGGGAATCGACTTACGACCGATCAAGTTCGGAGGAACAGGAAGCAGATCCGAATTCACGAGCCAGCCCGAATTTTTGCCCGACAAGTTCGAATGTGGAACACCCAACACTCCCGGAATCGCGGCGCTCCTCGGAGGCCTGACATTCATTGAGAAGATTGGGGTGGACGCTTTCATCGAAAAGAAAAAAGCAACGCGCCTTTACATAGTTGAAAAACTTTCAGAACTGGACGGCGTGGTTCTCTACGGTGACCGTTCGAAAAAGGAGAACCTTCCCATCATCTCCATGAATGTGCGAGGCGTAAGTCCCTCAGACATTGGTTCCGCGTGCAATCGGGCAGGTATCTGTGTGAGAGTCGGTCTCCATTGCGCGCCCGTTGCCCACCGCGCGATCGGCACTTTTCCTCAGGGAACGGTGCGCATTTCACCGGGATATTTCACCCGCACTGATGAAATCGATCAGTTGGTGGAGGTGCTCAACTCCATTGTCAGAAAAAAATAGCATTACCTATTTCTTCCTGTTCCGTACTGTTCACGATGTGCTCAAAGCTGAAAATGCTTTAAAGGATCGAGGTGCCTCCTTCGAGCTTGTTCCGGTACCGCGCGCTCTGAGTTCTGAATGCGGCGTCTGCATCGCATCCGAAAAACCGTCCGGCGAGATCATATCGCTACTTTTTTCGATCAACGTGGATAGATGTTTCTCCTTCGACGGGAACAAGTATATGGAGATTAATCCCCACGGGCCGAGATGCTCGTGCATTGACGAGACTCGGGAAGAAGTGGATGAATGAGGAATGCTATGGTGATCTATCCTCGCCCCAGCGAGCAACAGAGCCTGTTCCCTGAGGTGCGTGCCCTGTCGAGGCCCATTTTACAGGATGCCATTTTACCCTGCCTCAAAAAAAATGCGAAAAATGTGCGTTTTACGAAAGAAAACTCTTGTACAAGCAGTACAGTTGTGATATTAAAAGATTGCGCGCTTGTAGAAGCTCGTCAAATCTAATCGCTTAAGGAGGAGAGTGTATGACAAAAACAGATCTAATCGGTAAGATGGCGAAGGATGCAAAAGTAACCAAGGCAGCCGCAGCCAAGGCACTGGATTCCTTCATCGACGGTGTTAAGAAGTCGCTGAAGAAGGGGGATAAGGTCACGCTTATCGGTTTCGGTACGTTTTCTGTCACGCAGAGAAAGGCAAGAAAGGGGAGAAATCCGCAGACTGGTAAGGAGATAAAGATTCCTGCCAGGAAGGCCCCGAAATTCGCAGCAGGCAAAGCCCTTAAGGACGGGGTGAAGTAGTTTTAGTCAGGGAAGGAACGTTGCACGGGAGGATGCCTCGAAGCTCATCGTAGGCATCCTCCCGTTGTTGCATCAGTCCAAAAATTCTTATTCAAAGGGTGCAGCGATCTTCTTCTGCTTCTCCTGCTTCCTATAGAAATCGGTACGCTCTTTGATGTAATTCAACCAGCTGTCTACGTCTGCTTCCTTATGTCCTTTTGAAACCATGTCCTTCTTGTAAGCGGATATCACCGGCTCAACAGCCTTCACCCATTTGGCAACCTCTGCCTCAGAAAGCGGCAGTATTTGTCCTCCGCCTTTGAGAAAGACTTCCTTACCCTCTATATCCATCTCATTCCACAAGGCTGCCTGCGCCTCAAACGTCTGGCGAGACACCTCATCAAAAATTTTCTTGATGTCGGCAGGAAGACTATCCCATTTTCCTTTGTTCATGACGCAATAGAACGTGTAGCCAGTTCCAAGACGCCAGTCTGCCGTGACGTACTTCACCACGTCCGCGAATTTCCAGTATTTGAGCGTGGAGAGGTCTACCGTGACGCCGTCAATGACCGCTCTTCTGAGAGCTTCGTACACGTCGGGCATCTCAAGGGGAACGGGTACGGCACCCAGTGCCTTTATTACCTCAGCCATCTGACCGGTTGCCCTGACCTTAAGACCCTTCAACTCCTCCAGAGTCTTGACCGGTTTTGCAATGGTCTGCAAAATCAGAGGACCTGACGTGTTGATATAAAGCACCTTGACGCTATCCCACTCAGCAGGCTTGAATTTGTTGCGGAAATCTTCACTCGTCTGGCTCGCTACCCAGCCGCTCGGAAATCCCAGGGGCAGATCAAATATCTCTGTTACAGGGAAGCGGCCCCGCGTGTAGTCGATGTGAGAAACCCCTATGTCTGCGATACCCGTGGTCACCCCGTTGAACATCTTCACCGGAGAGAGGACCGTGCCGCCGGGATAATAGGTGATCTCGACCCGGCCGTTCGTACGCTTCTTTATTTCCTGGCAGAACGTATCGGTCAGGACCGACATCTTGTGCGTGGGCGGGAGATAATTGGCGGCCTTCAGCTTGATTACATCGGCACCGGCGGAAAGGGAGTGAGTCACGAAAACAAAAAGGACTGCCAAGAGCACCAGCGAAACAGTTTTTCTCATCTCATGCCTCCTTTAAGCTGTAAAGTTATTTTCAAGTTTACCACACACGCGTCCATGCGTGTATATAAATTTTATGCTTGCCCCGGCCGAAGTTAACGCCTCCTCGGTAATCCAGAGATTAAACCATGGGCAAGACACACCTCAGACGCACGCTTCGGAAAAGGCTCTGGTTCAAAGCGCGGATTGAACCCACCGTTTTTGGCTGACTAAGCAGCCCGTTTCTGGTAGAATCCTACTGCATGCAGTGCACAGATTCTACCCATGACAGAAAAAAGAAGCATAAGAGATTCACTGATTAAGACGCTTCGAGACGTCTGTAAGGCAACGGCACAGTTAGAGAAACTGAATAACGACCGCGTCTTTACGGAGCAGGCACTCGATAAGGCAAGGGCATCGTATCAGCAGCTCATGGATGAAGCGCCCTCCGCTCTTCTTCTCGTGGACCAGGAAGGGAACATATTGGCTTCCAACAAAGCCTCAGAAACACTCCTGGGCTACGGGCCTGAAGAACTCGTTTCCATGAACGCGCGGCAGTTATATCACCAGGATGCATCCCGCGAATTCGCACCTTCTTTTCAACAGGTGCTGGAGGACGGAGCAGGAACGATGCGCGGCCTTTCCTTGGTTCGAAAGGGCGGACAGGGGGTATTTGTAGACAGCTTGTTCATCGTGGTCACTCACGAGGATAAGACTTTTGTGCAGGTTACCCTGAAGCAGGCAGCCGAACGCTACAAGGTTCAGCTGGGGGAAAAGCGGTATGTACAAGGTCTGGAACTGCTTGCTCGCACAGCCACAGGCCTTCTTGAGATGTCACACGACGAGAACTTTTACAGAATCCTGGGAAATTATATCGGCAAGCTCGTGGGTGACGCCTATGTGATTATCAGCTCTTTCGATCAGTCATCGAAGGCGTTCTTCGTTAAGGCCGTTACAGGGCCGGAAAGATATGCGGAGATCATTCTGGGCTTACTTCTGAGGCACCTGGTGGGCGTTTCATTCCGCATAAGTGAAGAGGAATTTGAGCGTTACGTCATGACCTGCACGCCGGTGGCCGTCTCCGGGGGGCTGCACGGGCTATTCGTGGATAAGCTGCCAAAGGAGGTATACAGTGCTATGGAAGACTTCTTCCTTTTCGGCTGCACGTACATAGCCGGGCTGACCTCGGACAGGGAAGTCTTCGGAATGGCCACGATCCTGATGCCTAGGGGAGCGAGGCTGGATCATCCCGCCCTCGTCGCAACCCTGATGCAGCAGGCGTCAGCGGTGTTGAATCACCGGAGAAAAGGAGATATACAGCCGACGGCTGAGCAGCCTGAGCCACTCATAGAAGGTTTCCAAAATATATTGGCTGAAGAACTCCCATACCCTCTTGAGCAATACACTGCGGAGACGGAACGCCAAGCGCTTACCGAATCGAGCACCGGGACGCCTCCCGATTCCGGGGCGGAAGAAGCCGAACCAAGGTGCAGGGAACTTCGACACCTTCTGGGATACAGGAAAATCCTGGTTGTTGATGACGAAGAGATCGTTCTGGATGTGACAGGTGGTATGTTAAACTACATGGGTTGCAGGGTTGGTTACGCGAAGAATGGCCTGGAGGCTGTTGCACGTTACAAGAAGGCCCTCGACGCCGGAGAGCCCTTTGACGCGGTTATTCTCGATCTGTCTCTGCCAGGCGGGCCGAATGCGGCAGATACCATGAAAAAACTTCAACAGATCCATGCCCGGGTGAAAGTGGTTGGCTCGACCAGTAGCCCAGATAATCCCGTCGTGGGAGAGTTCAAGGAGCTGGGTTTCCGTGCGTTTCTCCTGAGGCCATATAAAAGTGCTGAGCTCGCCGAAGCGTTAAGCAGGGTGCTGAGTGAAAGCGCGTCAGTCATACAGTGACTTGCATAAGCGCCTCACTTAAGGTATAAAGGATAGAATGGAGATCGAAGTGAGATTGTTTGCGACCTTTCGAGATTACCTGCCGCAGGGCTCCGGATCCTTCTCGTTTAAGAAGAGTCTGGAGAAAGAAACGGCGGTCAGCAATATCGCCGAAGAGGTCAGTTTACCGCCCGACGTTCCTAAGATGTACATTGTGAATGGTAATGTCGTAACCGGAGAGTATCTGCTTCGTGATGGAGACGTGGTCAGTATATTTCCTCCGGTCGCGGGAGGATAGATTCCCACGGGCAAGCCCGTGGTGCTCGCATCACCGGCTATTGTAGCCGGGTATTCTGCCGATAAATAGATTAGGACGGGGCTTTGACAAGGGGTACTCAGAAACATGAAAATCAAGACCGATGAGCCAACCCGCATAATCACAGAGCATGCCGGGAAAAGGCCAAAGCAGAAAGAAGCAACTAAGTTTGGCGAGATCCTTCAGAGGACGATCGAAAGTACCGAAACTCAGACCCAAAAGGGCGCTGGCGCACAAGCGTTAGCCAGTCTTCAAAATATTCAGACACCCGGCGTCGGGGCCATCGGAACCATTGAAGAACAGAGGGGACCCGTCCTCGAACGCGTTGAACAGTTGCTCGATACACTTGAGGAATACCAGCGAAATCTGGGAAACGCCAGCATCCCAGCAGAATCACTCATGGCGCTCGTCAGCCGCATGGAGGACCACAACAAGGCCCTTGCGGCTGTTATGGTCACCCTCCCCGATGGGGATAACCTCAAAGATGTCCTCAATCGCGTGCTTATCACCTCAGTCGTCGAGGTAGAGAAGTTCAAACGCGGCGATTACTCTTAATACCGATTCGCCTTCAAGTGTATACCTTCCGGGTACCCGCCGCCGGTGGGTGTGCTGCGTCGCTCTCCTCGACGTACTCCCACGCACGTCCGGGTACCCGCGAGCGGGTGGGGCTCCTCGCTGCGCCCGGGGTACCCGGCCGAAGGCTGGGTCGTCCAACTTGAATGCAAATCGGTATAAGAAGCAGCTCAGTCCACGTTGTATTTTTTCTTGGCCTCAGAAATTATCATGGCGGTGAGGTTTTTGATGATGCTCGGGGGCACTCGGTCGTCGCATATGAGGACTTCAGCGGAATGCCAATTGCAGCCGCTGTCGTCAGGCTTCGGCAGTTTAAAGTCGATCATGGTAAATTCACACGCGGCATCTTCGGGATGCTTCGCCAGCTCTTCGTTCAGTAATCTTACGAGCTCCCCGGCGTTTACTATCTCTCTTGCCATCACTACCTCTACCGAACCACACGCGAGTGGGGTTTTAATTAAGGTACATTTTCACACGTTTCGGTAAAAACTACAAGCGCACAGTGACATCAATTTGCGTTCGAAGAATAGATTCCCAGGGGCAAGAGTGGGCAGGCGGTAAGGAGCCGATAGTCGGGTAGCACGCCTGGAAATAGCACTTTTAAGTCAAGGTTGGCGTCATCAGCGGGACAAATCTTCAGGGGTGCACCCGCAGCCGCTCTGGACAAAGCGCGCTGCCTCTTTAAGGATCGCATCGACCAGCGCTTCCCTGGGCGGGGTTTCGTGCAAGGCGCCTTCCATAGTTGTGCCGTTGATCTTCAGCACATTGGAGGGCCCGCGTTGATTTCCGGTCAGCCCTGCTTCCCTGAGATCCAGCTGAACCTGCATGGTTCTCAGGAAGGGCCGCATGCTCTCGATCGTGCTCTTGATTACCTCTGAACTCTCCGCACATATGGAGCAGCCTCCCCCTTCCTTGTTACAGTGAAACCATTCTATGAGTATTCTCTTCAGTGGGCCTCCTGCGTTGCAGTTGTCTTCTCGTGTAAGCTCAATTGACGATAAGAATTTTGTGGGCCAAAAGATCGATCTGTTTAATTCTTCCTGGTATGATCTTTTCTTCGCCAAAAAGGTTAATCATGCGCAGAGACTCATTTTCCGGCCTAATGCTGATCACATCCTGAAGCAGCAACACCTCCCTATCATCCTCGATAATATACGCGGTTGTTTGACACATCGATTCCTCCGGATTACCCAAGTTCTGGGCAGGCTTTTGAAAGGCAGGGTGTAAGCCTGCACATCAGTCTATTGTACCAGGAATCGGTAAAGTAAGTATAGCAGTCCTTTGAAAAAAAACAAAAAGGGATAAGAGACTGGCACAGGATGGACCCTTCTGCGAATTGAAAAAGTTTGGAAAAACAGCATCCTTTGCCATATAATGCTAGCACTATGAAAAGACGACAATGGATTACGCTGCTCGGCTTCGCAATCAGTCTACTTCTTTTGTACCTTTCTCTCAAGGACATCATGCTGCATGACATCCTGGAGACTCTGAAACGTGCTAACTTGAGGTACGCCTTCCTTCCTCTTCTTTTCATATTCGGAGCTGCCAGTGGCGCTTCCTACCGATGGGCGCGCGTGTCGGGCACGGATGTGCACTTTCGCGAGACGTTTACCGCGTTGATCATCGGCCTCTTCGTCAACAATGTGTTGCCAGCGCGTATCGGAGAGTTAGCACGCGGTTATGTGCTGTCGAGGAAAAAGGGCTTCACGTTTGCCTACGCTTTTTCCACTGTTCTGGTTGACCGGTTTTTTGATCTGACGGGCCTCCTGTTGCTCACGTTCTTCTTTTTTCCCAAGCAGCAGCTGCCACCCCGGATATCCCAGGGCATATACCTTGTGATCGGGCTTGCGATAGTCTGCGTTGTCGGCTTCCTGGTCTTGAGCAGAGAGCGCTTTGCGAATCACGTGTCCTCGAGATTGATGAAGGTTGAGAGGTCCTTCTTAACGAAATTTGCAAAAACGATCCTGAGCATCCAGGAAAACTTGAAGCGCATCACGTCACCCCTGCTCATTCTCCTTTTTGCTGCCATATCTTTCAGTACATGGTTCTGCATGAGTCTAGCGCTCTACGCCGTGATTCTTGCCCTCAATATTTCCGTGCCCTTCGTCTGTGTACCCTTTGTCTGCGCATTACTCAACATGGGGATCACGATCCCTTCATCACCGGGATACATAGGCCTTTACCAGTTCCTGCTGGTTTATCTGCTTTCGCTTTTTGGTGTCCCGAAATACGAGGCGTTTGCCGTGTCCTTGCTCTATCATGCTTCATGGTACATCCCTTACACCATACTTGGATTCTTCCTGTTGCTGCGGGAGCATCTGAAGATCCGCGACATACGGCGGCTCAACGAGCCGGCAGCAGACTAAGATCTCTCTTCTCTTCCTTCGGAGCGGTAAACGATTCAAGTAAAGCCTTCAACCGGAGGGCTTTGGCCATCAAGCCCTCTGCACGTCCGGCATCTCCCTGGTTGTGGTACATCCTTGCAAGGTCGATAAGGACCTCAACACGCAAAGGATCGAGAGGCGCGTATTTTTTCAAGAACGCTTCACTGGCCTCGAGTATCTCAGTCGCCTCGTTGCTCCGTCCCTGTCCCGCATAGAGCCGAGCCAGTGCGAGGCGATATTCCTGGTGATACGGATACTTCTCGATTACTTTGGAAAGATAGGCCTGGGCCTTATCCGGTCTGCCCGTGCTGGCATAGAAGCTTGCTACCTTAACATACTCGGCTCCGTCCAGACTATTGAGGGCCAGGGCTTTCATATAATTCTTTTCAGCAATCTCAAGGAGCTTACTATCTTTCATGTTGGAGGCGAAGTAAACATCAGTCAGCAGCTGAGCAGCGTCAGCAGGAAAGGCCGACACGGAATATCCGAAATATGTCGAGGCAAAAAGATACCGCACGGTCTTCGTCATATCTCCCTTCTGAAGAGCCGCATTCGCCCTATCAAGAAGGATAAAACCGCATATTGGAAAGAGATGCACCAGAAGAAAATAAAGGGCCAGAAGACGGGAGAGAGCCTTCGCTGGCTTTCCGCTAATGCGAAAAAGGCTCGACTCGGTACCTTTTCCCTGCACGATAGCTGCGCACAGAAGATAGAAGAGTACCTGAAAGGTCGGAGGAGGAAAATTGTATTCCACCACATTGTGGAAGAGAAAGGATAGAAGAGCAATCTTCAGGAGAAAAAAGGAGGAGACCGGGCCTTTAAGGACAGTGACGATAAAGGAGAAAAAGAGCAAGAGGCCCACGATGCCCAGCTCAGCCAGGATATTCAAATAGAGACTGTGGGCGTGTATCGAGGAGTAGACTACGTATGGGTTGGACATAGTGCTCATAACCGCGAAGAATGAATTGAGGCCATGACCGAGAAGAGGGGCTTGTCGTATAACCTGAAACGTGGTCCCAAGGAGGTACGCTCTTTGAGTTATTGCGGTGGGCTGTTT
>Ga0209039_10002312_pt1 | contig 16387 bp, 12 predicted proteins | sample BogFormECP12_OM1_FD_188238 | JGI IMG/M metagenome (GOLD analysis project Ga0209039, IMG submission 188238) | Bog forest soil microbial communities from Calvert Island, British Columbia, Canada - ECP12_OM1 (SPAdes) (version 2) | ecosystem: Environmental > Aquatic > Freshwater > Wetlands > Bog ... | reverse complement strand
TTCGACACGCTCGTGCCAGAACCGTCATTCGTTGACTGGCGGATGCCGCGTCTTTAAGATGAAGCGACCCGAAGGCCACGCATCTTCTAATGATCGACCCGACCATCTCGCACTACCGCATCGTCGAGAAGCTCGGCGGCGGCGGGATGGGTGTGGTCTACAAGGCCGAGGATGTGAAGCTCGGCCGGTTTGTTGCCCTCAAGTTCCTGCCCGATGAAGTAGCCAAAGATCCGCAAGCCCTCGCGCGCTTTCAGCGCGAAGCCAAGGCTGCCTCGGCGCTGAATCATCCGAACATTTGCACCATCTACGAAATTGACGACCAGCACGGCGAAGCATTCATCGCCATGGAGTTTTTGGACGGACTGACGCTGAAGCACCGCATTGCGGGACGACCGATGGAGATTGAAACAGTCGTGTCGCTGGGCATTGAGATTGCCGACGCGCTCGATGCAGCCCACGCAGAAGGCATCATCCACCGCGACATCAAACCTGCCAACATCTTTATTACCAAGCGCGGCCATGGGAAGGTTTTGGATTTCGGTCTGGCGAAGGTCGCACCCACGGGCAGTTCGTCGAGCAAAATTGCGGCAGGCAACACGGTGACGGTCACGATCGACGAACAGCACCTGACCAGCCCCGGTTCCACGTTCGGTACCGTCGCTTATATGTCGCCGGAGCAGGCGCGTGCGAAAGAGTTGGACGCCCGCACTGATCTTTTCTCGTTTGGAGCTGTCCTTTATGAGATGGCCACAGGCCAGTTGCCCTTCCGTGGGGACAGTACGGCAACCATCTTCGAAGCCATCCTGAACCGCGCTCCTGTTCCTGCGGTGCGGCTGAATCCCGACGTGCCCCCGGAACTGGAACGGATCATCAACAAGGCTCTGGAGAAAGACCGCAACCTGCGCTACCAGCACGCCTCAGACATGCGCACGGATCTGCAGCGGCTGAAGCGGGACACGGACTCTCACGCATCATCGGCTGCCGCCATTGCCACGGATCGTGTAGGGACGGCCGCCCCCGGCCGTCCAAGCCGAGCGAAGCTCGGCGGATATATCGCGGCCGCAGTCTTGTTCGCTGCCCTCATCGCGGGCGGGCTTTACTATCGTTCGCATCAAAGCAATCGCCTGACTGATAAAGACACCATCGTTCTCGCCGATTTCGACAACAGCACGGGCGATGCGGTCTTCGACGACACTCTGAAGACGGCGCTCAGCGTCTCCCTGCGGCAGTCGCCTTTCCTCAATGTGCTCTCGGACAACAGGATCGCTGTAGTACTGCAACAGATGACTCGTGCGACTGGGACGAAACTCGCGCCCGATCTTGCTCGTGAGGTTTGCCAACGTGCTGGAAGCAAGGCCTATATCGCAGGCTCCATTGCCAGTCTAGGCGACGAATACGTTTTGGGACTAAGAGCCGTAGATTGCCAGAGCGGAGACACAATTGTGCAAGAACAGGCAACCTCCCCAGCCAAGGAGAAGGTGCTGAATGAACTGGGAGGGGCCGCCTCCAAACTGCGCAGCGAACTCGGCGAATCGCTGGTTACGGTGCGAAAATACGATGTTCCGCTCGCAGAGGCTACCACTTCTTCTCTCGAAGCTCTGAAGGCGTACAGCCTTGCTGAAAGGGCGTTTCGCGAGAAAGGCCCTGACGCCCTACCTCACTATCAACGAGCCATTGAGCTTGATCCGAGTTTTGCGATGGCCTATGCAGCAGTAGGTCTGCTTTACGCCTACCTCGGCGAGCCAGAGCGAGCCACGGAGTATTACACGAAAGCATTCCAGTTGCGGGAACGTGCCAGCGAGCGGGAAAAGATGACCATAGAAGCCGCGTACTACTTGCATGTGACCGGAGAATTGGATAAAGCAGCACAAGTGTATCAGGAAGAGATTGCAAGCTACCCGAGAGAAGCGAGAGCCTACCGCGATTTGGGCGGAGTGTACTCCGAAGAGGGGCTATGGGGGAAGGCTGAGGAGGTGGGCAGGGAGGCAGTTCGCTTATCGCCTGATTGGGTAAGCGGGTACGAGAGTCTCGCCAACGACTCCATTGACTTGCAGAACTTTGAAGAAACGCGACAAATCATCCAAAGGGCGCAGGCGCGGAAACTGGACGATATCGGATTACACAGCGATCTTTATGCCCTTGCATTTCTCGGCTCGCATTCCGCATCCATGGCAGAAGAGCGACAGTGGTTTGCGAGTAACCCCGAATACGAGGGCACTGGCCTCGCACTGGCATCCGATACGGAAGCATACGCTGGTCATCTTGGGAAAGCACGCGAACTCACTAAGAGAGCTATTGATTCTGCCATACGGGCTGACAATAAGGAAACTGCCGGAATATGGCAGGAAATTGCCGCCCAGCGAGAAGCCGTCTTTGGTGACACCATGGGTGCGAAGCTAGCTGCCGAGCAGGGCTTAAGGCTTTATCCCGCGAGTCATGCTGTCGAGGTAGAAGCGGCTTTAGCATTCGCGATGGCGGGCGATGCGGCACATGCTGAATCACTGGCGCGAGACGTGAACAAGCGTTTTCCGCTCGACACCCAGATGCAGTCGATTTGGCTGCCAGCAGTCCACGCACAAATCGCGGTTAACGAAGGAAACCCGGTTCTCGCCCTAAATGTCTTGCATGCTGCTTCAGCCATTGAGCTAGGGAATATTCAGTTCGTCGCTAATGGTTCCTGCCTGTACACGCTTTACGTGCGGGCAGAGGCATACTTGGGTGCCGGACAGGGCAGTGCTGCCGCCGCTGAGTTTCAGAAGATTCTCGACCACAGCGGCATTGTCTGGAACTGCTGGACAGGAGCCTTGGCCCGTCTGGGAGTGGCTCGTGCGAACGCTCTGCAAGCGAAAACCTCGCAGGGCGCGGATGCCGATGCCGCCCGCGTCCGGGCGCTCGCCGCGTACAAGGATTTCCTCACGCTCTGGAAAGATGCCGACCCGGAGATTCCCATCCTGAAGCAGGCCAAAGCAGAGTACGCGAAGTTACAGTGATTCCGACGCTCAGGCCTTGAAGGCATCGAGAGCTGGTTTCATAAATAGGTTTTGGGCAGGGCACGGCTTCAGCCGTGCCGCTCAGCCCACCGGGCCTCCCCAGGCATGGGTGAACTTCACACCTTGCAGCGTGGGGAACTACTCGACCAGCGTTTGCTGAATGCGGGCATGGGTTTCGGCGTGGCGGTCCTGCTCGTCGGAGATCTTTGAACCGAAGCGGTAAGGCGCCCCACGACTGCCAAACAGGATTCGCCCGTCAGCGGTCCGGGTCAGGCAATCGACCGTGTAGTTACAGGACGCCAGGCTTTCCCGGTTCTGCCACCCGATCTGCGCCCACTGCGCCGCCCTCAGTGGTTCGGTCAATGTGATCAGCGAGTAGGCCGGCAAAACTGCGCGGTGAAGCTTAGCCAGGCGCGTCAGGTACGACTCACCGGCAAGAACGATGGCGTGCCGGGCACGAACTTCCCCGGCGGGAGTCAGCAGACGCGGCGAAGGTCCCCCTTCAAGATCCAGGACCTCGGTGTGCTCGTAAATGACGCCCCCACGCTTTTCGACCGCGCGAGCGAGTCCACGAACCAGGCGGCCGGGATGGACGCTGGCATTTTCCGACGCATACAGCGCGCCGCAAACATTCGTCACGCACACGCGCTCCTGGGCTTCACTTGCGCTGCACAACCGATAGCCTTCGCCGAGTCCCAGCCTGGAATACGCCTCGAAGGCAGAGCGCAGCATTGGTAGATGGTGCTCTCCCCGGGCCAGAGTGAGGATCCCGCCTTTGTGAAAGTGCGCGTCCATGCCCTCTTCCTGACATATCCTCGCCACTTCATCGACCGACCCAGTCATGGCGAGCATCAGGGCTCGGGCGGCGTCGCGGCCATAGCGGCGCGCAAGCATGGTGGATGTCACGGGAAATGAGGTGCCCGAACCCGGACGCAAGCGCCCTCATGTTCCCTGGGATGCAAGCGCGTGCGCGAAAGCCACTGGCGACGCCGATTCACCCGGACAATTGGCTGCGCCTGCGCCTGTACCCAGTCGCGAACAGACTCGGAATTGCATTTCATCCTACGTTTCAGGTACTCCGGAGGAGCTTCTCCACACATGGCAAGAAAGAAGCACACCCGACCGAGATGCAGGCCCAACTCGGACACAGCGACATTCGTACCACCCTGGACATCTATACCCAGATTGCGAACCGGAGGTGGCCAGAATGGTGAACCAGGCTACAAACCGCATCCTGGGCTTGGGTGAGGAGGTTGAGCCGGTCTCACTTCAGTGAAATGGGGTGGACATTCGAAGGCAACAGCTTCACTGATAAAATAAAAACGAAACAAGTGGGCGCGGAGAGATGGCCGAGTGGCTGAAGGCGCGCGCCTCGAAAGCGTGTATACCTTTACGGGTATCGGGGGTTCGAATCCCTCTCTCTCCGCCATTAACTTTGTGATCTAGTATTGCAAGCCGGTGATACCTGTACTGATTCCTAAATCAGTGAGGGTGGTCACCGATGAATCGCGAAGTCAATCTCTCCAAGAGAGTCCAAACACCGCATGGATGGCGGTATTGCCGCGTTGTGCTTTCCGCGAATGGCCGCGTCAAACCGGACCTGGTTGTCGTCAATGGCAGGCAGGAGTGCCACATCGAAGGTGCCTATTATAAGGTGCCTATTATCTGGAATGGCGCGACGGCGTGAAGCGGGTCAGGCTATCAGTGGGTAAGGATGCTGCCGACGCCAGTGCAAGGCGCCAGCGCAAGGAAGCCGAGTTGAACGCGGTGAACAATGGGGTTGCTGTTGTGCCTGACGGTCAGAACGGGCACAGATCAGTAGCCGCGGCCGTCGCAGACTTCCTGGACGAAACCAAGCTCACGAAGAAGCCAAAGACGCTGGCAGCGTAGGACACGGCCTGGAGCTACTTCACCGAATCCTGCCACGAGCTGAATCTCGAAGACATTGACCGGCGCGATCTGCTCAAGTTCCACGCATTCCTGCGGGATGACAAAGAACAGGCACCGCGTAGCTGCTGGAACAAGTTTGCAAACGTTATGTCCTTCCTGAAGGCGAACGGGATTCGCGGGCTGGTGGGCAAGAACGACTGGCCGCGCTGCACTGAAGAGGAACCGGAAATTTACGCAAAAAAAGAACTCGACACGCTGTTTACAAAGTGTGATGCGGAAGAGCGGCTCTGGTATGAGTTCTTCCTGGCAAGCTACGGCCCGAAGTCGGTATTGGTGCTTGATGAGGCCGTCTCGAAGCATGGGTCTGAGGCTGCGGATAGGTTAGTGATGACGTCTGCGGAGCAGTGCAGCGATCTCGATCAGGAGACGGCAAGGATTTGCGCCTGCATTCCTACGGAATGAGCGTGATGCGGCCATTCTCGATGGGAGGTAAGGGGGGGTAAGCGGGCGTAGACTGATCGCTAGCGGAGGAAATCGGATGCCGGGGAAAAATATCGTAATTCTCGATGGCGCAGGATCTGGCGATCAGGACTTGTCGCCAATTCTTAAGGTGTTGTCTCACGTGCTCGAAGCAGAAGGTGTTCAAGTCGAGACCTTTCCCCTGCGCGAAACGAAACTGGCCCACTGTCTCGGTTGCTTTGATTGCTGGGTCAAGACGCCTGGCATGTGTGTGGAAGCGGATGCCGGGCGCGAGATCGCCAGAGCAATTATCCGGAGTGATGTAACGGTTCTGTTCACTCCCGTGACATTCGGAGGTTACTCGCCGGAATTGAAGAAGATGGTGGACCGGTTCATCCCGCTCGCTTCCCCTTTCTTCCAGATGGATCACGGAGAGGTTCACCACCCGCCGCGCTATGCGCATCGGCCACGGCTCATGATGGTGGGAGTACAGCGGCAACCCAACTCCGCTGAGGCTCATATCTTCAAGACCCTCGCCGGACGCAACGCGATCAATTTTCATCCTCCCAGCTACGCAGCCGAAGTCGTTCTCTCCACAGATGACGTGGATGCGCTTCGCGGCCGCTTCGAAGCGCTCCTAACCCGGTCCGACTCGTTGCCCTTCGGCGACGGGGCGGCGGCGCTAATGCCCGCGCCGGTGACGCCCGGCACGGCCGTCGAACTGGGCGGCGCGCGGCGCGCGTTGCTCATTGTAGGCAGCCCCAAGACCCACGAGCCCAGCACGTCCAGCGCCCTGGGAGGCCTCCTTGTGGACCGGCTCCAGAAGCGCGGATGGGAAACCGAATCGCTGACGCTTCGGGCCAGCCTGAATCGCCCGGAGGGCGAGAACGAGCTGCTTGCGGCGGTCGAACGCGCCGGGCTGATCCTTTTGGTCTTTCCCCTTTACGTCGATGCGTTGCCCTATCTCGTGACCAGGGCGCTGGCGGTGATTGCAGCCCATCGGCGGGCGGGTCGCGAGCCGTCCCTGCCGCGCCTCGTGGCGATTGTGAACTCTGGCTTTCCCGAAACGTACCAGAATTCGCTGGCGTTGGCCATATGCCGCGCGTTCGCCGCGCAAAACGGCTTCACGTGGGCCGGCGGTCTTGCCTTCGGCGCAGGAGGGATGATCGGTGGCCAGCCCCTCACGGAGGCGAAGCGCCCGGGTCCGTCCGTCCGACATGTAATCGCAGCCTTGGAGAAGACCGCCGCGTCCCTGGCCGAGGGACTGCCTGTACCGGCCGAGGCGGTAAGGATGATTGCGACGAACCGCATTCCCTTTGCTCTCTGGAGCCGGCTTTATATATGGATGGGCGCCTGGGGCTTCAAGAAACAGGCGGCAAAGAATGGGATCAGCAAGGGTAAGATGCTTGCCCAGCCGTATGCGGCGTAGACGGTGAGCCTGCCTCGCGGCGTATCACGCCCTAGCCGATTTGCCCGATCTAGCGGATTGTCCGCCCAGAAGTTGGCCACAAAACGGGCTTCTGAGAAGTGGAGGGCCCTCTCGGGCGAGTCGTTGACAAGCCGGGGGTAATGGCGCGAAACGACGCACGGCGTATCGTAAGAGGCGGGACGGGTGGCTCCTCCCCTCGCGCAGGGCTGCTGAAGACCACCTGAGGACGGTGGCCAAGCAATTCAGGGAAGCCCGTAGCGAGGCCGGCTAGCCTCGGTCGCTGGGGTTGTACTGTGCCGCCATACTTTTGGCGCCGCAGCGTACGAAACCCCTGGCAACCTGGCCATGGACGTGCGTGGCAGTTGTGTATGCTTGACGTGATTCTGCAGGGCAGCGAGCAATGCTCGCGTTGGCATTGCGGTTCTATTTCGGCGGCGGCTTGCGCCGTCCAACTCGGCTGAGGATGCGGCGGACTTTCTTCGGTGACATGGAGAGGCGGGTCGCCACGCGCGAAACCTTTCGGCCCTCCCGCTCCCAGACTTTAGGAATAATCAGTTCGGCGAATTCTTCGGTGATCTGCTGGAAAGTCTTATCGCCGACCGAACCCTGCGACCACGCGCGCAGCGCAGGGCTCACGCTGCCGCCACGCAGTGCTTTGGCCTTCAGCGTCTGCAGATCGTCCCGGCCGTTATCAGCAGGGTCGCCCTTGGAAAGCGCGATGGCCTGGTCGTAGCAGCGCCGCGCCGATTCGGGATCGTCGAAAAAGCGATTGCAGTAAGTCAGCCCTTGCCAGACATAGGCATTAGCGAGCAGACGCCGGTTCTCGGTGTGTTTTGCCAACTCGATGGCTTCCTGGGCGCAATCCTGGGCCAGCCGAGCGTGGCTGCCCGGTTCGGTACTTTCGCCGATCCCTTCCTCCACGCGCGCATTTTCGATCATGCAGTGGAGCAGCCGCGCCCGTGCCATGAGGATGTAGTCCCGCCTCTCTTCTGCTAAGCGAAAGGCCGTCTGCGCCTCGGTGTCCGCTCTGTCCAGATCCCCGTTGTCCAAATGGAGATAGCCGTAGTTCAAGTGCACGCTGCCCAATCCGTGGTGGTTCCCATACTGCTCGTAGATGGCAGCCGCTTCGCCAAGGTCGGCAAGCGCCTCCTGCCGGAGCTGCTCAAAACGATTGCGATACGGAAGCTTGCGGTCACCGTCGCTCGCACGGCCGCGGGTGGCAGCCTTCCGGCGGCGGGCCGCGTCGGTATCAATCTTGCGGCGTAGTTGTAGCGCGATCAGCCGTTTCATGTTAGCCATGTTGTTGAGAGAGCGAGCGATGTTCCGATGCCGCGGATCACGTTTCTTGTACTGCGCGATGGCAGCGGTAAAGCTCTCGATGGCGTGCTGAAAGCGTCCCTGACGACCCGCGATTCGACCGTAGGATGAATGGATGTTGCCCAGAGTCAGGTAATCGTCCGTCTTGCTCAGGATCGCCTCGGCCGCCTTCAGGATATCGACAGCCTGCTTCGCGTCCCCTTTCTGAAACAAGAGCCAGCTCTCCAGTACTCGCATGACGGCCGCCATCGGCGCGTGGCCGAGCCCGGAGGCGAGGTCTCTGCCCTTCACTGCGAACGCCAGGGCCTGATCGTACTCTCCCTTCATGCGCAAGCAGCGGCCCTTCCAGAAATTAGCAATGGCCAGTAGTTCTTTGTCGTCTGTCTCCTGGTCCAACCCCAGGACAAAATCAAAGTGCTGAATGGCCTCGTCTTTCGACTCTTCGGCCATCGCCACCATGCCCTCCGCCATGCGTAAGTGCAGATAGTCGTGCAGGGGCATGCGGCTACGCACAGAGTTGGAGAAGAGGGCGGTAATTTCCTTGACCAGTCCCACCCGCTGAAAGCCAACGTCCACCCACTGGGCAAGATAGCCAGCGAAGAGCCCCGCATTCCTCTTTTCCGGGTCGAATGAGGTCAGCAGATGGCGATGCTCTTCCAGGCGCGCCATGCCGCGTCCCACGCGGCGGCGCACCAAGTCTTCCTTTAGTTGTGCGAGAAATTCATCCGAGATCTCGGCGGAGGTATGGCTCATCGTCCGTGCAGGCGCCCTGCGTATTCCTAGTCGATGTAATCATAAGCCAGCAGCGTCAGGAATTCCGCGAAATCCGGGCTGGTCATCAAGTGGTCGAAGATTTCGGCGGCTTCTGGCATGCGAGCGCCCTGCAATTTATTCTTCTGCTCAATGCTCACTTTTCGCACCATCTCGTGCGTGAGTCGGCGGCCGTCGCTGAGCGCGGCTCCGTGCGATGCCCATTGCCACACCTGGGACCGGCAGATTTCGGCAGTCGCGGCATCCTCCGTCAGGTTGTAGATCGGAACACAACCCGAGCCCCGCAGCCGCGACATCGGGACATGGCATGGGTTTACGGCTCGGCGCGCTGCCTTACTAGGACAAAACGGACGGGTTGCCCGATACGGATGCCCCGGTTTGCCACCGCACGGCTTCCGGGGTTCTACTGGCTCCAGAACCAAGGAGAATCCAACATGCGCTTATCCGCCTCAGAGATGACAAAACACTGGCAATCCGACCCCCGCTGGAACGGCGTGCAGCGGCCCTACAGCAGCACAGACGTCACCAAATTACGGGGATCGATCCAGGTGGAACACACGCTCGCACGTCTGGGCGCAGAACGTCTCTGGTGGCTCCTGCATAACGAATCGTACGTGCCGGCGCTCGGCGCTCTTACCGGCAACCAGGCAGTGCAGCAGGTCCGGGCAGGACTGAAGGCTATCTACCTCAGCGGCTGGCAGGTCGCAGCTGACGGCAATGATGCCGGTCATATGTATCCCGACCAGAGCCTGTACCCCGCCGACAGTGTTCCCAACGTCGCGCGCAAGATTAACAACGCCCTGATGCGGGCCGACCAGATCCATCACATGGACGGTAACGGTGACACCTATTGGCTCGCTCCTATCGTTGCCGACGCCGAAGCCGGGTTCGGGGGCACGCTGAACGCTTTTGAATTGATGAAGGCAATGATCGAATCGGGCGCGGCCTGCGTGCACTTTGAAGACCAGCTCTCCTCGGCGAAGAAGTGCGGGCACCTCGGCGGAAAAGTCCTGGTGCCGACCTCGGAAGCCATCCAAAAATTGGTGGCGGCTCGCCTGGCCGCGGACGTCCTCGGCGTGCCCACACTCATCATGGCCCGCACCGACGCCGATAGCGCGCACCTGCTGACCAGCGACATCGATCCACGCGACCGCGAATTCCTGACCGGCAAGAGAAGTCCCGAAGGCTTTTACTGCATCAACGGCGGACTGGAATCAGCCATCAAACGTGCCATTTCCTACGCGCCCTACGTCGACCTGATCTGGTGCGAGACGTCACATCCCGATCTGAACGAAGCACGTCTGTTCGCCGAAGCGGTCCATGCCAGGTATCCGGGCAAAATGCTGGCTTACAACTGCTCGCCGTCATTCAACTGGAAGAAGAACATCGACGATGCCACGATCGCACGTTTCCAGCCGGAGCTGGCGAAGATGGGCTACAAGTTCCAGTTCATCACCTTGGCCGGATTCCATGCCCTGAACCTGAGCATGTTCGAACTGGCGCGAGGATATAAACTCGCCGGCATGACCGCATATTCCAGGCTGCAAGAGAAAGAATTCAGCCGCGAATTCCAGCACGGATACGAGGCAGCAAAGCACCAGCGCTTCGTGGGTACGGGCTACTTCGACGCCCTCACGCAAGTGATCGCCGGTGGAGCATCCTCGGTAACGGCGCTTGCGGGCTCGACCGAAGCCGAGCAGTTTGCCGAAATGAAGTTACAGGTGCGCCCGCAACACGGTCCGGATGCCGCGTGCCAGCCGATCTTGGGCGAGTGCCCATCCACAATCGTCCCGGAGTTTGTGCCGGGGCACGAAGAGATGCTTCTGCCCTCGGGGGACTAGAGCGCACCGTCCGGCCGAACGGTCGGGCCGCAGCGAGTGAACTGCCTGAATCTTTGTCCGGTCCCGGTTCCGATGGAGTTCGGCTCCCGGCTGTCCTTGCTGAAGATCGGGGGATCCGGCAAGGGCATGAGCGATTTCGTCTGGATACTTTTCGCACCGCTCTTCGTTGTTTGCCGTGCAGCTTGTCATCGAACGAGCCGAAATTTGACCTAGGTGCACGATGGACCAGAGCCGTCTGGCAAGTATGCTCGGTAGGTACCAAGCTTCCAGTGCTCCTTCGGAATCGGGATCGATGAAGGTCATACGCCTTGAGCGACCGCATCGATTTCACACCGATCCACAATGATCTCGCCGGAAATCAGCTGGGGAAGAAGAAGATCACGAGTTTGGCGAAGGTTGAGATTCCTCAAGTGGAGGCAGTGACGAAGATTCATCATGTCCGCTGCGATTGCATGGAACTGATTCGGCAAACGTGCTGGAGGCTTGAGAAGCTGTGCATTTTCGAAGTCTCCGGCACTAACCGCAGGATATGCGGAAGCCGGGCCGGAAACTATCCACAAACGCGCTTGTATTGACTGATCGGGGCAACTTCCGGGTGGTCGGCAATCCGTCGCCGCCTCAGTACTTGACGCCCACCTTTTCAACTCGCCGCGGACGGTTTCCGCTTGTCTGCGCAGGAGCAACCGGCGGACCTGATGATCCGCACGCGCAAGGTGGGTCACGCATGATCGTTGTGGACTGTTGTGGGAAGAAAAGCTCGGACGCCGCTAAAGCATTGCATTTTATTGGCGTCCCCGATGGGATTTGAACCCATGTTACCGCCGTGAAAGGGCGATGTCCTAGGCCAGGCTAGACGACGGGGACTCTTGTGGATGAGATGGTTGTTTGGCGTTGGAGTTCATAGTAACAGGGCGATTTTCCCGCGTCAAAACCCGATGCGCTCGCAAACTGGATGCGCTCAGGAACTTGATCCTCGAACCGAACACACCCTACATAAGGCGCCTGCGACTTAGAATACATCCATGGGCGATTCGCTTTATTTGAGCCTGTGGTTTCCCAGCTTTGACGAGTCCGAGCTTCTCCCACAAACGGTCAGCGTGCTCCGGCAACTTCCGTTTTCAGCGGCGCGGGAGGGAGTGACCTACGCGGCGATCCAACCGGTGTCGTGGAGTGAGCCGACTATTCTGGAGCGCCGCTTCCGCCCTGGCATTCCTCCGGAAGAAGCCGCGGAAGTGGTCGCGGAATTTCTCCATGACGACTATGCCTACATTTTCGAGGCCTATTGGGATTTGTGGACTCCTCCTGAGGGCGCGGAGAAATGGGTGCTGGAGCCGTCGCTGGTGCGTCTGGTTGCGCATGGGATGGAATTTGAAGATCGCGCCGCGGAAGAGGCTGGACACATTCAAATTGATTTCGGTTTGGACACATCTTTCCTGCACGAAGAAGTCGAGTTTACTTCCGAGGCGGAGCGGAACGTCCGCAGCAACGTACAAAAACTGGTCGAGTTTACCGCCAAGGTGGAAAAGAATTCCGGGGCAACGGGGCGGTTGCTGTGGTCCGAGTCGGAGGAGAATCTGGCACAGAAGCTGATCACCCGGCTGCAGAGAGTGCAGTAAAGTTTCGGCGGAAGAAGGATTGTCTTCCACGCAAGAAAAAAGACATCGGAGCCACGATGATGTAGCCCCGATGCCCTGCGAAGGTTACGCAAATCCAGAGTTGCGTTGACCACGGCAGTTGCCGAGCTTTGCTCGGCTTGGACGGGCGAGGGCGCCCGTCCCCACACGAGTCTCAATTATTTTGTTCGTCCCGCGTCAATCTGCAGCTTTTCGCCGGCCGCGGCCTGCGCCGCCGCCAGTCGCGCGGTGAGCACGCGGAACGGGGAGCAAGACACATAATCCATTCCCACCTGGTGGCAGAACTTCACCGATTCCGGCTCGCCGCCGTGCTCGCCGCAGATCCCCACCTCCAACTTGGGACGCGTCTTCCGGCCCCGTTCGATCCCGATTCGCACCAGCTCGCCCACACCTTCCTGATCGATCGCGGCAAACGGATCCTGCTTCAGAATGCCTTCCGCCAGATACGTCGGCAGAACCTTGTTTATGTCGTCGCGTGAAAAGCCGAACGTGGTCTGGGTCAGGTCGTTCGTGCCGAACGAGAAGAACTCCGCTTCCTTGGCAATCTCGCCCGCGACCAGGCAGGCTCGGGGCAGCTCAATCATTGTGCCCACCAGGTAGTGCACGTGCCTTCCTTTTTCTTTGAACACTTCTTCCGCCACGCGCTTGACAATCGCCGCCTGGTTCTCCATTTCTTTCACGGTCGCGATCAGCGGAATCATCACCTCCGCGTGGGTCTTGATGCCTCGCTTGTCCACGGCTACGGCCGCTTCAATAATGGCCCGCGCCTGCATCTCGGTGATCTCGGGATAAGTGATCCCCAACCGGCATCCGCGATGCCCCAGCATCGGGTTGAACTCATGCAACTCTTCCACGCGTGCCAAGAGCTCCGGAAGAATTTTCTTCAGATCGCCAGCCCCTTTCGCGCCGTACTCGCGGTATTCCTCCACCAGAGCTTTCTTCTGCTTCGTCCGGGCGCTGGGCAGGCTGGCGATGTCAACCATGAGTTTCTCGCGCTTGGGCAGAAACTCGTGCAGCGGCGGGTCGAGCAGGCGGATGGTCACCGGCAACCCTTCCATCGCCTCAAACAGGCCGATGAAATCGGCGCGCTGCATGGGCAGCAACTTCTTCAGCGCGGCGCGCCGGTCTTTCTCGTTGTCGGCGAGAATCATGGCGCGCATATGTGGGATGCGGTCTGGGGCAAAGAACATGTGCTCGGTGCGGCAAAGGCCAATGCCCTCGGCGCCGAACTCGCGCGCCTTCTTAGCATCGCGTGGGATGTCCGCATTAGCCCGCACTCCCATCGTCCGGTAGGGCTCCGCCCAGCTCATGAAGTGCTCGAGTTTCGCCAGATTCTCCGGGTCCGGCGGGAGCAGCTTCCTCTTGCCCCTCAATGCGCGGCCGGTCGTGCCGTCGAGCGTAATCCAGTCCCCCTCCTTGAACACCTGTCCTCGCGCCCGCATCTCGCGTGCCCCTTCGTCGACCGCAATCTCACCAGCACCCGCAACGCAGCTTTTGCCCATGCCACGAGTGACGACAGCCGCGTGACTGGTCATGCCGCCCTGCGAAGTCAAAATGCCCACCGCAACCTCCATGCCGTGTATGTCTGCCGGAGTGGTTTCGGCGCGAACCAAGATCACCGGATTCTTCTCCGCACCGTGTCCAGCCTTTTCGACAGCATCATCGGCGGTAAAGACAATTTGACCGACGACTGCTCCCGGGGACGCTGGCAAGCCCTTCGTGGTCAGTATGTCTTCGAGTCTCACGTCTTTCTCGTCCAACCGCGCTACGTAGAAATCTACGACTTGGTTGGGATCGAGACGGAAGATCGCTTCCTCCTTGGTGATGAGCCCCTCGTCCACCATCTCAATCGCCACTCGTACAGCGGCAAGTCCGGTGCGCTTGCCGTTGCGTGTTTGCAGCATGTAGAGCTTGCCATCCTGGATGGTGAACTCGAAGTCCTGCATATCTTTGTAATGTTTTTCCAGACGCGTGGTGATGTCGCGGAGCTGGTTGTACACATCAGGCATGATCTTTTCGAGTTCGAGGATTGGAACCGGAGTACGCACACCCGAAACCACGTCCTCGCCCTGCGCGTTCAGCAGGAATTCCCCGTAGAACTCTTTCGCTCCGGTAGCCGGGTTGCGCGTGAAGCCGACGCCGGTGCCGCTGGTGTCGCCGAGGTTGCCGAAGACCATGGCCTGCACGCTGACGGCGGTGCCGAGCATGTCGTCGATGTTGTTGATGCGGCGGTAGGTCTTGGCGCGGTCGTTCTGCCACGAACGGAACACCGCGTCCCGCGACATGACCAATTGCTCGTGCGGATCCTGCGGAAAGTCGCGCTTGGCGTGCTTCTTGACAGCTTTCTTGTACTCCACGATGACCTCTTGCAGCGCCTTGGCATCGAGGTCCGTATCGAACTTGGCTTTCTTCTGCTTCTTCTTGGCGTCGAAAATTTCGTCAAATACCTTTTTGTCGATGTCGAGCACGACGCTGCCGAACATCTGAATCAGGCGGCGATAGGAGTCATAAGCGAAGCGCGGATTGTTGGCGCGCTTGGCGAGGGCTTCGACGCTCTGATCGTTCAGGCCGAGGTTGAGGATCGTGTCCATCATGCCGGGCATCGAGAACTTCGCGCCCGAACGCACGCTCACCAGCAGAGGGTTCTCGCCCTTGCCGAGCTTCTGCCCCTGAAGGCTTTCGAGTTTGGCCAGCGCTTCTTCCATCTGGCGGTCCACGTCTTTCGACACAGCGTTGTGGCGCATGTATTCGCGACAGGCCTCGGTCTGGATGGTGAAGCCGGGAGGCACGGGGAGGCCGGCGTTCGTCATCTCGGCGAGCCCCGCGCCTTTGCCGCCAAGAACATCCTTCATCTTGCCATTGCCGTCGGCCTTGCCACCCCCGAAGAAGTACACATATTTTGTGGTCGTGGGTTTCGTGGTCGCCGGTTTTGTGGTCGCGGGTTTCGTTTCAACGATGTCGGTATTGGGGAGAGTCGTCGTTGCCATATATGGGTCCTCTTTTTTATTTCGTAGATTCCTTGCCTTCGGTCACGATCTCGGAGAAATCCGCAATCGTGGAGAATTCTTTAACCACGGTCTGCAACAGAGCCAGGCGATTGGCGCGAAGATTCTCATCCTCCACCATGACCATGACCTTGTCGAAAAATTTGTCGATCGCAGGACGCAGCTTCGCGATCTCGAGCAGCGCCGCTTCATAGTCGCGCGCCGCGCGCAGGTTCTTGACGGTCGCCACGGTCTGCGGGATCAGCGATGCCAGCTCTTTTTCGGATTCTTCCTGCAGGCCAGCGGGATCGACGCGCATGGCAATAACTTTAGTCTTTTCAGTAGCCTGGCGCAGAATATTCTTCATACGCTTGAAGGCGATGGAGATGGATTCGAAATCGGCCGAGCTCCGCACCTTGCTCACCGCCTCGGCGCGGGCGGCGGCGTCCACCACATCGTCGGAGTCGACAGCGAGTACGGCGCTGACGACGTCATACGCGTAGCCGCGCGCATCCTTCAGATAGAACTCCAGGCGCTCGCGGAAGAAGCTGCGCACCGATTCGGCGTAGGCGGCATTCGAAAATCTCTTCTCTGCCTCGGAGCCCTTATAGCGGATGCGCGCATCGGCCATGATCTCCGAGAGACGGAACGGCAGTTTATGCTCGGCGATCGTCTTCACAATGCCGTTCGCCTGGCGGCGCAGCGCGAACGGATCTTTCGAGCCGCTGGGAATGAGACCGAGCGCGAACATTCCCGCAATCGAATCGGCCTTGTCGGCGACCGAGAGAACCGCTCCCTCGACGGTCGCGGGAGCGCCGTCTTCCATCGACTCGGGCTTGTAATGATCGTAGATGGCCTTCGAAATTGCCAGTTGCACGTCGGGCTTCATGCCCTCATCGAGGTGCTGCACGCGCGCGTAAAGACCGCCGACAATTCCCTGCAGTTCGGTGAATTCCTTGACGAGTTCCGTGGTCAGATCGGTTTTCGCCAGCAGCGCAGCTTTGTGGACTACGCCCGGTCGAACCGCCATGCCGCTCTGTTTCACCGTCTCGGCCAGCCAACTGGCCATGTG
>Ga0209039_10002311_pt1 | contig 16398 bp, 8 predicted proteins | sample BogFormECP12_OM1_FD_188238 | JGI IMG/M metagenome (GOLD analysis project Ga0209039, IMG submission 188238) | Bog forest soil microbial communities from Calvert Island, British Columbia, Canada - ECP12_OM1 (SPAdes) (version 2) | ecosystem: Environmental > Aquatic > Freshwater > Wetlands > Bog ... | reverse complement strand
GAGATCGCCGACCAGGACGTGGTCGGCTTCCTCGAGCCCAGCGTCGATCTGGAAGGCAAAATCACTTTCTCGGCGGGCATCCTGCGGGTCAACAGCCATGTCAAGGGCGAGATTCGTTGTGCAGGTACTATTGTCTTGGGCGAACAAGGCGACATCGAGGCCGACATCCAGACCAAGGCCATCAGCATCGCCGGCAAGTTCAAAGGCTCCATCCACGCCACCGACCGCATCGAGATCAAAGAGCACGGCATCGTCCTGGGCGAAATCGACACGCCATGTTTGATCGTCGAGCCCGGCGGCTACTTCTCGGGCGCCTGCCACATGCCAACCCCTGGCACTCCACTGGACGCGCCTCCGCAACTCGCGTCCGACCCGCGGTCCCACCAACCCTAGCCGTTACAGACCTTGGAAAAGAACGCACTACGCTTGCTTGATCAATCAGGCTTGTCTTGGCGGTCCCGGGCTGGCCGACACATGCTAACTCAATGACTCGCCCGTCTTTAGTTGTTATCTTCGCGTCCCATCCGCCGTGGATGGTGCTTTCACCTTCTCCGCCTGCGCTCAAACACCCTATGGCACTTCGGCGCTCGCCAGAAATGACCCGCCTCCGCTAATCAGAAATGACCCACCAGCTTTTCGGCTAGGTAGCCGCTGACCCTATTCATGGCGTGGTGATGATAATCATCATGCCCGATACTCGGAAAAGACCCTGCTGCATCTGCCGCCACTGGTTCCGTCCTGATCCGCGAGTCGGAGCCCGGCAACGAGCTTGTCGCCGAGCGGAATGCCAAGCCGCCCGCCGGCGGCAGACCCAAGCTTCCTGGCGAGCGCGGAATCCGGATTACTTTATCGCCCGTCGGATCCAGGCCCCTGGCGCTCTTCCCCAGCCTCCCGAACCGCTGCGTTTGCCACCTCCTTTAGGCCAACTTCCCTGGGACATCGCGCAAGACCAGTTCGGGGTCAAAGGCGCTGATTTCATTGGGGTTATGGGAGCACTTCTGCTTCAGGCCGCGCAAGACCAGTTCAAGGCTTATCGCATTGATTCCACAGCAGTTGTGGACACACTCCCCCCGCCGACCGGGCAAGACCACATTCCGCTTCGTCCAGACTAGCTCTGGCAGGGAGGGAGCTGGGGGTGCAACCGGAGTTTCATCAACTGGACCGGCGCTGGGAGCATCTGCGGGCTCGCTGACCCGAGCGGCGGCGGCGGTTATTGGCCTCGCTGGCGGCCTCGGGCCAGCAGACGCCGATTGTGGTGGTAGCCCTCGCCAGCCAGCCCGACCGTTACCTGGTCGTTGACGGCCACCAGCGTCTGGCGGCGCTCGAACAGTTGGGTCGGGACACGGTGGAGGCGGTGGTTTGGCCGCTGCGCGAGGCCGAAGCTCTGATGCTCGATCGTTCGTTACGCTGGGGTGAACGCCAGACGGCGCTGGAAGAAGGCTGGCTGCTGGCGGAACTGGAGCAACACTTCGGGTACGGTCTGGAGGAGTTGCCACGCCGGTTGGATCGCAGCCCCAGTTGGGTATCGTGGCGGCTGGCCTTGGTGGAGTTGCTTCCCCAGAGCGCGCAGGAGCAAGTGCGCCAGGGTGCGATCTCGGCCCAGGTGGCGATGAAGTTCTTGGTGCCGGTGGCGCGCTCCAGCCCCGACGACTGCCAGCGGCTCGCCGCCGCGTTGGCCACCCACCGCTTCACCAGCCGTGAAGCCGGGCAGTTGTATGCGGCATGGCGAGGCACGATGTTTTGAGGTCGGTAATCGAGCCGCTGCCCGTTCCCGCGCGCCGGTGTTGTCACCTGGGGCCACCTGAGGCAGGTTCCACCAGGGGCTTTGCTTTTTCGCCAGCTTATTCTTCGGGTTCGTTTTCCGCTCGCGATAGCAGAAGCGGTCCGCCACAAAGAGCGGGAAACGATTGCCTTCCACCACGCAAACCTGGTCGAAGTCGTAATCGCCTCCATTCTTCTTCGCGGTCTCGGAATCAACGTAGCGCCGGGCTTTAGCCCGGCATTTTCTGCCGGCCCAACCTGACGGATGCCGACCTAAAGGTCGGCGCTACCTGCTGGTCAGCCAGATCGAGGACGCGGGCTTCCGTGGCTTGGCAGCCGTCGTTCCTCAGTTGTTCGCCCAGCAATTCAACCGTTTCGCGAGAGGTGAGGTTAGTAGCGGCGGGCTTTAGCCCGGCACATGCCGCCCTAAAGGGCGGCGCTACCTTTCATCCGGACGGGATATCGAATCCGGATCGAATTCGAACCCAATCCGAACCCGGTAGATCTCCCCTTCGTCGAGGAAGAGATAGCCATCGGTCTCCTGGTAACTCTCGTAGCCGAAGATCCTCCAGCCCTGGAGCGACCGGCTGCGCCGCTTCACCGGATGTTCGGCCGACGCGTGCAGGAAATACTGGGCCGTCTCTTCGTCCCGCGTCAGCATCGTCATGGTGGTGTTCGGCGCCGAGGTGATGTCCTCCTTGAAGCCGCGCCCGACGTGCATGAGCTGCGGCAGGCTTTGCATGGAGAACAGGAAGGCGGTGTGGGTACCGCGCGCCGTCTGCAGGATCTGCGCGAAGTTGCGGTAACCAAACGGGGCGAACTCGTCCAGGATTACGCTGAACATCTTCGGGCTTACGGGGGCCGATTACTTCGGCGGCGCTGCTCCTCGCTCGCGTACCGCTTCCCGACTACGAGCTGCAGGTTCTGCAGCAGCATCTTGCCCAAGGCCCGCACCGGCTCGGTGTTCTTGTTGATGTTCAACGTCACGAGTCAAGCGGGGTTCGGGATTCGGGGCTCGGGATTCGCAGAGGAAGATTCGGTTTGCGGATCTGCTCTGCGAGGTTTGTCTTCGAACCCCGAACCCCGAACCCCAAGTCCCGAGTCCCGAGCGTGGCAGGAGGGTGGTCTTTCCGGCCCCGGTCATGCCGAGCACAATCCTTTGCATGACCCGTACCTGGTCCGGCCACAACCACGGCCGGCCGTGGATGTCGTGGTGGATGTCGTAACCGAGCACCACCGCGTTCTGGCTCCACGCCGCGCGAGTGAAGTACTCATCTCGCTGGGGCGAGACGACCATGGGCGGGTGAGGCCATTCCTAGCTAGCTAGGTTAGGTTAGGTTAGGTTAGGCCGCCGGACGGCCTAAGAACATGGGGCGTCAGAGTCCAGGCTGTCAATTAGCTCCTGTCTCTTATATAATCTGGCAGCGGTTCGTTTAAGGGGGGACTTCCGCGCCCTGTGCTAATCGAACAGCTCAAGCCGAACGTAATTGTCCGTGGACCAATCCTTCCCGAGCCCGTCCAAGTGATCGTGACGATCCCGATGGGCACGTCGGTTAAGCTCGTCGGTAAGGGCCTCTACACTGGGCAAGTCCACGAGCCAATACTTGATGCCGACCAGGTAGCCACCCTGGAAGCCACGCCTGAGAAGGCGCCTTTCGACGGCGACCCTCAGAGGTTTCGATTGGGGATCGAAGCCCTTCGACTGGGCCTCGCGTACGAGTATGATCCCTACTTTGCTCTGTCGATCGCCCGTGTAGATCCCCTTCCCCACCAACTCGAAGCCGTCTATGACTATTTTCTACGGCTCCCACGCATTCGCTTCCTCCTGGCGGACGACCCCGGCGCCGGCAAGACTATCATGGCTGGGCTTCTCATCAAGGAGCTGAAGATCCGTGGGCTGATCAAGCGGACCCTCATCGTCACGCCCGCGAACCTGTCCTTTCAGTGGCAGCGCGAGATGAAGGACAAGTTCCGGGAGAACTTCGAGATCATTCGCGGCGACGTGCTTCGCGCCAATTACGGCTCGAATCCCTGGCAGGACAAGAGCCAGGTGATCACTTCGGTGTCCTGGGTGTCGCGCATCGAGGACGCCAACGAGAGCCTGCTTCGCAGCCAATGGGACCTCATCGTGGTGGACGAAGCCCACAAGATGAGCGCCTACAGTTCCGACAAGAAGACGCTCGCTTATCAGCTCGGTGAGGCTTTGTCCGAACGAACGGACCATTACCTCCTGATGACGGCCACGCCCCACAAGGGCGACCCGGAGAACTTCTGCCTGTTCCTAGAACTGCTCGATAAGGACGTTTACGGCGACGTGCAAAGTCTCGAAGAGGCCATGAAGCGGCACGCGGCACCGTTCTATCTCCGCCGCATCAAGGAAGCTCTGGTCACGTTTCCCGACCCCGACACGGGAAAGGTGAAAACGCTTTTCACCAAGCGCAATGTTCAGACCACTGAATTTCAGATCAATGACGAGGAGTGGGATTTCTATGACGCCCTCACTCGTTATGTGGAAGACCAGTCCATCAAGGCCGCGGCCGACGATTCCCCGCGTGGCCGTGCCCTCGGCTTCACTATGGCGCTGCTACAGCGGCGCTTCGCGTCCAGTGTCTACGCCGTCCGGCGAACCTTGGAACGTATGAAGGAGAAGCGCGAGCGGATTCTGGCTGACCCGGAGGCCTACCGGCAGGAACAAATCACCCGCAAGCTCCCCGAGGACTTTGAGGACCTCCCGGAAGAGGAACGGGAAGAGATCATCGCGCAGTTGGAGGATGTGGTCGCCTCGGTCGACCCCACCGCCCTGCGCGAGGAAATCCTCGAACTCGGCAAGCTCATTTCCCAGGCTTGCCTGCTGGAGGAACGGGAAGTTGAGCGAAAGCTGGTCACTCTGAAGAATGTCCTCACCCAGCAGGGCGTGTTCGCCGATCCAAAGATGAAGCTCCTGTTGTTCACGGAGCACAAGGATACCCTCGACTATCTGGCCGGCGATGGCAAGGACGGCCGCCCCCTCGGAAAACTCCTCAAGTGGGGCCTCTCGGTCACCCAAATCCACGGCGGTATGAAGATCGGCGATCGCGATATGCCGGGGACGCGTATCTACGCCGAGCGGCAGTTTCGCGAGAGCTGCCAGGTCATGGTGGCCACCGAGGCGGCAGGCGAAGGCATCAACCTTCAGTTTTGCTGGTTCATGATCAACTACGACATCCCGTGGAACCCCATGCGTCTTGAGCAGCGTATGGGCCGCATCCACCGCTACCTCCAGGAGAAGGACTGCCTCATTCTCAACTTCGTTTCCACCAACACGCGCGAAGGCCGTGTGCTACAGAAGCTGTTCGAACGGATTAAGAAGATTGAGGACGACCTCGACCCCAAGCGCACCGGCGCCGTCTTCAACGTGCTCGGGGACGTGTTTGCCGCCAATCAACTTGAGCGGATGCTGCGCGAGATGTATGCGCGCAACCTCACCGAAGAGGTCATCAAGGCCCGCATCATTGAGCAGGTGGACACGGACCGGTTCCGAAGGATCACCCATTCCGCCCTGGAGGGACTTGCCAAGCGCGAGCTGAACCTCTCCGCCATTCTGGGCAAATCGGCGGAAGCGAAAGAGCGCCGCCTGGTGCCCGAGGTGGTCGAGGATTTCTTCCTGCAAGCGGCGCCGCACACCGGCGTCTATCCCAAGGAGGCCCAGAAGGACAAGCACGTCTACCGCATCGGTAGAATTCCGCGAACCCTTTGGCCCGTGGGTGAACGCCTGGAGCCGCGCTTCGGAAAGTTGGGGCGTGAATACAAGCAAGTCGCGTTCGACAAGAAATTCCTGACCGAGGACCCGACTCTCGAATGGGTGACGCCGGGCCACCCGTTATTCGAGAGTGTCCGTGAGGACGTTTGGGAGCGCGTTCAGAACGACCTCAGTCGCGGCACCGTCTTCTACGACATCAACCGTAAAGAACCTGCTCGCCTGGACGTTTTTTCGGCCGCCATCCGCGATGGCCGGGGTAATGTTCTGCATCGGCGCCTCTTCGTTGTTCAAACGGAAATGAACGGCACCATGAGCGTGCGTCAGCCGACCCTGTTTCTGGAGTTTGCTCCGGCACCCACCGGTACCGGAGTCCCTGACGAGGACGGGCTTCCGGCACTGGAGATGGTGGAGCAAACGCTCGTTCAGCAGGCGCTTCAGCCTTTTCTCGAAGAGGTTTCGGCGGACCGGCAGAAGGAGATCGAGACCATCACCGGCCACGTCGAGATCAGTTTGAACGCTTTGATCGACCGCCAGAACTTGCGCATGGCCGAGCTTCTGACACAGCAGCAGAACGGGGATGCGAGCCCTCTATTGGCGGCAAACATCAAGACGACGGAGGACCGCCTCGACGAACTCAATGGACGCCTTGAGCGGCGGCGCGAAGAGCTGAGGCAGGAGAGCCACTGCACAATTGCCGATATTCGTCATCATGGCCGGGCCTGGGTGATGCCACACCCCGAACGCATGTCTCCTGGCATCGCCCCGATGGTGCGCGACGATGAGATCGAGCGAGTCGCCGTCCAGGCGGTGATTGCCTATGAAGAGGCCCGAGGCTGGCGCGTGGAAAGCGTCGAGAAGGATAATCGTGGCTTCGACTTGATCTCGCGCCGGCCACACCCCGAGGACCCGCAGACGGCCATCGAGGTCCGGTTTATCGAGGTCAAGGGCCGGACTGCGGTCGGCGAGATCGCCTTGAGCGCCAATGAGTACAAGACCGCCGAGCGGCTGAAGAAGGATTACTGGCTCTATGCCGTCTTCAATTGCGGATCTAAGCCCGAAATTCACATCGTGCCGGACCCGGTCCGCTTGGGCTGGGAGCCGATTGTTAAGATCGAGCATTACCACATTGGGGCTCAACCGATACTGGCACAAGGAGGCCGCGTCGGCGACTAAACAGTTTTGCCTAGGTGTAAAGATGATCAAAAGAATCAAGGTCGAGGGCTACAAATCATTAAAAAAGCTCGAGGTCCATTTGCAGCCGCTGTCGGTTCTCTTCGGCCCGAACGCGGCTGGAAAGAGCAACTTCCTTGACGCGCTACAACTCCTTTCTCGAATGGTGACCAGCCAGACACTGAAGGAAGCATTTGAGCCGCCCTACCGTGGCAAGCCGCTCGAATCATTCTGGTTCGGAGAAGGCGGTATCGAGGCGCTCCTGAAGATGGACTCTGCTTCATTCTCCTTCGAGGTGGATGTCGAGCTTTCACCAGCGGTGATTCAGGACGTCAATCAGCAGATTCTGCAAATGAGAAGCGGCAAGTCTCAAGATGACAACGGTGGCCCCGGGGCCCGCAAGAAGCAATCATACATTCACAAGAAGAACCTACGGTATCGTATCGAAGTTGAAATCCTACCCAAAGCCGGGCTTTTGCGTGTCACAGACGAGTATCTGGCTCCTCTCGGGGCCAGAGGACAGCCGATTGAGCGCCAGCCTTACCTTGAAAGAATGGGCCACCGCATCCATTTGCGAATGGAGGGCCAATCACATCCGGCCTACTTCGAGAGATACCTTGACCACTCGATCATCTCGAAGCCCCACTACCCACCGCACTATCCGCACCTGACCGCTCTGAGGAGGGAGATGGAGAGTTGGCTCTTTTTCTACTTTGAGCCTCGTGAACGAATGCGCGCCGTAACCGGCGTGAAGGAAGTTCGCCACATCGGACTTATGGGCGAAGAGTTGGCTGCCTTCTTGAACACCCTCAAGAGCCTTGCGCCCCGGCAGTTCGAAGCCGTTGAAAGGGCACTGAGGACCATTATTCCCACCATCACCGGGATTCGCCTTGAGGTCAACAAGATGGGTGAGGTGGAACTGAGCCTCCTGGAAGGGGATATCGCGGTTCCAGTAAGAGTCGTTTCTGAGGGAACACTTCGAGTTCTCGGATTACTTGCACTTAGCGGCGTGAAGCAGCCTCCAGCCTTGATCGGATTTGAGGAACCAGAGAACGGTATCCACCCTCGCCGAATTCGGGCCATCGCTGAGCTGCTCAAGAACCGCGTGGAATTTGGAGATACTCAGTTAGTTGTGACAACGCACTCTCCGATTCTGCCGGACCTGATCCCTGACGATTCACTTTTTGTCTGCCGCAAAGAGTACGGAGCAACCGTCATAGAGCCCTTTGCGACGTGGGGACCCCTGGGGCGCAGATCTCAGGTTGACACGGACCTCGAGGACAAGGAGGAACGCCTGCCCGTCTCCGAAAGGATGCTCCGAGGTGATTTTGATGCGTAGGATCGGCTTCTTCACTGAGGATTCCTTCCATGAGGATTTCCTGAGCGCACTCATCCAGAGATTCTCCCGCGAATACGAAGTACCGGTAACCATTCAGGGCTACAGCGTTCGCGGTGGCATTACCAGGATGCATTTCGAACTTGGAGAATTCCTGCGGGACCTCAAGAATGACCGCCGGCATCCGCCAGACGCCATCCTCGTGGCCGCGGACGCTAATTGCCACGGCTACTTGGAACGAAAGCAAGCCTTGGAGAAAATCGCGGAGAAATATGAAGGGATCGGGCAACTGATTATCTACGCCATTCCAGACCCGCACGTTGAACGGTGGATGATGGTGGACCCGAACGCGTTCCTACAAGTCTTTGGCCGTGGCTTCGATCCGCCTAGGTACAAATGCGAGAGGGGACGGTACAAGAAGCTGCTGATCGAAGCGATAAGGGACGCCGACGTGCAAGCCCCGCTCGGCGGCAGAGAGTATGCCGGCGACATCATTCAGGCAATGGACCTGGCTTTTGCCGAACAAAATGAGCAGTCCCTTGAAAAGCTCCTGAAGGACCTCAAGGGTCTCTTCAACCGGTGGACGCAGGTATGACAAGGCTACCGAAAAGGCTCATCGAAGTCGACCTTCCGATCAAGCGCATTTCGGAACACGCGCGGCGGGAAAAGAGCATCCGCCATGGCCATATCTCGACCCTACATATCTGGTGGGCGAGGCGGCCGCTCGCGGCGTGCCGGGCGGTGATTTGCGCCGCGCTGTGGCCGGACCCCGCCGACCCATTGTGTCCTCAAAGGTTTCGCGATCATGCCAGCCGCTTGATTAACGAGTTTGCGCGCAAGGCAGCGGCCGATAAGGAGCTTGCTGCGCACTGTTCGGAAGAGAACTGGGCTAAGTGGCAGACGTCGCCAACAACGGCGGGCTCGATCCGCGCAACCAGAACCACTGGAATGTTCTCCGCAATGCCTTGCTCGATTTCATCGCCGATTTTGCCAACTGGGACAATTCCACGGTCCCCGAATACTTAGCCACTAGCCGTGCGCTGACCCAATCGGCCCACGAGGCACTGGGCGGCGCTCCTGGCACGAGGCCTCTGGTCGTCGATCCCTTTGCCGGCGGGGGCTCGATTCCGCTTGAAGCCTTGCGAGTGGGTGCGGATGCTTCTGCCAGCGACCTAAACCCGGTGGCGGTGCTACTCAACAAAGTCGTTCTGGAATACATCCCCAAGTACGGCCAACGCCTGGCGGATGATGTCCGCAAATGGGGCGAGTGGATAAAGAAGAAAGCCGAAAGGGAACTAGCGGAGTTCTACCCTAAAGACCCGGACGGCGCCACTCCGATAGCTTATCTCTGGGCTCGAACCATCACCTGCGAGGGTCCGGCCTGCGGTGCCGAAGTGCCTCTGCTGCGTTCATTGTTTCTCGCCAAAAGGGGGAGCCACTCGACAGTCCTCCGGCTGGTTCCCCGCCCGAAGAAGAGCTTCGTGGACTTCGAAATCATGCGAAACGTCAACGGGCGGACTGTCGGTGAAGGCACCGTCCGGCATGGGTCAGTGACGTGCCCCGTCTGCGGATTTACTATGCCTGTGAACTCGGTTCGGCGGCAGTTAAAAGAGCGCAGAGGTGGCGCGGCGGATGCCAGACTGTTCTGCGTTGTCATAAGTCACCCGAAAACGGAGTCCCGATCTTACCGCTTGCCTACTCGGCAAGACTTGCAAGCCGTGCAAAAAGCAACGACCGAATTGGAGCGACGCCAGAAACAGCACATGGGCACCCTCTCTCTTGTGCCTGATGAACAGATTTCGCTGAATGAAATCCGAAGGATCAGTGCGCCCATTTATGGAATGAACACATGGGGCGATCTATTTTCTCCACGCCAAGCACTCACCCTTTCTGCTCTCGCACGGCTGGTCCGCGAGCTGGGCGAGGCTTTGGCCGTTGAACATCAGAGCGATTTTGGAACGGCGGTTCAGACTTGCCTCGCAATGGCCGTGGACAGGCAGGCGGATTACCTCTCTTCGCTTGTGGTTTGGTCAGGTTCCGGGGAATTCATTGCGCACACGTTCGGACGTCAAGCTATACCAATTGTTTGGGAATGGCCAGAGTGCAATCCATGGGGCTCCGGATCGGGAAATTGGGACGGAGCTGTAGACTGGATTTGCAGAGTCATCCACGCAAATGTTTGGCCTGGGCAGCATAGTGGTCAGTCGGAAAGTGCAACCGCGACTTTGCAGCGTCTTCCAGACGACTCCGCTCAGTGTGTCTTCACCGATCCACCTTATTACGACGCGGTTCCGTACGCTTACCTATCTGACTACTTCTATGTTTGGCTGCGCCGAAGTCTTCAGGGAAAATACGAGGAGCTTTTCAGATCGCCTCAGGTGCCCAAGGAGCCAGAAATTGTCGTCGACCGTCCTCACGAGTTGAGCACGTCACACAAGGGCATTTCCTTCTACGAGCGCGAGTTGACTAAGGCGTTCGCCGAGAGTCGGAGAGTACTCCGCCCGGATGGCATTGGCACAATCGTCTTCGCAAGCAAGACCACTGCGAGTTGGGAGGCCATCTTACAGGCGGTAATAGATGCTGGTTGGATTACCACTGGTTCTTGGCCCGTCGATACAGAGCGAGAGGCTAGAATCGCTGCTCAGGGCCAAGCGAGGCTCGCCTCGTCAATTCATCTCGTTTGCCGTCCTCGTAAGAGCTTGGATGGAACCCTCCGCTGCGACACAGTTGGCGATTGGCGCGACGTGCTTGCCGAACTGCCTTCTCGAATACATGAATGGATGCCGCGCCTTCAGCACGAAGCAATCGTCGGCGCCGACGCGATATTTGCCTGCCTCGGCCCGGCTCTGGAGGTCTTTTCCCGTTATTCGCGCGTGGAGAAGGCCAGCGGCGACCAAGTCTCGCTGAAGGAATATTTGGAGTACGTTTGGGCCGCCGTCGCGAAAGAAGCCCTCAACATGATATTTGAAGGGGCCGACGCGACTGGCTTTGAAGAAGACGCCCGTCTAACGGCTATGTGGCTCTGGACCCTCTCGACCGCGAGAGGACAAAAAGACCTCGATTCGAGGGTGACCGTAGCATTGAACCAACCGATCGTGGAGAGTGAGGGCGACGACTCGGCTCAGTCAGGCAAGCCGATCCGACCCGGCTATTTCCTCGAATACGATGCTGCGCGCAAGATTGCGCAAGGCCTTGGTGCACACCTTGAGCTGCTTGATCATCTTGTGGAAATCAGCGGCGACACAGCCCGGCTATTGCCCGTCTCAGAACGGGCCCGGCACCTTTTTGGCAAGGATGAAGGGGCGGCTCCAACCAAGCGCAAAGCGAAACCCAAACAGCTTTCTTTCTCAGATATGCTGACGGACATCGAGGAGGAAGAAGGCGGCTGGGGCGAGAAGAATGCTCCAAAAGCCGGCAGTACTGTTCTGGACCGCATTCACCAAAGCATGATCCTCTTCGCCGCCGGGAGAAACGAAGCCCTCAAGCGGTTTCTGGTGACCGACGGCGCCGGGCAAGATCAGCGTTTCTGGCGCTTGGCGCAAGCCCTGTCAGCTCTATACCCTCCCGGAACGGACGAGAGGCGCTGGGTGGAGGGTGTGATGGCGAGGAAGAAGGGATTAGGCCTTTAGCCTTTCATACATGGCGTCAGAGGTCTGGTTGTAGGGGTACGGCTTGCCGTACCCTCTTGGTTCGGTCGCGCACTATGCAAGAAAAGGGTACGGCAAGCCGTACCCCTACATGCGAACCGGAAGGGTAATGCCGATGGCACTCAAACCGTGGTACAAGCTGGTGACACCGCGTGAAGACCTGAGGGAAGGCAAGCCGCTGGACGCCGCCGAATTCGCCGTTCACCTTGACCAGGTGCGAGACGGTCGTGCCCCGTCCGACTACCAGAAGCCTGAGCAGTTCTTCGAGCGGACTTACTTGACGCGCACTCTGCTGGAGTTGGCCGCTGACGTGGTCCGACGCTTGTCCGGCGAGAGGACACAGACTTCCGCAGTCTTCAACATGGCCACCCAGTTCGGCGGTGGGAAGACCCACGCCCTGACACTGCTGTACCATCTGGCGGAAAACGGGCCGGACTCAGGGAAATGGTCCGGCGTGCGAGGGATCATCGAGAAGGCCGGAGTGCCCTCCATTCCCAAATCGGCTACTGCCGTCTTCGTCGGGACTGAGTTTGACTCTCTGACCGGTCGAGGCGGGAACGACGGGACACCCTTACGCAAGACGCCCTGGGGGGACATTGCTTACCAGTTGGGAGGCGACAAGTCCTTTCAGGTGGTCGCGGAGCACGAAAGGCAGATGACCGCGCCGGCAAGCGACGTAATCCGGCGCATGATGCCCGCCGGCGAGCCCAGTCTCATTCTGATGGATGAGCTGATGAACTATGTCAGCCGCAGCCGGAAGAGCGGGATGGCCGCCGAGCTCTACAATTTTGTCGAGAACCTCTGCGAGGTAGCCACCACCTCGGATCGCATCGTCTTGGTGGTTTCGGTCCCTGCTTCCGAGCTCGAAATGACGGCGGAGGACGTGGCCGATCACGAACGGTTGCTCAAGAAAGTGGACAAGTATGGCAAATCGGTCGTAATGTCCGTAGAAGCCGAGACCTCCGAAATCATCCGGCGCCGCCTCTTCGAGTGGCACGGTCTGCCCGAAGAAGCCCGAACCACGGTTGCCGAATACGCTGACTGGATTATCGACCACCGCCAGCAGATCCCGGAATGGTTTCCCATCGACAGTGCGCGCGACGTCTTTGCCGCGACCTACCCGTTTCACCCCTCGGTCTTGTCGGTTTTCGAACGTAAGTGGCAAGCTCTGCCACGATTTCAGCGAACCCGAGGTATTCTGCGCCTCCTCGCGCTGTGGGTATCGAAGGCCTACCAGGAAGGATACAAGGGCGCACATCGTGATCCTCTCATCGGACTGGGGAGTGCTCCCCTGGATGATCCACTTTTCCGCTCGGCCCTCCTGGAGCAAGTAGGGGAATCACGACTTGAGGGTGCCATTACTACCGATATCTGCGGCAAGAAGGAGTCACACGCAATCCGCCTGGACAAGGAAGCGGTTGATTCGATTAAGAAGGCCCGCCTCCACCGGAAAGTGGCCACCGCTATCTTCTTCGAGTCGAACGGAGGCCAGACCAGGGTTGAGGCCACCGTGCCCGAAATTCGACTGGCGGTGGCGGAGCCGGACCTGGATATCGGCAACGTCGAGACCGTGCTCGAATCGCTGACCGAGGCCTGTTACTTTCTGACCGTCGAGCGCACACGCTACCGGTTCAGCCTCAAGGAGAACCTCAACAAACGCTTTGCAGACAGGCGCGCCAGTATGCAGCCGCCGAAAATCGTTGAGCGAGCCCGGAAGGAAATTGAAAAGGTCTTCGCTGCCGGATCAGGCGTAGAGCGTGTGTTTTTTCCCGAGCGCAGTGGCCAGATCGGGGACCGGCCACTGTTGACACTAGTGATTCTGGCGCCGGAGCTGACCCTGCAAGAGAAGGACAAGACTCTGCAATCTTTGAAGACGATGACTTGGGAGTGTGGCACGTCTGGGAGGACCTTCAAGAGCGCGTTGGTCTGGTGCGTTGCGGAGTCCGCAGGCACCGTTAACGAAGAGGCCCGAAAGGTGCTCGCATGGGAGGATATCGAAGACGAGCAAGACGAGTTGCACCTTGATGAAGCGCAGAAGCGACAGCTCTCTGAGAACCTGAAGAAGTCCTCCCGTGACTTGAGGGAGAGCGTCTGGCGCACTTACAAGAACCTCATTCTGTTGGGTAAAGACAATCAACTCCGCGTCGTGGACCTGGGCCTGGTTCATTCGAGCGCGGCCGACACGGTGGCAAACTTCATCCTCGAACGCCTCCAGAAGGACGGCGAGGTGGAGAAGAGCGTCAGTCCCAATTTACTGACCAGGAACTGGAATCCAGCCTTCAAGGAGTGGAGCACCAAGGCCGTACGAGACGCATTCTTTGCCTCGCCATTGCTCCCCCGGCTCCTCAATCCCGATTCCGTCAAGGACACCATCGCGCGGGGAGTGGAGGGCGGAGTGCTCGGGTACGTTGGCAAGACCTCCGACGGCGATTACCAGCCATTTTTCTACGGGGGCAGCCTCAACCCCCAGGACGTGGAAATCTCCGACGACATGTACATCATCACTCGCGACACGGCGGAGGCTTATAAGAAACGGAAAGAGAAACCGCCGGTGCTCGCGTCGCTGGTTCTCTCGCCTCCGGCGGTGCAGATTCAACCGGGCAAGAAACAAGCCTTTGTGGTAAGCGGACTCGATCAATACGGCGCGGTGATCGCTACCGGGGATATCGCGTGGAGCGCGAGCGGTGGGACCGTCGACGGTGCCGGCGTCTTTACGGCCGGCGAAGATGAAGGCAACTTTGTCGTCACGGCCAGCGCCGGGCCGATCAAGGGCTCGGCCACGGCCATTGTGGCGAAGCCAGGCACAACCCCGACGCCCGTCACGCCGACCCCGGTGACTCCGGGAGTTCTCAGATGGACCGGTGAGATTCCGCATCAGAAATGGATGAACTTCTACACCAAAGTCCTCTCCAAGTTCGCTACCGGCAAGGGTTTGAAGCTCACCCTCAGTGTGGAAGTTGCGCCTGAAGGTGGCGTTTCTGTCCAAAAAGTTGAAGAGACTAAGGTCGCCTTGCAGGAGCTTGGGCTGGATCCCAACGTCAGGACAAGCTAAGGACGCGCGCAAATCGACCGGATCGAAGACCGCAGGCAGACGCTAGACGGCATGAGCAAGGGTAGCTCTGCTTCCGCGAACCCCGAATCCCCAACCCCAAAACCCCGGCAAAAGAAGTTATCACTCATTCCGAGGCCCCCGGCACGGATCGTATTTCTACCCTGCAGCAGGGTGTCGGCGCACGAAATATTCTTCTTGACAACAATCCTCTGGTACTATATAATTGTGTTGGCTCGTTCTTGCATCGGTCGCCGACGTGGTTGAAGGGAAAATGGTCCGGGCCGGCGGGCACCCAGGCGTGCGGAAACTGAGGATTCGAGATTCAAAGATTGCAAGATAGGGAAACAGACGAAGAATTGAGGATTCGAGATTGAAGGGTGCCGACTGGGAAAACAGGGATCGATCGTGCTAAGCGGGGGTCAAGTTCGGGCTTCTGGTGTCGGGGATCGGAGTCGCAAGGCAACTGGGCCTCCGATTTTCGGGTTTGCCTCGTTGGGGAGTCAGGATGAAGAGAAGAAGTGTATCATTTCGAGACAACCATAGGATAATTTATTGAAAGCGTTATACTTAAACGAAACTCAATCACTATCTCACGTGTTATCTATAAGATGAGTGATTTTTGAGAGAACGAAATATTCAGCGACGGGCCCTTTGTTATGTTGGGGATAGATAGCGGTTGGCCGGAAAAATTCGTTCGTTTTTTTCCGCCCGATTGCTGAGATGGGAACTCGAGGATGGAAACGATAAAAACGGGGCTCGGGACTCGGAGTTCGGGATTCGCAGAAAAGAGCGAATTTCGGGTTCGAGGTTTTCTGCGAACCCCGTGATATTTCCTCCAGCCTGCCGGACCGTGCTAGGATGAGGAAGGATGAGCTTATTCAAAGTCACCGTCGTGGCCCGGAACACGAAAGACGAGACTCTGGCCAGCGCGCCCCTGGAAGCGCTAGTGGATTCGGGCTCTGAACTCACTTGGTTGCCCAGGGACGTGCTCTTGGGGATCCAGATCACGCCACTCCGCAAACGCAGTTTTTCGACTGCGACGCAGCAACGGGTTAGCCGCGACACAGGATACGCGATCTTGTCGGCGGAGGGCTTTGAAACCGTCGACGAGGTGGTCTTCGCCGAACCGGGGGACATGACGCTGCTCGGCGTCAGGACGCTGGAAGGCTTTGGGGTCATGGTAGACAGCATTGCGCATCGTTTCGTGGCTACCAGCACCATCGTTGCCGGTTTTTCTGCGAACCCGCGAACCCCGAATCCCGAACCAAGAGAGACACGAAGCCACGCGAAGCCAATCGACTTAATGCGTGTACTGTCAATGGGATAGACCAAGAATGACAGAGGCGAAGCCACGGCACCTATCACGCGCGCCATCAATCACTTACGGAGATTTTAGGGCCGATTTTCGAGGGAATGATAGTGATCGACGTTTTCTATATTGCCGATTTGGGTGGCGGAGGCCAACAAATCTCAGAACTGAAAACTGAAAACTGAGAACTTTTTGAAAAACGAAGCCACCGATGTGCTTGATAACAAAGGATCGGCCCTGGGAAAAATCAGGAACGAAGCCACCGTTGGGGCCCGGAGCATAAGCAAGGGTAGCGCAGAGCTGCTTTCCATGATTCCATAATGGCGTCGGCTCCTTCCGACCGGTAGACTTGGTTGTGTCGAGACCAAGGCGCGCCGGGAAAGG